>Ga0207747_1000580_pt1 | contig 38547 bp, 30 predicted proteins | sample HigsolmetaGSP11D_FD_184839 | JGI IMG/M metagenome (GOLD analysis project Ga0207747, IMG submission 184839) | High solid enriched microbial communities from the Joint BioEnergy Institute, USA - SP1-1-D (SPAdes) | ecosystem: Engineered > Bioreactor > SSF (Solid state fermentation) > Aerobic >...
GGCTGAAGCTAAGCTGCTTGGCAGTATTCTTGCAGTTACCATACTTGTAACACTCATAATCATCGTTATTACCTATTTCTTTAGCAAGACCTTTACGAAACCAATGATTCAGACAGCAAAATATGCACAAAAAATAGCAGATTTAAATATCCAAGAGGATATTGATGCGAAATATCTGAATATGAATGATGAAATAGGAATTTTAGCAAAAGCATTTCAGAGTGTGGTTGATAATCTTCGTAATATTATTATAGAGATCAATGGTACATCAGAGCAAATGGCATCGTCCTCCGAGGAGCTTACCGCGATATCCGGACAGGCTGCAAATGCATCCCAGGAAGTGGCTAAGACGGTACAAGAGATAGCAGAAGGTGCTACGGATCAAGCAAGATTAACGGAAGACGGATCGGGCAAAGCACTCATCCTTGGTGAAAACATTGAGAAAGTAAAGGAATACATTGGTCGTGTTAACATCAATGCAAACAATGTTAATGATGTTGTTAATGAAGGTATTGCAGAGATCAATTCCCTATATGAAATAACGGATGAAAGCACTAATGCCATCAAAGAAATTTATCAGGTTATAATGGATACCAATGAAAGCTCTGCTAAGATTGGTGAAGCAAGCAATGTAATTGAGAATATTGCGGCACAGACAAATTTATTATCCTTGAATGCATCCATTGAAGCTGCCAGAGCAGGAGATGCAGGTAGAGGGTTTGCAGTGGTAGCACAGGAGATTGGTAAGTTGGCAGAGCAGTCAAAAGTATCTGCCAATGTGATTAATGAAATCGTATCTGAATTGCAGAACCTTATCCAGAGTGCTGTTAAGACAGTACAGAGGGTATCCCATATATCACAGGAACAGGCAAAGAGTGTAATGCATAGTAAAGAAAAATATCAATTAATTGCCGATGCAATGAAGCAGACAAGACAAGCAGTTATGCAGTTAAATACTTCAGGGGAAGAAATGGATCAAGTAAAACAGGATATTATGGATGTATTACAGAACCTTTCTGCTATTGCTGAAGAGAATGCTGCAGCAACCCAACAAGCTTCCGCTTCTACACAGGAGCAAACAGCTTCTATAGAGGAAGTTGCAGGAGCAAGTGAAAGCTTATCGGAACTGGCTCAGAACTTGCAGACTTTAGTAACAAGGTTTAAAGTATGATGGTAAATCTGTAGGAAACTTCCCTTAAAAAGAACGATACTTTAGTATTCCTTATATACGTAATAATTGATAATACAAGAAATAACACCGGTTCAAGAAATATTCCTGACCGGTGTTTTATGATTCATTATTATGGAATTAACTTGCCCATTCCTTTATGCCCAAAGGATCCATACTAGGATATAGCCGGCAATTACCGCTGTAAATGTAAATGGCACGCTTATCTTCATAAATTCTTTTGCGCTAACCTCGTAGCCTTCCTTACGTAAGATACCGATACCTGCAATATTTGCAGATGCACCGATTGGCGTGATATTACCACCTAAGGTAGCACCAACCAATAATCCAAAGTAAAGGATATAGGGATCCATGTTAAGTGCTGCTGCAATCGCTGATGTAACGGGAAGCATTGTTGCAACGTATGGAATGTTATCAATAAATGCGGAGATAAGTACGGAAGCCCAGGTAATCAATGTAAATATAATAAATTTGTTATTGCTTGCATTTACAAATAATTGGCCGATATCCTCAATAACGCCTGCTTCCTTAATTCCACCGATGACAACGAATAAACCTGCTAATAAGAGAATGGTTTCATAATCAAGTTCTTTCAATGCATCGGTAAAAGTTTTCGTATCCTTTGTTTTGATGTATTTATGTATCAAACCGATAATCATTAAGCTTACGCAGATGATACCATTGGTTGTCGCCGGTTTATTTTCAAAGAAGGATGCAAAAATTAACAGAACAATAATTCCGACTAACAAAACTGTCGGGAAATAGTCGGTAACAACCGTCTTTTCCAAAGAATTCACCGGTTGCTTATAATTCTTGAATAATACAAGTAAAACAAATATGGTTAGAGCTGCGCCAATCTCCACTACCCAGAACATACCCGGTCTTCCTTTATACCAGAAGAAATCAAGGAAGTTCATATTGGCATGTCCGGCAAGAAGGATGGAAGTGGTATCACCAACTAAGGTAGCAGCACCTTGAAGGTTGGAAGATACGGAGATTGCAATAATGCTTGCAACCGGGGAAAACTTAAGCTTTTTGGAAATGTTTAAAGCTACAGGAGCCACCATTAATACCGTTGCCACATTATCTACGAATGCGGAGATAATCCCTGCAAACAATGCCAGAGAGATAATTGCCCATTTCACATTCGGGGTCTTCTCGATAATGAAATCTGCCAGTTTCGATGGCATCTTAGATTCGATAAACAGAGAAACAACACCCATAGTACCGGCAATCATCAAGATTACATTCCAATCTACGGTTGCGAAGACATCAATCATTGGTAGGATACCTGCAAAACCAAGTGCTACAAAGATGGCTGCAGATCCCAGTGCAATATAAGCTCGAAATTTTGGGAAAATCAATAAACCTACATAGGTTAGTAAAAATAGTACAAGTGCTAAGGTTTTCATTATTTCCTCCATGTGTGATATAGTATTTTGTTGGTTCTATCTGGTATACATATTTATCCAAAGTAATATGTATATTGACAACCCACAACATTATTATTATATCATATAGGAAACACATTTCAATTTAATCATAATTTTAACAATCTTAATTGCTTATTTACTTATGAATTAAAACTACTTATAATACTTAAGAATAAATACCGAATTTACTATGACAAAGGAGAATAATAATGATTACAGACTTGACGGAAGGGAATATCAGCAAAAAACTGTGGGCTTTTTCGATACCAATGTTAATAAGTGTTATATTTCAGCAGCTCTATAATGTGGCGGATAGTGTAATTGCCGGAAAATTTATAGGGGAAGATGCCCTTGCGGCTATCGGCGCTTCTTATCCGATTACAATGATATTTATGGCGATTGCAATTGGCAGCAATATTGGTTGCTCTGTGGTTATATCGCAATTATTCGGAGCGAAATCTTATCAGGATATGAAGACAGCGATAAGCACTACATTTATAACTTGCCTTTTATTGAGTTCGTTATTAACTGTAGTAGGACTTGCAATCAGTAAACCGTTGATGCGAATGATAAACACACCGGATAATATATTTGCAGCTGCGTCCATTTATTTGAATATCTATATCGGTGGTTTGAGTTTCTTGTTTCTTTATAATATCTGTACCGGTATTTTTACGGCGTTAGGAGATTCCAGAACACCTCTGTATTTTCTGATTGGTTCTTCTTTGGGGAATATTTTTATAGACTGGTTTTTTGTTGCTATTTTAAAGATGGGAGTTGCAGGGGTTGCATGGGCGACGTTTCTTTGTCAAGGGATATCCTGCATTCTATCCATCATTATCCTGGCATTACGAATGAAATCTATTAAAACAGGAGGAAAGCGAGTTCTATTTTCAGGAAGAATGTTCATAAAAATCTGTTATGTTGCAATTCCGAGTATCTTACAGCAAAGTTTTATCTCCGTCGGTAATATTTTAATTCAGAGCTTAGTGAATGGTTATGGATCAGCAGTCATCGCCGGTTATTCTGCAGCAATTAAGTTGAATACCTTCGCTATTACTTCCTTTACTACATTGGCGAATGGATTATCCAGTTTTACAGCACAGAATATAGGAGCTAATAAACCGGAGCGCGTAAGGAAAGGATTTCGCGCCGGTTCCTTTATGGGGCTTATTGTGGCATTCATATTCTTTGGTATGTATTTTTTATTCTATAACACGATGTTAAGTCTTTTCTTAAATGCGGAAAGTGATTTTGCTATGCAGACAGGTATCGATTTTCTTAGAATTGTGTCACCGTTCTATTTTTCCATCGCTATTAAGCAAATGGGAGATTCGGTACTTCGTGGTGCCGGGGCTATGGGATATTTCATGGTGGCTACTTTCGTGGGATTGCTTCTACGTATTATATTTGCATACGTTTTTGAAGGTATTTTTGGAGAGATTGGAATATGGTTGGCTTGGCCGATTGGATGGGTATTGTCAATGGTGATTTCGCTTGCCTTTTACTTTAAAGGGGTATGGAAGAGAGTGGCATAATATAAAAATCATACACTATTTATTCATGATTAAAAATTACCTATATGTATGAGATTAATATTCATGCATTTAGCAGCATCGCCTTGTGGCGATGTTGTTAAATACTAAAGAATAAGCAAGTGGAAAAGCAAGTTTTCCCTTGCTTATTCTTTTGCAGTTTTTCATGGTACCTCCGACACCATGATTTGGCCTTGGGGATATCCACTGTATGAATTTAATACAATTTAATTACATACTATTCAAAATCATCATATTTGAACTATTCTACCAGCACAATATGAGCAATCTTACCAATTATCTCCCAAATCATTGACAAATTGTGATTTAAGTAATAGAATAAAATAGAATTCCGAGTAAAATAATAGGTATTAAAATAGTTGGTATTCTAATTTTATGAATTCTAATTCCATGAAAATAGAATTCCATTACGATAGAATTTGATTAATACACAGAAAGGCTTGATGGATATGATGGAAAAAGAGTTATTAAATATTAAGGACCTTCATGTTACAACCGAGAATAAAGAGATTCTAAGAGGTTTAAATCTTATTGTTAATAAGGGAGAAATTCATGTAATTATGGGACCGAATGGTGCCGGTAAATCCACGCTTATGAATGTGATTATGGGACATCCCAAATATGAAGTGACGAAGGGGAAAATGTTCTTTGAGGCAGAGGATATCACGGCAATGAAGACCGACGAAAGAGCGAGAAAAGGGATTTTCCTTTCCTTTCAGACACCGGAAGAGGTTCCCGGTATTACGGTAGAAGGAATGCTAAGAAGTGCCCGCTTTGCTGCTACCGGAAAGCCTTTGAAAATCTTCCAATTTAAAAAGGAATTGAAGGAGAAATTGGAGGTCTTACAATTTGATGAGAGTTATGCCCAGAGATATCTAAATGTTGGCTTCTCCGGAGGCGAAAAAAAGAAGAATGAAATTTTACAAATGATGATGCTAAATCCAAAGCTGGCAATTCTTGATGAGATTGATTCCGGGCTTGATGTGGATGCTATTCGAAATGTTGCCAATGGGATTAAGCATTTGATGAATGCGGAGAAAGCGCTTCTAATCATTACCCATAGCAGCAAGCTACTTGATTATATCAAACCGGACTTTGTCCATGTGCTCATGGACGGAAGAATCGTTAAAACCGGGGATTCTGCTATTGCGGATGAAATCATCACTCATGGATTTATCGAATATAAAGAAGTCGTAAATTCGTAAGGAGGATGATGCAAATGAGTAGAAGAAAGACCATAGTGGAAGATATCGATCGTAGTATCTATGATATCAGAAATGAAGACAGATTTAATTATAAAGCAGAAAAGGGTTTAACCAGAGAGATTATTCTTGATATCTCCGGAAGGAAAAACGAACCTCAGTGGATGACGAATTTTCGTTTGAAATCCCTGGAAATCTATGAAACCATGCCTCTTCCAACCTGGGGACCAAGTCTGGATGATCTGGATATGAATAATATCGTTACCTATGTAAAGCCGGATACGGAGCTCAAAGGTGACTGGAGTGAGGTCCCGGATGAAATCAAGGATACCTTTGTTAAGCTGGGAATCCCGAAAGCAGAGCATGAGTATCTGGCGGGTGTTGGCGCGCAATATGATTCGGAGGTGGTTTACCATAGCATCAAAGATGATTTGGTAAAGCAGGGCGTGATCTATACGGATATGGAAACCGCAGTCCGCGAGTATGAGGATATTATTCAGCAGTATTTTATGAAGCTGGTACCGCCTACCGACCATAAATTTGTCGCTCTTCATGGTGCCGTTTGGTCCGGTGGTTCTTTTGTGTATGTTCCGGAAGGGGTACAAGTGGATATCCCGCTTCAATCCTATTTCCGTTCCAATTCTCCGGGCTCCGGCCAGTTTGAACATACTTTAATCATCGTAGAAAAGGGGGCAAAGCTTCATTTTATTGAAGGTTGTTCTGCACCGAAATACAACGTAACCAATCTGCATGCCGGATGTGTGGAGCTATATGTCAAAGAGAATGCTTCTTTGCGTTATTCCACAATAGAAAATTGGTCCAGAAATATGATGAATCTAAATACCAAACGAGCTACGGTGGATAGGAACGGTACCATAGAATGGGTCTCCGGTTCCTTTGGATCTAAGGTTTCAATGCTATATCCGATGAGTATTTTGAAAGGGGAAGGGGCAAAGTCGGAATACACCGGTATCACCTTTGCTGGCAAGGGACAGGTACTGGATACGGGAACGAAAGTCGTTCATGCTGCGCCCTATACTTCCTCCACCATTCATTCCAAATCCATATCCAAAGGCGGCGGTGCAGCAATCTACCGTAGCTCTGTGAAGGTAACTCCCAATGCGCACCATTCCCAATCCAGTGTTTCCTGTGAGTCTCTGATGCTGGATGATATTTCAAGATCGGACACCATTCCGGTACTGGATATTATGAATGATGAGGTTACGATCGGCCATGAGGCAAAGATCGGCAGAATTAGCGATGAGGCTATTTTCTATCTGATGTCCAGAGGAATCAGTGAAGAGGAAGCAAAAGCATTAATCGTTCGCGGATTTGCAGAGCCAATTGCCAAGGAACTGCCTTTGGAGTATGCGGTAGAAATGAATAATCTGATTAAGTTGGAATTGGAAGGCAGTATAGGATAAGGTGGTGAATCGAATGAAAAGTATGGAAATGAAAAACTTAAATCCAATTCCTGTCCGTACCTGGACTTGGCTTGGAGTGAATGATATCTCAATCGAAGGTGGGTTTATAACGGAAAATGCGGATAAGTCCCCGGTATCCTATCAATGGACCAATGCCAGTGATTTCTCGGGAATTCTTGAACCGATGAATGAGGAGAGGATGAAGAACAGTATCTTTGATACCATTTCCTATGAGGGTATTGGTGATAAGATACAAAAGCATATTCTTGAGGAATATAATGGAGGCTTTTACATCGAGACAAAGGCGGGACAAAAGGTATTAGACCCCATATGTGCCAATCTTACAATCACTGAGGAGCAATCCCAGGTAGTTACCAATAATGCAATCCTTGCAAGAAAAGGCAGTGAAGTTACTGTAATTGTTGGCTACCAATCCGAAACCGTCAAGAAAGCTTACCACAATTGTCTGACCAGAATCTATTGTGAGAAAGGAGCTACCGTAAATTATATTATTCTTCAAAATCTTTCTAAGGAAAGTATCCATCTGGGTGCCTGTGTTGCAAAGCTTGAGGAAGAAGCAAGTATAAATTATATTATCGCAGAGCTTGGTGCGAAAGAAAGTATTACGAATGTGCGAACTGATTTACAAGGCAATCAAAGTGCTGTCAATATGCATACCGTTTATATGGGAGATAAAGATCGATTGATTGACATGAACTATCTGATCCACCATTATGGCAGAGAAACCAAGAGTAATATGGAAGTCAAGGGTGTTCTTCAGGATAGGTGCAATAAGATATTTAAAGGAACCCTTGATTTTAAGAAAGGTTCGATAAAATCCGTTGGATCTGAGGAAGAGTATGCGGTATTGCTAAGTGATAAAGTTAGAAACCGATCCGTTCCGATTCTTCTATGTACGGAAGAGGATGTATCGGGACAGCATGCAGCAAGCGCCGGTAAGATTGATGAGAATCAACTGTTTTATCTCATGACGAGAGGTTTATGTGAAGCAGAGGCAAAGAAGTTAATTATAGAAGGAGCCATTCGACCGATCATTGACCGAATTCCTGATGAGGATACTCGAGATGCCATTTTTGAAGAGATTAGGAGGAGACTGATGGATGAAGAATAATATAAAAGCGGATTTTCCCACCCTAGATCAAGTTGTCAATGGGCATCGTCTTGTTTACCTTGATAATGCTGCCACAACGCAAAAACCTATTTCCGTTATAAAAGCAGTAGAAGATTATTATAATAGCAATAATGCGAATCCCCATCGAGGAGCCTACACGCTTAGTATGAAAGCTACGGAAATCTATGAAAATGCAAGAGCTGTCGTTAAAAACTTTATTGGTGCTAAAAAGACAAGGGAAATTATTTTTACGAAGAATGCAACGGAAAGCCTGAACCTTCTTGCCTATTCCTATGGGATGCATTTTATCAAGGAAGGCGATGAAATTGTCATCTCGATAGCAGAGCATCATTCCAATCTGGTTCCATGGCAGCAGGTGGTAAAAGCGAAAGGTGCTACATTAAAATACTTATATCTGAATGAGGAAGGAATCATACCGGATAAGGAGATTGCAGAGAAAATCACTGAGAGAACCAAAATTGTATCCGTCACCCAAGTTTCCAATGTATTGGGTACCATTCAACCGGTGGAGCAAATTATTCGGAAAGCCCATAGCGTTGGAGCTATCGCAATCATTGATGCTGCACAGAGCTTACCGCATCAGAAAGTAAATGTCACAGAATTGGATGCCGACTTTATCGTATTCTCCGGTCATAAGATGTTGGCTCCAATGGGGATCGGTGTACTCTATGGGAAGGAAGAATTATTAGAGGAAATGCCGCCCTTTCTATGCGGTGGCGATATGATTGAGTATGTTACTGAACAGGATACAACTTTTGCTCCGCTCCCATACAAGTTTGAAGGGGGAACCCAGAATGTCGGCGGTGCTGCTGGGCTTGCAGCAGCCATAGAGTATTTGAACGCATTCAGTATGGACCGTATCCGGCAGATCGAGGAGGAACTAACGGATTACGCAATCAATAAACTTAGCGAGATCCCTCATATCATCCTGCACGGTACAAAGGATATTGCAAAAAAAGCAGGGGTGCTTTCTTTCCATGTGGAAGATGTACATCCCCATGATGTTGCAACGATTCTGGATGCTTCCGGTATTGCCATTCGAGCGGGGCATCATTGCGCAGAGCCATTAATGCGCTATATGAAGATAAATGCAACCTGCAGAGCAAGCTTTTATTTGTATAACACGAAAGAGGATGTTGACCGATTGGCACAGGCTCTGGCTAGCGTAAGGAGGTGGTTGGGTTATGGATCTAAATAGTATCTATTCGGAGATTATCAATGAGCATAATCTTTCCAATCATAATAAGCACCATATTCTCGGAGCGGATGTTATCGAAAAAGGACACAATCCCAGCTGCGGTGATGAGATCGAGCTGGAGGTTAAGATTAAAGATGGTATCATTGAAGATGCCGGATACACCGGTGTCGGATGTGCGATATCACAGGCATCTACGTCAATTATGATTGATTTGATGAGAGGGAAAAACATAGAAGAAGCGAAGCAATTAATCGAGACCTTTCTTGGCATGATTAAGAGAGAGATTACGGATGATGAGCAGCTGGAAATTTTGGAGGATGCCCTTGCACTTAAGAACATATCCAATATGCCTGCCAGAGTAAAATGCGCAGTTCTCGCATGGTATACGCTGGATGAAGCACTAAAGAAGAAAAGCAGTTAAGGATAACTTCTTTTTTGGTAAAGCAAGTACTGGATAATTCCAGTAAAATATGGTATAGTTATTTTAAGAATTGGTATACAATTTTCTTTTAAAGAATGGAGGACTCGCACATGAAAATAATGAACATTACGGATATCAATGGCTTCTTTAAAGTAGTAGATGAGTGCAAAGGGAAAGTGGAATTGGTAACAGGGGAAGGCGATCGATTGAATTTAAAATCCAAGTTATCACAATATGTTGCACTGGCAAATGTTTTCTCCGATGGTAAAATTGATGAATTAGAGATCGTTGCATATGATAAAGACGACATTAAACGTCTCATTGATTTTATGTATCAGGGTTTATAGTATAATTATTGTCAAATGAAGATAATCAGTTTGGCAATAGGTAATGGAAGTGGTTACTAATATCGGTGTAGAATTCTAAGATGATTGGGGCTGTTTAATTCATGTTTATATTAAACAGCCTTATTTTTTCTATTTATTTAAAGTTTAGATTATCCATGAAAAATTAATTTGACGCTAACCAGAAATTCAGGGTAAGATGATGTACTAATAAGAGATGTCCTGATTAATTCTGTGAAGTTAAGATAACAGACGCTGAGATCTCTCGACCGATTTTATATAGCAATCATGGGAAAGGAACGATGGATAAATGATACTTAATTGGTTAAGGAAAATTATGATAGGCAGATACGGGGTTGATTCGCTAAATAAGTTTTTACTTATTACGGCTTTAATTACTATGCTGATCTCCAATTTATTTGGCGGTTTCCTTTTATATATCATTGCATTACTGATTTTAGCTTACTCCTATTTTCGCATGTTTTCAAAAAATCATTACAAAAGGTATCAAGAGAATAATCGCTACCTATATTATAAAAGTAAAATAACAACTTTCTTTCGTAAAATTAAGAATACCGTTCATCAAAGAAAGGTATACCATATATACAAATGTCCCGGATGTAAGCAAAAAATTCGAATTCCAAGAGGAAAAGGCAGGGTACAGATTACTTGCCCCAAATGCCATACACAGTTTATAAAGAAAAGTTAAAATTCAGTAAGAATCTTGTCATTTACGGTATTTATTTTCTTCAAATCCTTATGTATAATATTGGTACATATAAAGAATTTTGCATATGATAGAAATAGCGAAATAATTAGCATTACTTCTTTATAAGATTTGAAATTGGGAGGTATCAGTATATGGATTGGTTTACTAATCTGGATCCTGTATTTCAAGCTTTACTTGCCACTCTATTTACTTGGTTTGTAACCGCTGCAGGAGCTTCCACTGTTTTCATATTCAAAACGATTAATAAGAAAGTACTGAACGGCATGCTTGGTTTTGCTGCAGGAGTTATGATAGCCGCAAGTTTTTGGTCTCTCCTTGATCCGGCTATTGAGATGGCTGAGGAGTCTGGGCAGATTGCCTGGGTTCCTGCTGTTATAGGGTTTTTAGCAGGTGGTGCCTTCCTATGGTTGGTAGATATTATCATGCCGCACCTTCATTCCAGTGCATCGGAAGCGGAAGGGGTAAAAACAAGCTGGAAGCGAAGCATTCTTCTTGTATTGGCGATAACCCTTCATAACATACCGGAAGGGCTGGCGGTTGGTGTAGCCTTTGGAGCAATTGCAGCAGACTTACCGGCAGCATCTTTGGCAGGAGCTGTTGCACTTGCCATTGGAATCGGTTTGCAGAACTTCCCGGAAGGAGCTGCGGTATCCGTGCCATTAAGAAGGGAAGGATTATCAAGATGGAAGAGTTTTATCTATGGTCAAGCATCCGGTGTCGTTGAACCAATTGCCGGCGTATTAGGTGCTATCGCAGTGGTTTATATGAAGCCAATTCTGCCTTATGCATTATCTTTTGCAGCCGGGGCTATGATTTATGTAGTAGTTGAAGAACTAATTCCGGAAGCACAGGAGGAAAAACATCACTCCAATGTTGGTACCATTGGAACAATGATTGGATTTGCGATAATGATGCTGCTGGATGTGGCGCTCGGATAGAACATAGAAAAGGGTAATGATTGATAACTTATTCATGTGTTATCAACCATTACCCTTTAAGATTCATTCGTAAATAATTGCATCATTTGATGAAGTTCATGTAAAAGGCGTTTTCCGTTCTCCATATCAAGGTTCATAGAGCAAATTAATTGATCCGGAAAATGGAGGGCTTCCTTTTTGAATGCCCTTCCCTTTTGCGTTAATTGTATATAGACATTTCGTTCATCCTTATGGCTGCGGATACGTTTGATGTATCCGAGGGTTTCCAGCTTTTTCAACATAGGTGTTAGCGTGCCTGAGTCTAAGTAGAGTTTGGAGCCTAACTCCTTCACGGTAACATTATCCTCTTCCCAGAGAGCCATTAGGATGATATATCCCGTATAAGTTAGTTGATAAGGGTCAAGTAACGGTTTATATTTTTTAATAATTTCTTTGGAACATACATATAAAGAAAAGCAAAGCTGATTATCCAACTTCAGAGCCTCGTATCCAGTCATTGCTTTTCCGTCTGTATTCTTACTTTGTTCTGCATGATTGGTTATGGATGTGTTCTGATCTTCCACGGGCAATACACTCCGTTCTGCCTTATGTTAAGAAATACGTAGGTTTCAGATTACATATTCAAATTGTATATAATAGTTTCTATAAAGTCAATATGAATAAGGAATTCTCCATCGTTGACATCAATTTTAAACCGTTCCAGGAAGCATGCCTTATTGGTGGTATTACAAAATTCGTAAAAGCCTCTAGTATTACAGCTAGAATCCTGTTATAATAGTCAGCAGGTTATTAAAATGGTGTCCCTTACGAGAATGTGATGCTATGAGTATGGACACCTCAATTTTTATCATCTAGTTTTTAATAGGGGGGAGAAAAACTATGATGCAATTATACGAAGCGAAGAAACATTATGTCTATGTGGTGTTTCTTACGACGAATACTTTTATGGGAAAAATGATACGTTTCTTTACGCGAAATCGCTATAGCCATGTGGCTTTGGCTTTTGATGAGAATTTAAATAAAATGTATTCCTTTGCACGATATCATATTAATTCACCGATTTCCGGCGGCTTTGTTGTGGAGCATCCGGAACGTTATCTTAACGGTGGTAAGGATGTTATGATAAAAATGTGCAAAGTTCCTGTATCGGAAAAGGAATATCATCGAATCAAGGATACGATAGAATATTTCTGCAAGCACAGGAAGATGATGCTATACAATACCCTTAATGCAGTATTGTCCTTGGTGAAGAAGAAATTAAATATTAAGGATACCTATACCTGTATTGAATTTGTAACTTATCTTTTGAATATTCGAGATATATTGGCAATTAAAGAGTTAGAAGATATGTTGGAGTCCTATCTGATTTATCAAGGAAGTCTGAAGGTAATTGCTAAGTATGAACCTATGCCGGAGGACGAATACTTTCAACGTCGCTGTTTTAGGGGTGTGATTTATGATACCTTTTCCCACTTTGGGAAAATTATTCTACGGGTTGCATACCGATAGAAAGACATGCTACAGCAATCTCCTGATCCAATAAATTTTCCGGTATTTGAAGCGTTAGGGAAATTTTATTGCCTTTACTTAATGATAAACTGTTCTCATAATAAATACCATGGTGAAAATCAGAAGGTATATCGAAATCCTCTGGAAGGAATTTTTGAATTCAATCGTTATATCTTTATATATTTTAAAGTTGGCCGGACAATAAAGCTTGGTTATCATATCAACGCTCTTTTCTTCCTTAAATTCTGTGATATATTCCGTTTGAAAATCCATTTCTCCAATTATCCATACAATATCAGAAGAATCAGTCCAAGAGCAATCCATCTTCAATAAAAATTATTTCACATCGACTTACAATTATGCTACAATTACCCATAAGTTATTTATTGCTACATAGAGAGAAACCAAGCAGTAAAAGTCGTATAAAGAAATGAGGATAAAGCAGTGGAAAATTCATTTATCTATGAAATGGAGATTGGAAAAATAAGAATAGCAGAGGATGGAAATGCTATAACAGAGATTGTTTTACTTCCTTCAAATGATTCCGTTCCTAATACCAACAGAAAGGAAACAGCGTTAATCAGGAAAGCATATGAAGAGTTATCAGAATATCTTAGAGGGATACGAAAGAAATTCAGCGTACCTCTAAATCCCAGAGGGACTGCTTTTCAGAGAAAGGTTTGGAGTGCTTTACAAACTATTCCCTATGGAGAAACAAGAAGCTATGGACAAATAGCAGCCCAGGTGGGTAATCCGAAAGCATGCAGGGCAGTAGGAATGGCAAATAATCGTAATCCGATTATGATTATAATTCCTTGCCATAGAGTGATTGGAGCCGATGGAAGTCTCATAGGATATGGCGGTGGACTGGATTTAAAAGAATATTTACTTAATTTAGAGAGAGGTGTTAGAAATGAATAATGAATGGTCATTGGATGTGTTATACAAAGGATTTGATGATGCCAAGTATATCAAGGATAAAGAAGAATTAAGCAATCTCACAAAAGAATTGATCGATTTCAGTGAAACTCTGAAATCCGGTCCGCAAAAGAATGAAAATTTCTTAAAAGCAGTGGAATATCTGGAAAGATACCATGTGCTGTCCTATATGTTAATCACCTATACGTTATTAAAGCAGACGACGAATACCTCCGATAGTGAAATCACAAACCAGGTAAATGCAATTGAGAAGAAGGTAAGTGAGGCCTCCAAAGCATTGGCTGCGATTAAGAAATATATTGCCGGAACAGACAACCTGGAAGAAATCTATCAAAGCTATCCGAAATTGAAAGGGTATGAATTTATAATTGGAGAGATCAAAGAGGAAGCAAAGCATTTGCTTAGTGATGATGTGGAAGATGTAATATCAAAATTGAATATCTCTGCAGGCTCCGCTTGGAACAGTATGCAGAGCTTTCTGACATCAACTTTAGAGGTAGAATATCGAGGCGGTATTACAACCTTGCCTGAGATTCGCAACTTGGCTTATGATAAAGATCCGTCGGTTCGTAAGGAAGCCTATGAGGCGGAATTAAAAGCTTTGGAGAAGATTAAGGATGCGGTTAGCTTTTCTCTTAATAATATTAAGACACAGGTGAATACCATATCCGAATTAAGAGGTTATCAGTCCCCTTTGGAGATGACCTTACAGCAGTCCAGAATGAAGAAGGAAACTCTGGATGCGTTACTTAAGGCAATTCAGGAATTTCTTCCGGTATTCCGCAGATATCTAAAGCACAAAGCGAAAGTGCTAGGTCATTCCAATGGTTTGCCATGGTATGATTTATTTGCACCGATGGGTAAGAGCAGTCGTAAGTTTACGATTGAAGAAGCGAGAGATTATTTGCTGAAGCATTTTGGCAACTTCTCTCAGGATATCGCGGATATGATGAAAGAAGCCTTTGATAACGCATGGATTGATTTCTACCCTAGAAAGGGAAAAGTAGGAGGTGCCTTCTGTGAGAACATTCCGATGCTTAAGCAGAGCCGTATTCTTACTAACTTTACAGGCAACTTTGGTGATATCGTAACGCTTGCCCATGAACTGGGACACGCCTACCATGGTATGATGATCCAGGATCATCTTCCGCTGAATACGGAATACAGTATGCCGGTTGCAGAGACGGCATCCACCTTTAACGAGGCTGTCGTTATGGAATCTGCGATTGCGGAAGCCGATGAGCAAGAAAAGCTGGCGTTAATCGAAGACCAGCTGCAGAATGTTACGCAAATCATTGTTGATATCTATTCCCGCTATTTATTTGAAAGTGCGGTATTTGAAAATAGTAAGGAAGGTTTCCTGTTTGCGGATCAACTGAACGAGCTTATGCTGCATGCCCAGAAGGAATCCTATGGTGATGGTCTGGATCCAAACTTCTTGCATCCTTATATGTGGGTTGTAAAGAGCCATTACTATAGTGAGAATTTAAGCTTTTATAACTTCCCCTATGCCTTCGGTGGCTTGTTTGCCAAGGGACTATATGAGAAATATAAAGCGGAAGGGGAAACATTTCTTCCAAAATACCGTGCGTTACTAAAAGCGACAACAGTGATGACGGTGGAGGAAGCGGCAGCGCAGGCAGAAATTAATATAGAAGATCCGGAATTTTGGCGAATGAGTCTTCGCTCTTATGAAGAAATGATTGATACATTTATTAAATTATCATAAGTTAGGCAAACTCACATTTTGTAACTGTTACAGAATGTGAGTTTCTCTTTGTATTTGCATTTTTTTATTTTTAAAGGTACATACGAAATACTTAATCCAAAACCGCTTCTTTATAGAACTTTTTTCATTACATATTATTATGAAAGCAACAGATAATAATGATGAATTAATTGTATTTACGCATTAATGTACCAAATATTTCAATGGGATTCATTCATGAAAGAACTGATTGGATGCATGGGTTAGGTTTGAAACTAAGAGAGGTGAAGATTGTGAGCTTAGTAGGAGATAATCAAATTCCTGTTGGGTTAGGAATGCGATTGGCATTGGATACAGAAGCTATGACGAATTTTGCAAACCTACCGGAAAGTCGTAGGAAGGAGTTAGTGAATTATATTCAGAGTTCCACCAGCGGAGAAGATGCGAAAAACCGAGTGACAGAAGTGGTAAACAGCCTTCATAATGGAGAATCGTTCCGGTAGTTTCGCGCCATAGCAAAGAGTAAAATAAAAGAGTAGCGTATGATTTTTATTCGGATATGGCAATCGAGCAAGAGCCTGTCTATATTGAATAAAAAATCATACGCTATTTTCAAATATTATCATGTAAGATAAGCCATTAAAAAAGTATCGTTTTAATTTATCTTGGGTTACCTACAAAGAAGAGGGCAACGGTTCCGGGACCGGAATGTGCGCCAATCGTTGCACTTACATAATTGATAAGGAAGTTCTTAAATCCGAAGCGTTCTTTTATAAGATCAGCTACAAATTGCGCATCTTCAATGCAATCCCCATGACTGATAAAGATGGTCTCATTTTGTGATTCGTATCCCTTGATGCGGTTTTCCATTTGATCAACCAAAGCGATTAATGCTTTCTTTCTTCCACGGACATTATTTAATGGAACCAATCGACCGTCGTTATCCACATGAAGGATTGGTTTTACATTGATAAGCGTTCCGATGATTGCAGTTGTTTTTGACACACGGCCACCACGATGCAAATGATGCAAATCATCAACTGTGAATACATGGCAAAGGTTAAGTTTGTTCTTTTCCAGCCAGTTGGCGATTTCATCCATGGATTTACCGCTTTCCTTAAGCCGAGTTGCATAATGAACAAGAAGACCTTCCCCTAAGGAAGCGCATAAAGAATCAATTACAGTAATCTTTGCCTCCGGTCTTTCCTCGCATAGCTCTCTTGCTACGGTGGCAGCTACGGAGCAACTTCCGCTTAAGGCTGAAGAGAAGGCGATATGTAAGATATCATAACCTTCATCTAAAAGACTGTTAAATATCTCACGCGCTGTCTCGGGATTAACAGCCATAGTGGTAGGCATAGCTCCGCCTCGCATCATATCATAAAATACTTTCAAATCAAGATCATTTTTACCACCGTAAATAGTACCATTAAAGTTATAGTAGAGTGGTAATAACTTAATTCCATGCTCCTCCAGATATTCTTTTGGCAGATCGCAGGTGGTATCGGTTGTTATTATAAATTTACTCATCGGTTAACACCATTCCTTTCACGTTCATTCTATTGTCAATACAAGAGATTTACTATCGGTATTTAAGCAATTACTGCCCTTTCAAAAAGTGCGTGCTCATATAACAATAGCAAATTGTCTTGTATAGTATTGGAAATCTTTAAGTAGTTTTAATTACGATATGATATATTGTAACATACCGCACACTATAGTTTCAATACAGATTTACCAAAATAATCATAATTTCTTTGTTTTTTCACTATTATATAATTGTAAAAAAACACTTTTCTTATGCATATACATATGATATACTAAGGCGTAGAGCTCACTTGCTATATGCGATCGAAAGCCTTATGAGCATTTCCAGTCATAGCAAATATAAGCATATGAGCTTTTGCCAGGTCGCTTATAGTAAGCGATGAATGTGCTTATAACGAAAGATGATTTATCATAGGAATAGGAGGTAAGACCATGAAACATATTAAGACTTTAAACACAAGAAATTTAAAGGAATCCATGAAAACTGGTGGATGTGGCGAATGCCAGACTTCCTGCCAATCTGCGTGCAAGACATCTTGTACCGTTGGTAATCAAAGCTGTGAGAATAAATAAATTACATTACATAAAGTAAAGTACGAATTTTAGTATTTCATCAATTCTTGGAACAAACTTATATCGTGATAATAAAATGCATCATTTTATTATTATGACTAAGGGGCTGTTTCAAAATATCATTCTGCCAATTCCGTGTTCAGAGGATATTTTAAGACAGTCCCATTCGTTATGTGAAAATAGGAGGAACTAGGATGATTCACCAATATAAAAATAATGGTTACAATATTGTGTTGGATGTAAACAGTGGTATGGTTCATGTGGTGGACGATTTAGCCTATGATATTATCGCAATGTACGAAAACCATAGCAAGGAAGATATTATCGCTGCTATGATTGAAAAATATAGCAAGCCGGAAAATAAGAAGTTGATACTTACAGATGATCTTCCTGATGAAGATGCTACTGATGATATAGAGATACTGATACAACAAATTAACGAGATACTGGATGATGTAGCGCAGATGAAAAAGGATGGCTCCCTCTTTTCCGAGGACATCTATGAGAACTATATTAAGGAATTTAAACAGCGTTCTACTGTAGTAAAAGCACTCTGTCTGCATATTGCCCACGATTGCAATCTTGCATGTCAATATTGTTTTGCCGGTAAGGGAGAGTATAACGGGGATCGCTCTCTCATGAGCTATGAAGTGGGTAAGCAGGCGCTGGATTTCTTAATTGAAAATTCCGGCAATCGCCGTAACCTGGAAGTGGATTTCTTTGGCGGTGAGCCGCTAATGAATTTCCAGGTGGTTAAAGATCTTGTGAAATACGGTCGCGAACAAGAAAAGATACATAATAAAAAATTCCGATTCACGCTTACAACCAACGGATTGCTCCTGAATGATGAGATTATGGAATTTGCCAATCAGGAAATGAGTAACGTCGTTCTTAGTATCGATGGTCGTAAGGAAGTTAATGATCGGATGCGTCCCAGCAGAAACGGTAAGGGCAGCTATGATATTATCATACCGAAGTTTCAGAAGTTTGCGGAAAGCAGAAATCAGACCAACTATTATGTAAGAGGTACCTTTACCCACAATAATCTGGACTTTTCAGAGGATGTTAAGCATTTGGCTGATCTTGGATTTAAGCAAATTTCGGTAGAGCCGGTTGTTGCACCGGAGGAAGAACCCTATGCAATTACTCGTGAGGATCTTCCATACATCTTTGATCAATATGATCAATTAGCAAAATTCATGCTGGAGAGACAGAAGGAAGGCAAGGGCTTTAACTTCTTCCATTTTATGATTGATTTATCCGGCGGGCCTTGCGTTGCTAAGCGTCTGTCCGGCTGTGGCTCAGGAACGGAATATCTTGCTGTTACACCATGGGGGGATTTGTACCCATGTCATCAGTTCGTTGGTAATACCGATTTCCTGATGGGAAATGTATTTGAAGGTATTAAGAATACGAAACTACAGGAAGAATTTAAACATTGCAACGTTTATTCCAAAGAAAAATGCAGGAAATGCTTTGCAAAATTCTATTGCAGCGGTGGTTGTGCGGCAAACGCATTCAACACCCATGGAACCATTCATGATGCCTATGACATTGGATGTGAAATGCAGAGAAAACGTGTAGAATGTGCAATTATGTTAAAGGCTGCTGAAGCATAAGTGTAGCAAGGAAGTAACATCGTGTAGGCATCATGCATAATGTAGATTCGTACATGATGTACTTAGGTTAAGCTGCGGGAATGGTCTTACGATAGGAGTTTTTATGGAAAACTGGGTTATTAAAAATAAGAAAGCGGATTTTAATAGAATTGTGCAGGAATGCGGTGTAAGTGAAGTTATTGCCCGATTGTTGGTGAATAAAGGACTCACAGAGCAAAAGGAAATCATCCGATATCTGAATCCTCGGATGGATAGCCTGTATGATCCCTATTTTATGAAGGATATTGCTAAAGCAGTTACTATACTTACGGATAAAATCGCAACCGGTAAAAAGATTCGGATCATAGGGGATTATGATGTCGATGGAGTCGTAGCCACCTATGTTCTATACCGGACTTTACGTAAACTTGGCGCCACAGTTGATTATGAAATTCCGGATCGTATCAAAGACGGTTACGGCATCAATATCGAAATGGTTCTCGCCGCACATCAGGATCAGGTGGATACCATTCTAACATGTGATAATGGTATTGTTGCAATTGAACAGGTGCAAAAAGCAAAAGAACTTGGAATGACTGTGATAGTAACCGATCATCATAACCTTTTTGAGACGGATGATGGAGAAATCATCCTTCCACCAGCAGATGCAGTTGTGAATACCAATCGTCCGGATTGTGCATATCCATTTAAGGGATTATGCGGTGCCGCTATAGCTTATAAGCTGATGGTGGCACTGCTTCATCATAGGAATTTGCCGGATCGTGAGGAGTATCAGGAAGAATTATTATCCTATGTGGCAATTGCAACGGTCTGTGATGTGATGGATCTCATCGATGAGAACCGTGTGATTGTAAAACATGGATTGCAAATGTTAATGCGAACCAAGAATAAAGGGTTACTCGCATTAATGGAAGTTACCGGAATAGAGAAGAAAGAGTTGTCTTCCTTCCATCTGGGATTTATCATTGGGCCTTGCCTCAATGCTTCCGGAAGATTGGATACGGCTAAGCTGGGACTTGAACTTCTGCTTGCCGATACAACGGAGAAAGCTATGGTACTTGCCAGAGAAGTTCGAGAACTGAACAACATTCGAAAGAATATGACACAGGAATATGTGGATAAAGCCATCCGATTAATTGATCATAGCCCGTTAAAAGAGGATAAGATTTTGGTGGTATATCTTCCGGATTGCCATGAAAGTATCGCAGGTATTATTGCCGGTAGAATTCGGGAGCGTTATCATAGACCAACCTTGGTTCTGACAGATGCCAAGGACGGTGTGAAAGGATCCGGCAGATCCATTGAACAATACAATATGATAGAGGAGCTTTCTAAATACCGTGATCTCATGCTGAAATTAGGTGGGCATCCAATGGCGGCTGGGTTATCCCTATTGCCTGAGAATATAGAGCCTTTAAGAAAAGCACTAAACGAAAGCACATCCCTAACCCATGAAATGCTAATACCAAAGATTACGATTGATGTTGAACTACCCATTGGATATGTTACGGAGAATTTGGTGCATGAATTGAAGCAGTTAGAACCTTTCGGCAAGGGAAATGAAAAACCACTCTTTGCCGAGCGTAATTTAAAAATTAAATCGGCTTTCGTCATCGGGAAAAACGCCAGCGGAATCCGATTACGAGTGGTTAATCGATACATGAGAGAAATGGATGCGCTATATTTTGGGGACTTGGATGCTTTCTTTCGTTATATCGCAGGTAAGTATGGAGAAGAGGAAGTAGAAAAGCTAAAGACCGGTAGAGGGACCTGTATAGAGCTTACGATTACATACTATCCTCGCATCAATGAATACAATGGTTTCCGCAGTGTGCAGCTTATAATTCAAAATTATCGTTAGAGTAGATTGTTTTATTAAACTGTAAAAAAGCTATGGAAATCGTATCAAAGGATTGCGATATTGGCTTAGGAAGACTTTTCGCCCTATTATTATGTGAAAATCTCTGATTTTTCATCTTAATTAGCAGAAATATATGAAAAATCTTTACGAAATCTAAATAATAATGATATAATCAAGTATGTGCTTATAAAAGCATTGTTATGTTTATATGAAAGAATTGCGATGTATATGAACTTATGGTTGAGAAAGCCGTGCATACATGCATCTTTATCTGTGCAGATTATACACTGAGCAGAAAAGATACTATAACAATAAATATGTTGAGTCATAGCACCAAGCTATTAATAATTATCTATGATTCGGAAAGAGGTTAAATTATGAAGAAGTTAGAAGAATATGTAAGAAGTATTCCGGATTTTCCTGAACCGGGTATTATCTTTCGGGATGTAACCAGCATATTACAAGATAAAGACGGACTTAAGCTAGCAATCGATTCCATGCAGGATTTGCTAAAAGGAATCGATTTTGATGTTATTGTAGGTCCGGAATCCAGAGGTTTTATCTTTGGGGTTCCTATTGCTTATAATTTAAATAAACCATTTATTCCGGTTCGCAAGAAAGGTAAATTACCATGCGAAACGGTTACCATGGATTATGATTTGGAATATGGTCAGGCCACCATCGAAATGCATAAGGATGCGATAAAGCCGGGTCAGAAAGTGGTTATTGTAGATGACTTAATCGCTACCGGCGGAACCATTGAAGCGATTACTAAGTTGGTTAAAATGCTTGGCGGTGAAGTAGTTAAAATCATTTTCCTCATGGAATTGAAAGGATTAAACGGCCGTGAAAAATTAAAGGATTATGATGTGGCAGCCGTTATTCAATACGAGGGCAAATAAATTTGACCTATGATATATTTTATTGTCATAGATTAATTACGTAGTTAAATTTGATTTGATTAAAAGATGAGTGAAATTGTTTAGATGAGAGGCGGTGATATCATGGAAGAGAAAAAGGAATTGTCAGTACCTAATCGTATTCAAAATTCAGCGGTTATAGACAGACCTCCGGATTTTACAACCCCGGATGAACTCTATCATAAGCTGATTCAAACTGTGCGCAGTTATCATCCCTCTACCGATCTTTCCATGATAGAGAAAGCTTACCATCTAGCGTACAATGCGCATAAAGACCAGTACAGAAAGTCCGGAGAACCTTACATTGTCCACCCGTTATGTGTTGCGATTATCCTGGCTGAGTTGGAGTTGGACAAAGAAAGTATTGTTGCAGGTCTTCTCCATGATGTGGTGGAAGATACGGAATATACCATTGAGCAAATTTCGGAGATGTTCTCACCGGAAATCGCTTTACTTGTCGATGGGGTAACAAAATTAACGCAGTTAAACTACAAGATGGATAAGGTGGAGCTGCAGGCGGAGAACTTACGCAAGATGTTTCTTGCTATGGCAAAGGATATTCGTGTCATCCTTATTAAATTGGCGGATCGTCTTCATAATATGCGCACCCTTCGGTATAAAGAGCCCGAGAAACAGAAGGAAACCGCCAGAGAGACGATGGATATCTATGCACCAATTGCGCAAAGGTTAGGTATCTCCAAGATTAAGGTTGAATTGGACGACTTATCTTTAAAATATTTGGAACCTGAAGTCTATAAAGATTTATCAATGAAAATTGCGTCGAAGAAGAGTGAACGGCAAGCCTATATCGATGAAATCGTTAACGAGGTAAGAAAGCATATTGAAGATGCCGGTATCCCTGCAAAAGTGGACGGCAGGATTAAACATTTCTTCAGTATCTACAAGAAAATGGTAAATCAGAACAAGACTTTGGATCAGATTTATGATTTGTTTGCTGTCCGCATTATCGTGAACAGTCTGAAGGATTGCTACGCCGCCCTTGGCGTCATCCATGAGATGTATAAACCGATACCGGGCCGCTTTAAAGATTACATTGCGATGCCAAAACCGAATATGTATCAGTCCCTTCATACTACTTTAATTGGTCCGAAAGGGGCGCCTTTTGAGATACAGATCCGTACCTATGAAATGCATCGAACGGCGGAATACGGTATTGCTGCCCATTGGAAGTACAAGGAAGGGCAGGATGGGAAGAGAAGCCCTTCGAAAGCGGAAGAGGAGAAGCTTACATGGCTTCGTCAGGTATTGGAATGGCAGAGGGATCTTTCTGATAATAAGGAATTCCTTAGCTTGCTTAAAAATGATTTCGACCTGTTTTCAGATAGTGTATATGCATTTACACCAACCGGTGATGTGAAAACTTTACCGGCTGGATCTACCACGATTGATTTTGCCTACAGCATTCACAGTGCGGTAGGGAATAAGATGGTAGGAGCAAGAGTAAATGGGAAGCTGGTACCTATTGATTATGTAATCCAGAATGGTGACCGTGTTGAGATTATGACTTCCCAGAACTCCAAAGGTCCAAGCCGCGACTGGCTGTCGATCGTTAAGAGTACGCAGGCGAAGAATAAAATTAATCAGTGGTTTAAATCCGAATTAAAAGAAGATAATATAGTTAAAGGCAAGGAATTGATTGCCAACTATTGTAAGAATAAAAATATCGTTCTGAGTGATCTGTTAAAATCAGAATATATGAACGCAGTAATGCGTAAATATGGTTTCCGCGACTGGGATTCGATATTGGCAGCCATTGGCCGTGGAGGATTAAAGGAAGGCCAGGTCGTAAATAAGCTTCTTGATGAATATAACAAGAAGAACCGCAAGGAAATCACTGATGAAGAAGTTCTGGGAGCAATCTCTGATTTCAAAGATAATCGTGTACATCCCAAAAAATCGAAAAGCGGTATCGTCGTTGAGGGAATTCATGATGTTGCTGTACGTTTTTCAAAATGCTGCAGTCCGGTTCCGGGGGATGAAATTGTCGGTTTCGTTACCAGAGGCAGAGGCGTATCCATCCATCGTACCGATTGCATTAATGTAATCAACCTTCCGGAAGATGATCGTGTAAGGTTAATTGATGCAGAATGGAGTATTACGGATGGCAAAGAAAGCAACAATGTATTCAGTGCTGAAATTAAAATTTATGCGAATAACCGAACCGGTGTATTAGTAGATATATCAAGAGTGCTTACAGAGAATAAAATTGATGTGACAAGCATGAATGTCCGTACAAGTAAGCAAGGTACCGCAACCATTAGTATGGGATTTGAAATCAATGGTGTAGAGCAATTGAAAGAGATTATTGCAAAACTACGTAATGTGGAAAGCGTATTGGATATTGAACGTACTACGGGATGAAAGAGCAGAAAATTAACATACCGCGAGCTTTCACTCATCAACAGTAACGAAAATTATCATTTCATGCTGTTGATAACATTCTGTAAAATAATCTTGCTGTGGATAAGGAGGAATACCATGAGCAAATTTCAGTTAAAGACGATTGTTCTTGGACCGGTTCAGACAAATTGCTATATCATAAGCAACGAGGACATGAGGGAAGCGTTGGTCTTTGATCCCGGGGATTCTCCGGAGAAAGTGGAACAATATTTAAAGGATAATGACCTAACCTGTAAAGCGATCCTCCTTACGCATGGCCATTTTGATCATATCCTGGGTGTTCAAGATTTGGCAGAGAGAACCAATGCAAAGGTATATGCCGAGGAGATGGAAGCACGTTTACTGCAGGACCCGCAGATTAATTCTTCTGCCCGTGTGCATCGCCCTTGCAGGGTGGCTCCGGATGTTCTTTTGAAAGATCAGGAGGAAATTACACTGGCTGGTTTTACGATGAAGGTAATCCATACACCGGGACATACCGCCGGTGGAGCATGCTACTACTTCCCGGAATTGGAGATTTTAATTAGTGGCGACACCCTATTCCGCGGGGATATTGGAAGATCGGATCTGCCGACGGGAGATGGGGAGCAATTGATAGAATCCATCCGGCAGAAACTGATGATACTTCCGGATCATGTGAAAGTATATCCGGGTCATGGAGCACCTTCCACAATTGGTTTTGAAAGAGAGCATAATATCTATATCCGATGATGAATGATTAATAGAACTGGAACGGCAAGTAAGCGTAGCTTACTAGGTTAATGATGGTGATAGAATGTATCATCATCAAGAAAACTTTATAATTGTACAATCAATTGCTTCCATACCTCGATTGCTATCGATTGTGTGGAAGCAATTCCTTATTCATGGCAAATATTTAAGAAAAGATTGATTAAAGGCGTAGGATAAGTTAGGATAAATGATGGGATTGTAATGTGTAAAACACGAATGTGTTTGTAAAGAAATGGGAGTTGGCATGATTAACATATATTTATCAAATAATGCATATGAGATCGATGTATTTCAAATCGTGAAGATGTTCTATTATCAGGAAGATGTGAAGGTATCCAAGGAGGAGATTACAGAGGCAATCTTTCAAGAAATACTGGGGCGTGAAATAGTATCAGAGAATATTCGGCAGGAACGAAACAGCATTGAAAATAGAGAGATCACAGAAGACAGAAAGAGGCAGGAGAATGGTAAGGGGAATCCGTCAGAGCAATTACATGAGCTATTCGTATGCTTTGAAGAAAAGCAGATTCGGATTCTGGCGATATTTGCAAGCGGAAGGAAAGAAATTCGGTCTGTGAAGGAACGATATTCTGATGATACAAAGTCACAGTATAAGAATGCGATTAAGCGATTACTATATGGTCTCCTTTCCGATGTTTTAAATAGAAAGCTTCCCTGGGGAATACTTACAGGTATTCGGCCTACAAAGTTAGTATATCAGATGCTTGAAAGAGGGCAGAGAGAAGAGGAAATCTATGATTATATGAAGAAGGAGTACCTTTGCTCAGAAGAAAAGATAGCGGTAAGTATTAAAATTGCAAAGCGGGAGCTGGAACTTTTGCAAGAGATTGATTACCGGAATGGATACAGTCTATATATAGGTATCCCATTCTGTCCAAGTACTTGCTTGTATTGCTCCTTTACGTCTTTTTCCATTGAGAAGTTTTCCGAATATGTAGATCAGTATTTAGATGCTTTGGAGAAGGAGATTATATACGGAGCTACGGTCTTTCCGGATAAAAGGTTAACCTGCGTATATTTTGGCGGGGGAACGCCGACATCATTAACGGCAGAGCAGTTGGACCGATTACTAGGTACGGTTAAGAAGCATTTTGATTTTACCGACGTAAAAGAATTCTGCGTGGAAGCAGGACGACCGGACAGTATCACAAGAGAGAAGCTTATGGTTTTAAAGAAATGGGGGGTAAACCGCATTTCCATTAATCCGCAGAGTATGCAGCAGAAGACGTTGGATATCATCGGAAGAAAGCATACGGTAGAGCAGATTAAAGAGGCATTTGCACTGGCAAGGGAAACCGGCCATGATAATATTAATATGGATATTATCATCGGGCTACCCGGTGAGAATGCCGAGGATGTAAAAAATACTTTGGAGCAGATTAAAGACCTAAATCCGGAAAGCCTTACGGTGCATACCCTGGCATTGAAACGTGCTGCTAGGTTGAATATCGAGAAGGAAAATTATATTGATATGGTACCAACGGATGTCAGCAGCATGCAGGAAATTACGGTACAATTTGCAAAAGAGAACGGTTATCTCCCATATTATCTCTACAGACAAAAGAATATGGCAGATAACCTTGAAAATATTGGATATGCCCGATACAATAAGGAAGGACTCTATAATATTCTAATTATGGAAGAACTTCAGACCATACTTGCCCTTGGAGCGGGAGGCCTTACAAAGTTTGTTTCCCACAGCCCATATTATATCGTTCGTGAGGATAACGGGAAAAGCGTAACAGACTACATCAATAGAATAGATGAGTTGATTGAAAGAAAACGTAAATTCTTTGATGGACTTCTTTGATGGGCTTAAACGAAGTAATGCAACTGAAATTAACTTAATGATATCGGCAAAATAAACGGAAGAACTTCGTTTACTTAAGTGTTGCTATTTAGAAAAATAGCGGTTATTATAGAAAATAAAATAATGGTTTCTGATCATTGCTAAATCAGTGAAATTATCGAATATATTTGCTAGGAGGGTAATCATGATTACACAAAGACCTAAGGGAACGCAGGATTGGTATGGTGCGCAGATGCACAAGCGTACGATTATTGAAGCAGCAGCCAGAAAGATATGCAAAGCCTATAATATAAAGGAAATTATAACACCGGCATTCGAGCATACAGTGCTTTTTCAAAGAGGTGTTGGTGAGACAACGGATGTCGTTCAAAAGGAAATGTATACGTTTGAAGATAAAGGACATCGCAGTATTACCTTAAAGCCGGAAGGTACTGCGGGTGCAGTTCGCGCCTATCTGGAAAATGGTCTGTTTGCTGAAAGTCAGCCAACGAAATTATTCTATTTTACACAGGCATTTCGTTATGAAAATCCGCAAAGCGGAAGACTTCGTCAGCATCATCAATTCGGTGTGGAATTCTTCGGATCTGCCAGTCCATTGGCTGAGGTGGAGTTGATTACCCTGCTTACCGAATTCATGAAGGAGATCGGACTAAATGGTGTAAAACTTCATATCAACAGTATTGGCTGCAAGAATTGCAGACAAGCCTACAATGAAGCGCTTCTTGCCTTCTTAAAGCAGCATGAGGAACATTTATGTTCTACCTGTAAGGAGAGAATGCAGAAAAATCCTTTGCGAGTACTGGATTGTAAGGTTCCATCATGCAAGGAAATTGTGAAAGATGCTCCAAGAACGATTGCATACCTAGATGAGGAATGCAAGTCACACTTTGAGGAATTGCAGAGTTTACTTACAGACTTAGGAATTCCATTTGAAGTGGATACCGGCATCGTTCGGGGGTTGGATTACTATACCAAGACCGTATTTGAATTTGTAAATGCCGATGGATTTACGCTCTGCGGCGGCGGTAGATATGATGGGCTTGTTCATGAGATAGACGAGAAGCAGGATATACCGGCAGTAGGTTTCGGATTTGGTATTGAGCGTATGATTAACGAATTGGATGCGCAAGGGGTAGAATTAGAACCTGAACCAACCGTTCAGCTTTATGTTGGTATCCTAGGTAGGGAAGCTAAGGCTTCCGCATATCGAATCGTTCATCAGCTTCGTAATGCAGGCGTGATTGTTGAGACGGATTATTTGGATCGAAGCGTGAAAGCGCAGATGAAATATGCCAATAAGATCGGTGCAAAGAATACGGTAATCATCGGTGCAGATGAGATTGCCAATAATAATGCAAAAGTTAAAAATATGGAAACCGGAGAGCAAACAGAGGTTGCTCTTGATAAGATTGCGGAATTGTTTCTATAAAGAAAAAAATAAGTAAACGCTATGATTAACACTAGAATATAACAATATTTAAGCTGCCATAAGTAATGAAAATTACGATGGGCAGCTTTTTGTATATTAAATAAACTAAATCTATTGATTTTTAAAATAAGTCAGCTATACTTAAATTAAATAATTAAAATGATACAAAGATTGCATATGGGTTTGCAAAATTATGGGAGGATGGTTGGCAGCAATGATAAATCAGATTCGATTACCGTACTTAATTAGTGACGGTATGGTTTTACAGAGAGAGAAACGCATTAAAATCTGGGGAGAGGCAAAGCCGGAATGTGATATCCAGGTTGAATTTTGTAATCGGAAGTACACTACAGTAACGGATCAGAATGGGAAGTGGGAGATAACTTTCAAGGGATTAACACCCGGCGGACCATATGAAATGGTAATTACCTGTGGAGATCAAAGAAAGGTAATTCGAGATATCCTGGTAGGAGATGTATGGGTATTGGGCGGACAATCCAATATGGAACTTCCTATTGCAAGAACTTTGGATTTGTTTGAAGAGGAAGTAAAGAGTGCAGATTGTCCGGAGATCCGTAAATTCGCTGTACCTATGACATATAATTTCCATGGGCCACAAGAGGAATTGTCCGAAGGAAGCTGGACTTCAGTAACTCCGCAAACGATTTATGATTTTAGTGCGGTTGGTTACTTCTTTGCAAAAAAACTTTATGATATCTATCATATACCAATTGGTCTAATACAGACAGCAGTGGGTGGAACCCCTGCAGAAGCTTGGATCAGTGAGAAAAGCCTCATGCAATTCGAACGCTTCCGGGAGATACTCACCCTTTGTAAAGATGATGCCTATGTCAATGGGATTAAGGAGAATGAAGAAAGAGAACTTGCCAAGTGGTATGAAGAGTTAAATGCCAATGACCGGGGATTACAGGATGCGAAAGGGAATTGGTACAGCGAAACCTATGATGATACGGATTGGAAGGAGATCGTTCTTCCAAGAAGTTTTCGGGATACGGAATTGGAGAATTTGAAAGGTTCCGTATGGCTTCGGAAAGAGTTTATCATTCCGGAAGGACTTCAGGAGGAAGATGCCCAACTGGTTCTTGGTACCATTATCGATGGGGATGAGACCTATCTCAATGGGGTACTGATTGGAAGTACGGGTTATCTTTATCCGCCGAGAAGATATCAGATACCGTCAGGTTTATTAAAACCCGGCAGGAATGTTTTGGCTGTAAGAGTAATCATTACGCAGAATATCGGCGCATTCGTTACGGATATGCCCTATTTTATTAAGATTAACAACGAGAGAATTCCTATTGATGGGGTATGGAAGTATCAGATTGGCGCTGGCAGCATTGCGCAGAAGCCGTTAACATTCTTCCAATATAAGCCGACCGGTGTGTATAATAGTATGATATATCCATTAAGAAAATACACCATTCAGGGTGTCCTTTGGTATCAAGGGGAATCCAATACCGGACATCCGGAGGATTACAGCGAGATTTTTAAAACGGTAATCAATGACTGGCGCTCCACTTTTGACAGCGGTGAATTTCCGTTTCTATACGTCCAGCTTGCCAATTACTGCCCTTGGAGAATGGAGCCGGAGGAAAGTGGCTGGGCAAGCGTAAGGGAGCACCAGAGAAGAACCCAATCGGTTCCGAATACCGGTATGGCTGTCATCTACGATGTTGGAGAATACAATGACCTGCATCCACAGGATAAGAAAACGGTTGGTGAGCGTCTGGCGCTGTGGGCTATGAACATGGTACATGGGGAAGAAATCGTATGCAGCGGACCGAATTATGATCATATGGAGGTAGAAGGGAATCGAATTCGCCTTTATTTTACCTATGTAGGCAGTGGCCTTACGGCAAAGGGAGAAGAATTGAAAGGATTTCTCATTTGCGGCAATGACGGTAAGTATCATAATGCAAAGGCATACATTGATGGGAATACGGTTGTGGTACATAGCGAACAGGTGAAGGAACCGGTGAATGTACGTTACGGATGGTCGGACAATCCGGAGGAAGCCAATCTATATAATAAAGAAGGTTTACCGGCATCGACATTTACCACGGAGGATAAATGGGATTAGGAAGTTCAAAGTAGAAAATAAGGAAGTCATAATGACTTCCTTATTTTTCTTCTTCACAAGTGAATTGATAGCTACTTAATAATTTTAATAAATTTTTTCTTTCCAATTTTTAATACATCGTTGCAGAACAGTACACGGTCCAAATCACTCACTGTCAGCTTTTCGCCATTTAGCTGGACACCTTCTTGCCTTAGCAGGCGAATAAATTCACTGCGGCTTGGTACATAGTCTAACTTAATTAATGCCGGAATGATATCGTTTAAGGTATCCTCCTCAAGGCTGATAATCAGCTCAGGAATGGAATCGGGAATTGCTTTCTTTGCAAAGGCTGTATCATAGAACTCCATTGCTTTTTGCACTTCTTCCTTACTATGATATAATCCGGTTATGATTTTTGCCAAATTGTATTTTATATCACGAGGATTGGCACCATCTTCAAGTTGCTTTTTCATCTTATCAATTTCATCCGGATGTTCATCCGTTGCCAACTCAAAGTAGCGAATTATTAACGGATCCGGAACCTCCATGACTTTCTTAAACATCACTTCTGCGGGCTCATTAATACCGATGTAATTGCCAAGACTCTTACTCATTTTTTGAATTCCGTCCAAACCTTCCAGAATAGGCATAAACATCGCAATCTGCGCTTCCTGTCCCATGGATTTTTGCAGTGTTCTTCCCATTAAGATATTGAAAGTTTGATCGTTTCCTCCTAACTCAATATCTGCTTCTAAAACAACGGAATCATATGCTTGCATCAATGGATATAGGAATTCATGAATGCCGATGGGGACTTGATTCTTGTATCTGGATTGGAAGTCATCCCTCTCTAGCATCCTTGCAACCGTGGTTGTGGAGGCAAGTTTAATTACCTCTTCTAAGGTGAGTTTTGCCAGCCATTCACTGTTGAAACGTACTTCCGTCTTATCTTTATCGAGCACCTTAAATATCTGCTCGCAGTAGGTGGCTGCATTCTCCTTCACTTGTTCATCACTTAGAGAAGTACGACCTTTCGTTTTGCCGGTCGGATCGCCAATCTTACCGGTAAAGTCTCCAATAACAATCACGATCTTATGGCCTAAATCCTGCATTTGCTTCATTTTACGAAGAACAACGGCATGGCCAAGATGAATATCCGGCGCAGATGGATCGAGGCCTAATTTTACTATCAAAGGTTTGCTTAATTGATAGGATTTTTCCAGCTTTGCCATTAGTTCTTCTTCGTTTACAAGCGTTTGAACGCCTTTGGTTATAATACGAAATTGCTCTCTTGGTTCTAACATCATAACATCCATCTCCCCTAAAATTTTATGGTCGGCTTTCTGTGTATGTTACACATCCACCGTGGTTAGTAAGTGAATAAGCGAAGCCAGAAAGAATGGTAAAAAAAATCGTCCTTTTGCTTCCAAAAGGACGAGATCTCATCTCGTGTTACCACCTTAAGTTTATAAGTAACTCACATTACTTACCTTATCAAGTACATTATAATCTAAGGATTATAAGATACTTTAGCACGATAACGGGTGCAGGTTCCCGTCGCATCCTACTAAGATTCCTTTTCGGTGCGCAGCTCCAAGATGTATTCGCAATTACTATCCATGAGCCTCTCATCAACCGGCATCTTTCTGTAAGTATTCATAATTGCTACTCTTTCTTTTCATCGCTTTTACTCATGCAACGATTTGCATTCCTGCAAAATCGCTTGCGAATATGAAATTAGTAATACTATAAGGGAAAATTTGTGAAGTGTCAAGAAGAAATTATCGACAGATTAAGTTTTCTGTACGGATTGGAGATAACTTGCGCTAAACGGTATCACGGTACGAATAAGAGATAGAGATGGTTGTATCAACACTTCATTTAGATAAATGGCAATATAAATCAAATATTGACATACCTAGCAATACCATTCGTTTCCTTCCTAACGCTATAATTAACTTAACATACAGGAATAGGGGTGTAATGAATAATGCAATATGGCTATTTTGATAATGACCATCGGGAATACGTAATTGAACGAGTGGATTTACCTACGTCATGGACCAATTACTTAGGGGTTAAGGATATGTGTGCCGTAATCAACCATACTGCAGGAGGATATGTGTTTTATAAATCACCGGAATATCATCGGATTACCCGTTTTCGTGCCAATAGTATTCCGATGGATCGACCGGGACATTATGTGTATCTGCGAGATGACAGTTCCCAAGATTACTGGAGCATCTCTTGGCAACCGGTAGGAAAATCCTTGGAGAAGGCCAAATACCAATGTCGCCATGGTTTGTCCTATACGAAATACCTTTGTGAATACAGCAATATAAAAGCGGAACAGACGCTGTTTATACCAATTGATGATTCTGTGGAATTGTGGGATATCAAGATACATAATACCGATACTAAGGAAAGAAAGTTAAGTGTATTCTCCTACTGTGAATTTTCCTATCATCACATCAGTATGGATAATCAAAACTTCCAGATGAGTAATTATGCAGCAGGTTCCTCCTATGAGGATGGGATTATCGAGCATGATTTATTCTATGAAGAGTTCGGATATCAGTATTTTACGGCCAATGTAATGCCGGATGGATATGATTGCCTAAGGGATAAGTTTATCGGACTTTATCGAACGGAAGATAATCCGATTGCCGTGGAGAAAGGTATATGCAGCGGCAGCTTTGAAAAAGGCAATAACCATTGCGGATCACTGCATATCAAGTTGTTGCTTAAACCCGGTGAACAGGCTCGTATTGTATTTATGTTGGGAGAAGGCAATCGCAAGGAAGGAAGGAAAATCCGTAAGAAATATTCGGATTTACGCAATGTGGATGCTGCGTTCACGCAATTAGCTGATTTTTGGAACGAAAAATTAAATAAATTACAGATTAATACACCGAATGTCGGAATGAACACCCTGATTAACCAATGGACTTTATATCAGGCTGAAATAAATGTAATGTTTTCCAGATTTGCTTCCTTTATTGAGGTAGGTGGAAGAACGGGGCTTGGGTACCGGGATACGGCGCAGGATGCCATGACGATACCCCATTCCAATCCAGCAAAGTGTCGCCAGAGAATAATAGAGTTACTGCGGGCATTGGTTTCCCAAGGGTATGGACTTCATTTGTTTCAGCCGGAATGGTTTGAACCGGACAATAAAGTGAAACCTTTTAAATCACCTACGGTGATACCGGAACCGAATAAAAAGGATATCATTCATGGAATTGATCAGGCATGCTCCGATGATGCGCTCTGGCTGGTCAGTGCCATCGTTGAGTATGTCAAAGAGACCGGTGAATTCTCCTTCTTAGACGAAGTGGTTACCTATGCCGATGGCGGAAGTGGTACGATTTATGAGCATATGACCAAAATCCTGGATTTCTCAGCTGAACAGGTAGGAGCAAACGGGATATGCAAGGGACTAAGAGCGGACTGGAATGATTGCTTAAATCTTGGCGGCGGGGAAAGTGCCATGGTTTCCTTCCTGCATTACTGGGCTTTGGGTAATTTTATCGAGGTGGCAAGATATCTTGGACGTAAGGAAGATGTTAATAAATATACATCCATGCAAGAAAGAATCAAGGAAATCTGTAATAGAGTCCTTTGGGACAAAGCGTGGTATATCCGTGGGATAACAAAGAATGGCAAGAAGATCGGAACCAGTGAGGATAAGGAAGGTAAGATACATCTGGAATCAAATGCATGGGCGGTACTTTCGGGATTAGCCCCAAAAGATAAAGGCATACAGGCGATGGACTCCGTGTATCATTATCTGTTTACGCCGTATGGAATTATGCTCAATGGTCCTTCCTATACGGTACCCGATGATGATATTGGGTTTGTAACCAGAGTTTATCCGGGACTTAAGGAAAATGGAGCAATTTTTAGTCATCCAAATCCATGGGCATGGGCAGCAGAATGTATCCTTGGCCGTGGTGACCGCGCAATGAAATTCTATGATGCGCTATGCCCCTATTATCAAAATGATAAAATTGAGATCAGGGAAGCCGAACCCTACGTCTATTGCCAATTCGTAGTGGGCAAGGATCACACCGCCTTTGGACGCGCAAGACATCCGTTTATGACGGGAACAGCAGGATGGGCTTATTTTTCCGCTACCAGATATATTCTTGGTATTCGTCCCGGATTGGATACGCTTATCATAGATCCATGTATTCCGGCGGATTGGGAGAAGTTTACGGTTACCCGAGAATGGAGAGGCGCCATTTACCATATTACCGTTCTTAACCCTAATAAAGTGATGAAGGGTGTGGATTCGGTACAGTTAAATGGTGCTTGCGTTGATCGAATACCGGTACAGCCAAAAGGCAGTGAGAATGAGGTTATTGTTATTATGGGGAAAGGCAATAGTAAGGAGGCTACAGAATGATAAAGTTTGGAACCGGCGGTTGGAGAGCGATTATCGGAGAGGAGTTTACTAAAGCCAATATCCAGAAACTTTCCAAAGGACTGGCATTAAAAATGAAGGATGAGGCGGTTGCAGAGAGAGGGATTGTAATTGGTTATGACAGGCGCTTCCTTTCCAAGGAAGCCATGCGTTGGGCAGGAGAAATCTTTGCCGCGGAAGGGATTGAGGCATATTTAATCAACCGTTCTTCCCCCACGCCTATGATTATGCACTACGTAATGCATCATAAGCTACCTTACGGTATGATGGTAACAGCCAGTCATAATCCTGCTATCTACAATGGGATTAAAGTATTTACCTATGGCGGCCGAGATGCAGACGAGCTGCAGACGCAGGAAATCGAAAATTATATAGCCGGTGTCGATGATTCGGAGGTTATCGGTTTGGATTATGAATGGGCAAAGGCGAAAGGTCTGATTCATGAGATTAATCCCTTAAATGAATATATTGATGCTATTGTGAGCCGAGTAAATATGCAAGCGATACGCGATAGGGGGCTAAGGATTGCACTGGATCCAATGTACGGTGTTAGTGAAACTTCACTAAAAACGATACTGCTTACCGCTAGGTGCCATGTGGATACGATACATGATCGGCATGATACCTTATTCGGAGGCAAATTACCATCCCCGTCCGCTGCGACCTTACGAAGTTTACAGAACCGTGTTATTGATGATAACCTTGATATTGGGATTGCGACAGACGGAGATGCGGATCGAATTGGTGTTATCGACGATACGGGAAAGTTTCTTCATCCGAATGATATCCTGGTAGTGCTTTATTATTACCTTGTGAAATACAAAGGATGGAGAGGGGCGGCTGTCCGTAATGTCGCTACTACCCATCTGCTTGACAAAGTAGCAGAAAGCTTTGGCGAGAAATGCTATGAAGTTCCCGTTGGGTTTAAATACATTTCTGCAAAGATGTATGAAACCAATGCCCTAATCGGTGGTGAGTCCTCGGGCGGTTTAGCTGTGCGTGGGCATATTAAGGGCAAGGATGGTGTATTTGCTGCCACACTTTTGGTAGAAATGTTGGCTGTGATCGGGAAAAAGCTATCGCAAATTATGGAGGAGATTCATCAAGAGTACGGTTATTACTATACTGAGGAAAAAGATTACCATTTTGATCTGCATAAGAAAAATGAGATTGTTCAGATGGTGCTGGTTGATAAGTTAATTCCGGACTTTCCGCTTGGGATTCATAAGATATCCTATCTTGACGGATGCAAGTTTTACTTCGAGAATGGGGGCTGGTTGGTAATCCGGTTTTCAGGTACGGAACCTTTGCTGCGAATCTTTTGTGAAATGCCGGAGGAAGGGCAAGCGCAGCTTTTGTGTGATATCGTAGAGAATTTCCTTGGTCTTTCTAAGGAGGTCTGTATCAAAAATTAAAAATGTTTTATCTTTGTGTTTTATTGTAAAAAGTGGTAAAATATAGGAAAAAGAAAATGGGTTATCGGAAAGGGTAACCCATTTTTCGTACCGGATGATTTTATCATTTTGAGGGAGATACCAATGCGAAGAAAAAATATTTCATTAAGAAGAAGATTGCTTTTCCTTGTGGTTATAATCTGGATTATACCGGTTCTTTTACTATGGTTTTTTATGAGCATGTATTATCGCAATAATATCATCGAGAAGACCACTACCATAATGGAAGAAAGTCTTAAGAATTTTACCTATTTTTGTGCACAACGAATCGATGAAATGATTGATATATCTAAGAAAACATCCTATGAGCAAATCATTGAAAATGCATGGAGAAGCTATGCTGCAGGAAAGATCGATAAGGCAGAACTATATCGGCAGATTACAGGGAATCTGAAAAGTCGCTTTTATAATGATAATCGCTTTATCATTTCCGTTTTCTATCTAAGCGATGAACCGGATCGGATTTATTACACTTCCAGAAAAGACAACAGCTACATTGATATCTATAAAAATAATGTAGAAAAAATTGCCCATGAGATTACAGAGCAGGAAACTTCCGATGCGCATGTTCACGTGATTGACGGTAAGATCTACATCATCCGTAACCTTTATACCACAACGAATTATACGAAGTTTGGTACCTTAATCTTAGAGCTGAACAAAGAAAAGTTAATCGACGGATTTTCCCTAAATAAGGATTATGCATTGGGCTTTTATATCAATGATACAGACGCAATCATTACTTACGACGGCCGGCTTATGGAAGACCAGCTAAAGGGTATCCTGAACCAATTAGCGGGGCAATATTCAAAATCCATGAATCGGAAAATAATTCACCAAAAGGACAAGCCTTATACGGGTATCCTATATCAACAAAAGTACGACGATTACCATATCGGGTCCGTTTTAATCTCCAATGATAATGTCGTATACGCAGAGCTTACCAATCTATACTTGGTAATGTTCGGAATTCTGCTGATAATCATACCGATATTTATCTATATGATTTACTTTATTTCTCATCATCTTTCTAAACCGATGAGCAGAATGATGAAAGCAACCAAAACCATAGAACATGGGGAATTCGGGATTCAGATCGAAGGCGAAACCATGCCAAATTTGGAATTTGATTTACTAATGAAGGCTTTTAATAAGATGTCTTCGGAAATTAAGTATCTGTTTGATTTTGCATATAATGAGCAAATGGCCAGGAAGGATGCAAAGATTATGGCACTGCAATCCCAGATTAACCCGCATTTTTTGAATAATACATTGGAAATGATGAACTGGCAGGCAAGGATGGCTGGGGATTTGACGGTATCCAAAATGATTGAAGCACTAGGAACATTACTTAACTACAGTATGGATCGATCCAATAAAAAGCTGATTGATTTATCGGAGGAATTAAGATGCGTTGATGCTTATCTATACATTATTTCCATGCGTTTTGGCAAACGGCTTAAAGTGGAGAAGGAGATAGATCAGGAATTAATGCAGATTCAGGTTCCGCAGTTAATTCTTCAACCATTGATTGAAAATGCTGTGGTGCATGGTGTGGAGATCATTAAGAGTGGAATGATAAAAATAAAAATTTATAAAGAAGATAAGAATGTTTATTTGCAGATTATTAATACTGGAAAAGGGATGTCACAGGAAGATATAGAACGGATAGAATGTTTATTGAATGGCAGCCATCCCGAACAACATGGAAAAGGATATTATGAATCCTTAGGTATCCGGAATGTAAATGAACGAATTAAATTAATCTATGGCAGTGAATATGGGCTTACGGTTCGTCCGATGAATGATCAGGAAACAGCTGCTACCATAGTCATTCCTTACGAGATGGCACCGATATGATAAAATATTACAATAAAAAAATGATGAATGCTGGATTTATGCTTGCTTC
>Ga0207747_1000581_pt1 | contig 38503 bp, 32 predicted proteins | sample HigsolmetaGSP11D_FD_184839 | JGI IMG/M metagenome (GOLD analysis project Ga0207747, IMG submission 184839) | High solid enriched microbial communities from the Joint BioEnergy Institute, USA - SP1-1-D (SPAdes) | ecosystem: Engineered > Bioreactor > SSF (Solid state fermentation) > Aerobic >...
TCTTTAGTCTTATAGAAAGTATAACTTCCCATACATTCTCGTAAGACATAAGAAATACCAAGCTGCCACCGGCGTCCTAAAGGACTTGGCGCCAGCCAGGTATTTCTTTGACTGGTTCTGTTACCAGCTCATGTAATTGTCAGCATACATACACAGGCAGCAATTTGCTTGAACATCATGAATCGGAATCGCTGAACGAAATGGCGGAAGCGCTCAAGGCGATGATCAACCAGTTTAAAGTGTGATGGTGAGCGCAGCCAGCGAATGTGGTATGATAAGGGAAATGCTCATCGGAGTTTCTGTTGCTGAGCAGCCACTTATCTGATCTGGAATGAGGTGTCGAGAAAGATGACGAATCAAGCCACCGTTGTGCTGGAAACGATCCGTACGCGCCGCTCGATCGGAAGGGTGAAGCAGGACCCCGTCTCCCGCGAGACGATCGAGATGCTGTTGGAAGCGGCGATCTGGGCGCCAAGCCATCATAATACACAGCCGTGGAAGTTTATCGTGATGACCGGGGATGGCCGATCCCGCCTGGCGGAAGGGTATGCCCGTGTTGCGGCGCTCTCCTTGAATGATCTGGATGATCAGGAGCGGGAGGAGCGGCTGCAGAAGGAGAGGCAGAAGGCTTACCGCGCTCCGGTTGTGATCGCCGCCGTTTGCTCGCCGTCGGATGATCCGCGCGCTGTCCCTGCGGAAGAGCTCGCTGCTGCACAAGCCGCTGTGCAGAATCTGCTGCTTGCCGCACATGCCCTGGGACTTGGCGCGATCTGGCGTTCCGGAGCACCGATGTTTCATCCGCTGATGAAGGAAACGTTCGGGTTAAGCGAACAGGAGCAGTTGGTAGGCTTCATCTATATCGGTTATCCGGACGTGGAGCCATCAGCAGGCAAACGCGCACCGTTGGCGGAGAAGGTTGTATGGCTGAAATAGCGTCAAAGTTGCGATAAAATAAGATCAGCATTGCCGCAAATGGTGACACGCAAGCTGTCACCATTTGTTTATTATCATGAGTTTGTATCCGGGAGGTTGATAGAGACGGATCGCTCGTCCCGGATCAGAGTCGGGCGGTTCTGGCATGGATCAATGGCGAGCCGACAGTCAGGTTCGCCCTTCGTTATATGAGTGCACCGAAGTAAACATTCATCAAATCATAACAGGAGTTGTCATTCGCAGATGAACGCCAAAGATATTGCACTGATACGCAGACATTTCAAACCGGGTCACGATCTGCTCAGGGTATTTGATATTTTGCACATATATATTATGAAGGAAAGCAGCGAGATCTATCATTATGAATCTCAGCCATTTGCCTTGCTGGAGAAGGATCAGCAGGAACTGTTCATGGGCAACTTCAAGAAGCTGCTGAGCGGGCGGATGGACGAGAAGCTGTTCGAGCTGAGGTTCCAGAGCGAAGCGGAGGAGCATACGCAGCATCTCCTGCTTGAGGCGCTGCAGGAGAAGAGCCTGGCGGATTGGAAGGACCATATGCTTCGCCTCGTCGGCAAGATGCTGCAAGACGACTTCCAGTTCGAGCAGGATACGGTCATCACCTTCATCCGCGGCGAGTATTTCAAACCGACGAAGAAGCGGAATGAGGAAGCGGAGGAGAGCGAGAAAGATGAGGTGTACGCCTTCGGCTTCATCCTGTGTACGATCAACAAGACGGAGCAGCCTCCGAAGTCGCTCGTGTTCGACTATGTGAGCCGGGAATTCCGTTACAACGTGGCGCTGGATCCGATCATCAAGCTCGCCTCGCCGGAAGGCGGCTTCCTGTTCCCATGCATCACTGACGATGCGACGGATGTGAATCACATCTTGTACGCATCCGGCAAAGCGAACGAACCGGACATGCGGTTCATCGAGAAAGTGCTGAACAGCGAGCTGCGCGCAACGGCCAAACAGGACAAGGCGGTGTTCGAGGAGATCATCCGCGAAGTGGCTGGAGACGAGCTGGAGGCTTCGACGCTGGCCAACGTCTATGAAGAGATCCATCGGCTCATCGAGGACAACGAGGAAGAGGAACCGCCGAAGCTGGACGTGCGCGACGTGGAGCGCATCCTGACGGCAAGCGGCGTGGAGGACGTCACGAAGGAGAAGGTGGAAGGGGCGTTTCAGCAGGTGGTCGATGACGAGAAGTATGAGCTGAAAGCGACCAGCGTACTGCCCAAGTTCGAGGCCAAGTCGATCAAGATTGAGACGAAGGTGGCGACGATCTCGATCAGCCCGCAGGATCTGAAGTACGTGCGCCAGGTCAATTACCAGGGGAAACGGTGCATCCTGATCGAAGTCGACGAAGACGCGGTCATCGAAGGCTTCACGATGCGCACCGAGACACTGTGACAGAAGTACGGATGTGACAGAGGGACGGGAGTTTTGTCACATCCCGACATACCCGTGGCTAGGGGCAGCGGTGGCATTGTCACTCTTAAACCGGTTATGGCTAGTGGACCAGAGTGAGTGTTGATGCCAGTGGAAAGAATCAGCCAGTCTGTCCGACAATTGCAACTTTGCATGAATGAAAACCGTCAATCAGGTGAAGAATGCATGATCACGTAATTTGTGTATGGTGTTGAGGTGATGATCGTGATTCTGGTTGGTTTGCGGCTGTTCAGGGTTCGCCTTGCGGTGATGATTCTCCTGTTGACCGCGATGATGGTCTTGGCAGGATGCGCATACGATCCAAATTCCGCAGAGTCGACTGCCGGAGGATATATCGACCCAATATCAACGGTCGCCGAGGAGACCGATGCGGGTGAATCCACAGAAGCGTTCGAGGAGAACCCCCCGGAAGCGGATGAATCTGCCGGCGACTTCGCTGTTCAACCCAAAGCAAAATCGAACCCGCCAGTCATCATCGACTTCCGCAAAACCGTAACCTATGAAGACCATGAACATGTCCCTGCAACGTCCAACAATCAAATTTTCGAAATCAAGGATACACCCAAACTGCAAATCGATGAAATCGGATTATCGCAGGAGAAGCCGCTGCCTGATCCGCTGAGCGGTATCCTGGACACGGAGCTTGAAGTGGAGCAAAGGGATGATCAGGCGAGGATCCGGATTACGCTCCGCAACATCTCGGATGGAGATCTGAAGCTTGTCCACGGCAGCGGCCAGAGATACGATATTTGGGTCTATGATGCGCAAGGAAATGTCGTGTATCAATGGTCGCAGCACTATGCATTTGTTCAGATGGTCATTGATTGGGAGCTTGGTGCTGGCGAGTCAGTTTCATTTGAAGAAGAATGGGATTATACCAACAACGCAAGAGATCGGCTGCCGCCTGGCAAGTATGTCGTGAAGGCGGTCGTGCTGGCCGGCCTGCAATCGGGTGAGGCGATTGATGCCAGTCAACTCATGGCGGAAGCAGAGATCGAGATCCGGCAGCCGGAGTTGTCTGATGATTGAGGAAAGCTGGTGAACGCATGTGTGAATGGATATCCGATTCTGCCGCACTGACGCTTGTTGAGCCTGCTGTGGAATATGAAGCAGCGTTCAGGGACATGCTGGCCGAATGGGAGCAGACAGGGGAGAAGATCGTGCCATTTGTGCTGCGGATGGATTACGAGGATTTTGCCGCTTATGTAAGCACGTTGGAAAGGATGAAAACCGAGCCGACCGGCGACCGGAAAACGGTCAACTGCTCCACGTTCTGGTCGATGCATGCTGATGGCCGTATGATCGGTGCGGTGAACATTCGTCATGAACTGAATGAGCATTTGCTGAAGATCGGCGGGCACATCGGCTTCGGCATCAGGCCGAGCGAGCGGCGCAAAGGTTATGCGGTGCAGCAGTTGCAGCAGGCATTGGCTAAGGCGAGAGAGCTTGGTCTTGCGCGTGTGCTTCTCACCTGCGATGATGTCAATGAAGCATCCCGGAGGACGATACTGCGCTGTGGCGGCGTACTGGAGAACGAGACGTTCTTCAACGGCAAGATGGTGCAGCGGTATTGGATTGATCTGTAATAATACATTCAGGAAGGTCTGCCACATAGGCTTCAATAGCAGATGGACGGAGAACTTGTACGGTTTCCGTCCATTCATTTCTCGGCGTTACTCCGTACGGAAATAAACGGAGTCCTCCTAGAGACTAATCATGTTCCTCTTGTCATACCAGAACATGCTTCATCCAACACATTCCTATTCTCCTGCCAAGGATGTTGCGGTTTGATCGCTGAGCATGGGCTCATACATCATGATCGCATGGTTTTCCGTGACGTACTCATCGTGGGTCAGTTGGCGCTCCGTATCGAAAACTCTCCTGTAGATCGTGTTATGCCGCACATAGCCTCCCCAATACTCCATCGTAATCCAATGCTCCTTCTCATAGACTTCATATGTGCGCGTCCCGGGCAGGTTCGATCGCCATTCGCCGACCAGGTGCGTATCCGTCAGGTAGACGATCAATTGGTAGGTTTGCCGGGTATCGTTCCTGATCTGCAGGTCCAGGTAGTTGTAGGCGCAGGTGGCTCCGCTGCCGAAGGGTTGGCTTCTCCCGGAGTCGGGGAAGACATCGTAGCTGTGGCGGTATCTTTCGGTAACTGTCAGCGGGGTATGCAAGGTCATCCAATAGATGAGGTTGGACAGCTGGCACAGGCCGCCGCCCACTCCGGTGCGGACCTGTCCGTAGAACAGGACCATGCCGTCCACATAGCCTCTGCGTCTCGTCGTAGGGCCGATCTGGCGCCAGTAGGAGAAGGTTTCGCCAGGTTCGATGATGATGCCGTTCAGTTTGCTCGCGGCGATTCGCAGGTTCGTGATCTTGTTGTATTGAAGCTGCATGTCCACGTCTTTGAGCTGGCGGAGGAGCGGCGTGTGATGGGTGAAGATCACATGCGGAAGAGGTGAGGAGCTGCGCCGTTTCGCGAACTTCTGCGGGCCGAAGTACCATCTCGCGTATCGCCTCAGGCGATAATACTTCGTCCCCAGCCAGATGCGAAGCGGGCTTCGCGGAATCGGCTTCAGCGAATTGATCTTCATCGGGTTGACCTCCCTTGGATGATGGTGCTGATTGATATGATCCGTAGAGTGCGACGGAGTTTGATGATCTTGATGATCGAACGCTTGATTTCGCCACCATTGTAACAGATCAGCGGTCTATTAGAAATAATAGGATGGAGGTGCCAGGCGGGAGAGAGAAGGTGGCAGGAGCAGGAGCTGTGATTCGTGCAATTCTAACGGACATGAGAGACGCTATTTGCCGATTAAAGAGCTCATTCCAAATGTAACGGACACCAGAGACGCTATTACGCCCGGATGCATGGTTCAGAGCCTCATCTGCATCCAATAATGTCGCTGATGTCCGTTAGAGCTCTGGTGATGGAGCGCAGACGCAGAGGCTAAACGTCCATCAGGCTCAGTGGAACTTCGGCAGCCAGTCGCCATGCGCCTCGATCAGGTCGTCGCACAGCGAGACGATCTCATCCAGCGTCAGCTCCGCTGCTGTATGCGGGTCCAGCATCGCCGCATGATAGATGTGCTCCTTCTTGCCGGTGGTCGCCGCTTCGATCGTAAGCAGTTGCGTATTGATGTTCGTCATGTTGAGCGCGGCGAGCTGCGGCGGCAGAGCCCCGACATAGGTCGGCTGCACCCCGTTCCGGTCGACCAGACAAGGCACCTCGACGCACGCATTGCTCGGCAGGTTGGTGATCAGGCCGGTGTTCATCACATTGCCGCCGATCTTGAACGGAACATCGGTTTCGATCGCTTCCATGATGTAGGAAGCATATTCGTGCGTCCGCTTATGGGTCAGCGACTGATTGTTCACGAGGTCGTTCCGCATCTGCTTCCAGCCCTCGATCTGGGTGATGCAGCGGCGCGGATATTCGTCGAGCGGAATGTTCAGCCTGTCGATCAGCTCCGGATATTGCCGCCTGATGAAGTATGGATGGTACTCCGCATTGTGTTCGGAAGACTCGGTGACATAGTAGCCGAATTTGAACATGAGCTCATATCGCACCATATCCCAGTGTTTCTCCTTCTGCTTCTCCGCGGCGCGCCGCTTGATCTCGGGATACAGATCGACTCCGTCGCGCGTCACCTCGAGCAGCCAGGCCATATGGTTGATGCCGGCGATCTTCGCTTGCACGCCTGTCTTGTCCATGCCAAGGTTATCTAACAGGCCCGGTATGCAGTGCTGCACGCTGTGGCAGAGACCGACCGTATCGACGCCGCCGTGCGTGATCATCACATTCGTCAGCACCGCCATCGGATTCGTATAATTCAGGAACAGGGCATTCGGGCACACCTCGCGGATGTCTCTGGCGAAATCCAGCATCACCGGAATCGTGCGCAGGTTGCGGAAGATGCCGCCGATGCCGACCGTGTCGCCGATCGTCTGCCTCAGGCCATACTTCTTCGGCACCTCGAAGTCCGTGATCGTACAAGGATCGTATCCCCCAACCTGAATCGCGTTGATCACATACTTCGCGCCGCGCAGCGCCTCCTTGCGGTCGGTGTAGGCCTTGACCTTGCAGGTGCTGCCCGTCGTTTTCTGCAGATTCTCCAGCATCATCCGCGAGTCGTTCAGCCGCTCATGATCGATGTCGAACAAGGCCAGCTCGAAGCCTTGCAGCGCAGGGGTGAGCATCACATCGCCCAGCACATTCTTCGCAAAAACCGTGCTCCCTGCTCCCAGAAACGTAATCTTGCTCATCTGATCTACCTCCCGTGGTTCATATGTGTCATGCAGATCTGTTTCCATTGTAAGAGACATCCGGGCTACAGCGTATGGAATAAGCATAGATAAATATGGCGTGATGCTGTTATTTTGCCGTCTGGTGAGGGAATCACCTCCATCTGCTTCGTCACGAAAGCGAAGATTCATATCAAAGGCTTCTCCTTCGAACGGCTGAACAGAGCCTTCGCGCAGAATGCTGCCGCGGACTGTGACCCCATCTACGGCGATGTCTTGAGCGATGCCGAACCATGTGAGCATAGCATGGGTACTAGCTTATCGCCGGCAACAGCAGGGGATTAGCCTCGATCATTTCCGTAGAGCCTGGATGTTCATGCTGAATGATACGATCTTCGCCGCCCGTGAAATCACCAAGACCAATTCGTACCGGTTGGAGACGTTCGAAGCGCCAATGGTTGGAGCGCTCGGCTATATCGATGACAAAGCGATTCGCATGTATCGGGCAACGGCGCGTTCACTCCTGGCCGGTACGGAGGAATGGAATACGCCATTCGACCTGACCAAGATCTCCAAATCCGATCTGCCGCTGGTCGGCATCGTATACAACTATCAGGATGCGACAGGCAGTGCGATCCGCGGATTGGTGGAGGATGGAGTGAAGGGAATCGTCACCGCTGGAACTGGCGCAGGCGGCATATCCAGCCAGATGAGCGCGGCGCGCAATGAGGCGATCCACAAGCACGGGGTGGTGTTCGTCTCCACGACGCGTACCGGCTCAGGCTCCGTTTATTCGGAAGGCACGAACATCATCGCCGGCGACAGCCTGAACCCCCAACATGCCCGCATCCTGCTGCTGCTCTCGCTCGCCTTCACGGATGATGTCGAGCAGATCCGCGAATGATTCGCGACGATTGGCACACGGGACATCGTTAACGTGGAATTGGCAGAGTAGATCGCGGATTGCGAGATGATGAACGTACCGAAGCAGGAGCACAAACAGCGAGAGGACGGAAGTACCGAAGCTCGTTGCGAATAGCAGGAGGATGAACGTTCCGAAGCACGCCAGCGGACAGCGAGAGGACGGAAGCAAGAAAGCAGACAGAGGGTTTGACATGATCCGGTGTGGAGAGGCTTGTATGAACGGGGAAAGACTAAACATTCATCCATTGATCATCATCGGAGAACATCATGCAGACGGGAGAAGGGGCTGGGCAGGCCCCTCCTCTTCCCGTCTGCATCAGTTAACCGGCGAGCCGCTTACAGACGAGCCGTCCTTCGTGATCGTGTATTCGATCACATGACCGCTCCAGAAATGGAACTTCAGCTTCACGACGCCATCATTCGTTTCATTGAAGAAATTCGGCGTCAGGAGGATCTCGTCCGCATCATAGGCCGGCTCGAAGGTATAGGAGAATTCCTTGTATGGCGTCCAGTTGTGCGGACCTGCGAAGCTGCCGTCCTCATAGTAAGCTTCCATCGTCGCGAGCAGATCGCCGTTAAACTGCACGGGGATACGGAAGTTGTCCGTTTCGCCGCTGGTTGCTCCGAACACCGGCGCCTCATATGAGATGACGCGGAAGGTCCAGGGAGCTCCCAGGTTAAAATAAGCGGTAAGCTGCGCTTGTTCGCCTGTCGAGTCTGCAGAGGTCAGCTCTTCAAGCAGGCGGGCATGCAGTATGAGGATTCCGCTGTCCCGGTCATATCGGTAGTCTTCGAAGCGCTGCAGCGGCTCTGTCCCGATCGTCAGCAATGTGAGCCGTCTGCCGTTCAGATCAAACCTGATCGTTGCATCCTGCGCCGGTTCGCCTCGCTTGACGAAGATCAGATCGGTTTCCGCAACCGCGGAACGGCCCCGCCAGCTGTTCTGCATCAGCTCATACAGCTGCGGATCGTTCCATTCGAAGGTGCGGCGGTTAAAATGCTGCCCGTTATCCCACAACATGTGCGTGATGCCCAGATCCTGCGCGTAATGGAGCATAAATTCGAAGAACTTCAGCTTCTCTCCCTGTTCGATCGTACCCGTATGCCGGTCGAAGCCGAGCAGGCCGAATTCGCCGATGATGACCGGTATTCCTTCGCTGACGAACGAGTTGTACAGCCGGTCGAACGTCTGCACGATATGTTGCTTCGTCGGCTCATCGAATGTATAGGAACCGGCGATATTTACGCTGAACGGCCAGTATCCGTAGAAGTGCACGGTAGCGATGATGTTCGGATCGTTCAGCTCAGCCAGAACAGCCTTGAGATCGTCGAGGTACACCTGTTCATCCGCACTCGTATGCAACGTTGGCAATACAAGCGGTCGAGTGGCATTGTTGCCGCCCGACTGACGGACGATCGAGTGGAACGCGGTATTCAGGTCATTCAGCAGCTCCTGCGGTGTTTTGCCGGATTTGACGCCGTAGAACTGGGGTTCATTGATGCTTTCGAACAGCAGCTTGTGGTTGTGATTCTTGAAGCGTTCGGCGATCTGCGTCCATATCGCCTGGAAGCGCGCCAATACTTCATCGTAGTTGTCGCCCATGTCACTCACCCATCTCCACGAATCATGGTGGGTGTTGAGCATGACATACAGCCCTTCATCCAGCGACCAGTTCACCACTTCCTCGATCCGCTCCAGGAATGCCGGGTCGATCTTGTAATCCGGCGCAGGTCCAACCTTCAGATCCCAGGTGACCGGGATGCGGATGCTCTTGAAGCCTTGATCCGCGATACTTGCGATCAATTCGCGAGTGACCTTCGGATTGCCCCAGGCCGTCTCATCCTCCGAAGCCGGATCATCAGTTCCACCCATGCCAACCGAGTCAAAGGTATTGCCGAGATTCCATCCGGGCTGCATCGCTTCCACAACCTTCTGCATGGCCGTCGCGGGAGGCTCAGCAGCCAATGCGCCTGTTCCTGGCGCGAGGCTTAGAACCAACAAGACAACGAGAATCATACTTATGGCTCTCATGTTGTGTTTGATCATGTGCTAACCCCTTTCGTGCGGTAGTATTCACAGCCATTATGTAAGCGCTCTCCAAATAATATAACATTGGATAATCGGTACGCTCTCCCCCAAAAATCAGGAATAAAATCATGTAATTTTTTGACTATTTCCCAAATGTTCATGCCATCACTCTTGTGATACAATCAGTACGTAGACATATTGATGAAGAGGATGGATGTGGAGATGAGCAAGTTCGAGCAAGTTACGGTGGAGCAGCAAGCGAATATTTATTTCGATGGCAAGGTGACGAGCCGCACGATCTGGCTTCAGGATGGCACGAAGAAGACGCTTGGCATCATGCTGCCGGGAGAATACGAGTTCTCCACCGGACTTAAGGAAGAGATGCAGATCGTAGCCGGCAAACTGGAATACCGCTTGCCAGGAGCAGACTGGAAGCGGATCGAAGGCGAAGGCGTGTTCGAAGTTCCGGCGAATTCGTCCTTTCAACTGAAAGTCTATGAAGTGACAGACTATACCTGCTCTTATCTGGAGGAATAACGGATAGAGCGATTGTGCAGTGCCATAACCAAACCATTACGCAAGAAGGAGATGAAGCAATGAGCAATCGTGCGATCAGATGGGGAATCATCGGGGCTGGCGGGATCTCCAGCAAGTTCGCGAGCGACCTTAGGAGCGTGCCGAACGCAGAGCTGGTCGCAGTGGCTGCCCAGTCCGCGGACAGGGCGCGCAGCTTCGCAGACCGGTACGAGATCCCGCATGCGTACGGCAGTTATGAGGAGCTCGTCAGCAGAGACGACATCGACATCGTGTACATCGGAACCTTGCATCCGATGCACAAGGATGGCGCGCTGCTGTGCCTGAACGCGGGCAAGGCGGTGCTGTGCGAGAAGCCGTTCACGATGGACGCGGCAGAGGCGGAGGAAGTGATCCGCACGGCGCGGGAGAAGAAGCTGTTCCTCATGGAAGCGATGTGGACGAGATATCTGCCAACGATCGTCCAGACGAGGAAATGGATCGCGGAAGGCACCATCGGCGAAGTGAAGAGCGTTACTGCGAACTTCTCCTTCGACATCGGCTTCCAGCCTGAGCACAGGCTGCTGAACAAGAAGCTCGGCGGCGGTTCGCTGCTGGATGCCGGAATCTATCCGGTATCCTTCGCATCGATGGTCTTCGGCGAGAAGCCGGACAAGATCATGAGCACGGCCTATATCGGCGAGACTGGGGTAGATGAGCGATTCTCCGCCCTGTTCGAGTACAGCGGCAATCGCTCCGCGCTGCTGAATGGCGGCGTACGGCTTCGAATGGTCAACGAGGCATACATATATGGAACGGACGGCTACATTCATGTGCCGAATTTCCTGTGGAGCCGGGTCGCCTATCTGCACCGTGCGGATGGCGTGCAACTGACGATCAACGATGACCGTAAGACGCATGGCTATAACTTCGAGGCAGCCGAAGCGACGCGATGCTTGCTGGAAGGGCGGCTGGAGAGCAGCATCATGCCGCTCGATGAGACGCTCAAGATCATGCAGACCCTGGACGCGCTGCGCAGGCAGTGGAGCCTGGAATATTAAGAAAACGCATATCGCATAAACAAACAGGGCGGGGTCTCGCCGATCTTCGGCGGAAGGCTCCACCCTGTTTCCTTATTGGCCCAGGATCACTGCGACCCGGCCATCATCACTGGTCATGAACCGTTCGCTGAAGCGATGCTGACATCCTGTTTGCTGCTCCCGTTCTTGAGCACATATACCTTGACATTTTTCTTCACCCCGAACTCCAGCGCTTCCTCGAGATCCGGTATGTAAACGTCAATCTTCTTGCCCTTGATCGCCGAGCCGGTGTCCTCCGCCTTGCGGATACCCAGTCCTTCGATGTACACGAGCGAGCCGAGCGGGATCACCTCGGGATCAACCGCGATCGTAAAGTTTTCCTTCACCTTGGCACCGCTGGCTGTGATGCCATAGGCCGGGTGGGAAGGCGTCTTGCCTGTCGACTCATAACCGGCGGTATAGGCGGTCAGCGTCGCGTAGAACACTTCGCTGATCTCACTGCTCTCCGCATGCCAGGTTGGCATATCCGCGCCTATCAATGGAATGGTCAATCGCTGTCCGATCTTCAGCTTCGTCGGATCGCTGATCCGGTTCTCCGCGATGAGCAGATCGATCGAGGTATCGAACATCCTGGCGATCCGGTATAAGGTATCTCCCTTCTGCACGACATAGTGCGCCTGGATGCGCGGAGCGCTTAAGCCAACTTCGCTGCGCTGGCTGGACGCCAGGCTGACGAGTCCTTCGGAGGTCTGAATGAAACGGATTTGGCTTGCCTGCCTGGTGTCATCTGTCCCCGGGCAGGCTCGCTCCAGGAAGCGATCCACGAGATAGCCAGGAATTAAGGACTTGACGGTGTTCGGGTTGAAGTTGGCATACGGATTGCCCGCGGCTCCCGTTGGATATGCGTAGGGCGACGCGCCAGTTGCTCCGATCGGTGCGAACGGCGCTGTCCCGGAGCCTCCATTTTCATTGAATGATGGCGCATAAGGATATGTCATCATAGATTCATGGCGACTTGACAAGTCAGGATATGGGCTCGCAGATGCCAGATGCTCAGCAGACAGAGTTTCATAGCTTGGCATGACAGTCTGACCTGGAATGCCATATCTGTCTTCGGATGATGTTGGCTGAACGGGCGCCAGCAGGGCAAACAGCCAGGTGAACAGCAGCACTCCCTGTTTGGACAACAACATTCTAATCTCCCATCCTCTCATTTCCGTGGTCTTGCAGGATGCATGCTCTGCAATCTTGCAAGACATGAGAAATACGAAGCTGCCACTTGCGTCTTGAAGGACTTGGCGTCAGCCAGGTATTTCCTCTTGCTGGAATTAAGTTGATAGGATTAGAATTGACCGAAAATATGAAAGTTATACATATCTAGCAAAAACAGGGAGAATTGCTTATATCTCCAAGATCACCCGCTGTTACCCGCCCACACCGCCTTTCTCGAATTGCGCCCTCCGGTATTCGTTCGGCGTTACGCCGTTGCAGCGCTTGAACGTGCGATAGAAATAGGAGCTGTTCGTAAACCCGGTTCGCTCGGCGATGTCCGCGATCGGCAGATTGGAATGGAGCAGCAGCTCCTTCGCCTTGTTCATGCGAACCTCGGCGATTACATCGGTAAGAGATTTCATCGTCAATTGCTTGTATAGCCTGCTGATATAAACCGGCGACATGTCGAGCTCCTGGGCGATATGATTCAGGCTGAGCTGATAGTCGCCATAGTCGCGCTCGATGATGTCGTGGATGCGCCGGATCAGCTCCTCATGCTTGGAACTCCGCTTCTGATGGAGACGCAGCGTCACCTCATCGAACAATTCGAAGAAGTGAGCATTGATCTCATCGATCGTCTCCACATGGAGCAGGGACAGGAAGGTGATGTCCTGATCCTTGGTGATGACGAGCCCGTTGTTTTTCTTGATCGTATTCACGACATTGCTGATGGTCATCGTCAGATGGGAGATGGCCAGTTGGATGACGGAGTACGGATAGTCCGCCGTTTCCTCCACGATCTCGCAGTAGACCGTTCTGGCATCGGTCGCCCGGCCCATCATCAGCAGGTCGATCAGTTGCTTCTCCTTGTGCGTAGGGAACTCGTAGTCCTTCGACTTGAGCTGCTCGATCTCCTCCGAGGAGATGATGCAGCCATGGCCGCGGAACAGGCGGTGCATCGAAGCTTCGACCACCTGCCGATACATCTCGCTGATCCGCTCGATGGACTTGACAGCAGGGCTGAAGGTGCAGGAGACGGACAGCCGCAGATGCTCCGTCAGAGCCGTCTGCATCCGCTTCATAAGCTCCGGCAAGCCATGCGCATCCGCGATCTCCGCATCCGCGATCTCCGCATCCGCGTTCAGCAGCAGCACGAGGTTGCCTTCACCCATATTGACGGCTTCCGCCCGGAAAGCGGGAGCTGCGATCTCCAGGCAAATATTGCTCATCGCATACTGGATCAGCTTCAGATCATCACCGTACTTGTCAAGCACAACCTTGTAATGGTCCATCTTCAGCAATGCCAGCACGAACCAGCCGTCGACGCGGACCGGCGATCCGACGCCGCGCAGTTGCTCCTGCAGCATGCCGGGCGAGTATTCCACTCTCCCCAGCAAGTAGTCGCGGAGGAGGCTCTCGCGGATGATCTGCATGTTGTTCCGGCGCTCATTCTCCAGCGCATGCACCCGGTGCAGAACGGTATGGATCGGTTTGTACAGGCGCATCGAGAGGATGACCGAGATCAGGAAGCCGAGCAGGAAGATCGCCGAGCTGAAGTAGACCGTGTTCATCCTCATCGCCCGGATCTCCGAGGTGATCTGATCGTAGGGCGTGATCCGCACGTACCGCCATTCGAGAGCGTCCGGGGCCGTATACGTGATCAGCATCTTGCTCCCGCTGATCGAGTGCTCGAAGTATCCCGATTTCGGGTCCGAGAGGATTTGCTGGATGTATTCGCGGTCGGAGATGTCCGTCAGCATCGCCGCTTCGTGATGATTGGAATAGAGCTGACCGTACTTGTTGATGATGAACGTCTGTTCACTAAGTCCCAGATTTGCATCGGCCGTATCCCGGTTGATCCACGAATCCATGATATTGACGACAACGGCGTAGTCGAGCAGCTTGTTTAATGTATTGTAGCTCAGGTAAGTGTAGACATTGACCTCCTTGGGGTTGGTCGTACCGACGCGGTATGAGCGCGGAATGGGCGTATAAGGCGCGTATGCCTCATAATCGTCCAATAGCTGCACGATCTGCTGGTCGTCCAGCTCCTCTCTCGTCTGCTGACCGTTCTGCACGCTGCTGGAGCTGATGTAGAAGATGCCGGTTTTGGCGTTGTAGATATAGATCGATTCGATGAACGGCAGAGACATTCGGTAGTTGTTGAGCTGCCGCATCGCCAGCATGATCTCGTGGATGCTGGGGTCGCTGTACACCTGAAGCGGCAGAAGCGAGGAGTCGGAGTAGATCTGATAGGTGAGGGATCTGGCGATTTCGGTCATGTTGGATACTTCCCGGCTCTTCAGCATCAGGCTGTTCAGGTCGGAGCGATATACCTGCTCGAGCGCGATCTCCTCGAAGTTCACGTGCAGGATCGTGGAAGCGACGAGCAGCGTGATGGAGACGGAAGCGATGAAGCCAAACAGCAGGCTGGTGTACATCTTGTGGTTGTGCTTGCGCAAGAAAACCATTCAGGGCATCCCCCCTTTATCCGCCCGAAATGGGAACCTGTGACAAACCCAGTATACAGGAAACGCTTTCATGGCTCAATTCACCCTCGTCCATACTCGAAATTGTTCACAAAAGTCGATATTTTTCACAAAGCCCACTGCACAAATGTACACAAAATCCACCCCGCAAAAGTAAAGATCGTTCACCAAAGTGTGGAAATATTGACTGCCGTCCGGAAAAATCCGGATAGTATAATGCAGGCAAGGATGCGCGGCCAGCCGCAGCTTCGCAGATGGTTTGCTGGCGACATGGCGACAATATTCGACAATATTATAGAAGCCAGCTTCCTCGCATCCGGTGCATGGACGGTGACCGTGGTTGAATACATCCGCTGAGAGCGGATATTTTCAGGCTCACGAGTGGTCAGCTGGTTTCGGAGGGAGGAGGTGAGAGCCTTAGCAATGTCCACAACGTCCAAACGCAACGGATTCTGGTATGAGGTCCGCAAGAACAGAATCATGTTTCTGATGCTGCTGCCGACGCTGTTGTTTTTCTTTATTAATTCCTATGTGCCGATGGTCGGGATTTATTTTGCATTCACCCGGTATAATTTCGCAGATGGCCTGTTCGGCAGCCCTTTCGTCGGATTCGAGAACTTCCGCTTCCTGTGGCAATCGGGCAAGCTGATGCAACTGACGCTGAACACGATCGGCTACAACCTGGCGTTTATCGTCCTCGGACATACGCTGGCGATCGTCTGTGCGATTCTGCTCAGCGAGATCGGAGCGAAAATCTACAAGAAGCTGGCGCAGTCGATCATGTTCCTGCCATACTTCGTTTCTTTCGTCCTGATCAACGTCATCGCCTATAACCTGCTCAATTATGATACCGGTTTCATTAATTCCCTCCTTGCGCGGTGGGGGATGGAGAAACTTGACTTCTACAGCATCCCTTGGATCTGGGTGTTCCTGATCATCTTCTTCTATCTGTGGAAGTATCTCGGCTATTATGCGGTCATCTATCTGGCGGTGATCACCGGCATCAGCGATGAATATTTCGAGGCGGCGAAGATCGACGGAGCCAACATCTTCCAGCGAATCTGGTACATCACCGTGCCCATGCTTCGGCCGACCTTCATCATCCTGCTGCTCTTCTCGCTGGGAAGCATCATGAAAGGCCAGTTCGAGCTGTTCTATCAGCTGGTTGGCAACAACGGCCTGCTGTTTAATGCGACGGACATCCTCGATACGTACGTGTATCGTTCGATCAAGGTGACCTTCGATATCGGCATGGCGACAGCCGCAGGTCTGTACCAGTCGCTCTTCGGATTCGTGCTCATCATGACGGTGAACTACATCATCCGCAGGGTCAACGAAGACTACGCGCTTTTCTAGTGTTGCCGGCGTCCTAAAGGACTTGGAGCCAGCCAAGTATTTCTTTAGTCTTATAGAAAGTATAACTTCCCATACATTCTCGTAAGACATAAGAAATACTAAGCTGCCACCGGCGTCCTGGCGGACTTGGAGCCAGCCAAGTATTTCTTTAGAAGGAGGGTTGGTGCTTGAAAGTAAAGGATGCGGAATATTCCTTGCTGTTCAAGATACTGGCGTATGTCATGGTGTCGATCTTCACGCTGGTCTGCCTGTTTCCCGTGCTGTTGATCATTTCCGGCTCCTTGACGGACAATGAAACGATCGTGAGGAACGGTTTCGGACTCATTCCCGAGAAATTCTCGCTTGACGGATACATGTATGTGTTCAAGTATCCAACGGCGATCCTCAGGGCATATGGCGTGACGATCTTTACAACGGTGGTCGGCACGGCGCTCGGCATGTTCTTCATCACGATGGCCGGTTTTGTCTTGCAGCGCAAGGATTTCAAGTACAGGAACCAGTTTTCGTTCTATATCTATTTTACCACGTTATTTGGCGGCGGGCTCGTGCCATGGTACATCATGCTAACCAAATATATGAAGCTGATGGACACCTATACGGTGCTCATCTATCCGGGGCTGATGACGCCGTTCCTGATCATCCTGATGCGCAGTTTCATCAAGTCCGCCATCCCGGATGAGCTGGTCGAATCGGCGAAGATCGACGGGGCGAATGACTTCCGCATCTACTACAGCATTGTGCTCAGGCTGTCCATGCCGGGCATCGCGACCGTCGGGCTGTTCCTCGCCCTGCAATACTGGAACGACTGGTTTATGTCATCGCTGTTTATCAATGATACGAGAAAATATCAGCTGCAATTCTATCTGTACAACATCATCAACACCGTGCAGTTCATCCGCGATATGGCCATCTCGTCAGGCGTCAATATCGGCAATCCGCCGACGGAAGCGATGCGCATGGCGATGTCGGTGGTCGTGACGGGGCCGATTGTCTTTCTGTATCCGTTCGTGCAGCGCTATTTTGTCAAAGGGCTGACGATCGGTGCGGTCAAAGGTTAGAACTGAGGGAATGTCATTCCGTCGTCTAACATAGATCCATATCAATAAAGGGAGGAAGGATACATTGAAGAGACATGTGAAACTGATCGCAGTGATCATGGCTGTGATGCTTGTTCTGCTGACGGGCTGCATGGGCAGCGGCTCAGGCGGCAATTCCGGCGGAAACGGGGGTGGCAGCACCGGAGGAGGCGGAGGTGGCGAAAGCAGCAGCGACAGCGGCAGCAAGACGGCGTCGGGACTGGACATCTCGCAGAGAGTCGAGCTGCAGTTCTATATGCTCGGCGACGCACCGGTTGATCTGCCGCTGATCGAAGCGGAGATCAACAAGATGCTGATCGAGGACCTGAACGCGACCGTCAAGTTCAATTACACAACCTGGACGGACTGGGAGCAGAAGTACCGGCTGTTGCTGACATCCGGCCAGCCAGTGGACCTGATCTTCACTGCAGAGTGGACACAGTATCAGGCTTATGCGAAGAACGGCGCGTTCCTGGCGCTGGACGATCTGTTGCCGAAGGTGGCACCGAAGCTGTATGAATTTGTGCCGCAGGAGATGTGGGATGCCGTTCGCATCGACGGCAAGATCCAGACTGTCCCCGCTACATGGAAGGAATACGTGACATTCGGCAACGTCTGGCGGGAGGACCTGAGACAGAAATATAATCTGCCGATTCCCGATTCGCTCGAGAACATCGAGTCATACCTGGAAGGCATCAAGCAGAATGAACCGGATATGATACCGCTCGCGGCGAACGGGCTGTTCCATACGCCGGGCTATTACGACTTCAAGTATGAGCCGGCAGGCGTGGCCAGCTACGGCTTCCCGTACGGTCTCTACATCCCGTATGATGATCCGACCAATGTCCAGCAGTTCTGGGGTTCCGAGCAGCACCTCGAGGATCTGTTCGTGATGAAGAGGTGGATGGATAAGGGCTATATGAGCCGGAACGTGCTGACGACGCAGGACACGGCGCATACGATGCTGGTGACGGGCAAGAGCGCCCTCATGATGGGTGACAACCCGAACCGATGGAATTCGACGAACCAGGATATGAAGAGCACGCACCCCGACTGGGAGCTGGCGTATTATCCTTATCCGCTGAAGAAGGGGTATGCGACGCCGGTGCATCCGATCCACAACGGGTTCGCGATCCCGATCAGCAGCCCGAATCCGGAGCGGGCGCTTGCCTTCTACGAGCTCCTGGTCACCGACAAGCGCTACAACTGGCTGACCCAGTACGGCATCGAGGGCACGCACTTCCGGGTAAGCGATGAGGGCTACTATGAAGGCCTGTCCGACACGTTCAAGCGCGAGGGCATGAACGGCTGGGCATGGCGCAATCCGGAATACATGCTGTTCGACAAGAGCTTCGAAGCGGTGAACGAGATCTTCGAGGAGCTGGATAAGATCTCGAAGCCGGACATCTTCACCGGATTCGCCGAGGACTGGACACCGTACCAGGCGGAGCGGGCAGCACTCGAGCAGGTGCGCCAGCAATATCTGCATCCGCTCGAAGTGGGTCTCGTCGACGATGTCGAAGCGGGCTTAAGGACGTTCATGGAGAAAGCGAAGGAAGCCGGGCTTGAGACGATTCAGAAGTTGTACACGGAGCAATGGCTCAATTATCTGAAGGAAGCAGGTATTCAGTAATCGAAGCAGCACCCTTGCTGAGCGCTCAGCAAGGGTGTATTTTTAGTCTTATAGAAAGTATAACTTCCCAGTGGACAAGGGAGAAATCTTCGGCATCATCGGCCATTCCGGCGCCGGAAAGAGTACCTTGTTGCGATGCGTCAACCTGCTCGAGAAGCCGACTTCGGGCACGGTCGAGGTGGGCGGAGTTGTTCTGACCGGACTTGGCGAAAAGGAACTGCAGGAGCGGCGGAAGAAGATCGGCATGATCTTTCAGCATTTTAACCTGCTGTCCACCGCTACGGTGCGGGAGAATATTGCCTTTCCTCTGAAAATAGCCAGATACCCGCGCGACGTGATCCGGCGGAGGGTCGATGAACTGTTGGAACTCGTCGGACTGACCGAGCACGGGCACAAATATCCGTCGCGTTCTGTCCGGCGGTCAGAAGCAGCGTGTCGGCATCGCCCGAGCGCTCGCCAACGAACCGGACGTCCTGCTCTGCGACGAGGCGACATCCGCGCTTGATCCGCAGACGACGGACTCGATTCTGACCTTGCTGCTGGACATCAACCGTAAGCTCGGGATCACGATCCTGCTCATCACGCACGAGATGCATGTCATTCGTTCGATCTGCGACCGGGTGGCGGTCATGGATCAAGGCTCTATCATCGAGTCAGGCGATGTGCTGAGCGTGTTCCTGAATCCACAACATGAGCGGACCAGGGAATTCGTCAGCCAGGTATCGGACGAGCTGGATACGGACATGCTGCCTCGCGTGCTGGACGAATTCGACGCTGCAGCGATCAATACGAACTATGCGCTGCAAGCTGACCTGAATCCGTTGGAAGATGCGCTGGTTATCGAAGGCGCTGAGTCGCCATATGTCAACATCGTGGCCGCTCGTCCGGACAACAAGGATTCGGATGCGATCCAGAAGCTGATCGCTGTCCTGCAATCGCCGGAAGTTGAGAAGTTCATCAACGAAACTTACAACGGCGCAGTCGTTCCTGCGTTCCAGTAATCGCGGGCCGCCCATGCATCAGGCATGGTGCGGCCCCCTGTGCGCAAGTCGATGTTTTACAGCAACGATATGCTCAAACAGCAGTTTCGGGATGGGCTAATGGAACGACATGCCGCCGCTATCAAACCTGCAGTATTGACATGAAAAAATAGGGTAGGTAAACTAGTTAAAGATTAGCAGTTGCAGGCATAGAGTGCTAACAAAAACGGGTGAAATCTCTGCGCCAGGATGACGCAGCGCGGCGTGGAAGCGGCTATGCAGCAAGAGCGGGAGAACTGGAGCAACCGCTGTGGGCGGCGCGTCACGCGCAGAGGCAACGGCCAGGGGTGCAGCCGAGCAATCAGGCATGTCGCGCACGTCTGTTGACTGCAATACGCAGGGAAAGGAGATCCGACATGACGAAGAAACAGTTCAAGGCAGAGTCGAAGCGATTGCTGGAGATGATGATCAACTCCATCTATACGCAGAAGGAAATCTTCCTGCGGGAGCTGATCTCCAACGCCAGCGACGCGATCGACAAGATCTACTATAAGGCGCTTACCGATGACAAGATCGAATTCAACAAGGATGACTACTACATCAAGATTACTGCCGACAAGGAGAAGCGGACGTTGACGATCTCCGACACCGGCATCGGCATGACCAAAGAAGAGCTGGACACGAACCTGGGCGTTATCGCGAAGAGCGGGTCTCTCGCGTTCAAACAGGAGCACGTGAGCAAGGACGGACACAACATCATCGGACAGTTCGGCGTCGGATTCTACTCGGCATTTATGGTGGCCGACGTGGTGACCGTGATCAGCAAGGCGCTCGGAAGCGATGAAGCCTACAAGTGGGAGTCCAAAGGCGCTGACGGCTATTCGATCTCCCCGGCAGAGAAGGAAACCGTCGGGACCGATATCATCCTGAAGATCAAGCCCAATACGGAGGAAGAAAGATACGACGAATTCCTCGAGGAATACCGGCTGAAGCAGATCATCAAGAAATACTCGGACTTCATCCGCTACCCGATCAAGATGAGCGTGACGGTTGTCAAGCCCAAGGCGGACAACGACAAGGAGTTCGAGGAGCGGATCGAAGAGCAGACGATCAACAGCATGGTACCGATCTGGCGCAGGAACAAAAACGAACTGACAGACGAAGATTACGTGAATTTTTATCAGGAGAAAAGATACGGCTACGACAAACCGCTCAAGCACATCCATGTCAGCGCCGATGGAGCGGTGTCCTACAACGCCATCCTGTTCATTCCGGAGAACATCCCGCTCGATTACTACACCAAGGAATACGAGAAAGGTCTGGAGCTCTACTCGAACGGCGTGCTGATCATGAACAAATGCCCGGATCTGCTCCCGGATTATTTCAGCTTCGTGAAAGGGATGGTCGATTCGGAAGACCTGTCGCTCAACATCTCGCGCGAGATGCTGCAACATGACCGGCAACTGAACCTCATCGCGAAGAATATCCGAGGCAAGATTCGCAGCGCGCTGCAGAGCATGCTCAAGGAAGAACGGGAAAACTACGAGAAGTTCTGGAAGTCGTTCGGCAGACAGATCAAGTTCGGCGTCTACAGCGATTTTGGTGCGAACAAGGAAACGCTGCAGGATCTGCTCGTGTTCTATTCCTCCAAGGAGAAGAAGCTGGTGACGCTCGAAGAATATGTATCGAGAATGCCGGAGGAGCAGAAGTACATCTACTACGCAACAGGCGAATCGATCGAGCGCATCGACAAGCTGCCGCAGGCGGAGCTCGTCAAGGACAAGGGCTACGAGATCCTGTACTTCACCGAGGATGTCGACGAGTTCGCGATCAAGATGCTGATGTCTTACAAGGACAAGGAATTCCGCAGCGTGTCGGGCGGCGACCTTGGCATCGAAGCAGGCGCGGACGACGAGAAGGCCAGGCAGGCGGATGCGAATAACAAGGAACTGTTCGACTTCATGAAGGACGTCCTCGGCGACAAGGTCAAGGCGGTCAAGGCTTCGACCCGGCTAAAGTCGCATCCGGTGTGCCTGTCGGCGGAAGGCGAAGTGTCGATCGAGATGGAGAAGGTGCTGAGCACGATGCCGATCAGCCAGAATGTGAAGGCGGACAAGGTGCTTGAGGTGAACACCGGCCACGAGGTGTTCCAGTCGCTCAAGTCGGCGTACGAGCAGGATCAGGAGAAACTGAAGCTGTACACGCACTTGTTGTACAATCAGGCTCTGCTGATCGAAGGATTACCGATCGACGATCCGATCGAATTCACCAACAACATATGCAAGATTATGGTGTGACACATCATCGGACAACCGATAACGCAACTGACGAGGCCGATCTGCCAGTCGAAAGAGCAGATCGGCCTTTTAATTCCTGCGGAGGATGCCGATATATATGGTATGATAGATTGGATTCAGAGAGCTGTCGGGGTGGCTGAATGGATTACTACAAGTTGATGAATAATATGAAGAAAATCAGAGAGGATCAGAAGCTGTCCCTGTCTGTCATCGCCAGAGCAACGGGAATACCGCCGGCCAGGTTGCGCGACGCGGAAGAAGGCGGAGAGCGGCTGACGATCGGCGAGCTGGATCACCTGCTTGCTTTCTATCAGATGTCAGCAAACGATGTGCTGAAGTACCGGCAATCTAAGCGGGGCTTGTGGATAGGCGCGGCTGTCGCTTGCCTGATCATCTTCCTCGCGTTTGGTCTGGGGATGGGGGACTGGCTGGAGAAGCAACTCTTCGGCGAGCCTCAGCAAACCGTATCCGGTGACTTCGCTGCCGGGGAAGAAGCTGCAGCTGGAAACGTCGCAGGCGAGCCTGATCCGGGGACGGAGCAGGTGTCCGACGGAGCGGCAAGCGGTGCTGGTGAGAATGATAGCGGAACTGGCACGGATGGCAACGATCATAACGGGGCCGGTGAGAACGAAGCGGCCGATGGCAACGGTGACCAGGCTCCGGAAGAGTCGGCCGATGAAGGGACTTCGCAGGAGCAGGCCGGGGGCCAAACTGCCGGGGAAGATCAACGAGGCGGTGTGATACTGCGATTCTGGGGAAATATCGCCTATGACGCGGAGCAACTGCCCGAGCTGGCGGACAATGACGATGACCGGGTCATCCACGTCATTCCGATCGAGCAACTGACAGCCGATCGTCCTGGTTGGCTTGGCGATTCGGAGAGAGAACGTTTTATTCTGAACGTCGGCACTGCGGATATATGGACCGACCAAGCCATCGAGGAATGGGATCGGCTGCGCAGCGCCGGCTTCGCTGTCATCGGACTCGGCCGCCTGGCCAATGTGTATGATCCCTATATCATGGAGATCGACGGGTACAAGATCGGCATTCTGTCTCTGGCTGGCCTCATCCATGAGAAGAGCCAGATCGCTTATGGCACTCAGATCGGTCTTCCTCGCGCTTATGACGTGGAGGAGGTACAGGAAGCGGTATCCAATGCCAAGCGTCAGGTCGATTATCTGTTCGTCTTGCCGCATGTCGGCAACAAGCGCGGAGATGAGGTGCCGGTCATGAGGCAGCAGTTGCTTGCACGCCGCATTATAGAAGCGGGCGGAGATTTTATCATCGGCAACCGATCTCTTCTTGCGCAACAAGTGGAAGTGATCGATGGCGTACCTGTCTTCCACTCCCTGGGACGTTCCGTGTCGGCCGATGCCCGAGACGGTTTGCTAAACTATGTAGTAGATGTGCATATGTCCGATTCGCTGGACAAGGTGGTCGTGCATATCGGAGAGATGGACGACGGCACGCTCCGCTTCGACCGAGATCTGACTCGCCATCATGCGTCGATCGAAGGCAAGCTCTCGGTGTTGAACGATGTGGTGGGAACTGTCGAGATCGATCTGTAACAGCAGATGGAATCTGATATAACCTTGCATCCTACCCGATTCGGGTGAGGGTTCCAGAAGAGAAGTCTGGCACCGATGGTGCCGGGCTTTTTTGATCTTATAGAAAGTATAACTTCCCATACATTCTCGTAAGACATAAGAAATACCAAGCTGCCACCGGCGTCCTAAAGGACTTGGCGCCAGCCAGGTATTTCTTTACATTGGTGTGCCCGGCCAAGCAAGCATCTACCAGTTGAAAGTCCGCTCACATGAACAATGACATATTGTGCACATTATGGAAAAATTGCAATGATTAATTTTTAGATTAGTGGCAGTTTTCCTCCACGCAGTATGCGCAAACTGAACTTTGAAGCGCATGTCAGATACCTGAATTTCAAGATTGCACGGATATACGTATCGAATGAGCATACGTTCAGAATATGGATCAGCCAGGCAACGGGAACCTATATGACATTTATCATATATGCGCACTGACGTTTATGACTCATCGCCACGGCTAAGATTTCCTATAATGAAGCTACAAGAAATCCGCGCAAGCAAGTTAGGAGGATTCTCCATGAAAGATCAAAAATCCGTTATCGCTCAATTAAAGAAAGAAGTCGCCCCGTTCGAGGTTATTGATACAAAAGCCAGCATCATTCAGATCATCAACACCCTGGTGCCACTTGCGGTGCTGTGGTATCTGACATACCTCAGCCTGTCCGTGTCAAGGTGGCTCACGGTTCCGCTGATCGTGCTGACTGCAGGGTTCGTCATCCGGACGTTCATCCTGTTCCACGACTGTTGTCACTCATCGTTCTTCAAGAGCCGCAAGGCCAACGACATCCTCGGCACGATCACCGGTGTGCTGACGATGGTCCCTTACCGCCAATGGAAGCATGATCACACGGTGCACCACGCGACGAGCGGCAATCTCGACAAGCGCGGCACCGGAGACATGTGGGTGCTGACCATCGAGGAATATATGGAGGCGCCCTGGTGGAAGAAGTTCGCCTATCGCTTCTACCGTCATCCGCTCGTTACGTTCGGACTGGGTCCGATCGCGATCTTCATGATCAAGTACCGCTTCAACCGCCGCGGCCCGATCAAGCGACAGGAGCGCCTGAATACGTATCTGACCAATGTCCTGATCGTGCTGTTGAACGGAGCGTTGGCCTGGGCCATCGGCTGGCAGAACTTCCTGATGATCCAGATCCCGATCTTCTACCTGTCCGGCATGCTTGGCATCTGGCTGTTCTACGTACAGCACCAGTTCGAGGAAACGTACTTCGAGCATGATGAGGAGTGGAGCTACGTGAAGGCTGCTGTTGAAGGAAGCTCCTACTACAAATTGCCGAAGGTGCTGCAATGGATCACCGGAAATATCGGCTTTCACCATGTCCACCATCTGAGTCCAAGAGTGCCAAACTACAATCTCGAGAAGGCGCACGAGTCGACGCCGCCGCTGCAGAAGGCTACGACGATCACGATTCGCTCGAGCCTGAAGGCGATCCGCTTCCGCCTCTGGGACGAAGACAGCAAGCAGTTCATCAGCTTCAGGGAATACAAGCGTTACAAGCGCAAGCTTGCAGAGGCCAGGGAAGCGGCATCCGCTTCGCAGAGCAAGCTTCCGGCCAGCGCCAGACCGAGCCTGCATGGCAGCAAATAAAAATCATCAGACCCTAAGGCGGGTTTCGTACCCGCCTTGCTGATTGTGTAAGGACTTCAGCGCTTGTGGTACAATAAGGCTAGGCAACCGGAAGAGAAGGTTGTCATAAGTGTGATTAGGCCAGGGAGGACGGCGCAATGAACAACTGGAAACAGCTGTTTCTCAGGAATACCGGGATCAGCCCTTATGTGTGGGTCGTCTTCTACATTCTTCCCTTTTACTTCATCTTTCGTTCGCCTTCCACTTACCAGATTGCCATCGGCATCGTTCTGACGCTCGGGTTCTTTGTCACCTACGTGCTGTCCTTTATCTCCCGGGGACGGCTTGTTTATTTATGGACCTTGCTGCAGATTGCGATCTCCGCGGTGATGGCGTATGTCTTCAGTTACATTTACTTTTTCCTGTTCCCTGCCTATTTCATCGGCCGGATTCAGGGCAAGGCGTCATTTATCTCGCTGTACACGATCCTGGTTATCACCGCGTATGCAACCGTGAACTATGAATTTCTGACGCGAGATGCGATCCTGATCACCCAACTGCCGTTTGTGTTCATCTGCCTGATCGCGGTCACGCTGCTTCCGGTCAACACGCACAACAAGAATAAGGAAGTCCGTCTGCAAGGCCAACTGGAAGATGCGAACAAGCGAATCGCAGAACTCGTCAAGCTGGATGAGCGGCAGCGCATCGCCCGCGACTTGCATGATACGCTTGGACAGCAACTGTCGCTGATCGGTCTGAAGAGCGATCTGGCCAGCAGGCTGATCCGCACCAATCCCGACAAGGCGCTGGCGGAGTTGACCGATATCCATCAGACGGCGCGCGTTGCCTTGCAAGAGGTGCGTGAACTGGTGACAGAGATGCGCGGCATGAAGCTGGAGGATGAGATCTTCACCATCAAGAAGATGCTGCAGGCGGCAGATATTGCGTTCCAGCTCGAGGGTGAACCGAAGCTTAAGGCAACCTCGCAGCTGGCCGAGAACGTCGCTTGCATGTGTCTGAAAGAAGCGGTGACGAATGTCGTCAAACACAGCGGCGCTACGCTATGCACCATATCGATCGAGGAAACGAACACCGGGCTGACGGTGCGAATCAAGGACAACGGCTCCGGCATGCCCGGCTCCCCAGGCGGCAAGGGCAATGGCTTGCGCGGCATGAAGGAGCGGGTGGAATTCGTCAACGGGAATATGTCGATTCGGTCGAACAAGGGTACGACCATCACGATCCGAATACCGAGCGTGGTTAAACCGTCGATCAAGGAGGGAAGATCATGATACGCATCGTGATCGCAGAGGATCAGAAGCTGTTGCTTGGCGCGCTGGCAGCGCTGATCGAGCTGGAGGAAGATATGGAGGTTGTCGGCAGAGCCGGCAATGGCACAGAGGCTGTGAAGCTCGTGCAGCAGCTGAAGCCGGATGTATGCGTGATGGATATCGAGATGCCCGGCATGAGCGGACTTGAGGCGGCGGAGCAACTGAAGAGTGAGGGCTGCAAGGTGATCATCCTGACGACCTTCGCCCGTTCCGGTTACTTCGAACGCGCCGTCAAAGCCGGTGTGGATGGCTACCTGCTCAAGGACAGCCCGAGCGAGCAGCTCGCCGAATCGATCCGGATGATCATGAGCGGCAGGCGCATCTATGCGCCGGAGCTGATCGACCGGGCTTACAGCGAGGAAAATCCGCTCACCGAACGGGAGAGCGAGGTGCTGGAGCTTATGGCAGAAGGCAAGGACACGAAGGAGATCGCCAGCGAGCTGTATCTGACGACCGGAACGGTGCGCAATTACATCTCCGTCATCCTCGACAAGCTGGACGTGAGCAACCGGATCGAAGCGATCAAACGGTTCCGCGAGAAAGGCTGGTTCAAATAACGGCGACTTGCGACCCTGAAGCCGTCTCTCAGGCGCTGATCTTGCATCGGCGCGCCCGGGAGGCGGTTTTGTCGTCTTCGCGGCCCTGTTTCCGCTTGTGCTTGCAAGCGGAATGTTGGCGGAGCCAAGAATATTCCTGAACGAAGTGTTGACGGCCAAGTTGCCTTGGGTATAAAATGTTTCCGATGATAAAAAAATTGCACTGGTGCAACATTTGAATGGATGAAGTTCTTCGGCAGTATTCTGATTGGAAACGGGACGTACTGATCACATGTCGGAGGAGAGGAGAAACGTATGGACAATTTGTGGATAGCCTTCGGACTTACGCTGCTGGCTGGACTGGCCACCGGTATCGGCAGCTTACTGGCATTTTTCACTTCAACGACCAATACGAAATTTCTGTCGCTTGCCCTTGGCTTCTCAGCGGGGGTGATGATCTATGTGTCGATGATCGAGATCATCGTCAAAGCCCGCGATTCACTCGTATCCGCCCTCGGGTTGGAGCCGGGAAACTGGCTGACGGTGGGCGCGTTCTTCGCCGGGATGCTACTGATCGCGCTGATCGACCGTTTGGTGCCGAGCCATGGCAACCCGCATGAGCTGAAGAAGGTGGAGGACGCGAGCAAGCGGAAAGAAGCGGTCATCAAGGACCAGAGCCTGCTGAAGATGGGGACGTTCACCGCACTGGCCATCGCCATCCATAACTTCCCGGAAGGCATCGCGACGTTTACTTCGGCGCTGCAGGACCCGAAGCTCGGCATCGCCATTGCGGTGGCGATCGCCATCCATAATATCCCGGAGGGCATCGCGGTATCTGTTCCCGTTTACTATGCGACTGGGGACAAGAAGAAAGCCTTCCGCCTGTCCTTCCTGTCGGGATTGTCAGAGCCGATCGGCGCACTGGTGGCGATCCTGATCCTGATGCCGTTCATAAACGATGTGATGTTCGGCGTGATCTTCGCGGCGGTAGCCGGTATCATGGTGTTCATCTCGCTGGATGGTCTGCTTCCGGCAGCGAAGAAGTATGATGAAGGGCATCTGTCCATCTATGGACTGATCTGCGGCATGATCGTAATGGCGATCAGTCTGCTTCTGTTTATCTAGGGAATTAGTAGACATCATACCAGTAAAAGCATATACTAAATATATTCGGAGTTGACGGCCGATTATCTGCACCGTGCGAACCCTTAGCTGAATACACGCAGTGTCGTGTGTGTTGTGGCAAGGGTTTTTTTTCATACTCATATGAGTTGATCCGCTTGAGCGGTCTGGCGGGGAGAGGGAGTGGAGTCGATGACGACGTGCAAACTGTCTGCTGCGGAGCGTGAGGCTTATCTGCAGAACATGGCGAATGAACAGTTAGATATGCTCGTGATCGGCGGCGGCATCACCGGGGCAGGCATCGCATGGGACGCTGCTGTACGCGGCATGAAAGTCGGGCTCGTCGAGATGCAGGATTTTGCTGCTGGCACCAGCAGCCGCTCAACGAAGCTGGTGCATGGGGGACTAAGGTATCTGAAGCAGGGAGAAGTGAAGCTCGTGCGCGAGGTCGGACGAGAGCGCGCATTGCTCCATCAGCGCGTGCCGCATCTCGTTGCGCCGATGCCGATGCTGCTGCCGGTGTATAAAGGCGGAACCTATGGATACTATACAAGCTCCCTCGGTATATATATCTATGATTGGCTGGCAGGCGTCAAGCGAAGCGAGCGCCGCCAGATGTTTCGGCGGCAGCAGACGCTTGAGCTGGAGCCGCTTCTTGAGCAGGAAGGGCTCCGGGGGGCAGGACGGTATTATGAATACCGGACAGATGATGCGCGGCTGACGATCGAGATTATCAAAACAGCGGCGAGACATGGCGCGATCGTGTGCAATTATGCGCGAGCGGCAGACTTTATCTATCAGAGGAGCCGCGCGGTTGGCGTTGTCGTCATGGATCAGCTGAGCGGCAAGACGTTCAGGGTGTATGCGCGCAAGATCGTTAACGCCGCCGGTCCATGGGTGGATGAACTGCGCCGCATCGACCGATCGCTCAGCGGCAAGCACCTGCTCCTGACCAAGGGCGTGCATCTGGTCGTGGCCAGAGACCGTCTGCCGATCAGCCAGGCCGCCTATTTCGACGCCCCGGATGGGCGGATGATCTTCGCGATCCCGCGCGGAGCGAAGACGTACATCGGGACGACCGATACCGTCTACGAGGGAGATCCTGCGCATCCGATGGTGACCGCGGAAGATGCGCAATATTTGCTCGACGCGTCGAACCGGGTCTTCCCGAAGTCCCGATTGTCCATCACGGATGTCGAAGCGGCATGGGCGGGCTTAAGGCCGCTGATCCATGAGGAGGGGAAGAGCCCGTCGGAGGTGTCGCGCAAGGATGAAATCTTCGTCTCTGAATCCGGGCTGATCTCGATCGCCGGCGGCAAGCTGACCGGCTTCCGCAAGATGGCGGAGAAGGTGGTCAATGTCGCGGCGCGCCAGCTGGAGGACGAGACCGGTGTAATCTATCCTCCGTGCTCGACCGACCGGGTTCCGGTAAGCGGCGGCGCGTCGGAGGAAGGAGAGAGCTATGAGGCGGTTCGGTCCCGGATCGTGCAAGAAGGTGCGGAGCCTGGACTCAAGGACAGTGAGATCGAAGACCTCCTGTCGCGTTACGGAGTAAATGTCAGGCAGATCTTGCGGTTATACAGCACGATGCAAGACATACCGATGAGACATGAGGATCGGGTGCTGGCGGCGGAAGTGAACTACTGCATTGACCATGAAATGGCGGCGAGTGCGGTCGATTTCCTGCTGCGCAGAACCGGCTGGATGTTGTTCGATCGGATGCGCATGTTTGATGTGAGCGGGCGGGTCGTCGAATATATGGGAGACCGCCTTGGCTGGGATGAGACGAAACGTTCGCAGGAGTTGGCGGCTGTTGCGGAAGAGACGAAACGATGCTCGATTGCTGAGGTGAGCGGTCAACGACGTCCAGAAGCGTGACGAGCTTGAGTTTGATGAGGTGCATCGAGTCTGGATGGCAGTCGTGACACATGTATGAGGAGCATTTAAAGGCTGAGTGATATGGAAGTTCTTCGTTTTTATTTGTCTTATAGAAAGTATAACTTCCCATACATTCTCGTAAGACATAAGAAATACCAAGCTGCCACCGGCGTCCTAAAGGACTTGGCGCCAGCCAAGTATTTCTTTAGCGAGATGGCAGCAGATCATCGGATATGAATTGCAGGAGGGAGCATTATGCCAGAAATTATGATTGATGCACCAACGATCGTGTTGCGGTTGCTGTTGTCAGTGCTTCTCGGCGGGCTGATTGGCATGGAGCGCGAGCGGCGCAACAAGCAAGCCGGGTTGAAGACGCATCTGCTCGTTTCGGCAGGCGCTACCTTGATCATGTTGACCTCGATCTACGGGTTCGACAGCGAGCTCGTCAATCATCCCAACGCCAGGTTCGACCCTGCCCGGCTGGCGGCTCAGGTGGTAAGCGGCATCGGCTTCCTCGGTGCAGGCGCGATCATGCGCCGTTCGGACAATGTGATCTCAGGCCTTACAACGGCTGCAACGCTGTGGGTGGCTGCGGCGATCGGGCTGAGCGTCGGATCGGGCTTCTACCTTCCGGCGGTGATCACGACGGGGATCGTGTTGCTCGCGACTCTGGTGCTGAACAAGTATGAGACGCGTTTCCTGTCTTTCAAGCGGTCGGGAAGTCTGCGCATCAGCATGGTGACAAGCGAGCGTCCGTCCAGCCTGGAGCAGATCACAACGGTGCTGGAGAAAGCCCGCATGAAGATCGAGAAGGTGCATGTGACCGATGAATCGGTGGATGAAGGGAACAGGCAACTGACGATGGAATTTCAGGTATATGCGGTGAGCGGCAAGAATATCAACAAGATATTTGAGGAGCTGTGGAAAATCGACGGGATTCGCGACATTCGCATGAACTGGCGGGAATAGCATCCGTTTAAATCCATTTGTAATATGAGGTTGTTTAAGATACATTTATTTATAAGGTTTTACCTATCAATCTGGACATATGGCAGGAGTGCGGATATGAACAGGATTAAGGGTCTGCTGGAGGGACAACGATGAGGCTGCGTGAAGTCATGGAGGGGCTCATCTGTCGCCTCATGCAAGGTTCATTGGATAAAGAGATCAACCAGGTTGTGAACGACCATCGCAAAGTCATGCCCGGGGACGTATTCGTGGCCATCCGCGGATTCACGGTAGACGGGCATGAATACATATCCGGCGCGATCGAGCGCGGAGCAACCGTTATTGTCGCCGAGCAGCCGGTAGAAGCCGATGATGCGGTAACCGTGCTGGAGGTGGACGATACGCGCCAGGCGCTCGCGCTTCTCGCAGCCAACTACTATGGCCGCCCTACGGAGAAGATGAGCGTCATCGGCGTTACCGGCACCAACGGCAAGACATCGATCACGTATTTCCTGAAGTCCATCTATGATCGAGCGGGCCGCTCCATCGGCATCATCGGCACGATCGGAACGCTGATCGGCGATGAGCTGCGCAAGAACAAGAATACGACGCCGGAGTCGCTCACGCTGCAACAGATCTTCGCGGAGATGGCCGATGCCGGCATTCTGAACTGCGTGATGGAAGTGTCCTCGCACGCGCTCAGCCTGGACCGGGTAGCGCACAGCCGGTTCGAAACGGCGATCTTTACGAATCTGACGCCGGACCATCTGGAGCTGCACCGCAGCATGGAGGAATACTATGCGGCGAAGGCGCGGCTGTTCGCGATGGCGGAGAAGCACAACATCATCAATGCCGATGATCCATACGGGCAGCGCCTGATCCAGGAGGCTGCGTCGTACAGGGCGCGGCTGATAACATACGGCATCGACCAGCCGGCAGTCGTCAGCGCGTCGAATATCGAATATACGGCTGACGGAACCACCTATACTGTACATACGCCGGCAGGCAGCTTACCGATCACCGTTCATCTGCCGGGCAAGATTTACGTATACAACAGCCTCGCTGCGATCGCTGCCGCTTATGCGGCAGGCATCAGCCTGCAAGATATTCAGGCTGGCATCGCAGCGGTTCGCGGCATTCGCGGCAGGCTGGAAGTGGTGTACAAGACGGACGATTACAAGGTGGTTGTCGATTTCGCCCATACCGAGGACAGCCTGGAGAAGGCTCTGACGACGCTCAAGCCTTACACGAAAGGCCGCGTCATCCTCGTCTTCGGCGTATACGCCGCTCGCGGCGAGCTGGGCTTAAGCAAGCGGCGCGGCATGGGGAAGGTGGCGGCGCGGCTGGCGGATCTGTCGATCGTCACCTCGGACAATCCGAAGGAGCAGGACCCGAAGGCGATCATCGCCGATGTGGCAGCAGCAATGGAGGAGGAAGGCGGCCATTACGAGGCGATCGTCGATCGCGCCGAGGCGATTCGTCGCGCGGTCGAGGTCTGCCAGCCGGGCGACTGCATCCTCATCGCCGGCAAAGGGCATGAGACGACGCAGATCATCGGCAAGGAAGAGATCCCGTTCCATGAGGCGGAGCTCGTGCGCGAGATATTCGCCGAACTCAAATCCTGCTGATCAGGCGCGGAACCGGATCAGATATCGAACAACGAACGAGAGGTTATAGCGATGTGCGGTTTTGTCGGTTTCGCCGATGCGAAGGCTGTATCCGATCGCATCACCACGATACAAGAGATGATGAAGATGATCGTCCACAGAGGGCCGGACAGCGACGGTTACTTCTCGGACGATCGCGTCACGCTGGGCTTTAGGAGGCTGAAGATCATCGATCTGTCGGAAGAGGGCAGCCAGCCCATGTACAATGAAGATGGCACTAGCGTGCTGGTTTTTAACGGGGAAATCTACAACTATCAGGAGCTGAGGGATGAACTGATCGCCAAGGGGCATCGGTTCAGCAGCAAGACGGACAGTGAAGTGATCCTGCATGGTTATGAGCAATATGGCATCGATATTCTGCATCGCCTGAGGGGCATGTTCGCATTTGCGATCTGGGACATTCGGGAAGAGACGTTGTTTGTGGCGAGGGATATTTTTGGCATCAAACCTCTATATTATACCCGGCACACGACGGACGGCTCGCTGATCTTCGGGTCGGAGATCAAGACATTCCTGAAGTCGCCAGTTTTCCGCAAGGAACTCAATGAGCAGGCGCTGAAGCCTTACCTGACCTTCCAGTATTCCGTTCTGGATGAGACGTTCTTCAAGGGCGTGTTCAAGCTGCGCCCCGGACACTACATGCTCTATCGCAAAGGCAAACTGGTCGTGCAGCCCTATCATGAGCATCGGTTCGCGGCCGAGGAAGGCAGCCTCGAGCAATACGTGAACCGCATCCAGCAGACGCTGCGTGAGTCAGTCCGTTATCATCGGATCAGCGACGTCAAGGTCGGCTCCTTCCTGTCGGGCGGCATCGATTCGAGCTATATTACGGCTCTGCTCAGACCGGACAAGACGTTCTCCGTCGGCTTCAAGGATCACGAAGGCATCTTTAATGAGACGAATCATGCGAAGAACCTGTCCGACTTGCTCGGCATCGAAAATTATCGTACGATCATCGGAGCTGACGAGTGCTTCGAGAAGCTGCCGGAGATTCAATATCATATGGATGAGCCGCAGTCCAACCCGTCATCGGTGCCGCTGTACTTCCTGGCGAAGCTGGCGAGCGAGCATGTGACGGTTGTGCTCTCCGGCGAGGGAGCGGACGAGATCTTCGGCGGTTACGCCTGGTATGACAAGACGCCGGCGATGCGCGTGTATGAGAAGGTGCCGTATGCGCTGCGCAGACCGGTCTCCCGCATCTGCAGCAAGCTGCCGCCGTCCCGCATCACCTTCTTCCTCGTGAAGGGCGGGCAGAAGGTCGAGGAGCGGTTCATCGGACAAGCCAAGGTGTTCGAGGAATCGGATGCCTATGAGGTGCTGAAGGATCCATACCGCCAGGGGCCGTCCGTGCGCAGCATCACCGATCCAGTCTATGCGAAGGTGAAGGGCGAAGGCGACGTGACGAAGATGCAATTCGTCGACATGTTGCTGTGGCTGCCGGGCGATATATTGCTGAAAGCGGACAAGATGAGCATGGCTCATTCGCTGGAGCTCAGGGTACCATTTCTCGACAAGGAAGTGATGGCGCTCGCTGCCAAGCTGCCGGAGCGGTATCGCGTGAACCGCCACAACACCAAGTATGCCCTGCGCAAGGCCGCTCTGGCGAATCTGCCGGAGGAATGGGCGAATCGGGAGAAGGTTGGCTTCCCTGTGCCGATCCGCTATTGGCTGAGAGAAGAGAAGTACTATACGCTTGTGAAGCAAATGTTTGAGTCGGAGATCGCGCAGAAGTTTTTCCATGTGCCGCAGCTCATGCGCTATCTGAACGATCATTATGAAGGCCGGCACAATTACGCCCGTTATATCTGGACCGTATATGTTTTCCTGGTGTGGTATAAACGCTATTTTGTCGACATGTAGCCGGCGCGGCCACTCCGTGCTATACCCGATGACAACCGACGAAAGGAGGAGGCAGGTCGTTGAACAAACGAGTGCTTCTCCCGATGCTGATTGCCATAACCGTGGGGATAACCGCTGTGACGGCGCTTACCATCATGATTGAGAACAGCGAGAAAGAGTGGCAGAATGCTGAGCAAGACAGGGAGGTTGGGCTGATGTCCAACCATCCTTCAGCCACTCCTGCTGCTGAACAGGATCTTGTACTTTCACCAGAGGAGTTACCAGGGCCTGAGCCGCAGTTTGGAGTGGTGACCATCGCCAGTACGGATGCGGTGACGAGTGAACCGGTGCAAGGGGTGGAGTTCGCGATTGAGCTGGCCGAAACGGGTAAGCTGCTGGAGCTGATCCGCACCGATGAGGCGGGACAGGCCACTTCCGAGCCGATCGAATATGGCGCGGAGGTCGTCATCCGTCCGCAAACAGCGCCGCTTCCTTATGCAGCGGATGAACCGGAACAGAAGGTGCTGATCGAGCAGGATCTCCATGAGGCCAGCTTCGTCATGGAGCATCGCACCTATGTGAAGGGCGTGCAGGTCGGCGAAGACGGGGCGATGGAGATCACCCATGTGCTGATCGAGATGGATGAACTCTTACAGAAACCGGAGCTGCCAAACGGTTGTGAGATAACTTCGCTCACTGCCGTGTTGAATGCGCTTGGCTATGAGGTGTCCAAGACGGAGATGGCGGATCAATATCTGCCCAAGGAAGAGTTCGAGTGGAAGGATGGCAAGCTCTATGGTGCCAATCCTTACAAGGCGTATGCCGGAAATCCGCGCCTCGATCGGGGCGGCTGGTTCGTCTATGCGCCGCCGATCGTTGACGCGGCGGACCGATACATCGCGGACGCGGGCGGCGTACACCATGCTACGGACATCAGCGGCAGCAGCCGGGAAGAGATCATGGCATATCTCATGGAAGGCGTGCCGGTTGTGATGTGGGTGACGCTGAATCTGGAGAAGCCGCGTCTCAATTATTCGTGGTATTACCATGATACGGGGGAATTTTTTCGCGCGCCGACTAATCTGCATGCCGTCGTTCTGCATGGCTTCAACGGCGACGAAGTATATGTGATGGACCCGCTGCGCGGCTTGATCACGCGCAATGCCGATCAAATCTTCCAGAGCTACGTTGATTTGGGCAGCCATGCGGTAGTTGTGACGGAGCAAGATCGCAGCGTCCAATCGCCGTTCGCAGGCGGTTAAACGCCAATGCCGGTTTTCGGTGTATGCCCTTTTCTCTCGAAACAGGTAGATGAAATCCAATGAACCCTCGCAAAAACCGCTCCTTGCACGAATTGATATGGAAGTTGTCCAACCAGGCTGTTCGCTGGGCATTCATCTTAGGTCATACATATGACACATGTTTTTTCATTAGTTGCCTGCGTCTTGGAGGACCAGGCTGACTGAAGGCAATCTGGATCTGGGAGGTCGAAACGTGGCATATAAACGCTTGGGTGTCGTCGGGGGCATGGGCCCCAAGGCGACCGCTGTATTCTTCGATAAGGTGATCGAACGGACTGCAGCGGACAGGGATCAGGAGCATCTGGATATGATCATACTCAATCACGCGACTCTACCGGATCGCACGGAAGTCATTCTAAACAACCGGGATGAGGAATTCCTCCAGGAAGTCAGGAGAGATCTGGAGTTGTTGGAACACGCGGGAGTCGGGAATATCGTCATCCCTTGCAATACTTCCCATTACTTCTATCATGAGATGCAGGCGATGACCCGCGTGCCGATCATCAATATGGTCGAGGAGACTCTGCTGGAGATACGGCATCTATATGGAGAGAACAGCCGGATCGGCATCATGGCGACGAACGGGACGGTTCGCAGCGGTGTATATGACAAGGGATGCGCTGCGAACGGATTGAACCTGGTCAAGCCGGATGAAGCTGTGCAGAAACGCATCATGGACATTATCTATCAGGTGAAAAGCAAGCTGGATGCCGATGTTCAGGAAGTCGAGGCGATCGTCCGCCACTTCGTTCATGAGCTGGAGTGTGATTGCGTCATCCTCGCTTGCACGGAGTTGTCCTGCCTTACGCTTGGCGACGAGGCTGCAGCATACTGCGTCGATGCGATGGATGTGCTCGTGCGCCGCGCCATCGAACGTTCGGGCAAGTCGGTGCGTGAAGGGCGATAAGCTGGTTTCGGCTGTTGCCGAGGCGACTTGGTATGGTATTTCGTGCACGTCGGCTGGGCTGGGCAGTTGTCGGAGCGGCGATACGCATGCTTCGGCGGCTCCCGGAGTGGTCGTGTACGAAATATCGTACACTTCGTTTTTGGCTTTGATGACGGCTGCGGGAGCGGTTGGTACGAAATATCATACCCTCTGGCTCGATCTGGCGGCTTCCCGCAATGATTTTGTACGATCTTCGCACATTCGGCCGCAGTCGGCTTCCGGATCATTCATGCATAATCCCTGCATGCACCCACTCCTGCGATCATATCATTTTAGAAAGAACTTATTGACATCAGGGAAATCATTATGCCAAAATGTACACGTGTACATTCCGAGTGGTTCGACCACAGCTTTAAGATGACAAACTCAGAATCAATGTGACGAACGCAGCAAAACGGCAACGGATGGGATGAATGGATGTCAAAACGCAAACAGGTAGCTGAGATTGCAGGGGTATCGGAAGCGACGGTATCGCGTGTGCTCAGCGGTGTCGGACCGGTGCGGGAGGAGACGCGTAGGCGTGTGCTTGAAGCAGCAGCGCAGCTCGGCTATACGCCCAGCGCCATCGCCAGAAGCTTCGTCCTGCAGAGGAGCGAGAATATAGGTGTCATCTTGCCGGTCTTGCCCAAGGTGCATTTATTCTCTGCGTATTATTATTCCGAGATCTTGTCGGGCATCGGGCATGAAGTGGAACGGCGCGGGTACAGCATGCTCGTGCAGTTCCATCAGGCAGGCGAAGAGCCGCAGTATGAGTCAGCATTTCTTAAACGCAAGATCGACGCATGCATCATCCTGGGCTCCAGGAACAATGAGCAAGACCTGCGCGCGCTGGCCAGGCTGCACCAGAGCGGTTATCCGTTCTGCATCGTCGGCGGTCGAACCGCATATCCGTATAGCGAAGTGGATGCAGATCATATCAGCGGCAGCAGGCAAGCGATCATCCATCTGCTCGAGCGAGGCGTGCGGCGCATCGCCTTTGTCAATGGTCCGCTTGTCTATTCGAACAGCGTCGACCGGCTGCAAGGGGTAAATTCGGCGCTTGCGGAAGCAGGTTTGACTGGTCAAGCGCTGTATTATGAAGGCAACTACAGCCGCAAGAGCGGATACGAGCTTGCGGAGCAGTTGTATGAGGCGCGGCATCGATTTGACGCGATCTTCGCCGCGAATGATCGCATGGCGATCGGCCTCATGCAAGGCCTCAAGGAACTGGGGATGGAGGCGGGACGCGATTATGCGCTGGTCGGATATGATGATTCCGACACCGCGCGGGTGGCTGATCCGCCAATGACGACGGTTCATGTTCCGTTCTTCGAGATGGGCAGAATCGCGGCTGCGCGGTTGCTCGATCGAGTAAGCAGCGAAGCAGGCAGCACAGACCCGTTTAAGGAACTGCTCGATGTGGAGCTTGTGATGCGCCGTTCATCGATTCTGGCATAACCGGTTCATGAGCGGAACCGGGGAAACCCATCACAAGAATGTAAGCGGCATCATGATTTTAAAATATATCCATCAATACATGTAAGGAGCAATTCCTGTAGTGAATGAATTTGCGGTT
>Ga0207747_1000583_pt1 | contig 38427 bp, 28 predicted proteins | sample HigsolmetaGSP11D_FD_184839 | JGI IMG/M metagenome (GOLD analysis project Ga0207747, IMG submission 184839) | High solid enriched microbial communities from the Joint BioEnergy Institute, USA - SP1-1-D (SPAdes) | ecosystem: Engineered > Bioreactor > SSF (Solid state fermentation) > Aerobic >...
CCTAACATGTGTTATTCCCTCCGAATCACTTTGGTCGGTTATTCAGAGGGTTTAATTCGACGGGGGTGGGTCATTTTCATTCCGGCGCTTCTGGGTCAATTATAATCCGGCTGTGACACCACCTGCGTCCTAAAGGACTTGGAGCCAGCCAAGTATTTCTTTAGTACCACATTTAACATGACAGTCCTTTGTTAAAAATTTCGGGACAGATTTTTATGATTGTGGCGACTTATCCACAACCTGCACGCACCACCAAAGCAAATCCCCTCCACATTATCCCCATAATTCTATCCACAACTCTGTGGGTAATGTGCATAAATCTGTGAATAACAATGAAAACAAGCTTTCATACTGTGTGTAACTTGTGCGGAACCTGTGAATAAAAAGTCCGGCAGTGGAAAATGATAAAGATGCCGCCGCGCGGAGGGCAAGTAAACGCATACAAAATTTGCATCAGCTCGTGCTTCCTGCAATTGACTTTATGTATGGCGAATGTTATAGTCAACTTGTGAGCTAAAGCTTCACGCACTTGATTACGAAGGGAATGTGTTACATGCAAGGTAAAGTTAAATGGTTTAACGCAGAGAAGGGCTATGGTTTCATCGAATCCGACGAAGGCGGCGACGTATTCGTTCACTACTCAGCTATCCAGGCTGAAGGCTTCAAGACTCTTGAAGAAGGTCAAGCAGTTGAATTCGACATCGTCGAAGGCGCTCGCGGACCTCAAGCGGCTAACGTAGTAAAACTCTAATTCACCCCAGCCTGCACGCAGGCTGCTGGTATAGATGAATAACTACCAAATCGCGCTCCAACACCCCGGGTTGACCGGGGTGTTTTCATTTATCTTGGGCAGCATGAAATTGTCCGGAGCATTTCATTGCGCCTGTCTGGCACTGACAGGGTTGGCCTGGTCTGTTTGACATGCAAACAGTCTCCCGTCAAGGGCACGTCCGTCCATTTCACAATATTATCAGAATTGTGCGAAAATTGAATGGTTTTTGCCACGCTGGTTTTGATGTGGGACGAATAGTGTGGTATCATGAGTGTACAGTATAAGGAGGGATTGATATGAAGATTCAAGTTCGCGGCGATCAACTCATCGTGACTGAAGCTCTCAAGGAATATGCTGAGAAGAAGATCGGCAAGTTGCAGCGGTATTTTGAATCTCCCCTTAACAATGACGTAAGCGTAACGCTGAGCGTCAATCGCGGCCTGCATATCGTCGAGGTGACCATCCCGCTGCCAGGGGTCATGCTCCGCGCCGAAGAGAAGAGCGCAGATATGTACGCGTCGATCGACCTCGTGGTAGAAAAGCTCGAAAGACAGATCCGCAAGCATAAGACGAAGGTCAATCGTCGCATGCGCCGGGCAGGTGTTCGCGACCTCTTCAAGGAAAATCCCGAACCAGAAGTCGTTGTCCAGGCTGCAGAGGATAACGAGGAAGAGCTTGAACTGGTGAAGAGGAAGAGATTCAATCTGAAGCCGATGGATGTTGAAGAAGCGATCTTGCAGATGAACCTCCTTGGCCATAATTTCTTCGTGTTCGCCAATTCGGAGACCGACGATGTGAACGTGGTTTATGTTCGCGATGACGGGAAATATGGCTTGATTGAACCAGCAAGATAATCGGACTGATCGACAAGTATCTGACTGAACATACATGCCTGAAGGAGCCTTATGTTGAGGCTCCTTTTTCCATATGCCAGCTGGATGAACTGGTGCATGATGTAATATGCTTGCTCAAGTTTCTTACTATTGTTACAATTTAAAGATGCGGAACTGATATGGGAAAGGGGTCTTCAGACCATGGGTTTGTTGAGCAAGATATTCGGCGATGCCAACGAACGCGAAGTGAAGCGGCTGTGGAAGCGCATCGAACCGATCAACGCGCTGGAGCCAGAGATGGCCAAGCTGTCGGATGCGGAGCTTCGTGGCAAGACAGAAGAGTTTCGTAATCGTCTGAAACAGGGCGAGACGTTGGATGATTTGTTGCCAGAGGCGTTTGCCGTCGTTCGTGAGGCGGGCAAGCGCGTTTTGAATATGAGACATTTCGATGTGCAGTTGATGGGCGGCATCGTGTTGCATGAGGGCAATATCGCAGAGATGAAGACCGGAGAGGGCAAGACGCTCGTTGCTACGCTGCCGATCTATCTGAATGCCCTCGAAGGCAAGGGCGTGCACCTGGTCACCGTGAATGATTACCTGGCGGAGGTTGGCCGCAAGCTGATGGGGCCGCTGTATGAGTTTCTCGGCATGACCGTCGGTGTCAATCTGCATAATATGTCGCAAGAGGAGAAAAGAGCCGCATACAACTGCGACATCACGTACGGAACGAACAATGAATTCGGCTTCGACTACCTGCGCGACAATATGGTGCAGTACAAGGAGCAGATGGTACAACGTCCGCTGCATTATGCGATCATCGACGAAGTGGACTCGATCCTGATCGATGAGGCCCGCACCCCATTGATCATTTCCGGACAAGCTGCCAAGTCGACGGAGCTGTATTATGCGGCAGATCGATTTGTGCGCAGATTGCGTGCCGAAGAGGATTATACGATCGATCTGAAGGGACGCAACGTCATGTTGACGGATGCTGGCGTGGCCAAAGCGGAGCAAGCGTTCGGCATCGATAACCTGTTTGACTATGAGCATACGATGATCAATCATCATATCCAGCAAGCGCTGAAGGCGCACGTGATCATGAAGCGCGATGTGGACTATGTCGTACAGGACAACGAAGTGATGATCGTCGACGAGTTCACAGGCCGCATCATGACCGGGCGCCGTTATAGTGACGGGTTGCATCAGGCGATCGAAGCGAAGGAAGGCCTGCAGGTCCAGAACGAGAGCATGACGCTCGCCTCGATCACGTATCAGAACTACTTCCGCATGTATCGGAAGCTGGCAGGCATGACCGGTACAGCGAAGACCGAGGAAGAGGAATTCCAGAAGATCTACGGGCTGAACGTCGTCGTTATCCCGACGAACAAGCCGATGATCCGCGTGGACATGCCGGACGTCATCTACAAGACGCAGAAGAGCAAGTTCAAGATGGTCGTCGAGGAGATCGTCGAGCGCCACAAGAAGGGACAACCGGTGCTGGTCGGTACGACTTCGATCGAAACCTCGGAGATGCTGTCCGAGATGCTGAAGCGCAAGGGCGTGAAGCATCAGGTGCTGAATGCGAAGCACCACGCTCAGGAAGCGGAGATCGTCGCCAGGGCAGGTCAGGCAGGGGCGGTCACCATCGCCACCAACATGGCTGGACGCGGTACCGACATCATCCTCGGCGAGGGGGTGGCGGAGCTTGGCGGCCTGCATATCATAGGTACGGAGCGTCATGAGAGCCGCCGCATCGACAACCAGCTGCGCGGTCGTGCAGGACGTCAGGGCGACCCTGGTTCCAGCCAGTTCTTCCTCTCGCTTGAGGATGATCTGATGCGCCGCTTCGGCATGGAGAACATGCAGAACATTATGGAGCGCCTCGGCTTTGAAGAGGATGTGCCCATCGAGAGCAAGCTCGTGACCAGAGCGATCGAAAGCGCGCAGAAGCGCGTCGAAGGCCATAACTTCGACGTGCGGAAGATCGTGCTCCAGTATGACGACGTGATCAATCAGCAGCGCGCGATCATTTACAAGCAGCGTCGTGACATCCTGGAGCTCGAAGAGATTCACGACATCGTGCTGAACATGATCGACGAGCTGATCGAGCGTACGGTCGATATGCACTGCTCGGACAAGGACGTTCCGGAGGATTGGGACCTGCAGGGTATCGTCGACTACTGCAACAGCACATTCCTGCATGAAGGTCAACTGACGAAGGAAGACTTGTGGGGCAAGGAAAAGGAAGAAATGGTCAGCCTGATGAAGGATCTGGCGCATCGCCTGTACGAGGAGCGCAGACAGCAGCTCGGTGAAGAGCTGATGCGCGAATTCGAGAAGGTCGTCGTGCTGCGTGCCGTAGACAGCAAGTGGATGGACCACATCGACCAGATGGATCAGCTGCGCCAAGGCATCCATCTGCGCGCTTACGGCGGCACCGATCCGCTACGCGAATATCAGTTTGAAGGCTATGAGATGTTCCAGGAGATGATCGCGAAGATCCAGGAGCAAGTAGCGACATACGTGATGAAGGCGCACGTTGAGGCGAACGTGAAGCGGGAGGCGGTAGCGGAAGCCCAGGCGGTCTCGACCAATGCGGACCGCAGCAAGGCGAAACCGAAGGCAACTGTCCGCCGCGCGGAGGAGAAGGTTGGCCGCAATGAGCCTTGCCCGTGCGGCAGCGGCAAGAAGTACAAGCACTGCCATGGTGCGACTACAACGGCTTGAGTTGAGAGTTGCGATTCCTGCCCAAGTCATGCAGGATCGACCTGGTCGGCACGAAGTAACGGACACGTTCGCCAGGTCGAGCGATAGATCCAAGGAATGTATATTTACCAGAGGACAATATTCAAGAGGTGGTTTACATGGTATTGGAAGCAGATTTGAGACGCAGCCTTCAGGATGCGGGAGTTCGATTACAGCAACTTAGGGGGTCTCTTTGACTTAGATCTGAAGAAGGAACAGATCGCTGATTATGAAGTGAAGATGTCTGCCCCGGATTTCTGGGATGATAATGAGCGCGCGCAGAAACTGATCAGCGAGATGAACGCGATCAAGTCGGTCGTCACCGACTTCGAGGAGCTAAACAGCCAATACGAGGATCTGCAACTCATGGCCGAGCTCATCGAGGAAGAAAACGACAACAGCATGATCGAGGATCTGAAGAATGGCATCCAGTCGCTCGTGAGCAAGCTGGAGACTTTCGAGCTGACGCTCCTGCTCAGCAATCCGTACGACAAATACAACGCCATCCTGGAGCTTCACCCGGGCGCCGGCGGCACGGAGTCGCAAGACTGGGCTGACATGCTGCTGCGCATGTACAGGCGCTGGGCGGAGGACAAAGGCTTCAAGGTCGAGGTGCTGGACTATCTGCCTGGCGACGAAGCGGGCATCAAGAGCGTGACATTGCTCATCAAGGGTCACAATGCCTATGGCTGTCTGAAGGCGGAGAAAGGCGTGCACCGGCTTGTGCGCATCTCCCCGTTTGACGCATCTGGCCGCAGGCATACGTCGTTCGTCTCTTGCGATGTCGTGCCGGAGGTCGACGATACGATCGAGATCGAGATTCGGCCGGAGGATCTGAAGATCGACACATACCGCTCCAGCGGCGCTGGCGGTCAGCATATCAACAAGACCGAATCTGCCGTGCGCATCACGCACATCCCGACCGGGATCGTGGTGGCGTGCCAGACGGAACGCTCGCAGATCCAGAACCGGGAACGCGCCATGAACATGCTGCGCTCCAAGCTCTATGAGCGGAAGATCAAGGAGCAGGAGGCGGAGCTGGCGGAGATCCGCGGCGAACAGACCGATATCGCCTGGGGCAACCAGATTCGTTCCTATGTGTTCCATCCGTACAGCATGGTGAAGGATCATCGCACAGGCGTTGAGACTGGCAACGTGCAAGCGGTGATGGACGGCGAGATCGATATGTTCATCGACGCGTACTTGCGCGGACAGATCAATAAGGATCCAGGCAAAGACCTGGCTTAAAGCAAAGGGGAGTCACAATCGTGACTCCTTCGTCGTTTTTGGATCATGGACGGCTTAAATCAGGCAAAAAATGGTGGATGTATCCGCTAAATATCAATTGAATTAATATTCTATAAAATGTATAATAATGCATATTGTTAGCATGGAGGTCGTTCATTCATGTCAGAGAACCATCTGAAGCTCAGAGTGGGAATCGTGGGCTCAACCGGTTATGGCGGCGTGGAGATCGTCAGATTGCTGCTCACCCATCCGCTTGTTGATATAACGTCCGTCATCTCCTCGTCCAGTGCGGGAGAGCTGTTCTCAGAGGGGTATCCGCACCTGACGAAGATCATCACGGCGCCGCTGGATGCGGTTGATGTTGAGCTGATCAAGTCGAAGTGCGATGTCGTATTTACGGCGACGCCTTCCGGAGTCAGCACGGAGCTCGCACCGAAGCTGCTTGATGCGGGACTTAAGGTGATCGACCTGTCGGGTGATTTCCGCCTGAAATCCGGTGCCGTATATGAGCAGTGGTATAAGAAAAAAGCGGCGGATGACGCCTATCTGCAACGGGCTGTATACGGTCTGGCGGAAGTTTATGCAGATGAAGTGGCAGGCGCTGATTTTATCTCCAACCCGGGCTGTTATACGACCACTTCGCTGCTAGGGTTGATCCCGGCAGTCAAGGCAGGTTGGATCGACCTGGATACGGTCATCATCGACGCGAAGTCGGGCGTATCCGGAGCAGGACGCGGCGTCAATCTCGGCGTTCACTATTCCGAGGTCAATGAAAACTTCAAAGCGTACAAGGTGAACAAGCACCAGCATATACCGGAGATCGAACAGGTGCTCAGCCGCGAAGCGGGACGGGATGTCGTGGTCACGTTTACGACCCATCTGGTACCGATGACGCGCGGCATCATGAGCACGATGTATGGGGAGATCAACGGAACGCGTACGGAGCAGGATTTCATCGAGCTGTACAGGGAATTTTACAAAGGCAGACCGTTCGTCCGCATCCGTGATGCAGGCAAACTGCCGGCGACGAAAGAAGTTTACGGATCGAACTACTGCGATATCGGCTTCGCTGTTGATGCCCGCACCGGCCGCGTCACGATCGTCTCCGTCACCGACAATGTGGTTAAGGGAGCTGCCGGCCAGGCGATCCAGAATCTGAATCTGATGATGGGCTGGGATGAGACGCTCGGGTTAAAGCACGCTCCGGTCTATCCGTAATATTTCTGCAAGCAGCGTGCCATAGACAGGAGACCGCCCTGCACTTGGCGGCCGCCCGTAAACTTATCCGGGGTGCGCAAGCAAAACTCTTGCCGGGATTGTACATAATCAGCAGGAGTTGGCCAGTTGTTGGAGAATATGTTGCAGTTGGTTGATTTCTGTGCAAGAGACTGAGATGATGAATCTTTGCGATTGTTGAGCTTTTTGAATATTAACGGACTTCATTCCATATGGAAGGCAGAGGAGACGCAGAAATGGTGAATGGGATCTTTACGGTTGTGCCGGACGGTTCGGTGACGACGCCCCGCGGCTTTTGTGCGGGCGGACTGCACTGCGGGCTGAAGAAGACCGGGCGCAACGATCTCGGGGCAATCATCAGCGAAGTGCCGGCGGCAGCAGCTGGCGTATATACGACAAACGCATTCCAGGCAGCGCCGCTCCATGTGACGCGCGAGAGCATCAGCCGGGAAGGCAAGCTGCAGGCGATGGTCGTCAACAGCGGCAATGCCAACGCCTGCACAGGCCAGCAAGGTCTGGAGGACGCGTGCAGCATGCGCGATGCGGCAGCGCGCGCGTTTGGCCTGGAGCCGCATCTGGTTGGCGTAACCTCGACCGGAGTCATCGGCGAACTGCTGCCGATGGATAAAGTGCTCGGCGGCATCAGCCGCCTGCCGGATGCAGTCAGCGGCGAAGCGGCGGGGAGCGAGCAGTTCTGTCAGGCGATCCTGACGACGGATCTGGTGAAGAAGGAGGCCTGCGTGCGGGTCATCATCGACGGCGCTGAGGTTCATATCGCCGGCGCTGCCAAGGGCTCCGGCATGATCCATCCGAATATGGCGACGATGCTCGGCTTCATCACGACAGATGCGAATATCGAGTCGGATCAGCTGCATAGCCTGCTCCGTCAGGCGACTGACGAGAGCTTCAACATGATCACGGTGGACGGAGATACGAGTACGAATGACATGGTCGTCGTGATGGCGAACGGACTCGCTGGCAACAAGCCGCTGACGCCGGAGCATGCCGACTGGGCGAACTTCGCGGACGGCTTCCTCTATGTGTGCCGCGAGCTGGCGAAGATGATCGCGCGGGACGGCGAAGGCGCGACGAAGCTGATCGAGGTCAATGTTATTGGCGCTGTCTCCGATGAAGCTGCGCGTGCGATCGCGAAGACCGTGGTCGGTTCCAGCCTGGTGAAGTCTGCGGCATTTGGCGCCGACGCCAACTGGGGAAGGATCATCGCAGCGATCGGCCGCTCCGGTCAACCGGTGAACGTGGATACGGTCGATATTCGAATCGGGGATATCGTGACCTTGCAGCAATCGCGGCCTGTGCCGTTCGACGATGATCAGGCGACCGAGTATCTGAAGGGAGAGCTGGTGCAGATCCATGTGAACCTGAATCAGGGAGAAGGCCGGGCAACGGCCTGGGGCTGCGACCTGACGTATGAATACGTGCGGATCAACGCGGCTTATCGGACATAGAACGGAACGGAGTGGGATCGGATGGCTCAGAACTGTATTGTCATGAAATGCGGTGGCAGCACGCTCGCGGCTCTGCCGGATCTGTTCTTCGAGGACTTGCGCGCGATGCAGGAGAGCGGTATGGTGCCGGTCATCGTGCACGGCGGCGGTCCGGCGATCAATCAGGTGCTGGCGGCGCTCAATATTGAGTCCGAATTCGTTAACGGTCTGCGCAAGACGGATGAACGCGTGCTGGACGTGGTGGAGATGGTGCTGTGCGGACAGATCAACAAGCAGATCGTCCGCCGCATCGCCCAGGCAGGAGGCAAGGCGATCGGCATATCCGGAATCGACGGCGGGCTGATGACTGCTGCACCGGTGCCAAATAGCCATGAGGTCGGCCTGGTAGGCGAAGTCACGCATGTGAATGCCTCGATCCTGGAAGGGATCATCGGCATGGGCTTCATGCCGGTCGTCGCGCCGCTCGGCATCGATGAAGCGGGACAGCACTACAACATCAACGCCGATACGGCTGCCGGAGCTGTCGCTTCGCACCTCGGCGTGGAACGGATGATCGTCGTCACCGATGTGCCGGGCATCATGCGCACAATTGACGGAGAGAAGCGGGTGCTGCCTTCCGTCACGGTACAGGAGATCGACGAGATGATCGCCAGCGGGGAGATCTACGGCGGCATGATACCGAAGGTGCGCGCGGCTGTGCAATGCATCCAGGGACACGTGCAGGAAGTGGTCATCGTCGATGGCGCGGAGCCTCGCGTGCTGAGCCGCGTGATCGGCGGGGAGCAACTTGGAACTGGAATTGTGAATAACTAGCGTCTGGCGGTTGTCAGGTTCAAATTAACTGGATCGATTAACCATCGATTGTTAGGAGTGAATGCGATGGAGAACGGCGGATTGAAGAATCATATGTTTCCGACCTATGCCCGCTATCCGATCACGATCGTGAGAGGAGAGGGCAGCAAGCTGTGGGATGAAAAGGGCGAGGAATATCTCGATTTCGCCAGCGGCCTGGCGGTGACGAATCTCGGGCATAGCTTCGCGCCGGTCAAGGAAGCGCTGAAGAATCAGCTCGATGAGCTGTGGCATGTCTCGAATCTGTTCCAAACGGTGCCGCAGCGGGAGCTGGCTGAACTGCTCACCAAGCATACCTGCGCGGACCTGGTCTTCTTCTGCAACAGCGGCGCAGAAGCGAACGAAGCGGCGATCAAGGTGGCCCGCCGCTACTACCAGAAGGTGCTTGGCCAGAATAAATACGAAGTGATCACATTTAAGCAATCTTTCCATGGACGGACGCTCGCTACGTTGACCGCGACCGGCCAGGACAAGGTCAAGGAAGGCTTCGCGCCGCTTCCAGAAGGCTTCTATAACGAGGCGATTTATAACGACATCGAATCCGTCCGCGCCGCGGTGAACGAGCGCACCTGTGCGGTGATGCTGGAGCTGGTGCAGGCGGAAGGCGGCGTGATCCCGGCAGATCCGACGTTTGTGAAGCAGTTGCGCGAGCTGTGCGACGAGCGCGGACTCTTGCTCATCTTCGACGAGGTGCAGACCGGCATGGGACGCACCGGCACGATGTTCGCCTATGAGCAGTATGGCGTTGAACCGGACATCTTCACGGTGGCCAAGGGTCTTGGCAACGGCTTTCCGATCGGCGCGATGTTCGGCAAGGAGAAGCTGCGCGACGCGTTTGGACCGGGCAGCCATGCGACGACGTTCGGCGGCACGCCGATCGCCACAGCTGTGGGCAAGGCGGTGCTGACCTATATGGTCGAGCATCAGGTGCCGGAGCGTGCGGCGAAGATGGGTGAATACCTGGTGAATGCCCTCCGCGAACGGCTGAAGGATCACCCATACGTGGAACAGGTTCGCGGGAAGGGACTCCTGATTGGCATCGTGTGCAAGGGACCGGCTGCCGAGCTGATCGCCGAGGCGCATAAGCGCCGTCTGCTCGTCGTGCCAGCGGGACCCAATGTCGTTCGGCTGCTCCCGAACCTGCTCCTTACCCAGGAAGATGCGGAGCGCGGGCTAGACATTCTGACCGAGGTATTTGAAAGCCAGCTTTCCAAGGAGGGAACAGCATGAATCAGATCATGACGGAACGGCAGAAGGAAGTATTGGCACTGGGACTGAAGGGCCGTGATTTTATCGCGCTGATCGACTATACGCCGGAGGAGCTGCGCTTTCTGATCCAGCAAGCGATCGATCTGAAGCGCAAGCTGAAAACGGGCGAGGTCTATCAACCGCTCAAGGGCAAGACCCTGGGTATGATCTTCGAGAAAAATTCCACGCGCACGCGCGTCTCCTTCGAGGTCGGCATGTATCAGCTCGGCGGACATGCACTTTTCTTAAGCGGCAATGACCTGCAGATCGGCCGCGGTGAGACGATCTCGGATACCGCACAGACGCTGTCGCGCTATCTGAACGGCATCATGATCCGCACTTACGCGCACAAGACGGTCATCGAGCTGGCGCGTGCTGCGACGATTCCGGTCATCAACGGGCTGACGGACAAGATGCATCCTTGCCAGGCGCTGGCTGACTACCAGACAGTCTATGAGAAGAAAGGCAAGCTGGAAGGCATCAAGCTGGCGTACATCGGCGACGGCAACAATATGGCCCATTCGCTGATGATGGGCGGCAGCAAGCTCGGCGTGCATGTGGCGATCGCATCGCCGGAAGGCTATGACCCGGATCCGGAGATCGTCGAGATGGCCCGCGAGCAAGCGGAGCTGACCGGCGGCAAGATCACGCTGCACCGCGATCCGAAGGAAGCCGCTGCCGACGCGGACGTCATCTACACGGACGTATGGGCGAGCATGGGCTTCGAGCAGGAGCAGCAGGAGCGGGAGAAGACATTCCGCGACTATCAGGTGAATGATGATGTCGTCCGCTACGCAAAGCGCGACTATCTGTTCATGCATTGCCTGCCGGCCCACCGCGGCGAAGAAGTTTCGGAGTCGGTGATCGACGGTCCGAACTCGGTCATCTTCGATCAGGCGGAGAACCGGCTGCATGCGCAGAAGGCGATCATGGCAGCGATTATGTCGTGATGATCGCGACGAATACGGCTTGCAAGTGATATACTTAGGAACGAGTGTATAAGTAAGGGAGATATGGGTATGTCGAAGAAGATTGTATTGGCTTATTCCGGCGGCCTGGACACTTCGGTGATCCTGGCCTGGCTGAAGGAGAAATATGACGCGGAGATCATCACCTTCACGGCTGACATCGGTCAGAAGGAAGAGCTGGAAGGAATCGAGGAGAAGGCGCTGCGTACCGGCGCTTCCAAGGTCTATATCGATGATCTGCGCGAAGAATTTGCGAAGAACTTCATCTATCCGATGTTTCAGGCTGGCGCGATCTATGAAGGGCAGTACCTGCTCGGCACGAGCATCGCTCGCCCGCTGATCGCGAGGCGCATGGTGGAGATCGCGCGCGCGGAAGGCGCGTTTGCCATCGCCCATGGCGCAACTGGCAAAGGCAACGACCAGGTGCGCTTCGAACTCACGGCGGCAGCTCTCGCACCGGAGCTGGAAGTGATCGCTCCGTGGCGTCTGGAAGAGTTTCGCGAGCAGTTCCCGGGACGCGCCGAGATGATCGCATACGCGGAGAAGCACGGAATCAAGGTCTTGGCTACGGCTTCCAAACCGTACTCGATGGACCGCAACCTGCTGCACATCAGCTATGAGTCCGGCGTGTTGGAGGATCCCTGGTTCGATGCCAGCGCGGAGGAGAACAAGGACATGTACCTGCTCACCGTATCGCCGGAGGATGCGCCGGATCAGCCGGAGTATGTGGAGCTGGATTTTGAACAGGGCAATTGCGTGGCGGTCAACGGCGAGCGCCTCAGCCCGCTGGGCGTGATGGAGAAGCTGAACGAGCTGGGCGGCAAGCACGGCATCGGCCGCGTGGACATGGTGGAGAACCGCTTCGTCGGCATGAAGAGCCGCGGCGTCTATGAGACTCCGGGCGGCACGATCCTGTTCGTCGCGCACCGCAAGATGGAGTCGCTGACGATGGACCGCGAGGTTATGCATCTGCGCGATTCGCTCATCCCGCGCTATGCGGAGCTGGTGTATAACGGCTTCTGGTTCTCGCCGGAACGGTCCGCGCTGCAGGCGCTGATCACGGAGAGCCAGAAGAACGTCACCGGCACGGTGCGGCTCAAGCTGTACAAGGGCAATGTGATCGGAGCGGGCGTGAAGAGTCCGGTCAGCCTGTACAATCCGAACATCGCCACGATGGAGGCGGACCCGACGCAAGCGTACAACCAGAACGATGCGACCGGATTCATCCGGCTGAACGCGCTTCGTCTGAAGGTGTCCAGCGGCGTCGAACAGAGCAAGCGGTAATCTCGCTTCTCGGCATATGGCATTGGAGGCCGGGTGTGGCAGGGCAACCTCCCACCCGGTTTCGCATGTGACAGAGGGACGGGGTTTTGACACCAGGCGCATCGGTTGCGCTTGCCGGCATATTTCTGTTTATAATGATAATGGAATGTACGAGTGCGGTTATTTCAGAAAGGAGTCATGTACCGTGTCGAAATTATGGGGCGGACGTTTTACGAAGAAAACCGATCAATTGGTGGAGGAATATACGGCTTCCATCATGTTCGATAAAGAATTGGCCGAGGAGGACGTGCAAGGCAGCCTGGCGCATGTCGCGATGCTCGGCAAATGCGGCATCCTCCCTGCTGAGGATGTGGAGAAGATCCAGGAAGGCCTGCACAAGATCATGCAGCGCATCCGCAGGGGCGAAGTCGAATATTCGATCGCGGACGAGGACATCCACATGAACATTGAGAAGATGCTGATCGAGGAGGTCGGGTCTGTCGGCGGCAAGCTGCATACGGGACGCAGCCGCAACGACCAGGTGGCGACGGACATGCACCTGTATCTGCGCAAGCGCGTCGTGGAGATCATCGGGCTGCTGCACAAGCTGCAGGAGGCGCTCGTTGGACAAGCCAAGGCGAATGTGGAAACGATCGTGCCTGGTTATACCCATCTGCAGCGCGCTCAGCCGATCTCGTTCGCGCATCATCTGATGGCTTATGTCTCCATGTTCCAACGCGATATTGAGCGGCTCAAGGACAGCTACAAGCGCATCAATGTATTGCCGCTTGGCGCAGGCGCGCTGGCTGGAACGACGTTTCCGATCGACCGCCATTTCGTGGCGGAGCAATTGGGTTTCGACGGCGTCTACGAGAACAGCCTCGACGCGGTAAGCGACCGCGACTTTATCGTCGAGTTCCTGAGCGCTTCGTCGCTGATCATGGCTCATCTGTCGAGGCTGTGTGAAGAGCTGGTGCTCTGGATGAGCACGGAGTTCCAGTTCATCGAACTCGATGACGCATTCTGTACGGGCAGCAGCATCATGCCGCAGAAGAAAAATCCCGATGTCGCCGAGCTGGTTCGCGGCAAGACGGGCCGCGTATACGGCCATCTGATCGGCCTGCTCACGACGATCAAGGCGCTTCCGCTTGCATACAACAAGGATATGCAGGAGGACAAGGAGGGCATGTTCGACACGGTGCGCACCATTCAGGGTGCCCTTCAGCTGATGGCGCCGATGATCGCCACGATGAAGGTGAACGTCGACAGGATGCGCAGCGCGGTCAGCCAGGACTTCTCCAATGCGACAGACATCGCCGACTATCTGGTGAACAAAGGCATCCCGTTCCGGCAGGCGCATGAGATCATCGGCAAGATCGTCCTGTACTGCATCCAGAACAACAAGTATCTGCTCGACCTGGAGCTGTCTGAGTTTACGCAGTTTACGAAGTTGTTCGACGAAACGATCTACACCGTGCTGCAGCCGATGAACGTGGTGAATGCGCGCAACGTCTACGGCGGCACCGCAACAGGTCAGGTTCGCAATGCCATCAGCCGCTTCGAGCCGGTGCTTGCTGCAACGGCAGAATGGGTAGAGCAACATATGGAGAAGAACAAATAAGCATGAGACCCAATACCCCTCGGCGACAGGAGTATGAGCCGAGGGGTATTGCTTTTTATGTGCGTCTGTTTGGTCATGTTTGCAGTTTTGTAAGACTTACGGCTCAAAATTGGTTGGAATATGTTGTTTTTTTGTCTTCTTTAAAGGAATTGGCCAAAAGGTGTCGAAATATTAAAGGCTAACAACATTCAGGATGTGATACTGTGATAGAAATGCAAGACGTCTGGAAGACATACCCTGACGGGACGCACGCACTTCGCGGCATAACGGTCAAGGTCGATTCCAACGAGTTTGTCTATGTAGTTGGACCATCCGGTGCGGGAAAATCCACTTTCATGAAGTTGATTTATAGAGAAGAGCGTCCTACCAAAGGGCAGATATTCGTTGACAGCTTTAACCTCGCCAAGCTGAAGAAGCGGAAGATTCCGTATCTTCGCCGCAACATCGGCGTCGTATTCCAGGACTTCCGTCTGCTTCCGAAGCTGACCGTCGCGGAGAATGTCGCTTTTGCAATGGAAGTGATCGAGGCGCCGAACAAATTGATCCGCAAGCGCACGGCAGAAGTGCTCGAGCTTGTCGGGCTTTCGGACAAGCGGAATTCCTATCCGGCGCAGCTGTCGGGCGGGGAGCAGCAACGCGTCGCCATCGCACGGGCGATCGTCAACAATCCGGCTGTTATCGTGGCGGACGAGCCTACCGGCAACCTCGACCCTGAGACGTCCTGGGGCATCATGAAGCTGCTCGAGGAGATCAATTATCGGGGTACCACCATCATCATGGCCACCCATAACCGAGATATCGTGAATACGATGCGCAAGCGCGTCATCGCCATAGAGAATGGCGTCATCGTTCGCGACCAGCAGAGAGGTGATTACGGTTATGAAGATTAGCACAGCCGGCAGGCACCTGAGAGAAGGCTTCCGCAGCATGGTTCGCAACGGTTGGATGACATTCGCCTCACTCAGTTCGATAGGCATCTCTCTTTTTATCCTCGGCGTATTTGTTCTCCTGACCACCAACGTTAACTATATCGCAGAACATGTCGAAAGTCAGGTCGAGATCAGAGTCTATCTGAGCCTGGAGATTGACGAAGAAAGAGAGATCAACCGGGTACAGAACCAGATCGGCATGATGCCGGAAGTGCACAAGATCACGTTCGTTCACAAGGATGAAGGGTTGAAGATCCTGGAGAAAACGCTCGGCGAAGATTGGGTGGAAGGCTTCCAGGGAGATTCCAACCCATTGCCGCATTCGTTCACCGTCGAGGTGAAGAATCCGGAAGAAATATCGATCGTAGCCAAGAACATCGAAGCCTTGAACGATATCATGCAGCCGGTTCCGATCGATGAAGTGGATTATGGCGAAGGCACGGTAGAGGATCTGTTCGCCTTCAGCAATCTGGTCAATCGGGTCGGCTTCGTGCTCGTCATCGGTCTGGCGATTACGGCGCTGTTCCTCATCGCCAACACGATCCGCCTGACGATCATGGCGCGCCGCAGAGAGATCGGCATCATGAAGCTGGTCGGCGCGACGAATGGCTTCATCCGCTGGCCGTTCTTCATCGAAGGCGCGTGCATCGGTCTGATCGGCGCGGCCATTCCGCTGGGCGTGTTGCTGTATGGCTATTATCGCCTGATTGAATCATCGAAATCGAGGATGAACTTCATGTCGATGATCGAGCTCAAGCCGCTCGATGAGGTGGCATTGCCGCTGATCGGTTTGCTGATGGGCCTGGGAGTGGCAATCGGGGTATTTGGCACACTGCTGTCCGTACGCAAGCATTTGAAGGTTTGATCTAGTTAAATCGCGCGCCAAGGGAGCCGATCCTCAAGCGTCAGGCTCCCCGGCGACTGATGATAATTGGGACGAGGAGGAGGTATGGTTGTTGAAGAAGTCGCTCATTCCGTTCGTACTGATCATCGTTCTGATCGGATTGGTCATCACTCCGCACGAAGGACATGCCGCCAGTTATGATGAGGTCAAGAAGGAGCTGGAGAGAGTTCAAAGAGAAGCTGCCGAAAGCGCCAAGGCGCAAGCCAAAGCTGAGGCAGATCTGCAGAGACTCCAGCAAGAAAAGCAAGCCACGATCCGAGAATTAAGCGAAATCAAGTCCAGGCTGGAAGAAGTACAGCTCGCTATCCTCGATCTTGAGATCAAGATCAAAGACGAGGAATCCAAGCTGTTCGATATCAACGATCAAATTGCCGAAGTTGAGCAGCGCATCGAGGAACGTGACGACCTGATCCGCGATCGTCTGCGGCTGATGTACAAGAAGGGTGAAGTCAAATATCTGGAAGTGCTGATGAACTCAACAAGCTTCTCCGACTTCCTCGACCGCATGCGCTACCTCAATCTGATCATCAACCAGGATCAGACGATCCTCGAAGAACAGAAGGCCGACAAGCTCATGATGGAAGAGAAGAAGCGGGATTACGAGGAACAGTTGGCCCTGCTACATGACATGTACGAGGAAAATGAACGGAACAAAAGCGAGCTGGAGGATCTGCGCAAGCAGCGTGAGGTGAGAATCGCCAGCATCGAACAACAATCCGAGGAGCTGGAACACATCTCCGAGGAAGCGCAGAAAAAGGTCATGGAACTGGCAGCAAAAGCAGCCAAGCTCAACAAGGAACTGGAGTCGCTGGCGTTCAAGGCAGGCAAACTGGCCTTCCCGCTGCCGAAGAGATACTCGATGACATCCGCTTACGGTTCGCGGGTTGATCCGATCACCGGCAAGAAAGGCGCCTTCCACAGCGGGATCGACTACGGCGCACCTGCCGGCACCAGCATCCTCGCTGCTGCTGACGGTGTCGTCATCGCAGCGCAGTGGGTCAACGGCTATGGCAACTATGTGATCATCGATCATGGCAAAAATGATAAAGGGCAGAGTGTATGGACGCTGTATGCCCACATGTCCAAGATCACCACGAAGGAAGGGGCGACGGTCAAGGTCGGCGAGAAGATCGGCGAAGTCGGTTCGACCGGCAGGTCAACAGGCAACCATCTGCACTTTGAAGTGCGAATCAATCAGGAAGCGGTTGACCCTGCTCCTTACTTGAATTAAATGGTATAATAAACCCAAGCAGCCGGTCATATACTACCTAAGTATGGACTGGACAGGAACGGGTGGTGTCATTAACAGTGAGAAAGTTTCATGGCAGAACGGTCATACTGCTGGTCGTCGCAGCGATCGCGGTCAGCTGTATGTTGACAGCAACTTTACTTGATCGTTCAAGATATGCATTCTCTGAAACGCTGAACCAGGATAGCCGTGCTGACCGTGAAACTGGAGTGAAGGGTGTTACCGATGAAGGGAGCACAGAATCTTCCGGGTTCACGCCATCTGAGTGGAGCAAGCTGGAGCTTGTGTACCAGATGCTCGAATCTTCCTACTATGAAGAGATCGACCGCGAGAAGCTGCTGGACGGCGCGATTCGCGGCATGGTATCTGCCCTTGGCGATCCATATACGACGTACATGAATGCGGAAGAAGCGGAGCAATTCACCGCATCGGTAGATGGCACTTTCTCGGGCATCGGTGCAGAAGTCACGATGCTGGACGGTCAGGTGACGGTGGTCTCGGCGCTCAAGGATTCTCCTGCAGAACGCGCCGGCATCATGGCGAAGGACATCATCGTTTCGGTGAATTCGGAGAGTCTGTCCGGACTGACGTTGAATGAAGCCGTCGCCAAGATCCGAGGCCCCAAGGGTACGCAAGCGAAACTTGGCATCGTGCGGGAAGGGCATGACGGCGTGCTGGAGATCATCGTCGTGCGTGATGACATCGATCTGGAGACGGTTTTCTCACGCATGGTCGCACCGGGTGTCGGGCTGATCGAGCTTCGCCAGTTCGTGCAAAACTCCGACCAACGCTTCATGGAAGAACTGGAGCATCTGCGTGAACAGGGCATGAAGGGGCTCATCATCGACGTGCGCAATAACCCTGGAGGCTATCTGTACAGCGTGATCGATCTCCTCGACAACCTGCTGTCAGAGGGACAGACGATCGTCCAGGTCGAGAATCGCGGCGGCGAAACGCAAGTCACGGCCGCAACCGGCTCAGGCATAGACCTGCCGATCGCCGTGTTGATCAACGAAGGCAGCGCCAGCGCTTCGGAGATTCTCGCCGCAGCGCTGCAGGAGAATGGCAGAGCGAAGCTGTTCGGGATGCAGACATTCGGCAAGGGGACCGTTCAGTCGACCTACACCAAAGGCTTCCAGGACGGCAGCAACATGAAGATCACGATTGCCAAATGGCTGACACCAAAGGGGAATTTCATCAACGGTGTCGGTGTGAAGCCTGATGTTGAGGTGCAGCTGCCTGACTATTTCAACGTCATGTCACTGCCGAAGAACCAGGTGTTCGAGCAAGATCAGAATCTCGCGGCTATCGCCAATCTGCAGGTGATGTTGAATGCGCTCGGTTATGAGACGGACCGCTCCGATGGATATTACAGCGCCAGGACGGCGGAATCTGTAAGGCAGTTCCAGACGGACAACGGCCTACCCGCAACCGGCAAGACAGATGGCTATACGGCGCAGAAGCTTGAGGACGCCGTCATCACGCTGATCCAGGATCCGGCTAACGATACGCAACTTCAGGCGGCCGTGCAATATTTGAAACAGACGTTTTGAGACAGACGTTAGGGATTGATTCATAAAGGAGAACTGACCAATGGCATTTGCAATCAGTCTTCTGGAAAGGTTGGGGCAAGCCGCTCTCGGCTTGCTTCTCAACCCTTTTTACTATATCAGCGTTCTGATCATCATCTTGCAAATGCGCAGGCAAATCTTCTTCGAGCGCAAGCTGTATCACAGCAGGCTGCACTCGCTCCTGGGGGAAAGCGTGCGCATCGTGCTGTGGGGACTGGCTGTTGGCCTGATCGGCAGCTTGCTCATGGCTTTTATCGGTGCGCATCTTCAGCCGCAGGCAGTCATTTACATGTGGGTTGCGGCCTTGTTGCTGGCGCTCATCCGCATTCGATTCCTCTGCTTCTCCTATATAATCGGCTTGTTAGGCATCGTGAACGCGATCCTGGGCTGGGTACCGCTTGATACGGAAGCAAGTTGCTATTCCTGGTTGAAACCGCTGATCGAGCTGCATATGCCATCGCTTCTTGTTCTCGCGGGCGCAGCCCATATGCTGGAGGCGCTGCTGATTCGCGTGCAGGGAGAACGTCTGGCGACGCCGGTATTTGTCGAAGGCAAGCGCGGCAAGCTGATTGGCTCCTACCAGTTCCAGGGCCTGTGGCCGGTGCCGCTTCTGTTGCTCGTCCCGGCTTCCGCAGGTGGACAGGCTCTTCCATTCACGCCGCTGCTTGGTGGCAGCGAGATGTGGTCAGATGGCTGGTTGTTCCAGGCGATGCCGCTTATGATCGGATTTACGGATATGACCTCCACCTTGTTGCCGCAGCAGAAGATCCGCAGAACGGCAGGACGGCTGCTGGTATACGGTGTGGTTGTGGCAGGTCTGGGAGTGCTTGCCGAGTGGTTGCCTGTCATTTTGCTGCCGGCGGCGCTCCTGACGATTGCGCTGCATGAGCTGATCTTGTGGCTGGCGGCGCGCAGCGAGAATCTGCGCAGCCCGATCTATGTGCACTCTTCTCGCGGGCTTACGGTATTGGCGGTATTGCCGGGAAGCGCAGCCCAGGAGATGGGGATACGGGCAGGCGAAGTGATTCACAAGGCGAACGGGCAGCCGGTGCGGACGAAGGAGCAGTTGCATCAGGCGCTGCGCCTGAATCCGGCGTTCTCACGGCTAGAGATCATCGACCATCGAGGAGAGCATCGTTTCGCGCAACGTGCCTTGTTTGAAGGAGACCATCATCAGCTCGGCATCATCCTGTGCCCGGATGACAGCGTAGAGTTTTACATCAAGCCGAAGCGATTTAATATGTTTCGGGAGCTTAGATCGACACTCGGCAGGCAGCGGCACCAACAGGAGACGCATGACGGCAGCATCTCGGGATAAGGGCATGCTGGTGCCAACAGCACGTTGCAGACGCAGTCAAACGAATATCAGGTATTGGCAGGATAACGGCGGACATGAACAATGCCCGCTGTTTTTCGTTTGGTTAGCGTCGGAGAGCCAATGGAGATCGGCTCCGGAAAGTTTGTGATCCAAACCCTTCCATATTGCATTGGTGTGAATAAGAAGAGTATAATACATCATGGGAACAAATATTCTCGTCCTACTGGAGTGAATATCATGAGTTCATTCATGATCAGTGATAGAAAATTCGAGCTTGTATCCGATTACGAGCCGCAAGGCGACCAGCCGAAAGCGATCGCGCAGCTGGTAGAGGGGCTGAAGCAGGGGAAGAAGCATCAGACGCTGCTCGGCGCAACCGGTACCGGCAAGACGTTTACGATCGCCCAGACGATCGCCAGGATGAACCGGCCGACGCTGGTCATCGCCCACAACAAGACGCTGGCAGCGCAACTGTGCAGCGAGTTTAAGGAATTCTTCCCGAACAATGCGGTTGAATATTTCGTCAGTTACTATGATTATTACCAACCGGAAGCGTACATCCCGCATACGGACACGTATATTGAGAAGGATTCGAGCATCAACGACGAGATCGACAAGCTCCGCCACTCCGCGACGAGTGCGTTGTTCGAACGGCGTGACGTGATCATCGTAGCCAGCGTCTCCTGCATCTACGGCCTCGGTTCGCCGATGGAGTATCGGGACCAGGTGGTGTCGCTTCGCGTCGGCATGGAACGGCCGCGCCAGGAGATTCTGCGCAAGCTTGTCGAGATCCAGTACCAACGCAATGATATGAACTTCGTCCGCGGCACATTCCGCGTGCGTGGTGACGTGATCGAGATCTTCCCTGTCTCCACCAACGAGCATGCGATACGCGTCGAGCTGTTCGGCGATGAGATCGACCGGATCACCGAGATCGACGTGCTCACAGGCGAGATCATCGGCTCCCGTGAACACGTCGCGATCTTCCCGGCGTCGCACTTCGTCACGAAGGAAGAGACGATGCGAGTGGCGCTCAAGAACATCGAACGGGAGCTGGAAGAGAGGCTGGCCGAACTGCGCTCCCAGGGCAAGCTGCTCGAAGCGCAGAGACTGGAGCAGCGCACGAGGTACGACATTGAGATGATGCAGGAAGTAGGGTTCTGCTCCGGCATCGAGAACTATTCCGGACCGCTTACCTTCCGCGAACGCGGAGCTACTCCATATACGCTGTTTGACTACTTCCCGGATGATTTCCTCGTGGTAATCGATGAATCCCACGTGACGATTCCGCAGATACGGGCGATGTACAACGGTGACCGGGCCCGCAAGGAAGTGCTCGTGGAGCATGGCTTCCGTCTGCCGTCAGCACTTGATAACCGGCCGCTCCGCTTCGAGGAGTTCGAACAGAAGGTCAATCAGGTGATCTATGTTTCGGCGACTCCGGGACCGTATGAGCTCGAGCACTGTCCGGAGGTCGTCGAACAGATCATCCGCCCGACAGGGCTGCTGGATCCGATCGTTGAGGTGCGTCCGACAAAGGGACAGATCGACGATCTGATCGGGGAGATTCAGGATCGGATCGCCAAGGACGAGCGGGTCCTGGTCACCACCTTGACGAAGAAGATGGCGGAAGACCTGACAGACTACATGAAGGAGATCGGCATCAAGGTGCGCTACCTGCACTCCGACATCAAGACGCTGGAACGGATGGCGATCCTGAGAGATCTGCGTCTCGGTGTATTCCATGTGCTGATCGGCATCAACCTGCTGCGTGAGGGTCTTGACTTGCCTGAAGTATCCCTGGTTGCGATCCTGGATGCGGACAAGGAAGGATTCCTGAGAGCGGAACGCTCGCTCATCCAGACGATCGGCCGGGCGGCGCGCAATGCGGACGGTCGTGTCATCATGTATGCTGATACGATCACCGAGTCGATGCAGAAGGCGATCTCCGAAACGGAGCGGCGCCGCAAGATTCAGATCGAGCATAATGAGAAGCATGGCATCACGCCTCAGACGATTCGCAAGAAGGTGCAGGACGTCATCGAAGCGACGAAGGTCGCCGAAGAGAAAGCCGATTATCTGACGGAAGCGGTAACGGCGAAAATGTCGAAGAAGGACCGCCAGCGCCTGATCGAACGTCTGGAGCAAGAGATGAAAGAAGCGGCGAAGAACCTGCAGTTCGAACGGGCGGCAGAGCTGCGTGACGCATTGCTGGAACTGAAGGCGCAGGAGTAATGAGCCGTGACGGAGCCGCGCTTCTCTGAAGAGGATCAGACGAGCGTGAGGAAGCGAGCGGCCTGGTATTCTGAGGAAGAAAGGATGTTCAGATTGGCTAAAGATCATATCGTGATAAGAGGGGCGCGTGCCCATAATCTGAAGAACATAACCGTGAAGATCCCCCGCGACAAACTGGTCGTCTTGACCGGCATCAGCGGCTCGGGCAAGTCTTCGCTTGCCTTTGACACGATCTACGCGGAAGGTCAACGGCGGTATGTGGAGTCGCTGTCCGCTTATGCCCGCCAGTTCCTCGGCCAGATGGAGAAGCCGGATGTGGATTCGATCGAAGGGCTGTCTCCGGCCATTTCGATCGACCAGAAGACGACGAGCCGCAACCCTCGCTCGACCGTAGGGACAGTAACGGAGATCTATGATTACCTGCGGCTGCTCTACGCCAGGATCGGCAAGCCGCATTGTCCGAAGCATGGCATCGAGATCAGCTCACAGACAGTCGACCAGATGGTGGACCGTCTGATGGAATATCCGGAGCGAACGCGCATGCAGATCCTCGCGCCGATCGTATCCGGCCGTAAGGGTGAACACGTGAAGCTGCTGGCAGATATCCAGAAGCAGGGATATGTGCGCGTCAGAGTGAACGGGGAGATCCGCGATCTGAGCGAGGAGATCACGCTCGAGAAGAATAAGAAGCATTCGATCGAGGTCGTCATCGACCGGATCGTGATCAAGGACGACATCCAGACTCGCCTGACCGACTCCATCGAGCAGGCATTGAAGCTGTCGGGCGGCACGGTGTTGATCGACGTTATCGACAAGGAAGAGCTGATGTTCAACTCGAACCTGTCCTGTCCGGAATGCGGCTTCAGCATGGACGAGCTGTCGCCTCGCATGTTCTCGTTCAACAACCCATACGGGGCATGTCCTGCCTGCGATGGACTCGGGAGCAAGATGATCGTCGACCCTGATCTGCTCGTGCCGGATCGCTCAAGATCGATCGAAGAAGGGGCATTTGAAGCGTGGGCAGGCAGCACGTCGAACTATTATCCTCAGTTCCTGGCGTCCGTGTGCCGTCACTACAACATCCCGATGGATGTGCCGGTCAGTGAATTGACGGAAGAGCAGATGAATATCATCCTGTACGGCACGAACGGGGAGAAGATTACGTTTCGATACGAAAATGAATTCGGCAGAACGCGCGAGGCGGTTGTGCCTTTCGAAGGCATCATCGGCAATCTGGAGCGCAGGTATCGCGAATCTCCGTCCGACGGCATCCGTGAATTTATCGAGCAATTTATGAGCTCGAGCCCTTGCGAGGCTTGCCACGGCAAGCGGCTGAAGCCGGAGGTGCTCGCGGTGACGGTCAATGGGCGCAATATCGCGTATGTGACCGATCTGTCGATCGAAGAAGCGAGAGATTTCTTCGCTAATCTGGAGCTGAACGAGCGGGAGGAGCTGATCGCGCACCAGATTCTGAAAGAGATCAATGAACGGCTGGGATTCCTGTGCAACGTCGGCCTGAACTATCTGACGCTAAGCCGTTCTGCCGGCACGTTGTCCGGCGGTGAAGCGCAGCGCATCCGTCTCGCCACCCAGATCGGGTCGAGTCTCATGGGCGTTCTGTATATTCTCGACGAGCCGAGCATCGGACTGCATCAACGTGACAATGACCGGTTGATCCGGGCGCTCGAGCATATGCGAGATCTTGGCAATACGCTGATCGTCGTGGAGCATGACGAAGACACGATGCTGGCAGCCGATTATCTGATCGATATCGGCCCTGGCGCTGGCATCCATGGCGGCCAGATCATCGCCGAAGGCACGCCCGTGGAAGTGATGAACAATCCGGATTCGCTCACCGGAGCTTATCTCAGCGGCCGCAAGTTTATCCCGGTTCCGGAGCAGCGGCGCAAGCCCAACGGCAAGTGGCTGGAGATTCGCGGCGCCAGCGAGAACAATCTGAAGAACATCAACGTGAAGATCCCGTTGGGAGTTTTCATCTGCGTGACCGGCGTGTCCGGTTCGGGCAAGAGTACGCTCGTCAACGAGATCCTCTACAAGACGTTGTCGAAGGAGCTTAATCGCTCCAAGCAGAAGCCCGGGGCGCACAAGGAGATCAGAGGATTGGAGAATCTGGACAAGGTGGTCGACATCGATCAATCGCCGATCGGCCGCTCGCCGCGCTCCAATCCGGCGACCTATACCGGCGTATTCGACGATATTCGCGACGTATTCGCAGCGACCAATGAAGCGAAGATTCGCGGCTATAAGAAAGGCCGGTTCAGCTTTAATGTTCGCGGCGGCCGCTGTGAGGCGTGCAAGGGGGACGGGATCATCAAGATCGAGATGCATTTCTTGCCGGATGTCTATGTCCCTTGCGAGGTCTGCAAAGGCAGCCGATACAATCGGGAAACGCTGGAGGTTCGTTACAAAGGGAAGAATATCTCCGAAGTTCTCGATATGACCGTGGAGGATGCCCTGGAATTCTTCAAGAACGTGCCGCGCATCGCGCGCAAGCTGCAGACGTTATATGATGTCGGGCTGGGCTATATGAAGCTTGGACAACCCGCCACTACGATGTCCGGCGGTGAAGCGCAGCGGGTCAAGCTCGCTTCGGAGCTGTATCGCCGCAGCACGGGCAAGACGTTCTATATCCTGGACGAACCGACGACGGGCCTGCATTTCGAGGATGTGGACCGGCTGCTGCAGGTGCTGCACCGCCTGGTGGAATCTGGTGAAACGGTGCTGGTCATCGAACACAACCTGGACGTGATCAAGACGGCCGATTACTTGATCGATCTTGGGCCGGAGGGCGGACATCGCGGCGGCACGGTGATCGGAGTGGGAACGCCGGAGCAACTGGTGGAGAACGAACAATCGTATACGGGCAAGTACCTGAAGCCCATACTGGAGCGCGACCGCGCCAGAATGAAAGGGCGGATAGCGGCTGGCGTACAGTGACCCTGCCTGAGGTCGCTGCGATCCGCGAACGATGCTGGCGGTTGGAGCACATACTCCAACTGCTTAAGCATGATATGGCGTGTGCAGAGACGATAAGTTTTTACAAACTTGTTACATCTGTGAGTTTTCGCTTGCAATCATGCAAAGTGACGGATAACATAGATGAAGATGCACATAATCAAGTTAGGACTTGATAATTGCCGCAACTTTTGCGATTATATAAAGACCGTGATCCGTATATTTGACATTACATACAAATGATGAACGTATATCTTTCGAGATCTTGAAGGAGGGTCAACAGATGTTTTTATCCGCTTCCAATGGAGAAGAGGCAGCAGCAACAAGCACATTCGCACAAGCATTCCAATTATGGGACCTGTTTATGTTTGCGTTCACCATATTGATCGCTTGGGGATTCTTCCGCTTGCTCAAGAACGATCGAGACAATAAATTGGGCATCGGGTTTTCCGCGATCGCGCTTCTCCTGTTCCTGTTCCTGGACGTTATGGTAGTTGCGAACTGGATGGGTTATCTCGACGAGATCCAGGAAAGCCTGAAGTTCCTGAGATCCTGGTAATCGACCACAGACAGAAAGCCGTCTCTTACGTGTCACAACGTAAGGAGACGGCTTTGTTGTTATATGCAGTCATGCAACGGTTATGCATCGGCAGATGCGTTCCCGGCGGGAAGAGAGGCCGTTGTCGCTTCGGCCAACATATGCACGGCAAGAATGAACATGGCGTGTGACCAGGTTAGCGGGACGACCCAGACCGGCTTGCCCGTCTCGCGATCGACCTGCTCAGAGAGAAGGCCGGTTTCCGTTTGATGGTCGATGGCCCACTGCAGGAGCGGCCAGGCTGCATCAAAACGCCCTTGCTGGATTCGGTACTGGCACAACCACAGAGTGGTCAAGATCCACGGATTGCCGCCGATATACGGATCATCCTCATACCGTTTCAGCCCGCCGACACCAGGTACGGTCAAGGCTGCCTCAAGCGCATCGGCAGTCTGTGCCATACGCGGGTCATCCGCAGGCAGCACGCCGAATGGTATGCATAGACCGAGCAAGCTTACATCGAGAATCGGATCTTCTGCCAGAACATACGCTCGATACCCTTTGCTGTCTACGCTGACCGATCCCTTCTTGCCGGCCATTATCGCCTCTTCGTAAATGCGGGCATCCACCTGGTGCTTCAATCCGCGCAGATAGGCTCCGCGCTCTTCATTCCAGCAGTGATCGGTGATCTGCCTGCGGATACGCTCCGCTGCATCGCGACACTGTCTGGCAAGCTCAGCATCCTGGTGCAGCTCGGCGAATGCAGCCGTTCCCTGCAGTCCTCCATACACCGCTGCGGCCGAATACAGGTGCTCTCCGGTTCTTTCCTCCCACAGATCCACGCTTGGCAGAGGCAACCCGGTTTCAGGATCCAGATAGCTGAGCAGGAATTGCGCGCCGCGGCGTACTGCAGGCCATACCTGAGCAGCGAAGGCTGGGCTGCATTCACGCAGATAATGCTGCCACATCCCCCACAGGATGGAGGCTCCCTCATCGATCTGCAGTCCCCAGGAAGGCGCCAGCCTGCCATCGTGATAATGCCTCTGCTGCCAGGAACCGTCTGAGGATTGGGCGATCAGTGCCCAGTCATAGAAGCGGCTGGCGAGGTCGGACAGACCGCTCTTGTCCATCGCCGTGGCGATAAAGGCCGCATCCCGCCCCCAACAGAAGCCATAGCCGCCGCAACGGCTGAAATGCTCATCGCATTCCGGAGCCGCAACGACCGCGCCGCTCTGTTCGTCGGAGAGGAGCTTCATCGTCAGCAAAGAGCGTTCATACAACCTGCGAACGTCCTCACGGTCTACAGGGCAGGGAACGGTCTTGGCCAGATATAGTCGCCAATAATCAGCCGTCTGTTCATATGCTCGCACATATCCCAGACTGCGCGCCTGTGCCAGCGCAGCCGCCGCCTCATCCTGTGACGAGCCGGCAGCGATATATACGGTCAACTCGCAGATGCTGCCCGGCGGGATCACGAGCTCCCAGGAGAGGGCGCCATCTGGCGACATATCGATGGTCTTGCCGTTCAGTTGTCCACGGGATGCCGCTTGCCAGGCGTTCTGTCCAGACTGGTAGTGAGTGCAAACGTTTGAACCGCCGACCATAAAAAAATACTCGCGATGGAAGTGCACCAGTGCATCCTGCTCCTGTTCGAACAGGACGGTGTTGTACAGCGGCCTGTCACAGATATGGAAGGATGAATAGTGGATCAATGACCCCTGTACCGCTTGATCGCTTCGGTTTCGGAATGAGAAATGACGCACGAAGACGTCACTGTCAGGCAGCACGAACTGGCAGATCTCCGCCTCAATCGGACATGAAGCGGAGCTCGCCCGGCTCATCAAGATATTCGTCTGGTCAACATAGGCGGCTTCGTGCTGCCAACCATCCGATGCGTCGTCGATCCAGATGACACGGCCGTCCAGGAGCAGCCCGCTGCGCAGTATATCCACATGCTGCGGATGATCAATATGCGGCCACCACAGGCGATGGACGCGTCCATCCCTGGCAAGCGACGCGAGCATTCGCGAGTTGCCGATGATCGCATCGACCAGATAAGGTTTGTTCGCTAAGTTCAACCAGTTCAACTCCTCGGGTTATGATTTTAATGTCGAATCACGCAGGATCAATCGATGCGGCACGATTGTGCGCGGCTCTCTCGTGTAGCTGCCCTGTATATGATGGATCAGGTTTTGGGCAGCCAGATAGCCGAGCTGATAGATGCTGATGTCGACGCTGCTGATCGGCGGTGATGAAAGCTCGGTGAGCGCGGTGTTATTGAAGCTGATCAGGCTCATGTCCTTCGGCACAGAATAGCCCAGTTCATTCAGTCCGCGAACGATGCCGAAGGCAACGACGTCGTCGACGACCACCAGCGCGGAAGGCCGCTTCGAGAGGCTCATCAGGATCGACATGGCGCGATAGCCGCTCTCCTGGATAAATTCCCCTTCGATGATCCAATCCTGACGAATCTCAAGGCCGGCTTCCTTCATCGCACGTGTATACCCTTTCATCCGATCGTGCGACAGGATCAGATGGGAAGGTCCGCTGATGAAACCGATGCGCTTGTGCCCTTGTTTAATCAGATGCATCGTCGCATCGTAGGAAGCTTGCTCGTTGTCGTTGTCTACAGACAGGATGTTCGGGTATTCTGCGCTCCGTCCGATCAGGATAAACGGGAATTGCTGCTTATTCAGATAATGGACAACCGGATCGTTGCGCCGAGATGTAAGCAGGATGATCCCGTCTACCCGTTTGCTGCCAAGCAGCCTGGACAGCGCGGTGATTTCGTCCTGTTCGGAATTGGCGGACGTCATCAGAATATCGTAGCAGGACTTGGATGCCCTCGTCACGATGCCTCTGATGAACTCTGCGAAGAACAGGTTCAGGAACAGTTCCTCTGCCGGTCTCGGCAGGAAAACCGCTAACGTGTACGTTGTCTTCGATACCAGAGACTTGGCTGCCAGATTCGGATGGTAACCGAGTTCATTCATGATGGCGCGCACCTTGTCGGCAGTTGCTTTGCTGATGCGCGGATGATTCGAGATAACGCGCGAAACTGTTGATGGGGATACACCAGCAGCACGCGCAACATCCTTGATGGTAACTGACATAAGATACACTCCAATGTTGAGGTTTCAACGGAAACGCACAGGTGCAACAAGTTCACTCACATTATATGCTAAACTTTGCACTAACAAAAATATGAAATATTGAGATAAACGAAGGATTAAAGAGAAAATAGAAGAAACGACTTGTGCAAAGTGGCAAAAATCAAGTGTGCAAACGTTTTAACAAAAACGATGCTCTGGTATAAGATTGAATCACAAAATAAAGCGCTTACCTCTGGCGTTTTATTGACGATAATCATCTATTTCCTTCTTTTTTTCACATCAGGACAAACGTTTGCACTTCGCTTGATGCATATACAGCCTGGATAGAATGCAGACGCAAAGTGTACATCCATCATATCGGCACAGATGTGAAAAACAAGGGGAAAAACACGAGGTCGCGGTCCGCAGGTGTAACAAGGGAGTCAGGCAAGAAAATCAGAAAAGGAAGGTAGAGTGAAGTAAAGATGAAGAAAGCGTTGGCAATCCTTGTCGTATTTCTCATGGTTCTGTTGGCTGCTTGCGGAAGTTCCGGATCAGGCAGCAATACATCGCAAGGAAACACATCGGGCAACACAACGGGAAGCACGCAAACATCCGGCAATACAGGCTCAGGCAATGCTGATGAAGCTGCAGACGATGAATTGCAGCCGGAGCCCGGCGCCAAGCTGGTCGTATGGGAGTCCAAGGAAGAGAAGCCGTTCATCGAGGCAGTCGGCAAGAAGTTCGAGGAATTGTACGGCGTGCCAGTCGTCGTCGAAGAAGTTCCAGGCGGCGATCAGGGAGGACGGCTGGCGACGGACGGTCCTGCCGGACTTGCGGCAGACATCCTCACCATGCCGCATGACCATATCGGTCCTGCAGCTACTGCGGGGCTGATCCTGCCGAACGACTACTTCGAGGAAGAGACTCGAGCTTCGTCTGTTGAATCGGCGATCATCGCTTCCACCTATGATGGCATCCTCTATGGCTATCCGAAGTCCGTTGAAACGTACGCTCTGTTCTATAACAAAGACCTGATCGCCAACCCGCCGAAAACATGGCAAGAGTTGATTGATTTCGCGAAAGGCTACAACAACGTGTCGAACAATCAGTTTGCGATCATGTGGGAGTTAGGCAATGCTTACTTCGGTTATCCATTCATCGCAAGCTACGGCGGTTACATCTTTGGCAATAATGGATCTGATCCGAATGATATTGGTGTGAATTCTGAAGGCGCGATAAAAGGTTTCGAATTGTTTAAGAGCCTGAAAGAGATCCTGCCGCTGAATACCGGTGATGTCAGCTGGGACGTCAAGACGCAACTGTTCCTCGACGGCAAGCTGGCGATCAATATCGACGGTCCGTGGGCGGTTGCGAACTTCCGCGACAAGGTGAACTTCGGCATCGCACCGTTGCCGGCGATGGAAGATGGCGTACCGATGATCTCGTTCTCCGGGGTTAAGTCCTACTACGTGAACTCATATTCGAAGTATCCGAATGCGGCGCGCCTGTTCGCTCACTTCGCGTCCAGCAAGGAAAATCAGCTGTTGAACTATGAAATGACGGGCATCATTCCTGCCAACAAGGAAGCGGGAGAAGATCCAACGATCAAGAACGATCCGATCATCAGCGGATTCTTCGAACAATTCGTCAACTCGAACCCGATGCCGTCTATTCCGGAAATGCAAGCAGTTTGGGATCCGGTGGCTGGAGCGTTGGCGACAGTCTGGAACGAGCAAGCCGATGTGAAAGCAACCCTGGATACCGCCGCGCAAACGATCCGCGAGAAGATTCAGTCAGGCAATTAATCGAAGCTAACGGCAAGCGAGGCTCACCCGGCTGGCTGACAGCCGGGTGGGGTCGTCTATTTTCACGACAAAGGTGGGTAGTCCCGATATGAAACGGCATTCCAGAACAGCGATGACGCTGTCCATTCTCAGTATGGGCTTGGGGCAGCTGTATAACCGACAAAAGGCCAAAGGGATTCTCTACTTGGCTATATGGGCGGGGCTTGTATACTTGACGGCAACCTATGTGGCGAAGTCGTTGCGCGGATTGATCACGCTGGGTGAGACACCAACCGGGATGGTCAAGGTGGGCAGGCTGTATCAGATGGTGCAGGGAGACCATTCAATTTTCCTGATGATCGAGGGCCTGATCGGGTTGTTTGTGCTGTTGCTATTCATCGGTATCTACATCATGAATGTGCGCGATGCTTATACAAACGGTCAGAGAATTGAACGCGGGGAGCCGACTGTCGGCATAATCGGCGGGTTGAAGAGCATTGAAAGCAACTCCTTTCCCTATTTCGTTCTGCTGCTGCCGGCGATATCGATTTCGTTCCTGACGGTTATGCCCATCGTGTTCAATATTCTGCTTGCGTTCACCAACTATGCGGATCCTGTGCTGCCGCCGGCGAATCTGGTGGATTGGGTCGGCTTCAAGAACTTCAGCAATCTGGTGACGCTCGGCAGCTGGAGCAAAACCTTCTTCGGCGTCTTGGGCTGGACGATCGTCTGGGCTGTATTCGCAACCGTCACCACTTACTTTGGCGGCATGCTCGTTGCCGTGTTGGTTGAGCAGCCGGCGATCCGGTTCAAGAAATTCTGGCGCACGATCCTCATCATTCCTTTTGCCATCCCGAATCTTGTCTCCTTGCTCGTCATGCGCAATCTGTTCAATGGTCTGGGACCGATCAATATCTTCCTGCGCAACTCGCTTGGACTGGAAGGCGTGTCTTGGCTGACTGATCCGGTATGGGCGAAGATCACGGTTATCCTCGTCAACATGTGGATCGGCATCCCGGTATCGATGATCCTCATCTCCGGCATCCTGACGACGATTCCCCGCGATCTGTATGAGGCGGCAGAGGTGGACGGAGCGAACTCCTTGCAGAAATTCCGCCATATCACGTTGCCCATGGTGCTGTTCTCGACAGCCCCGATCCTGATCATGCAGTTCGCTGGCAATATTAACAACTTTAATGTGATCTTCCTCCTGACGAACGGCGACCCGGTGAATCCGCAGTACCAATATGCAGGACATACCGATCTGCTCGTCACATGGCTCTATAAGCTGACGCTGAACCATCAGCAGTATAATCTGTCGGCGGTCATCGGGATTATCATCTTCATCATCGTTGCTTCACTCTCGATCTATAATTTCCGCAGGACAAGATCGTTCAAAGAGGAGGATATGATCATATGAAGCTGAAAGTACTCGTCAGCTACATCATCCTGATCGTGCTCGCGCTCATCTGCATCTATCCCGCTTTGTGGATCGTCATGTCTTCGTTCAAGGTCGGCAACAGCTTGTACAGCGAGTCGCTCATACCGACAGAGGTGACGCTTGAGCATTATCGCGATCTGTTCCAGAAGACCGACTACCCGCTCTGGTTTATGAACACGTTGAAGATTGCGATCCTGTCGTCGCTGTTCGGAACGTTACTGGTGCTGTTGACGTCGTATGCGATCTCCCGCTTCCGTTTCACCGGGCGCAAGGTCACGCTCAGCACGCTGCTTGTTCTGCAGATGTTTCCGGGATTTATGGCGATGATCGCGATCTACATCCTGCTCTTGCAGTTTAATCTGCTCAACAATCACTGGGCGCTGATCCTCGTATACAGCTCGGGCTCGATATTGGGCAATGTGTTTATCGCCAAAGGATATTTCGATACGATCCCGCGCAGCCTGGACGAGGCGGCGAGAATCGATGGAGCGTCCCATTGGATGGTATTCACGCGGATCATGATTCCTCTGGCTCGCCCTATGCTGACGTATGTCAGTCTGATGATCTTCACCGGTGCGTTTGTTGATTTTATCTTCGCAGAGCTGATCCTGCGGACAGAGGAACAACGGACTTTGGCGGTTGGTCTGTGGCGTATGGTCAGCCAGCGTCAGTCGACGGAATTCACGCTGTTCGCAGCCGGTGCGGTGCTTATCGCATTGCCGATCATGATCCTGTACATGCTCCTGCAGCGATACCTGGTGCAAGGTTTGACGGCAGGCGCCAGCAAGGGATAGGAGAGACAGGATGAGAAGAAGCTGGACGTTGATGCTGACGATGCTCATCATGCTCGTGACTGCCGGGTGTTTCTCGTCCGGGGAACGGCAGGCTGAATCTCCTGCTCTGCCGGGCGTGTGGTATATCGCGGAAGATGCGGTGATTGCGGAGGGAGCGGGTGAGGATGATCAGCAGCGGGATTCGAATGTGTATTATGAAATTTTCGTGCGCGCGTTTGCTGATTCCAATGGCGACGGGATCGGCGATTTTCGCGGCATCGTCAATATGCTCGACTATCTGAATGATGGAGATTCCGCCACAACCGGCGACTTGGGCATCAGCGGCATCTGGCTGATGCCGATTCATCCGTCGCCGAGCTATCATGGGTATGATGTAACGGATTACTATGCGGTGAATCCGGATTACGGGACATTGGAAGACTTCCAATTGCTCGTGGATGAAGCTCACAAGCGGGGCATCAAGGTGATCATCGATCTGGTCGTCAACCATACCTCGACCGAGCACCCCTGGTTTCAGAGCGCGGCGAAGGATCCGTCGAATGAATATCGTGACTGGTATGTATGGCGGGAGGATGAAGGCTCGGGCAGCAGCACAAGCGCCACAGGCGGTCAGGCTTGGCACCGAAGCTCCGGCGGCCAGTACCTCGGCGTCTTCTGGAGCGGTATGCCGGATCTGAACTTCTCGCATGAGCCGGTGCGGCAGGAGATGATCAGCATCGGCAGATATTGGCTGGAACTCGGCGTTGATGGGTTCCGGCTCGATGCTGCCAAGCATATCTTCGAGGATCTGAGCGGTGATGAGAAGAAGCCTGAACGGCAAGAAGCGAATCTCGCCTGGTGGAAGGAATTCCGCGAGGGTCTGAAGCAGGTGAAGCCGGATGTCTATCTGGTCGGTGAAGTGTGGGAGTCATCTCCGGCGCGGGTCGCTCCTTATTATCAGGTGTTTGATTCGACGTTCAATTTCGCGGCGGGCGAGCTGATCGTCTCGTCCGCATCCAGAGAAGAGAATTCGAATCTGGCGTTTACGCTGGAACGCATGCTCGGCGCTTATGATACGGCTGCCGGCAAACGGGCGCTTGACGCGCCATTCCTCACGAACCATGATCAGAACCGCGTGATGTCGACGCTGCGCGGCCATATCGATCAGGCGAAGATGGCGGCATCGGTGCTGTTGACGCTGCCAGGCCGTCCTTTCATCTACTATGGTGAGGAGATCGGCATGCAGGGCGTGAAGCCGGATGAACAGATCCGCGAACCGATGAAGTGGGCGGATGATGCGGAGATCGCTGCCCTGAAGAACGGCGATGAAGCTGTCGTGCCGGTAGAGGGCGATTCGGTGTTGAGTGCGGAGCAATATGCCGCGGCCAATACGAGCTGGCGCATGCCTCGCTATCAAGCGAATACGCCATCGGTGCTGGCGCAGGATGGAGATCCGGAGTCGCTGCTTAATCATTACCGTGCGCTTATCCACCTGCGCAGCATGCTTCCTGTGCTGTCGGATGGCGCGATCAGCCAGGTGGACCTCGAACCTGCTCAGCTGATGGCCTATGAGCGGCGAAGCGATACGGACCGCGTGCTGGTCGTCCACAATCTCGGAGCCGAACCGATTAAGGTCGAGATTGGAGCGGCTTTGCATGATGCAGCTTATGAACGGGTCATAGCGGCCAGCAGGGAGGGGATCGGCTGGGAAGAGAGCGGAGGAAGCAAGCTGCTCGTGCTCCCGCCGTACAGCACTGCGATCCTGAGGTAGCGGGCAATAAAAAAGCAGTTGGTTTATGGATGAATATGTTGCCCGTGCAGCATTTTATATTGTGAAGGTGTGCATCGCTTGTACTCCTTGAATACGCGATTGAAGGTAGCCAGGCTTCCAAATCCGGAACGCATGGCTACTTCTGTTATGGTGACGTTTGGTTCGATCAGCAGCGCTTCGGCGATGTGGATGCGTTCCCGGTTCAGGTAGGTCAGAAACGATACGCCTGTGAATTGCTTGAACATGCGAACGAAGTGAAATTTGCTGAGGCCCGCCTCGCGCGCTGCGTCCTCCGCACTGATGTTCTCCGTGCAGTGCTCACGGATATAGCGGCAGACGCGCATAAAGCGTTCGATATCCTTGCGGCGCTTCGCCGGCTCAGTCTGAATCGACGGAGCGGACGCATGCCCTTCGGTCAGCAGCTTGCGCCCGAGCTTGACCAGAAACTGGATCAGGAGCGAATAAGCCTGGGCTTCCCGCAGCGGAGAGACGCCGAAGTATTCATCCATAATCTCGTCCAGCATCGGCCTTAGTGCCGCGAGCAGTTCGTCATCTCTGCCGGTTCGCAAGATGGTGCAGGGGCGGAGCATGGCAAGTGTGGAATCGAAGCCGTTCATATGGGTGAATTGGCTGATGTCGAATTGGAGAATCATTCGCCGGCCTGATGGTGGAGCGAACAGCTCGTGCAGCTCGCCGGGCGGGATGAGCAGGACCTCGCCGGGCTTCAAGGTGTGAGTGACCCCGTCGATGACCGCCGTATAGATGTTTTCGATCGGCATGATGATCTCAGCCGCACTGTGCCAGTGCACCGGGTAATTGACGGCCTTGTCGTTCATGTACAGCCGGATGCCGAAGTGCTCGGGATACATCACCGTTTCCCTGGTCCCATCGAGAAATTCGATCATACACGCCTCCTGGACATACGCGATGCAAAATCGCAACTTTTGAGCATTCAAGCGCAACAATTGGGAAGATTCCGCTTGTCCTCACATCTATAATTGATTATAGCAACTGAAATCGCATTCAATCTATCTTATTCTCTGGAAGGATGGTGCAGGACAAGTGCCAGAATTGCAAAGAAACCCTGAGAAGATCGAGGAATACAAGAAGCGCGCTCGTGAGCTGGTCTCGCAGATGACGTTGGACGAGAAGATCCGGCAGATGCTTCATGCGGCACCGGCGATTGAACGTCTGGGCGTGAAGGCATACAACTGGTGGAACGAAGCCCTTCACGGCGTGGCCAGAGCAGGAACCGCTACGGTGTTCCCGCAGGCGATCGGGCTGGCGGCGACGTTCGACGAGGAGCTGATGGAGAAAATCGCGGACGCCATCGCTACGGAAGGGCGCGCGAAGTACAATATGCAGCAGGAGTTCGGCGATACGGACATCTACAAGGGACTCACCTTCTGGTCGCCGAACGTCAACATCTTCCGCGATCCGCGCTGGGGACGCGGGCATGAAACCTACGGCGAGGACCCTTACCTGACGTCGAGGTTGGGCGTACGCTTCATCAAGGGGCTGCAAGGCAACGATGAGAATTATTTGAAGGCAGCCGCATGCGCCAAGCACTTCGCGGTGCACTCCGGACCTGAAGGGCTGAGACACAGCTTCAATGCGGAGGTGTCGAAGCAGGACCTGTATGAGACGTATCTGCCGGCGTTCCAGGCATGCGTCCAGGAAGCGAAGGTAGAGGCGGTTATGGGCGCCTACAACCGGACGAACGGCGAGCCGTGCTGCGGCAGCGACCTGCTCCTGGTGCAGATCCTGCGCGGCGACTGGGGCTTCGACGGCCATGTCGTCTCAGACTGCTGGGCGATCAGGGATTTCCATGAGCATCACAAGGTGACGGCGAACGCGGTTGAATCGGTGGCGCTGGCGGTGAACAAAGGCTGCGACCTGAACTGCGGCAGTCTGTTCGTCTTCCTGAAGGACGCGATCGAGCATGGACTCGTCACCGAGGACAAGATCGATCAGGCGGTCATCCGCTTGATGACGACCCGCATGAAGTTGGGCATGTTCGATGATCCGGAGCAGGTGCCGTTCTCGAACATCCGATATACGGAAGTGGACACGCCGGCGATGCGCGAGTTCAACCTGCAGGTGGCTCGTGCCAGTCTGACGCTGTTGAAGAATGAGAACAACCTGCTGCCGCTAGACAAGAAGAAGCTGAAGACGGTCGGCGTCATCGGTCCAAACGCCAACAACCGGCGCGCGCTCGTCGGCAACTACGAGGGAACAGCGTCGCGCTACATCACGCCGCTGGAAGGCATCCAGGACTACCTCGGCGATGACGTGCGCGTGCTGTACTCCGAAGGCTGCGATCTGTTCAAGGAGAAGATGAGCAACCTGAGCATCGGCAATGACCGGATCGCCGAGGTGAAGGGCGTATGCAAGGAGAGCGACGTCATCATCGTCTGCCTCGGTCTGGACGCGGGACTCGAGGGCGAAGAGGGCGATACAGGCAACCAGTTCGCGAGCGGTGACAAGCCGAATCTGCGCTTCCCGGGCCTGCAGGAGAAGATCCTGGAGATCGCCTATGAGAGCGGCAAGCCGGTTATCCTGCTCGTGCTCGCGGGCAGCGCGATGGATCTGAGCTGGGCGGATGAGCACATCCCGGCGATCATGCAATGCTGGTATCCAGGCGCGCAAGGCGGCCGGGCGATCGCCGAGGTGCTGTTCGGGGAATATTCGCCGCAAGGCAAGCTGCCGGTGACGTTCTACCGTTCGACAGAGGAACTGCCGGAGTTTACAGATTACTCGATGAAAGGCCGTACGTACCGCTACATGACGCAGGAGGCGCTGTATCCGTTCGGCTACGGGCTGTCGTATACGGACTTCACGCTGTCGAAGGTGAAGGCGAGCGCCGATCGCGTAACCGAAGCGGGTGTTCAGATCACCGCGACGATCCGTAACAATGGCCCGATGGCCGGCGGCGAGACGGTGCAGGTATACGTGAAGGCGGAGCGGGAAGGCACGCCGAATCCGCAGCTGAAGGCGCTGACGAAGGTGCAGCTGGCACCGCAGGAGGAGCGGGAAGTGACGCTGCATCTGCCGCTGGATGCGTTCGGCTTGTACGACGAAGAAGCGGTCAAGCGCGTATATGCAGGCGAGTTCTCCGTCTATGTCGGCACGTCGCAGCCGGACAGCCGCAGCCGCAAGCTGACGGGCAAGGAACCGGTGAAGCTGACGCTCAAGGCGGACAGGGAGATTGTGTTGGGTTAATCAGATAAGGGATGTCCGGAAGGTCGGGGATCATACTGGCCTTTTGGCATCCCTTTATTAGTTGCTGGATGTTGGTGCACCGATCAAGTTAAAAATTTTAACTTCGTGAACCTCGAATTGAGCCAGATTTCATGATATGGTTAATTTTTTAACTACATTGACTGTTTTTTGCGTAACAGCACCGGCTCAAAACCGAATTCAGTGCTTGACGGATTAGACCGAGGCTGAAAATGGAAAAACATACTATCGATGGCCTATTCCAGTTATCCGCGCAATCCTTTCAATGCCATGCCTAATGGACTGTTCTGTCTTGAGGTACGTAGTGTTCGCATCATGCCGTCAATCACGCCCGTCGTGACGTCTTTCGAC
>Ga0207747_1000587_pt1 | contig 38150 bp, 34 predicted proteins | sample HigsolmetaGSP11D_FD_184839 | JGI IMG/M metagenome (GOLD analysis project Ga0207747, IMG submission 184839) | High solid enriched microbial communities from the Joint BioEnergy Institute, USA - SP1-1-D (SPAdes) | ecosystem: Engineered > Bioreactor > SSF (Solid state fermentation) > Aerobic >...
CTCAACCCCGGTGATGATCTCCATCCCGCCACCCACCTCCGTCCTTAACCGCGCTCCAAAGAACGCCCGTAGGAACCAAGGCAGGTTCACCACAACAGGGGTAGGCGGCCGTCACCGGAGGGATACGGTCCTGCCACCCACGGCGATCGCCCAGCCGGGCTCCGCCAAGGCGTCCGGGAGCAAGGTGACCGCCGCCACGACCCACCGCGAGCGCATCGCGCTGTCGCCAACGCCCGCTTTGAGGCCATGATCGCGGACGCCAACCGTGCCGGCCCGGCCGCGACGCCGTTCGGCCGCGCCGTCGTCGTCAGGCCCGGCCAGCCGCACGCTACGGTTCACAACCGGCCGAGCCGCTCTACGCGGCTAGAGCTGCCGGAGCATAGCGGCGAGGTTCAGGGGCACGCCGGACCGGCCGGGCGCGGCAGAGCGGCGTACTAGGCCGCTCTGTTTCTCCGCGAACGCTCCCATCCGCACATCGCTCGGCGTGCAGCCGAATTCGCGACGGAAGGCGCGGCTGAAGGTGGAGGCGTCGAAGAAGCCCAGATCCTCGGCGATCTCGTGGATATCGCGGTTCGCCTCGGAATCCGACAGCGCCCGGTGCGCCTCGCGCAGACGCTCAGCCTGGATGTAGCGGGTAACTCCCCCGCTCGGCTCGAACATCCGATAAAGCTGCGAGCGCGACATGCCGACCATCCGACAGAGCCGGTTCGGGGTCAGCCTCGGCGAGCGGAGGTTCTGGCGGATGACTTGGCGCACGCGCTCGCGCCGCGCCCAGCCAAGTTGGACCGCCGCGGCCTCCCGGTTCTCCGCCGAGGGCACGACGCAGGCGGCCACCATGGCCCGGGTCGCCGCCACCAGCCGTGGCAGCTCGGCCTCAGTCATGCCGGGCAGCCGGGCGTCGAGCGCCTCGAGATAGCAGGCGAGGAGCTGCCCCATTCCGCCCTCGAGCGGAAGCTGCCGGCAGCGGTCGATCACCAACCCCAGTTCCGGGAAGGTCTCACGTGGCACGAAGAGGCAGAGCCAGTCGATATCCGAGCGCTGCCCCTCGAAGGCATCGGCCAAGGAGAAGAGGTAGGGCAGGCCAGTCGGTGCGGTGGAGGCGCCGGCTTCGGTGAACATGCTGTGGGTGCCGCGTCGGGTGATGCTGATCACCCAGTGGTCCAGATAGTCGCGGCGGATCTCCCGACGCGTGCGCCGGTAGCGGACGGAGGGTGTGAGCACGGCACTGAGCGCGAAGGGGCCGAATTTCCAACTCGTGCAGCGTGCGGGGAAGCTGGGTTCCGAGCCAAGCGGCTCGACCATCTCAATGACCGGACCGCAGTATTCGTGCCATGCCCTGAACTGCGCCGCCAGTGGCAGTTCCGCGACCGAGAAGGCCACCAGGGGCCGCAGGAGCGCCCCCCGCGCCTGCGTCTCGGGTGTCGGATCAAGGGCCGGCCATACAGGCGGCGCAGCCGGCCAGGGCGCCCCGTGGCCAGGACGGTCAAGGACGAAGCTGGTGTTCATGCTTGCCTCCCCGATGCCTCGTGCAGAACGCTCCGACACCGGAAGGGCTGATGCGTCCTGACGTGATGCTCGCTCGGTCCTGGCTGTGCTGTGGCTACGGTCTGGTTTTATCGCCTTCTGAGTGGCTTGGCGGCCTAAAGGAAGCCACTCATGTCTCAAATCCCGTTTGTTGCGCGCGGTCCTTTATTTCGTCACTTTTTTGCACAGTGCCGCGCCGGCCGAGCGGTACTTCACTTCAGTCGCGGCGCCCAGGTCCAGGGGTTTCGCCCTGCTATGGGACGCGGAGCGCATGGCGGGGACTTCATGCACAACCTTCGCCGGTTGTCATGCCTCTTTAACCTGGATAACGGCGTCCTGAACTCTACGAGCCGGACAAGCGGACACTTGCACAGGGTGGCCTCGTATGGTTCGACGAGGCCAGCCGCGCCCACTGCCTCAGCGTCTCGGCTGTGCAGCCGATCTTGGCCGCGATCGAGCCAATGGCCGGCCACTGCGAGGCATCGTCGCCCCCGTGCTTGAGCACCATCCGCGCCGCCCGTTGCCGGACCTCAGGCAAAAATCGGTCCGACCTCTTCTTCGTCATGGCCCTACCTTCTCAAGCTTCGGAGCCTCCGGCAGAGCCAGGACGATTCAGCTGGTTTCAATCGCGCATTCCGGAGACAAAGCCGCTGCATCGCAACTCCCTTGCGAAACAGCAATCCAGATCATTCGGGCTGCCTCCTGAGTCGGATTGTCGAACATATGCGGGACGAGACTCGGAAAGCGGAAGCTGTCGCCAGCCTCCAGCAAATGCGCCTCGTGGTCCAGCCACAGGCGTATCCGGCCTGAGAGGACGTAGCCGGCTTTCTCGCCGTGATGCTGGACGAAGTCCGTGCCGGATGATCCGCCGGGGCTCAGGGTCAGCTCGTACAATTCGATCTGACCGCCGGTGTCGGGTGTCAGGGACTCCTTCAGAACCCCGCTCGAGGTCAGGCGGAGCAACCGGCGTGAGGCCTTGCGCACGATGTAGCTCGGCACCGAGCCATCGGGCCGTGCCTCGAAGAAGTAGGAAATCGGCACCTCGAGCGCGAGGCTGAGCATCCGAAGGGTCCGCAGCGACGGCGTGGCCCGCCCGCGTTCGAGCAGGCTGACCATGGCTGCGGACAGGTTGGTCCGCTTGGCCAGGTCCTGGATCGTCATCCCCATCCGGCGACGGAGGAGCCGGACCGCCTCCCCAAGCCGCCGGTCGCTCTCGAAGTCATCGCTGTCGAGCATCGGCCGCTCCTCTTCGGGCTGGTCGGTCACGCGGGTGGCATCCGACAGCGGATCATCAGCTTCCTGGCTTCCCATGCGCCTCTCGTAGGATCTTGCGAACACCGTGTCCCTAGCCGGCGGGCTGCTCGGCCGCGAGGGGCATGGTTGACATTGAGCAACTGTTGTTAAATCATCCTGGCAGAAGACGGAATGTGATTAAAATCGCGGAAGAGTGGCGGGACGGGGGTGCAGCACCGCATCGGTCTTCGGCAGGGCTGGGCCAGGATGCGGCCGCTGCACGATCCAGGCGCGTTGCAAGGGGCGGACCTATGACTGACGAGACCACGACAACTCGCCGCGGCGCCTTCCTGGGCGGTCCGACGCGCCGCAGCCTCCTCGCGCTGGGGGCTGCAGGAACCGCCGGGCTGTTGCCGAAGGGCAGCCTCGCGCAGCAGGGGCGCCCCACCCGCCCGCCGGAGCGCCCACGTGGCCAGGTCGTCGTCGGCCTCTCGCAGGAACCGACCGTATTCAACCCGCTGATGCCCGCCATCGAGGTCGATCAGGGCGTGTGGTGGAACCTCTTCAGCCCGCTGTGGTTCACCGATCCCGAAGGCAATCTCGTCCCCGACCTCGCGCGTGAGATCCCGAGCCAGGAGAATGGCGGCATCTCCGCCGACGGTCTGACCTGGAAGATCCGCCTGCGCCAGGGCGTCACCTGGCACGACGGCACACCCTTCACGGCCGAGGACGTCAAGTACACGCTGGAGCTGATCAACGCGCCGGGCTTCCGCGCGCGCAGCCGCGTCGGCCACAGCCTGGTGAAGGAGATCACGGTAACCGCCCCGGATGAGCTGACCTGGCGGATGGAGACGGCCTATGCGCCATACCTCTCCATCCTGTCGCTCACCTTCATCGTGCCGAAGCACATCCTCGGCCAGGCGGCAGATCCGAACACCGCGCCCTTCAACAACGCCCCCGTCGGAACCGGACCGTTCCGCTGGGGTGAGCGCGTGGCCGGCGACCATATCCTGCTCAATGCGAACCCGCGCTACCATGGCACCGGCCCGCACCTGGAGCGGGTGATCTTCAAGTACATCCCCGACCTGACGGTGCTCTACACCCAGTTCCGGACCGGCCAGGTGGATTATGTCGGTATCTCGGGCATCAACCCGCCCTTCGTGCGGGAGGCGCGCGCTCTTCGCGGGCGGAAGGTCCATGTGACGCCGACCGCCTCCGTCGAGAGTATCGCGCCGAACCTCGAATACGGCCCGCTCGCTGACAAGACGGTACGCCAGGCGCTCTACATGGCCATCAACAAGAAGGCGATCATCGACGCCATCTATTACGGCCTGCCGACGCCCACGGAATCCTTTATCCCGCGCCAGTCCTGGGCCTACAACCCGGACCTGCCAAAGCACCGCTACGACCCGAAGGTGGCGAACGAGATGCTGGACGCGGCCGGCTGGCGCCGCGGGGCCGGCGGCGTACGCGAGAAGAACGGGGTACGGCTGGAGCTCACCAATTCCACCACCACCGGCAACCCGGTGCGCGAGCAGGCGCAGCAGCTCCTGATGCAGGACTGGCGCGCGATCGGCGCCGATCTGCGCATCAACAACATGCCGGCCGCCGTCATCTGGGGCGAGTTCTGGCAGCAGTCGAAGTTCCAGTCGGTGATGGTCAGCGTGAATTACATGCTGGGCAGCGACCCTGATGTGACGCCGCGCTTCAGCAGCAAGGCCATCCCGGCCAAGGGCGGGCGCGGCAACAACAACATCCAGTACGCCAATCCCGAGATGGACCGCCTTCTGTTCCAGGGCGCCACGCAATTCGACCAGGCGGCGCGGCGCGACACCTATCGCCAGATCCAAAGCATCATCCGGGATGACCTCGCAATCCTGCCTCTCTTCCAAGCGGTGCTCGTGGAAGGGACGAAGGAGGGGCTGAACGGCTACCGCCCGAATATCAACACCTCCTCGAATTGCTGGAACCTCCGCGAGTGGTACTGGGCCTGAGGTCGGACGGTTGAGCGCCTACCTCGTCCGGCGACTCGGTCAGGCGGCCCTGCTGCTCTGGCTGGTCTCCATGATCGGCTTCGCGATCCTGCATCTGGCGCCGGGCGGGCCCCTGGCCCAGTTCGCGCTCTCCTCCCAGATGACGCAGGAGGACCTGGACCGCATCGCGCAGCAGCTCGGCCTCGATCGGCCGCTGCCAGTGCAGTATTTCGACTGGCTGGTCCGGATGCTGACTGGCGATTGGGGCACCTCCTACCGGGACAACCAGCCCGTGCTGGAGGTCATCGGCGGGCATCTGGGCGCCACGCTGGAGCTGATGCTGACGGCGACGCTGCTCGCCATCCTGTTCGGTGGCTGGATCGGCATCCTGGGCGCCATCCGGCGCTACTCGCTCTTCGATTATCTCGCGACGGCGGGGGCCATGGTGGCGCTCTCGATCCCCACCTTCTGGTTCGGCCTGGTCGCAATCTACATCTTTTCGGTCCATCTCGACTGGCTGCCGGCCGGGAACCGGCAGACAGCCGGCGACGGTTCACTGCCCGACCTGCTTCGCCACCTGGTCCTGCCCGCGATAGTGCTGGCGCTGGTCGAGATGGCGATCTGGAGCCGCTACATGCGCTCCTCCCTGCTCGACGTCGTCAATCAGGATTACATCCGCACCGCCCGTGCCAAGGGCCTGCCCGAATGGCGCGTTCTGACCGGGCACGCGCTGCGTAACGCCGCACTGCCGATGATCACCCTGGCTGGCCTGCAGATGCCCACATTGCTGGGCGGCGCACTGGTGACGGAGACGGTCTTCACCTGGCCCGGTATGGGGCGGCTCTTCCTCGATTCCATCTCCTACCGCGACTACCCGGTGGTGATGGGTATCCTGATGCTCTCGGCCATGATGGTGCTGATCGGCAATCTCCTCGCCGACATGCTCTATGCGGCAGCCGATCCGCGCATCCGGCTGGGCTGAGGGGCGACGCGAGATGAGCAGCACGGCAACCGTCCCCGAAGCCACCGCCCCGTCCCGCAGCAATGCGAGCCGCGCCTTCCGCCGCTTCCGCCGCCACCGCATGGCGGTGCTCGGTGCCGTTACGATAACGCTGCTCTTCCTCGCCTCCTTCCTCGGGCCCTACCTGCTGCCCTTCAACGACACCTATATCGACATCATGCACCGTTTCGAGGGGCCCTTCTCCGGCGCCCATATCCTTGGAACGGACGAACTCGGGCGGGACATGCTGGCGCGGCTGATGATGGGCGGCCGCATCTCGTTGCTGGTCGGCCTCACCGCCATGGCAATAAGCATGGCAATCGGCATCCTGGTCGGTGCCATTGCGGGCTACTATGGCGGTGTGGTGGGCGCGGCGCTGATGCGCCTCGTGGATGCGGTGCTCTGTTTCCCAACCATCTTCCTGCTGCTCGCCCTGGCAGCGCTCATCGAGCCGGGCCTGCTCTCCATCATCGTGCTGATCGCGGCCACCTCCTGGATGGATGTGGCGCGCATCGTGGAAGGGCAGATCCGCGCCCTGCGGGAGCGCGACTTCGCCGTGGCGGCCGAGGCGCTTGGCGCGTCCGACCGCTACATTGTCTTCCGCGAATTGGTGCCGAACGCAATGGCGCCCGTGGTCGTCGCCGCCACGCTGACCGTCGCCAAGGCGATCCTCCTCGAATCCTATGTGAGCTTCCTCGGCTACGGCATCCAGCCGCCGGTCCCGAGCTGGGGTAACATGCTGAACAATGCCCAGATCTACCTCACCAGCGCGCCCTGGCTCGCTATCCTGCCGGGCCTCGCCATCACCCTTGCCGTGACGAGCTTCAACTTCATCGGCGACGGGTTGCGAGATGCGCTCGACCCGCGGCTGGACGGACGATGAGCGCGCCGCCGGTTCTCGAGGTCGAGAACCTCGCCGTCCGCTTCCGAGCCGAGGGCGGGGAGGTCGCGGCCGTCTCCGACGTCTCCTTCTCGGTCCGCCGCGGTGAGACGCTGGCGGTGGTGGGCGAGAGCGGCTCCGGCAAAAGCGTCACCAGCCTGGCCCTGATGCGCCTGCTGCCCAAACCACCGGCCTGCCACATCAGCGGCGAGGCCCGCCTCGCGGGCCAGGATGGCAGGATGCTCGATCTGCTGCGCCTGCCGGAGACTGAGATGCGGGCCGTGCGCGGCAACCGCATCGCCATGATCTTCCAGGAGCCGATGACCTCGCTCAACCCGGTCAAGACGATCGGGCGGCAGATCACTGAGGCCATCCGCCTGCACCGCCCGATGTCGCGTGCGGCCGCGGAGGAGGAGGCGGTACGGCTGCTCGACCTCGTTGGCATCCCGGCGCCGCGCCAGCGGCTGACCAGCTATCCGCACCACCTGTCTGGCGGCATGCGCCAGCGCGTGATGATCGCCATAGCGCTTTCCTGCGAGCCGGCGGTGCTGATCGCGGACGAGCCAACCACCGCGCTCGACGTCACCATCCAGGCGCAGATCCTGGACCTGCTGCGGCGGTTGCAGCAGATGAGCGGAATGGCCGTGATCTTCATCACCCACAATCTCGGGGTGGTAGCGGAGATCGCGGACCGGGTGCTGGTGATGTATGCGGGGCGCGTGGTGGAGCAGGCGGATGTGCGCCCCCTCTTCGCTCGTCCGCTCATGCCCTACACCACTGGCCTGCTGCGCTCCGTCCCGCGCCTCGACCTTGCGGGACGCCGTGCGGGGGCACTGCCCGCCATTCCGGGCAACGTGCCGGATCCGCGCCACCCGCCGACCGGCTGCGCCTTCCATCCGCGCTGTGAGCACTTTCAGCCCGGCCGCTGCGACGCGGCGGCGCCCGCGCTTGAGCAGGTTGGCGACGGCCGCACCGTGCGCTGCCTGCGTTGGCGCGAGATCTCCCTGGAGACTGCGGCATGAGCGCGGCCCAGGAACAGCAGCGGACACCCATCCTGGAGGTCGAAGACCTCCGCAAATGGTTCCCCGTCGGGAATGCGCTCCTTCCCCGCAACCGGCGGCAGGTGAAGGCGCTCGACGGCGTTTCCTTCTCCATCCGGCGCGGCGAAATCCTGGGCCTGGTGGGGGAGTCGGGTTCCGGCAAGACGACGATCGGCCGGACGGTGCTGCGTCTCGTCCCTCCGACCAGCGGACGCATCCGCTTCGACGGGCAGGACATCACCCATCTGTCGCGCCGCGAGCTGCGCCCTCTGCGGAAGCGAATGCAGCTCGTCTTCCAGGACCCCTTCGCCTCGCTCAATCCGCGTATGACGGTGGAGCGGATCGTCTCTACCCCACTTCTCATCCACGGGATGGAAGGCGGCGCCGCGGCGCGGCGGGCGAAGGTGGAGGAGGCGCTGCGCCTCGTCGGCCTGCTGCCCCATCACGCCGCGCGCTACCCGCACGAGCTGTCGGGCGGCCAGCGTCAGCGGGTCGGGATCGCGCGTGCCCTTATCACCCGACCGGAATTCCTGGTGGCGGACGAGCCGGTCTCGGCCCTCGACGTCTCGATCCAGGCGCAGGTGGTAAACCTGCTGGTCGAGCTGAAGGAGCTGCTCGGCCTCACCATCCTGTTCATCGCGCATGACCTTGCGGTGGTGGGCCACATCTCCGACCGTATTGCGGTGATGTATCTCGGCCGGCTGGTCGAGATCGCAGAGACGCGGGAGCTGTTCCTCAACCCGCGGCACCCTTACACGGAAGCCCTGTTCTCCGCTGCGCCCATCCCGGACCCGGAAGTGCGGCGCAGCCGCATCATTCTCGCAGGTGACATCCCGAGCCCGCTCGATCCGCCCTCAGGCTGCCCCTTCCGCACGCGCTGCCGCTATGCGCTGCCAGCCTGTGCGCAGGACGTGCCGCCATTGCGCGAGGTCGCGCCCGGCCACCTCGCGGCCTGCATCCGGGATGATATCCAGCTCCGGTCCTCGGTCACCGAAACCTGATCCGCCAAAACCAAGGAAGCTACCGATGTCGCCCCCGGTCAACCGCATTCCCAGCGATGAGCGCCTGCCCGAAGCCGTCGATGTCGTTGTCATCGGCGGCGGCATCATCGGCGCCGCCGCGGCCTGGCACCTGGCGAGGAAGGGGCGCTCCGTCGCGCTGGTCGAGAAGGGCCATGTCGGCGCTGAGCAATCCAGCCGCAATTGGGGGTGGTGCCGACAGCAGAACCGCGATGAGCGGGAGCTGCCCCTGATCAAGCACAGCCTGGAGATGTGGGGCGGGCTGGATGCCGAGGTCGGCGCGGATGTCGGCTTCCGGCGCAGCGGGCTCATCTATGTCACCAAGGATCCGGCCGAACTCGCCGAATGGGAGCGCTGGGTGAACATGGCGCGCCAGTACCAGGTGCAGAGCCGCATGCTCACCGCCGAGGAGGCGCGCGCCATGACGCCAGGCTGCAGGGAGCCCTGGATTGGCGGCGTGCACTCGCCGACGGATGGCCGGGCGGAACCCTCCATGGCCACCCCGGCGGTGGCCGAGGCCGCCCGCCGCGCTGGCGCCACCATCCATCAGGGCTGCGCGGCGCGCGGCCTGGAGACCACCGGCGGCGCCGTCTCCGCCGTCATCACCGAGAAGGGCCGCATCCGCACGCAGGCCGTTCTCTGCGCTGCGGGGGCTTGGGCGTCCATGTTCTGCCGCAGGCACGGCATCAAGCTGCCGCAAGCAGGCGTCCGTTCCACCGCCTTCGCCACCACGGCAGCGCCGGAAGTGACCAAGGGGGGCCTTTCCACCCCGGGCTTCGTGATTCGCCGCCGCTTGGACGGCGGCTACACCGTCTCAGTCCGCGGCCGCGGGCGGTTGGAGCTGACGCCGCAGGGCCTGCGCTACGCCCGGCAGTTCTGGGCCATGTTCCAGGCGCGGCGGAAGAACGGCATCAGCATCCGTGTCGGGCGCTCCTTCTTCGAAGGACCGGAGGCACTGGGGACCTGGGCCTTCGACGGCACCTCGCCCTTCGAACGCATCCGCGTGCTGGATCCGGCGCCGGACACCTCCCTGGTGAGGGACGCATTGGGCAGGCTGGTCGCATCTTATCCCGCGCTGGCCGGCATCAAGGTGGCGACGGCCTGGGGCGGCTGGATCGACAACACGCCGGACGGCGTGCCCGTCATCTCTCCGGTGGAGAAGCTGCCGGGCTTCTTCCTGGCCACCGGCTTCAGCGGGCATGGCTTCGGTATCGGCCCCGCTGCGGGGCGGCTGGCGGCGGATATGGTCGCGGGGGATCGCCCGCTCGTCGACCTCCACCCCTTCCGCTACGCCCGCCTGGTGGATGGCACGGATCCCGGGGTGCCGGCTGGATTCTAACGCGGCGCCGCGGTGGGCCCCCTCGGCTTGGCGCCGAGGCCGGGCGCCGGCCGGAGACCACACGCATGAGCATCGTCTACAAGGCTGATCCGACCCGCGGCGCCGTCTGGGCACGCCTCTTCGCCGAACGGATGCCGGAGATGCCCTTTCATCTCTGGCCGGAGACGGGCGATCCCGCCGCCGTACGCTACCTCGTCGCCTGGCAGCCGCCGGCCGACATCATGGGCACCTTCCCCAATCTCGAAGTCCTCTTTTCGGTCGGTGCCGGCGCGGACCAGTTCGACCTCTCCCACCTGCCGTCCGGACTGCCAGTGGTGCGGATGATCGAGCCGGGCCTCGTCAGCGGCATGGTGGAGTATGTCACTCTCGCGGTGCTCGCCCTGCACCGGGACTTCCCCCTCTATCGCGAGCAGCAGCAGGCGCGGGTCTGGAATGCCTTGCCCGTGCGCTTGGCGCCGACGCGGCGCGTGGGCGTGATGGGCCTCGGCGTGCTGGGCCGGGCGGTGCTGGAGCGGCTCGCCGGTTTCGGCTTCGCGCTGTCCGGCTGGAGCCGCTCGCCGCGCAGCATCCCAGGTGTGGAGTGCCATGCAGGACCGGAGGCGTTGCCGCGCTTCCTGGCGGGCTGCGAGATCCTGGTCTGCCTTCTGCCGCTAACGGCGGCGACGCGCGGCATCCTCGACCGCCGCCTCTTCGCCGCGCTGCCGCGCGGGGCGGGGCTGGTCAATGTCGGGCGGGGGCCGCATCTCGTCGCGGAGGACCTGCTCGCCGCGCTGGAGGAGGGGCAGATCTCCGCCGCCATCCTCGACGTGACGGACCCGGAGCCGCCGCCGCCCGAGCATCCGTTCTGGACCCATCCGCGCATCTGGCTCACGCCGCACACCGCCAGCATGACCCAGCCCGAGACGGCGGTGGAGGCGGTGATCGCCAATCTGCGCCGGCATGCACGCGGCGAGCCGCTGCAGGGCCTGGTGGATCGCGGCGCGGGCTACTGAGTCGCCCGTGAACGTGCGGTTTTCAGGCGGCTAGGGCTCGTCGCCGAGGGGCCGGGCGGCTCTGGTGGGAGGCCAGAAGCAGGGCGGCTCTCCACCCGAAAGGCGCTTTCTGGACAGCGACCACCCAGGCGGTGCAACCTCCATGCAAAAGAGAGCTGGGGAGGCCATCTTGCGCCCAAGGAGTTATTTCGTCCGGCCGGAGGAGGTTCCAGTCTACGGCCCGGCCAATCACACCGGTACGGCGAACCGCCGGCTGATCGGGCCGGAGACGGTCGGCGCCCGTCAGCTGGAAGTCGTGCTGGGGACCCTGCAAAAGGGCGGCGCCGCGTTGCCCCATGCCCATCCCAGCATCGAGCAGGTCTGCTACATGCTGGAAGGCCGCGCCCGCGCTACCGTTGGGGGCGAGAGCCGCGAGATCGGCCCGGGCGAGTGCTGCTTCTTCCCCGCCGACGCGCCGCACAGCTTCGAGGTCGTAAGCGATGAGCCGGTGAAGGTCCTGGTCATCTATGCCCCGCCCTATGGCGAGGATCCCGCCAAGGTCGTCCGCGGAACGGCGGAGGCACTGGCATGATGCACCGCCGCACACTGCTTGGTGCCACCGCGCTCGCCGCGATGTCGGCGCCGGCCTGGGGGCAGGCCTGGCGGCCCTCCCGGCCCGTGACCATCGTCGTCCCCTTCGGTGCAGGATCGGGCACGGACGCGATCACGCGCATCCTGGCCACGCTGCTGGAGCCTGAACTGGGCCAGCCGGTTCTGGTCGACAACCGTGCCGGCGCGAACGGCACCCTGGCGGCCTCGCTGGTGGCGCGCAGCACCCCGGACGGGCACACGCTGATGATGACGACCAACACGCCGCACGCCGCCAATCCGGCGCTGATGAAGCGCCTGGACTACGATCCCGTGGGTGACTTCACCGCGCTCGGCCGGGCCGGGAACTACACCTTCTGGCTGGTGGTCGGGGGCAGCTCCCCCGTGCGCTCGTTGCGCGAGTTGCTGGACCGGGCGAAGGCCCGGCCCGGGCAGGTGAGCTATGCCTCCGGCAATTCGACCGGGATCGTCGCCGGCGCGACGATCGCGCAGATGGGTGGGGTGGAGATGACGCATGTGCCCTACCGCAGCACCCCGCCGGCCATGACCGATGTGATCGCGGGCCGCGTGGATTGCATGGTGGTGGATGTCTCCGCCTCGCTCGGGCATGTGCGGGAGGGGCGGCTGCGGACTCTCGGCGTGACCAGCCGGGAGCGCAGCGCCCTGGTGCCGGAGGTGCCGACGCTGCACGAGGGCGGGCTGGAAGGCTTCGACGTGGTTGCCTGGGCCGGGCTGGTCGGGCCGGCACGGCTGCCGCCGGAGGTGGTGGCGGGCATCAACGCGGCATTCCGCCGCGTCTGGGACCGCCCCGAGACGGTACAGCGCCTGGCCGGGATCGGCTTCGAGGCGAAGACCTCGACGCCGGAGGAGTTCGGCGCCTTCATCCGCGACGAGATCGCCAAGTGGGCCCGGATGGCGCGTGCCGCCGGCATCGAGCCCGAGTGACCACCCCTGGCCGGCGAAGTTCTCTCTGCCGGCATTGTCAATCGCCAGGGCACTGCAGGTGCCCTGCGCGCTGCAATGCTCGACACGGGATGCCCGCCATGGCGGCGTGACGAATGCCTTCCAGCCTCCGGTGAAGCCGGCGCGGTTCAGCTTCGACCGGCCGCGACCGAACGGGACTTCCGGACGGGCGCGTTGCCGGCGATCTCTTCCATGGTGCGGCCGGTCTTGACCGATGTCAGGGCCTGCTCCACCAGCCTGCCGCCTTCACCCGGCCGTTCTTCCGCATCGTGGCGCTTGATGAGCAGCCACTGGGGCCGTCGTTCCTTCGGCCGCGGTTTCATCCGCACCAAGTCCCAGCCGCCGCGCAGGCGCCGGCCGTGCAGGACGAATTTCAGATTGCCCCTGGCCAGCGCCTCGGCCGGGTCGTCCACCTCCGGCGCGGGCTCCCAGCGGCCCTCGTCCCAGATCATGACGGTTCCGGCGCCATAGCCGGACTCGATCCTTCCCTCGAAGCTCCGGTACTCGAGCGGGTGGTCCTCGACCTCGACGGCCAGGCGCTTGTCCGCGGGATCGAGGGAGGGCCCCTTCGTGACCGCCCAGGATTTCAGCACGCCATCCAGCTCGAGCCGCAGGTCGAAGTGCAGGCGGCTGGCCGCGTGCTTCTGCACCACGAACCGCAAAGGGCCCCTTGGCTTGCCGCTCGCAGCTCTCCCTTTGGGCTCCGGGGTCCGGCTGAAGTCGCGCTTGGCACGATAGGCCGCAAGGGGGTCGGCGCGCTCGGAGGACTCCCGGGGGTGTGCGGGCGAATGAGCCATCGTTCCGTAGCCAACGCCAGGTGGCCCGGCGGGTTCGGATCCTGGCGGCTTGCCTTGGCATCACCGGTTCCCGAACAGGGCAGCGGTGGCGCCGAAGGAAAGCCTGGTGGTGCAAATCGGGCGGATGCTGCCCGCCATCGCTGCCTGGAAGGTCCGGCCAACGGATCATCAGATGCGGCTCATCCGTTTGGCGTCATTCGCCGGATCTGGGCCGCGACTACCACGACGGCACCCGACGAAGAACGCCGCGGCCGCGCCGTCATGGCCATTGGCCGGTCCTCCGGGCGCGTCATGGCGCAGCGGCACGGAATCCATCATATCCCTGCAGGCCGGATGGGACAGCCCATCGGCATGGAATGCGGAAGGGACCGATAAGGATGGAGTTCACGCGACGCGGGGTCCTGGGTGGCGCCGGGGCGATGCTGATGGCGGCGGGAGCGCGGGCTCAGCAGGCCGCGCCCTGGCCAGCACGGCCGATCCGGCTGCTCGTGCCCTTCGCCGCCGGCGGGGCGGCGGACAGCGCGGCCCGCGCCATCACGCCGCGCATGGCGGAGCGGCTGGGCCAGAATTTCGTGGTGGAGAACCGCACTGGGGCTAGCGGCAGCGTCGGCGGGGCCGTGGTCGCGCAGGCGGCGCCGGATGGCTACACGCTGCTGTGGGATGCCTCCTCCCACCTCGTCAACCCGGCGCTGATGCGTGGGCTGACTTTCGACTACACGGCTTTCGTGCCGATCTCTCTGGTGGTCACCTTCCCCGGGATGCTGGCGGTGAAGTCCGGCTTCCCGGCGCAGAACGTGGCCGAATTTGTCGCGGCAGCGAAGGCGCGGCCGGGGGCGATCAGCGTCGGCACCCAGGGCAATGCCACGGCGGGGCATCTCGGGCTGCTGCAATTCGCCCGGCGGGCTGGGATCGAGGTGATCCACGTCCCCTATCGCGGCGGTGCGGATGCGGCGCGGGATCTCGCGGCGGGCAGCGTGGACGCGGTCTTCACCACCACGGTCAGCGCCGGTCCCATCGTCGATTCCGGCCGCGCCCGGGCCCTGGCGGTGACGACGCTGGAACGGGTGCCAAGCCGCCCCGACGTGCCGACCCTGCATGAGAGCGGCTTCCCCGGCTTCAACTCCAACGAATGGGCGGCGCTGTTCGGCCCGCATGGTCTGCCGGCGGAGATCGTGGACCGGCTGCACGCGGCGTTGACCGAGGCCCTGGCCGATGCCGCCGTCCGCCAACGCCTGGATCAGATCGGCGCCGTGCCGGTCGGCAGTGCCCCGGCTGACTTCGCCCGCTTCGTCCGCGAAGGGCGGGAGCAGATGGCGCAATTGGTGCGGGAGGCCAACATCAGGCTCGACTGAACGGCAGCACGCGCTCCCGCGCCAGGCCACGGCGGCCCATCTCGAAGCCGAGGCGACGAAGCTCCGCACCGCACCATGTCCAGGCATGGTGCAGCAGAGGGCATGGTCAGGAAGGCCGGCGGGATGGTGGCCTTCCCGGGTTGCGGCAGCCGGCCGATCCTGCCGTCCAGCGTCCCAGCACAACACCTGCGACCGCCGGGCCGCGATCGGCGCATGTGGAAGAACGCTCCCTCGGCTGGCTGGCGCACTGGGGCGGCTTGCTGCGTGGCCGCGCCGGACGACTTGGACGTCTCGGCAGCCCGCGTCGCATTCGCGGCCGCCCTCTCCGGCGTCGAAGCCTTGATCAACCCGATGCCGCTCCACAGTGCCGCAAGGCCAGCGGCGCAGGTATCATTGACAGCGATGCCAGGGCTGACCCGCAATCCACCATCAGTTGGCCGCCAAGGCTGTGGTCTTGGCGCGTCAACCGTGGCTTGGCATGGGGCCAGTCCCGCAGCCATTCCCTCGCCAGGCCCGGCATAAGCGGGCCCCCTCATGATACTGCAAGGCATCACGGCCGCCGAAGGGGAGGATCTCCGGGCCGCTGCCATGGCGTTCCATGCCTGGATGACCGGGGCCGCCCTGCCGCTCTGGTGCACGGTAGGATATGGCGGCCCTGGCGCTGGCTTTGCTGAGCGACTCGACCCCGACGGCCACCCCATCATCACCGACCGCAGATCCGTCCTGATCCAGGCGCGGCAGGTCTATGTCTATGCGCATGCCGCCACGCTCGGCTGGCGCCAGGGCCTGCCGGCGGCGGAGGAGGCGCTTCGCTTCCTGCTGCGCCATGCCTGGCGAAGGGAGGGAGGCTGGGCGCGCATCCTCCGGCATGACGGCGAGGTGCTGGATCCTACGCTCGAACTCTACGACAACGCCTTCGTGCTGCTCGCCCTGGCCTGGTTCGCGCGCGCCACGAGCGATGCAGCGGTGCTCGGTTGGGCCCATCGCAGCCTCGACGCAATCGAGGCGCAGTTGCGCCCGGGCGACACGCCGGGCTTCCGGAACAGCGCGCCGGACCGGCCAGGCCCGCGCCTCCAGAACCCGCATATGCACCTGCTCGAAGCCGCGCTGGCACTGCATGACGCCAGTGGCGATGCACGCTTCGCCGATCTCGCACGCAGCTTGGTCCAGCTCTTTACGGAACGGCTGTTCGACCCCGCGACCGGCACCCTCGCCGAATTCTACGGCCCGGCCTGGCAGCGCCTGCCGGAGCCCTATCCGGGACGGCAGATCTGGCCGGGGCACCAGTTCGAATGGGCCTGGCTGCTGTACCAGGCCCGCCCGCGCACCGGCCTTGACGCGCGGGAACAGGCGAAGGCACTGGTCGCCTTCGCCGAGCGGCATGGGTTTGATGCCGATACCGGCCTGGTCCGCTACGCGGTCAGCGAGGAAGGGGTGCCGATCGACCCCTCTCTGCGCCTCTGGCCGCAGACGGAGGCGCTGAAGGCCGAACTGGCCCGGATGGAGCATGAGGGCCGCAGTCCACCAGGGGCCGTGCGCATCCTGCGGAACTTGCTGTCGCTGCACCTGGCGCGGATGCCGCAGGGCAGTTGGACCGAGCGGTACGACGCGGCAGGCCGCCCCGTCGCCGGCAGGATCCCGGCCGAGATGCTCTACCACCTCTTCACCGCCTATGCCGAGCTGATGCGCGTCTCAGCCCGCATCCTGTAGCCGCGCGCCCTTCAGCTCCGTGGTGAAATCCTGCAGAAGCCCTGCGCGAGGAACGGAGGCAAGGGCCAGCATGAAAGCGAGTGATATCCAGGCCGTGGCCGGCCTGTTGCTGATGGCACGACGCGAAGCGGCGCCCCTGGCGGCCGACCGGTTGGCGCAGTTGCCGATCGCGAGCCGGGCCGATGCCTATGCCATCCAGGAACGGGTGGCGGCGGAACTGGGGCCGGTCGGCGCCTGGAAGGTCGGCGCACCATCGCCCGAGACCGAGCCGGCGCGCGCTCCGATCCAGGCCGCCGCCATCCATGCCAGCCCGGCCGTGCTACCCGCCGCCGCCTTCCACCGCATCGGGATCGAGGTCGAGATTGCCTACCGCCTCGGCCGCGACCTGCCGGCACGCCAGGCGCCCTACAGCCGGGCGGAAGTGGAGGCGGCGATCGAGGCGGTCCTGCCGGCGATCGAGGTCGTGGACACGCGCCTTGCCGATCACGAGGCCATGGGCGCGCTGTGGAAGCTGGCCGACAACCAGCTCAATGGCGGCCTCGTGCTCGGGCCGCCGCGGGCCGACTGGCGCGTGGTGGATCCCGCGACCCAGCCGGTCCGGCTGCAGGTGGATGGTGCCCTGGTGCATGAGGGACGTGGCGGCAATGCCGCGGGCGACCCGATCCGGCTGCTGGTCTGGCTGGCGAATGCCTGCGGCAGCCATTGCGGCGGGCTGCGGCGCGGCCAGGTGGTGACCACCGGCACGCTGACCGGCCTGCGCTTCGTCGCGCCCGGTGCCGAGATCCACGCCGCCCTGCCCGGACTAGGTGAGGTCGCAGTCAGCTTTCCAGGCTGAGCGCGGGCCAAGCGCAGCCGCAGCCAGTCCCGTCCGAAGCCGGCGACGAGGCGGCTGCCAATGGGATCCGCCGTTCCGGACCCGCGGCTTCAGCCTGCCGGCGCCCCAGCGTGGTAGAGCCGCGCTGCCAGGGCCTCGATGCGCGCCCCGTCCCACAGGCGGCGGCGCCAGCCCTCGGGGATCCCGGAAAGGCCCCACACCGCACCGGCGATCTGGCCGCAGACAGCGCCCACCATATCCGTGTCATGCCCCAGATTCACTGCGGCCAGGATCGCATCCTCGAAGCTGCTGGCCCGCTCGAAGGCCCAGAGCGCGGCTTCCAGCGTATGCACGACGTAGCCGGTGGACTGGATCTCCCGCTCTGCCTTGTCCCGCCAGAATCCGGCCGCCAGGGCGGATCGCTGGCGCCCAGTCTGGATCGGATGCGACGATCAGCGCATCCCGTCCTGCCCCTGCGATCGCGGCATGGAGGATGCGGCAGAGCAGGGCGCAGCCATCCACCGCCTCAGCCTGCGCCGGCTCCCGCCACCAGCGCAGCGCGACCGGGGCGAGGCGCATGACGGAGCCATTGCCCGCCGCGTCGGCACGGGTGCTTCCCGCCATCGGCTCCCCCGTGCGCCGGAAGTGCGAGAGTGCCGAGAGGGTGGTGCGGCCGATATCGAAGCAGCGCCCGGTCGAGGCGTTCTCGCCCTGCTCCAGCCAGCGCAGGAAGCGCCGCATGAGGTCGTGCGGATCGAGATCGGGCTCATGCAGCAGGCTCTCGGCCAGGCAGAGCGCCATGGAGGTGTCGTCGGTCCACTGTCCCGGTTCCAGCCGGAAGGGGCCGCCCCCGACCATGTCGGTGACCGGCGCGAAGCCGCCGCGCGGCAGGAACTCGACCGTGGTGCCGACCGCATCCCCTACGGCGAGGCCGAGGAGACAGCCAAGGGCGCAGTCGAGATGCGGGTCGCCTTGCATGCGCCGCTCTGGGACCGCGGTGCGGTGGCAGCCGCGGCTCAGCCGAGCTCAATCTCGCCTTCGACCTCATGCGTCAGATTGAGGGCGCCGATGGTGAGCGTCACCTTCGCCTTGACCTTGTCCTCGCCCTGAAGCCGGCCGGCCTTGACCGCCTCATGGACGGCGTTCTCGATCTCGCGCTGCGAGGTCACGCCGACCACCTTGAGGAATTTGCGGACCGACATGTTGAACCGGTCTTCGTCCATGGCGTCCTCCCTCTGGCCGTAGCGGCCGATGGCCAGGATGACCGGCCGGCCTGCCGGCGGCAAGGCAAGACAGGGCGCCGTAAAGCGCGCCCGCAACAGAGGAGGCGGCGCGATGAGATCCGACAGCCTTGCCCGTCTTCGCGCGGCCCTTTTGGCCGGCCTCACTGCGGTCAGCCTGCCGCTCGCTGCCGCCGCGCAGGCGCCGGCCCAGCCGCCGGCGAGTGCTGCCGCCCCCCATGCCGGCACGCCCGCCGCCGAGGCGATCCGGCCGCTGCCCCCGGATGCGACCACCCGGCACAGCCTCGACCTGCCGGGCCGGATCCTGCGCTTCACCGCTACCGCGGGCAGCCTGCGCCTGACCGACGCGCAGGGCAGGCCCCAGGCCGATATCGCCTATACCGACTACCGGCTGGACGGGACGGAGCCGCGCCGGCGGGCGGTGACCTTTGTGGTGAATGGCGGGCCCGGCGCCTCTTCCGCTTGGCTGCAGCTCGGCGCCATGGGCCCCTGGCGTGTGCGGATGGGCGGGGAGGCGGGTCTGCCCTCGGCGCCGCTGGAGCTGCTGCCGAATGCCGAGACCTGGCTCGACTTCACCGATCTGGTCTTCATCGACCCGGCCGGCACCGGCTTCAGCCGCCTTGCCCGGCCCGGCGAGGAATTGCGCCGGCGCTTCTGGTCCGTGGAGGGGGATATCCGCTCCCTGGCCGAGGTTATCCGCCGCTGGCTGGAGAGGAACGGCCGCCTGGCCTCCCCCAAATTCCTGGTCGGCGAGAGCTATGGCGGCTTCCGCGGCCCGCGGCTGGTGCGGGCGCTGGAAGCGGAGGAGGGCATCGGTATCCGCGGCCTGGTGCTGATCTCCCCGGTGCTGGAATTCGGCCATGGCGCGGCCTTCGATCCCTTGTCCCTGGCTGCGCGCCTGCCCAGCATGGTGGCGGCCGCCCGTGCCGGCGCCGGGACCCTGACCCGCGCCGAAATGGCTGAGGCCGAAGCCTATGCCGTCGGCGACTACTTGGCGGACTTGTTGCGGGGCCAGCGCGACCCGGAGGCCATCGCCCGCATGAGCGACCGGGTGGCGGCGCTGACCGGCCTCGATCCCGCCTTGGTCCGGCGCTGGCACGGGCGGCTGCGGATGGACGACTTCCTGCGCGGGATCGGCCGGCGCGAGGGCCGGGTCGCCAGCCCCTATGATGCCACCGTGACCGGCCCGGACCCCTTCCCCCTGGCCGCGGTCAGCCGGCATCCCGACCCGGTCCTGGATGCGCTGGTCGCCCCGCTGACCAGCGCCATGCTCGATCTCTACGGGACGCACTTGAACTGGCAGCCGGAGGGGCGGCGCTACGAATTGCTCAACCGCAGCACGAGCCGGGAATGGGACTGGGGGCACGGCCGGACCCCGCCGGAATCGGTCAGCGCGCTGCGGGAGGCGCTGGCGCTGGACACTCACCGGCATGTGCTGGTCGCGCACGGGCTGTTCGACCTGGTCACGCCCTATTTCGGCACGGAACTGATCCTCCGGCAGATCCCAGCGAGCGTCGGGGCAGATCGCATCACCTTTCTGACCTATCGCGGCGGGCACATGTTCTACGCCATGGACACTTCCCGCGCCGGGCTGCGGGAGGAGGCGAGGGCGCTGATCGAAGCTCGCTGAGGTTCAGCCCGGCGGCAATTCCTCCAGCAGCAATTCGAAGGTGATGCAGACGGGGTTGCGGCCGCGCAGCAGCCACCCCTCATGCACCTGGCCGCGCATATCGGCGAGGGCGACGGCAAGCGTGCCGCGCGGTACCCCGGCGGCATCCGGGGCAAGGCCGCCGCCGGTGACCAGCAATTCCGTCGCGATGTCCTCCACCACCCGGCCATCCGTGAAGCGGGCGCCGACCAGGCTGCCGATGCTGCCGCGCGGGACGGCGCGGGCGAAGCCGTGGCGGCGGCAGGCGGCTTCCAGCGCCTCCGTCACGTCCTCGTTCGGGCGGATGCGGAGGGCGGCGATGCGGGCCGCACCGGGAAGCGGGGCGGCGGGTTCCTGCGGGACCGGGTGGAACAGGGTGAAATTCGTCTCGGCATCCGGCGCCGCCTGGAAGGCCACGCCGGACAGGCCCCAGGCGCGGGCCGCCATGGGCGCGGCAAGGATGCTGCGCTCCGTCAGCACATGGCCGGCGCGGCGAGTGCCATCCGCCTCGATCCAGACGGCGTGGCAGTGCAGCGAGGGCTGGCCCTCGCGCAGGCCGAGCGTGGCGCAGGCCCGCTCCAGCCGCGCGCCGCCGGCCGGGGCATGGGTGTCGCTGTACCAGGCGGCGTGGCTGGTATCGGGCGAGTGGGCGGGCAGCACATAGGTGAAGGGGGCGAGGGCGCCGCCCTCCAGCTCCACCGTCGCGCTGGCGAAGCCGGCGGCGCGGAGGGGGCGGATCACCGCCTCCTGCAGGCTCAGGCCGGATTCCAGGGTGAAGGCCAGGGAGCGGGCATGGCCCGGCACGCTGTCCACGCGCGGCAGCAGGGCGGGGCCGGGCTGGGCCAGGAAGGTCATGCGGATCCTGCAAGCTGCAAAGGCGGATCACCTGCACATGCCGGTCCGCACGCCGTCAAGGGCGGAGGGCGGCGCGGCCCGGTCAGAAGCCGAGCGCCAATTGCTGCCCCGCCGCCTCGCGCTTGTCATCCAGATTGGACAGGGTGACGCCGAGCAGGCGGACGCCCTTCGCCAGCGGGAACAGCGGCGCGAGCAATTCGAGGCTGACCTGCCGCAGCGTTGCCCGGTCGGGGACAGGCGCCGGGCCGGAGCGGCTGCGGGTGATCTGCCGGAAATCGGCGTAGCGCAGCTTGAGCGTGACCGTCCGGCCGCGCAGGCCGGTTCGCTCGCAATGCTCCCAGACCTTCTTCAGGATGGGCTCCAGGCTGGCCTCCACCTCGGCGCGGCTGGTCAGGTCGCGGAGGAAGGTGGTCTCCGCGCCGATGGACTTGCGCAGCCGGTCGGGCATGACCGGGCGATGGTCCACGGCGCGGGCGATCCAGTAATAGTGCTCCCCGGCCTTGCCGAATTCCTGCCGCAGGAATTCGCGGCTCCGCTGCCGCAGGTCCAGGCCGGTGAAGATGCCGAGGCGGTTCATCCGCGCCGCTGTCACCGGGCCGATGCCATGGAATTTGCCGACGGGCAGCGCCTCGACGAAGGTCGGCCCCATATGCGGGGTGATGACATGCAGCCCGTCCGGCTTCCGGTGGTCGGAGGCCAGCTTGGCGAGGAATTTGTTGTAGGACACGCCCGCCGAGGCGGTGAGGCCAGTGGCTTCGCGGATCCGTGCCCGGATCTCCCGCGCGATCGCAGTCGCCGAGGCGATGCCCTTCAGGTTGTGGGTCACGTCCAGATAGGCCTCGTCGAGTGACAGCGGCTCGATCAGCGGCGTGTACTCCGCGAGGATGGCCCGGATCTGCAGGGAGATGGCGCGGTAGACCTCGAAGCGCGGCGGGACGAAGACCAGCTCCGGGCATTTGCGGCGGGCGAGGGCGGAGGACATGGCCGAATGCACCCCGAAGCGACGCGCCTCATAGCTGGCCGCGGCCACCACGCCGCGTTCCCGCGGGCTGCCGACCGCCACGGGCAGGCCACGCAGCGTCGGGTTGTCGCGCTGCTCGACCGAGGCGTAGAAGGCATCCATGTCGATATGGATGATCTTTCGCGGCGCCTCCCGGTGTTCTGGATCTGCTGCGGAGGAGGGCGATGCGGACGGCACGCTCGGACCCCGATGGTGAAGGATCAGGATGCGGCGGCATTCTAGGATACGCCGCGCCACGATGCTGCCCGCTTTCACGGCCAGGTTGAACCCCGTGCCCCGTCCTGCTTCCGCATTCCCGGCCGGTCTCGCGCAACCGGCTGCGGCGCTGCTGCTGGCCGCGCTCCTCGCGGGCTGCGCGGGCGGCTCGCCCTATGCGACCGGATGGGACGGGCGGCGCGGCTATGACGGCAATGGCGATTACGGCTACGACCTTGAGGCTTCGCGCGCCGAGGCGCGCGGCTACCGGGCACGGGCGGCGCGCGCCTATGCCGTGCCGGGGACGCCGGAGGATCCCTGGGGGCCCTACATCCGGGAAGCGGCATCGCGCTTCCGGGTGCCGGAGACCTGGATCCGCGAGGTGATGCGGCAGGAGAGCGGCGGCCGGCTCTACGATGCCGATGGCAGGCCCATCACCTCCAGCGCCGGGGCGATGGGGCTGATGCAGGTGATGCCGCGCACCTACGACATCCTGCGGCAGCGCTACGGGCTGGGGGACGATCCCTACGAGCCGCGCGACAATATCCTGGCCGGCGCCGCCTATATCCGCGAGCTGTACGATCGCTACGGCGCGCCCGGCTTCCTCGCCGCCTACAATGCCGGGCCCGATCGCATGGACGGCTATCTCTCCGGCGCGATGATTCTGCCGGACGAGACTATCAATTATGTCGCCAGCATCGCGCCGCGGATCGGAGCGGAGGCGGCGATGGACGGCCCGTCCGGCGGCTATGCCGGCGGCACCGTGGCGCCTGGCTATCGGCGGGCCTATGCCGCCGATGCCGACCTGGCCTATGCGGGGGGTGGGATGACCGGGGCGGAGTACGCTGCCCAGGCGGCCCTGACGGCGGAGGATCCGTCCCTGCGCGCCTTCGATGGCGGCGGGCTGGTCACGCCGGAGGCCCCGACCGGCATCCTCACGCCGCGGCCTCGCTTCTGAGCCTCCCGGCGGCAGCGGAGGAGGAGCACGGGATTTCATGGCATCGAGGATCACCCCGGCCGTCCGCGCCGCGGAAGCCGCATCGCTCCGCTTCCGCCTGCTGGAATATGCCTACGACCCCGCCGCGGAGGCGGTGGGCCTGCAGGCTGCCGAGGCGCTGGGGATCGAGCCTGCGCGAGTCTTCAAGACGCTGGTGGCCGCCCTCGACACCGGGGAACTGGTCTGCGCGCTGGTTCCTTCCGATGCCCGCCTCAGCCTGAAGGCGCTGGCCGCGGCGGCCGGGGCGAAGCGGGCGGAGCTGGCCGATCCGGCGAAGGCGGAACGGGCGACCGGCTATGTCATCGGTGGCATCAGCCCCTTCGGCCAGCGTCGGCGCCTGCGGATGTTCGTGGATGCCAGCGCATCGCAACATGCCGAGATGGTGGTGAATGGCGGCCGGCGCGGCTTGCAGATCGCCCTGGCCCCGGCCGATCTGGTCGCGGCGCTGGGGGCGAGGCTATGCCCGCTCCGGGCCGAATGACGGCGGATTCGCAAGGAGAAGGAGAAGCCCGCATGAAGGCGCTGGTGGTTGACAAGCCGGAGGGCGATCGGAAGACGGCCGCGGCGGCGTTCCGGGACTTCCCGCAGGCGGAGCTGCCCGAGGGCGATGTGCTGCTGCGGGTCACGCATTCGACGGTGAACTACAAGGACGGCCTGGCGGTGACCGGGCGGGCGCCGGTGGTGCGGCGTTTCCCCATGATCCCGGGCATCGACATCGTCGGCACGGTGGAGGAATCCACCCATCCCGGCGTGACTCCCGGCCAGCAGGTGGTGGTGAATGGCTGGGGTCTGGGGGAGACGCATCCGGGTGGCTATGCCGAGCGGGCGCGGGTGCGCGGCGAATGGCTGGTGCCGCTGCCGGCGGGCATGACCCCGGCCGAGGCCGCCGCCATCGGCACGGCGGGCTATACTGCCATGCTCTGCGTGATGGCGCTGGAGCGGTACGGGCTGACGCCCGATCGCGGCCCGGTCCTGGTGACAGGCGCGGCGGGCGGCGTCGGCTCGGTGGCGATCGCGCTGCTGGCGCATGCGGGCTGGCAGGTGGTTGCCTCGACCGGACGGCCGGAGGAGGCGGAGTACCTGCGCGGCCTCGGCGCGGCCGAGGTGGTGCCGCGCGACCGCTTCTCCGGCGGGGCAGCCCGGCCGCTGGGCAAGGAGAGCTGGGCGGCGGCGGTGGACACGGTGGGCTCGAAGACCCTGGCCGCGGTGCTGTCCGAGATCCGCTATGGCGGCGCGGTCGCGGCCTGCGGGCTGGCGCAGGGCATGGACCTGCCGGCTTCGGTCGCGCCCTTCATCCTGCGCGGGGTCAGCCTGCTGGGCGTGGATTCCGTCATGGCGCCGCGGGAACGGCGGCTGGAAGCTTGGTCACGCCTGGCGCGGGAGCTGGACCGGACCAAGCTGGCGGCCATGACCAGCACCATCCGGCTGGATGAGGTGCCGCGGGTGGCGGAGGAGATCCTGGCCGGGAAGGTCCGCGGCCGCGTGGTGGTCGAGATCGGCTGACCGGCAGGCGGCCCCCCGGATGGCTGGGGGGCCGGGCTCGCCCTGGTCAAGAATTGACGCGGCGAGAATGGTTGCCGGTGGAGATTCCGTTGTCCTGGCGCGTTGTGGGGGCCTGCGCGGCGCGCGAGTGCCGCGCTCGAAGGGCAACGGGAGATCGGATGATGCGGACTCTGGCTCTGGCGGGGCTGCTCGCCATGGCGGCCCCGGTCGCGATGGCGCAGACGGGCGGAGCGCAGCCCGGTACCGCGGCCGGGCAGGCCAGCGGTGACCGGCCGGCGAATATCTGCCAGGAACTCGTCGCCTTCATGAAGGCGCCGGCCCCCGGGCAGGCGACTGCCGCGGGTGCCTCCACCCCGGCGCAGGGTGCCGCGTCCTCCGGCGGGCCGGGCGCATCCGGGCAGGCAGTGCCGACCAAGCCCACCAACCAGACCGAGTCCGCCGGGCAGATCTCCGGGCAGAGCGGGGTGGCGGTGAACGCCCCGGCGCCGAACAGCGCCCCGGTGGCCAAGGAGGGCACGGCCGAGGCCGCGCCGCAGAAATCCAGCCGCAGCGCGCCGGTGCCGAACGCTTCCCAGGGCACGCCGAAGGACTCCGTCATGTCGGTGCAGGAGGCGGAGGAACTGGCCAAGGCCAACAACACCCAGAACTGCCGCGAGGCCACGCAGAAGTTGCGGCGCGCCGGGGTGATGATGCCGCCGACCCTCCTGGCCCTGGCTGCCCTTGAGCCTGAGGAGCCCGCGCAGCAGTCCAAGTGAGGCGGGCGGGCGCAATGGAGCGGAAGAGGAGGACGTGATGGGCGCGATACTCGCCGGGATCCTGGTTGCCGTCGCTATCGCCGTCGGCGCCGGCTTCGTCATGCAGTCGGACAATCCGCTGTCCTGGGAGACCTACAAGACGGGGAATGTGCGGGTCGGCGATCCGGGCACGAACCTCGTCGGGCCTGGCTGGACCGGGGAGAACGAGCCGGGCACCACAACCGGCCAGGTCTCGCCGGGCGCAGCGCCCGCGTCTCCCTCGGCCTGAAGGCTATTCGGCGGGGGTGGGGCGCGGCGGAAGCTGCGGCTGGCCGCCCCCCGTCCTCGCCTGCTGCTGCTCCACCCAGATCGGGTGGTGCTCCTTCGCCCAGGCGAGATCCACCTTGCCGGTATGCATGGCGGTGAAGGCGCCCTCCATGCCGAGCGTGCCAATATAGATATGCGCCAGGATGACGGCGATCAGCAGCATGCCGGCGACGCCGTGCACATATTGCGCCACCTGCATCCCGTTCACGCCGGCGAGGGAGAAGGGGAAGAGCAGCAGGAGTCCCGTCACCGTCAGCGCGATCCAGCTCAGGATCACCGCCCAGTAGATCAGCTTCTGCCCGGCATTGAACCGCCCTGCCGGCGGCTGGGTATGGCCGCTCCGGTCCAGGAAGCCGCCGCCGGCCTTCACCCAGGCCCAGTCGTAGCGGGCCGGGATATTGTCCCTGACCCACATGACGAGCATGAAGAAGACGCCCAGGATGAAGGGCCAGCTAATGAAGTCGTGCGCGTATTTCGCCCAGTGCGACCAGCCGGCGAAGGCTTCCGCGCCGATCACCGGCATCAGCAGGCGCTTGCCGAAGACATAGTTCAGCCCGGTGATGGCGAGCACGACGAAGGAGGCAGCCGTCACCCAATGCACGAAGCGCTCCAGCACATCGAAGCGGAGGATCGTGACCCCCGACGACGGCGAATGGGTGCGGACCCTGCCCCAGACGAGATAGAAGGCCGCAAGCAGGGCAAGCATGCCGAGGATGGCGATGCCGCCGATCCAGGGCAGGGCGCCCTCGTGGAAGCCGCGATAGCCACGGCCCTGTGGCTGCTCCAGCATGGACGCCTTGCTGTCCGGGATGGAGATGACCCCGCGGATCTGGCCGAACTCGTCGAGGACCTGCCCTTCCTTCACCGCGGCCGCGGTCGGGTTGCGGCCGGACACGGTCTGGGCGCCCGCCGGCGGCAGCATGGGGCCGATGGCCAGGGCCACCGCGATGACAAGCAACCGGAGCATCCGGGCTGGGTTGGTCGGCGTCATTCCTCCACCTCCGTTGCCGGCGCGGTCAGATCGTCACCGTCTCCCGATAGGCGGTGCGCCAGCCCCAGGCGCCGGAGCCATAGCCGCGGTGCTGGACGCGTTCCTTGTAGATGTTGGCGATGATCTCCCCGTCGCCGGCCAGCAGGGACTTGGTGCTGCACATCTCGGCGCAAAGCGGCAGCTTGCCTTCGGCCAGGCGGTTGCGGCCGTATTTCGCGTATTCCGCCGGGCTGGAATCGGGCTCCGGCCCACCGGAGCAGAAGGTGCACTTGTCCATCTTGCCGCGGCCGCCGAAATTGCCGACGCGCGGATATTGCGGCGCGCCGAAGGGGCAGGCGTAGAAGCAGTAGCCGCAGCCGATGCAGAGATCCTTCGAATGCAGCACGACCGCATCGGCGGTGGTGTAGAAGCAATCCACCGGGCAGACCGCGGCGCAGGGCGCGTCGGTGCAGTGCATGCAGGCCATGGTGACGGAACGTTCACCCGCCGTGCCGTCATTGATGGTGACGACGCGGCGCCGGTTGATGCCCCAGGGCACGTCATGCTCGTTCTTGCAGGCGGTGACGCAGGCATTGCACTCGATGCAGCGGTCGGCGTCGCAGAGGAATTTCATCCGGGCCATATCGCCGTCCTCCCCGTCACGCCGGCTGGACCTGGCAGAGCGTGACCTTGGTCTCCTGCATGCCGGTGACCGGGTCGTAGCCGTAGGTGGTGATGGTGTTGGCGCTTTCGCCCAGCACGTAAGGATCGGCGCCCTGCGGGTAGTTGCCGCGCAGGTCGTCGCCCTCGAACCAGCCGCCGAAGTGGAAGGGCATGAACACCACGCCCTTGCCGACACGCTCTGTCACCATCGCCCGGACGCGCGCCTTGCTGTTGTTCTCGGCGCCTGTCACCCAGACCCAGGCATGGTCGGCGATGCCGCGCGTGGCGGCGTCGGCCGGGTTGATCTCGATGAACATTTCCTGCTGCAATTCGGCGAGCCAGCGGTTGGAGCGCGTCTCCTCGCCACCACCCTCATACTCGACCAGGCGGCCGGAGGTGAGGATCAGCGGAAAGGCCTGCGGCACGCCCCGGCCGATGGCCGCCTGTTGCACGCTGAACCCCATGTTCGGCATGCGAAGCTGCCGGGCGTCCGGATAGGTCGGGTATTTCGCCACAAGCTGCGGGCTGGGTGAGTAGATCGGCTCCCGGTGAACAGGGACCGGGTCCGGCAGGTTCCAGGCCACGGCGCGGCCCTTGCCGTTGCCGTAGGGGATGCAGCCATGGCTCAGCACCACCCGCTGGATGCCGCCGGACAGATCGGTGGACCAGGACACCTTGTCGATGTCGTTGCCGCCGATCTTCTGGATCTCGGCCAATTCCTCCGGTGTCAGGTCCTTGTCCCAGCCGAGCGTCTTCAGCACGGCCATGGTGAATTCCGGATAGCCGTCCGTCAGCTCCGAGCCCTTGGTGTAGGATCCTTCCGCCAGCAGCGTCTCGCCATTGCGTTCCACGCCGAAACGGGCGCGGAAGGGGCTGCCGCCATCCATCACATGCAATTCGGTGTTGTAGAGGATGTGCGTGCCGGGATGCCGGATCTCCGGCTTGCCCCAGCAGGGCCAGGGCAGCCCATAATAGTCGCCGCCTACCTCCGGGTCGTCCTTCGGCGCGCGCAGGGTGACCAGGTCGAATTTCGCCTGGTTACGCATATGCGCCTTCAGCCGCTCCGGCGACTGGCCGCAATAGCCGGTGGACCAGCTTCCGCGGTTCATCTCCCGCAGGATGTCCTCCGGCTCCGGCCGGCCGTTCTCGACCTTGATGTGCTTGAACATCTGGTCGGCGAGGCCGAGCTTCTTCGCCATCAGGTAGACGACTTCGTAGTCGTCCTTCTGCTCGAAGGAGGGCTTCACGATCTGCTCGCCCCATTGCAGCGAGCGGTTCGAGGCGACGCGGGAGCCGGAGGTCTCGAACTGCGTGCAGACCGGCAGAAGATAGGTGTTGTCCTTGCGCCCCGCCTTGACCGAGAGCGAGGCCCAGGTCGTCGGATGCGGGTCGGCAACCACCAGCAGCCCCAGCTTGCCCAGGCCCTTTATCGATTCCGGGATGCGAGTGATGCTGTTGCTGGCATGGCCCTGCACAAACATCGCGCGGAGCTCGTTGGGTTGGCTGAGCTGGTCCTTCGGCAGCAGCGTACCGTCGAACCAGCGCGTCAGCGGGATGCCCGGCGCCCCCATCAATTCCTTGGAGGCGAAGCGGGAGCGCAGATAGTCGTAATCGACATCCCACACCCGCGACCAATGCTTCCAGGCACCCTCCGTCAGGCCATAATAGAAGGGTAGGGTGACGACATCGAGGCCGATATCCGTCGCCCCCTGCACATTGTCATGGCCGCGGAAGATGTTGGCGCCGGTGCCGGGCTTGCCGACATTGCCGGTGGCCAGGCAGGCGACGCAGCTTGCGCGCACATTGGCGGTGCCGACCGTGTGCTGCGTCTGGCCCATGCACCAGATCAGCGTCGCGGGCTTCTCCGTGGCGAACATCCTGGCCACGCGCTCGAGCTGCGCGCCGGGGATGCCGCTGATCCGCTCCACCTCGTCGGGTGGGTATTTCTCCACCTCCTTGCGGATCTGGTCCATGCCGTAGACGCGCTGGGCGATGAATTCCTTGTCCTCCCAGCCATTCTTGAACACGTGCCAGAGCATGCCCCAGATCACCGCGATGTCGGTGCCGGGGCGGATGCGCACATATTCGGTGGCGTGCGCCGCCGTGCGGGTGAAGCGCGGGTCGATGACGATGAAATTCGCCCGGTTCAGCTCCTTGCCTTCCAGCAGGTGCTGCAGGGAGATCGGGTGCGCCTCCGCCGGATTGCCGCCCATGATGATGAGCGTCTTGGAATTGCGGATGTCGTTGAAGGAATTGGTCATCGCGCCGTAGCCCCAGGTATTGGCCACGCCGGAGACCGTCGTCGAATGGCAGATGCGCGCCTGGTGGTCCTGGTTGTTGGTGCCCCAGAAGGCTGCCAGCTTGCGGAAGATATAGGTCGCCTCATTGGAGAATTTGGCCGAGCCGAGCCAGTAGACCGAATCCGGCCCGGCGGCCTTGCGGATCTCCATGATCCGGTCGCCGATCTCATCGATGGCCTGGTCCCAGGAGACGCGCTGCCACTGCCCGTCCACCAGCTTCATCGGGTAGCGGAGCCTGCGGTCGCTGTGCACCAGTTCCCGCACGCTGGCGCCCTTGGCGCAGTGGGAGCCGCGGTTGATCGGGCTGTCCCAGGAGGGCTCCTGGCCGGTCCAGACGCCGTTCTGCACTTCCGCCGTCACCGTGCAGCCGACGGCGCAATGCGTGCAGATGCTTTTCCTGATCTCAGTCGGCACACCCGGCTCCGGCCCGGGGATGGCCGCAGCCTTGCGGGTCCAACCGAGTTGCAGCGAGCCGACCGTGGCCAGGCCGCCAGCCGCGAGGCCGGAGCGGCGCAGGAAGGCCCGCCGGTCCACCGTCTCCGCGCCGATGGCGGCCATCGCCGTCCGCAGTGGCGTGCGACCGGCCTGGCCGGCCTTGCGCTTGATCAGCATGGCGCCCTCATTGCCCGTTCTGCTTCTTCTCGAGCGTCTGGTAGCCATTCACCCGGTAGAAGGCCTTGACGTGATCGGTTTCCCGGTAGCGGGCCCGCGTCTCCTCCTGGCCGGGGTCGTAGGCTTCGGCCTCGGTCGGGGCGAGCGTGCCAATGCCCGCCGCTGCCGCGGTCCCGGCGGCAGCGCGGAACAGGTTGCGACGGCCCGTCCCCTGCTGGTGCTTCTGCTGCATTTGCGGCCTCCCATGCGGTGCGGTGCTGGCGGCGCTCACGACGCCTCCTCCGCCGGCCGGACGCCGGGCAGGTGGTGGGCCATGCTCTCCGGATCGGCGCGGTCCCGCTTGCGCTTGACGAAGGGGCGTTCGACGTGATGCGCCGCGACGAAGGCGGCCAGGCGGTCCCGGATCTCCTCCGGCATCGGCACCACATCGACGATGCGGTCTCCGGGTTCGGTCATCGCCTCGCCTTCGGCGGGATCGGCGGTGATGGCATGCACCGCGATGCCCGGATGCGCTCCGCACTCATGCAGCGCGATCCAGAGGCAGGGCCGCCCCGAGATCAGGTTGTCGCGATAACTGCCGGTTTCGGAGGAGAAGAAGCGAAGCTCGCAAGCGCCAGCGTAGTACCGCACCGCCGCCCCGTTCTGCACCAGCACTGTCCAGGGCGAGACGGCCGGCACCCCCGGCAGCACGGCGGCCGGCCGCCATGCATGGTCGGCCCAGCGGCTCGCCAGCTTCCGGCGTTCCACCACGATCCCGACCTGCAAGGCTTCGCACGCCATCCCTTCCCCCGGCTTGCGGCTGCCATGCCGCGGCCCGGCCGAGGATGCGGCCGGGAACCGGTGGTGAAACGCGATGATGCCGCTCGGGTTCTCACCGGCAGCGGATCCGGCGGGAATCGAGGCAGGTCAGGCCACGCTGGCCGGCGATGCGCGTTCCAGGATCGCGCCGGTGGCGAGGCCGCGCGGCAGCATCCCAAAACCCGCATCGGCGCCCTCCCTGCCCAGGCGGGCGGCGCAGAAGGCGTCCGACACAGCCGTCGGCGCGAAGCGCAGCAGCAGCGAGGCCTGCAGCATCAGCACCAACTGTCGCGCGAATTGCCGGGCCTCCTCCTCGGCAATGCCGCGGCGGAGCCATGCCTCCAGCCCTTGCAGTGTCCGGTCGAAAGCGGCGCTGGCGCCGGTGGCGGCGTGCATCTCCACCAGCGCCGCATCACCCGCCGCGGGGGTGCGGGCCAGGGCGCGTAGGACATCGAGGCACATGACATTGCCGGATCCCTCCCAGATCGAGTTCACCGGCATCTCCCGGTAGATCCGGCCGAGGGGCGCTTCCTCGACATAGCCGTTGCCGCCCAGCACCTCCATCGCCTCCGCGGCGAAGGCAGGGCCGCGCTTGCAGACCCAGTATTTCGCCGCCGGCGTGACCAGGCGCCGGAAGGCGGCCTCAGCCGGGTCCTCGCCGGTATCGAAGGCGCGGGCGAGGCGCATGGCCAGCGCCGCCGCTGCCTCGTATTCCAGCGCGAGATCGGCCAGGACGTTGCGCATCAGCGGCTGGTTAACCAGGCGACGCTGGAAGGCGGTGTGATGCGTCGCATGGTGCAGCGCCTCCGCCAGCGCGCGCCGCATCAGCCCGGCGGTGCCGAGCACGCAGTCCAGCCGGGTATACGTCGCCATTTCGATGATGGTCGGCACGCCGCGCCCTTCCGGCCCCAGCGGCCAGGCGAGCGCGCCGTGGAATTCCACCTCCGCCGAGGCGTTGGAGCGGTTGCCGACCTTGTCCTTCAGCCGCATCAGGCGCAGCGCGTTCACGCGGCCATCCGGCGTGAAGCGCGGCAGGAAGAAGCAGGTCAAACCGCCCGGCGCCTGGGCCAGCACCAGGAAGGCATCGCACATCGGCGCAGAGAGGAACCATTTGTGCCCGACCAGGCGATAGCTGCCATCGCCGAGCGGTTCCGCCCGCGTGGCGTTGGTCCGGACGTCGGAACCGCCCTGCTTCTCCGTCATTCCCATGCCGACCAGCGCGCCGGTCTTCTCCCCGGCCGGGCGGAAGCGGGAATCATAGGCGCGGGAGAACAGCCTGGGCAGCCAGGCGGCGGCGATGGCCGGATCGGCGCGCAGCGCCGGCACCGCGCCATGCGTCATGGTGACCGGGCAGGCGGCGCCGGCCTCGACCTCGCAGGCCAGCAGCAGGCCGGCGGCGCGGGCCACATGCGCACCGGGGCGGGGTTCGGCCCAGGGGCTCGCATGCAGACCCTGTGCGACGTAGAGCGCCATGATGGCGTGCCAGGCAGGGTGGAATTCCACCTCGTCCCGCCGGTTGCCGTAGCGGTCGAAGGCATGCAGCAGCGGCGGATGCGCATTGGCGAGCCGGCCGAGCTCCAACACCTCCGCCGTGCCCAGGCGGCGGCCAAAGGCGGAGAGCTCCGGTTGCGCCCAGCCGGCACCCTCGCGCGCCACTGCCTCGACTAGAGGCCGGTCGGTGGCGAAGAGGTCGAGATCGGCGAGGGGCGGCGGCTGGTTGCTGACCTCATGCGTTTCGAAGGGCGATGGCAGGGGGCGGTCCATGCGCTGATCCTCTCTCCTTCGCCTCTTCGCCGGGCGGCCCGCAAGGCGCCGGCCGCCGCCCCGGCCGGAGGCGCGCAGCCCGGAACGTGTATGGCGGCCCGGGAACGCCACCTCGGGGCTTCCGTTCGTCCCGCGCGGCCAGCGGCCGGCCCCGTGCCATGCCAGCGCAGGAGAAGGACCATGAGCCAGGCGGTGCTCGCGCTTCCGCATCGGCTTCGCACCGCATGGCGGCTGCCGGCGGTCCTGCTTGCGCTGGCGTTGGCGCTGGCAGGGAGCGCCGCCGCCCAGAACCAGAACACGCCACCGCCCGCGGTGACGGTGGAGCCGGTCGTCGAGAAGGACGTGTCGCCGAGCTGGGAATATATCGGCCGGGTCGAAGCGGTGCAGACGGTCCAGGTGCAGGCGCGCGTGCAGGGCTTTTTGCAGGAGGTGAGCTTCCGGGAGGGGCAGGACGTCAAGACCGGCCAGCTCCTCTTCATCATCGAGCCGGCGCCCTATGAGGCCGCCTGGCAGGCGGCCCAGGCGCAGCTTGCCAAGGCCAAGGCCACGCTGACGGAAACCGAGCAGAACCTGACCCGCAACGCGAAATTGCGGCAGCGCGGCGTGGCCGCGGAGGCCACCTATGAGCAGGCCCTGGCGCGGCGCGACAGCGCCGCGGCCGATGCGCAGGCGGCGGAGGCGAACCTGCAGACCGCGGGCATCAACCTCAGCTACACGCGGATCGAATCCCCGATCGACGGGCGGATCGGGCGGGCGGCGATCACCAAGGGGAATCTCGTCGGGCCGACCACCGGGCCGCTCGCCACGATCGTGCAGCTCGATCCGATCCGCGTCGTGTTCTCCGTGGATGACCGGGCCATCGTCGCGGCAAGGGAGAAGGCAGGCAATGTCTCCCAGGCCGAGCTGAATTCCCGCTTCGTGCCGCAGATCCGTCTCGCCACCGGCGACATGTACGGCCGGACGGGCAAGGTGGACTTCATCGACAACCAGGTGGATCCCAATACCGGCACCGCGGCCGTGCGCGCCGTCTTTTCCAACCCCGAGCGCCTGCTGCTGCCGGGCCAGTTCGTCACCATAGTGATCCATCCGGAGCAGACCGAGCGCCACCCGGTCGTGCCCGTCGCCGCGGTGCAGGAGGACAGGCAGGGCAAATACGTGCTGGTCCTCGGCCCGGACAACCGGGTGGAGCAGCGGCGGATCAAGGCCGACCGGCAGGCCAACCAGGAATGGGTGGTGGAGCAGGGGCTGCGGGAGGGCGAGACGGTGATCGTCGAGGGCCTGCAGAAGGTGCGGCCTGGCATGGTGGTGCATCCGGTGCCGGCGCAAACCGCCGAGGCAGCGGGCGGGCAGCAGCAACCGCAGCCGGCGCCCCGGCAGGCCAATCGCTGAGGCGGGGGCCTGGCGCATGTTCTCCGGCCTCTTCATAGATCGCCCGAAGCTGGCCATCGTCATCTCGGTGGTGATCCTGCTGCTTGGCCTGCTGGCGCTGGCGGTGATCCCGGTCTCGCAATACCCGAACATCACGCCGCCGCAGATCCGGGTTTCCGCCACCTATCCCGGCGCCAGCGCCGAGGTTGTGGCGAATACGGTGGCGGCGCCGATCGAATCGCAGGTCAACGGCGTGCAGGATGCGCTTTATCTGGAATCGACCAGCTCGAACAACGGGCAGTACCGGCTTTCGGTCACCTTCGACATCGGCACCGATCCCAATATCGACCAGGTGAACGTGCAGAACCGCCTCTCCCTGGCCACGCCGCTGCTGCCGACGGAGGTGTCCCGGCAGGGGCTGAGCGTGCGGCAGCGTTCGCCGAACATGTTGCTGGCGATCAATTTCTACTCGCCGGGCGGCACCTACGACCAGACCTTCATCAGCAATTACGCCGCCATCAACGTCCGCGACGCGATCCTGCGCATCCGCGGCGTCGGCGACAGCGCCATCTTCGGCGGCGCCGACTACGCCATGCGCATCTGGATGAACCCAGAGCGCATGACCGCGCTGGGCGTCACCGCCGAGGACGTGACCAACGCCATCGCGCAGCAGAATATCCAGGCTTCCGCCGGCCAGATCGGCGCGCCGCCAACCAGTGGCAGCCAGCAGCAGCAGCTTACCATCGTCGCCCATGGCCGGCTCACGGACCCGCAGCAATTCGGCAACATCATCGTGCGGACCAACCAGAATGGCGCGGTGGTGCGGATCAGCGATATCGGCCGAGTGGAGCTGGGAGCACAGAGCTACGACTCCTTCGCCTCCCTGAACGGCAAGCCGGCTGCCACCTTGGTGCTCTACCAGGCGCCGGGCGCCAACGCATTGCAGGTAGCGGATGCGGTGCGGGCGGAGCTGCAGCGGCTCTCCCAGCGATTTCCCCCGGATCTGAAATACGCGGTTCTCTTCGATACTACCCGCTTCGTCAGCGCGACGATCCATGAGATCCTGCTGACGCTGGGCATCACCTTCCTGATCGTCGTCGCCGTGGTCTTCATCTTCCTGCAGGACTGGCGGGCGACGCTGGTGCCGACCTTCGCCGTGCCGGTCTCGCTGATCGGCGTCTTTCCGGTTTTGTACATATTCGGCTTTTCCGCGAACACCGTCACCCTCTTCGCCCTGGTGCTGGCGATCACCCTGGTCGTGGACGACGCGATCGTGGTGGTGGAGAACGTCCAGCGCAACCTGGAGGAGACGCCGGAGGAGGATATCGGCGAGGTGACCCGCCGTGCCATGGGGCAGATCACCACCCCGGTGATCGCCACGACCCTGGTTCTGGTCGCGGTCTTCGCCCCGGTCGCGCTGCTGCCCGGCATCACCGGCCAGCTCTACCGGCAATTCGCGGTGACGATCTGCTTCTCCGTGCTGATCTCGGCGGTCAATGCGCTGACCCTCAGCCCCGCGCTGTGCCGGCTGCTGCTGCGCCCACCGCGGCAGCACCGCTTCCTCGTCTTCGAATTGTTCGACCGCGGCCTCGGCCGGGTGCGCGGCGGCTATGGCAGGACGGCGGTGTGGCTGGCGCGGCACCTGGCCATTGCCACCATCACCTTCATCGCCATCTCCGGGCTGGCCTGGCTGCTGCTGCGCAGCCTGCCAACGGCCTTCCTGCCCAGCGAGGACCAGGGCTATTTCTTCGTGGACGTGCAATTGCCGAATGCAGCCTCGCTCGGCCGTACGGAGGCAGTGCTCAGCGAGGTGCAGAAGATCCTGCGTGAGACGGACGGCGTCTCCGATGTCATCTCCGTCGCCGGGTTCAGCCTGGTCGGCGGCAGCAATGCACCGAATGTCGGCCTCAGCATCGTCGTCCTGAAGCCCTGGGACGAGCGCACCATGCCCGAGACGCAGATCGACGGCATCCTGGCCGGGGTTCGTGCCCGTCTCGCGGCGCTACCCGCGGCGATGGTGACCGCCTTCAATCCGCCGAGCATCCCCGGCCTCGGCACCACCGGCGGCTTCGACTTCCGCCTCCAGGGCACAGGCGGGCAGTCGCCGGAAGCCATGGCCGCGACGGCGCGGGCGCTGATCTTCGCCGCCAACCAGAACCCGGTCCTCTCCGCCGTCTTCACCACCTTCAATGCAGCCTCGCCGCAGGTGCTGGTGGATGTGGACCGGACGCGGGCGGAGATCCTGGGCGTCTCCGCCGGCGACGTCTTCGCCGCGCTGGAGGCGCATCTCGGCTCGCAATTCGTCAACAACTTCAACCTCTACAGCCGCACCTACCAGGTGAAGGTGCAGGACGAGGCCCGGTTCCGGGACAATGTCCGCGATATCGGCCGGCTGCATGTGAAGAACCGGTCTGGCCAGATGGTGCCGCTGGCCGGCATCGTGAATGTCAGGACGGTGCTGGGACCGGATGTCCTGTACCGCTACGACCTGTTCCCCTCGGTGACGCTCAACGGCCAGGCCGCGCCGGGGCGGAGTTCAGGTGAGGCGATGGCGGCGATGCGGCAGGCCGCCAGCAGCACCCTGCCGGAGGGCTTTGCCTATGAATGGTCGGGCCTGTCCTACCAGGAACAGCAGGCCGGCAACCAGGCGCCCTTCGCCTTCGTGCTTGCCCTGATCTTCGGCTACCTGTTCCTGGTCGGGCAGTATGAGAGCTGGGCGGTGCCCTTCGGTGTGATCCTTTCGGTGGTGGTGGCCGCGGCCGGCGCCCTCGCCGCCCTCTGGGTGGCTTCGCACCCCAACGACATCTATGCGCAGATCGGGCTGGTGCTGCTGATCGGCCTGGCGGCGAAGAACGCCATCCTCATCGCCGAATTCGCCGAGGTGCGGCGCAGTCAGGGCGCCACGGTGATCGAGGCGGCCGATACCGGCATGGAGCAGCGCTTCCGCGCCGTGGTGATGACGGCACTGGCCTTCATCTTCGGTGTCATTCCGCTGGTCATCGCGACCGGCGCCGGCGCCGGGTCGCGCCGCTCGATCGGCATCACCGTCTTCGGCGGCATGATCGGGGCGACGGTGATCGGGCTGCTCTTCGTGCCAGTGCTCTATGTGGCGATGGTCAAGGCCGGCAACCTGGCCCACCACATCCTGCCCCGCCGGTCCAGGCGCGGCCGCCCCGGCCCGGCCGAGTGACCTGTCGCACTCCGAGTTCGCCCTGTGGCGGCCGGCCTTACGCCAATGGCAGCCAGACGGAGAAGCGGGCGCCCTCGCCCTCCCGGCTTTCGATGCGGAGCTGGCCGCGGTGACGGTTGACGATGTGCTTGACGATGGCGAGGCCCAGCCCAGTGCCGCCCGCCGCGCGCGACCGGCCATGGTCCACGCGGTAGAAGCGCTCGGTCAGGCGTGGGATGTGCTCGCGCGGGATGCCCGGACCGTCATCGGCGACCGAGAGCACCAGGCCGGACCGCTGCGGCCATCCCCTGCCCGGCGCCGCCGGCTGCGCCGAGAGCCGGATGGTGCCGCCATGCCGTCCGTGCCGCAGGGCGTTGTCCAGCAGGTTCTGCAGCACCTGGGCAAGCTGGTCGGCATCCCCCGGCACCTCCGGCAGATCCGGCGCGAGGTCGAGATGCAGAGTCGCCCCCTGAGCCGTGATCCGCGGCTCGAATTCCATCGCGATCCGGCTGGCCAGTTCGGTCAGCCGCACCGGTTCGGCCGGGCGCTGGTGCTCGTTCAGCTCGATGCGCGACAGGCTCAGCAGGTCGGCGATCAACCGCTCCATGCGTGCGGCCTGTTCGGCCATGATGCCGAGGAAGTGCTGCGTGGCCGCCGGATCCTCCGCGGCCGGGCCGCGCAGCGTCTCGATGAAGCCGGTGAGGCTGGCGAGCGGCGTGCGCAGCTCATGGCTGGCATTGGCGACGAAATCGGCGCGCATG
>Ga0207747_1000591_pt1 | contig 37826 bp, 34 predicted proteins | sample HigsolmetaGSP11D_FD_184839 | JGI IMG/M metagenome (GOLD analysis project Ga0207747, IMG submission 184839) | High solid enriched microbial communities from the Joint BioEnergy Institute, USA - SP1-1-D (SPAdes) | ecosystem: Engineered > Bioreactor > SSF (Solid state fermentation) > Aerobic >...
GGATGCGGTGATCATCGGCGTATCTAGCCGTGTGGAGATATGGAGCAAGGAAGCATGGGAGGAATATACCCGTCAGTCCGAAGCTTCATTCAACGAGATTGCGGAGAAGCTGGTGGATTATGATCTCGATCTGTAAGGAGGGTAATCGGTGTTTCAGCACGTAACGGTCTTGAAGCAGGAAGCGGTGGACGGACTCGCTGTACGACCTGATGGCATATATGTGGACTGCACGCTCGGCGGAGCCGGTCACAGCATGGAGATCGTGAAGAGACTTGGTGAGTCGGGCAGACTGATCGCCTTCGATCAGGACGAGACGGCGATCCGCCATGCGAAGGAAACGCTGAAGCCCTATCTCGATCGGGTGCAGATCGTGCGCAGCAACTTTCGTTATCTTAAGCGCGAGCTGGAGCAGCTTGGCGTTCAGGGCGCAGACGGCATCCTGTTCGACCTTGGCGTGTCGTCGCCGCAGCTCGATGAGGCGGAGCGCGGCTTCAGCTACAACAAGGACGCTGAACTGGACATGCGGATGGATCGCAGCACGGAGCTTACCGCCGAGACGATCGTGAACACATGGGATGAGGACCGGCTCGCACGCATCCTGTTCGACTATGGCGAAGAGAAATTCGCGCGCAGGATCGCGAGGCATATCGTCCATACCAGACAGAAAGAGCCGATCCGCACGACCGAACAACTGGCGGAGATTATCAAGGAAGCGATCCCCGCACCTGCGAGACGTACCGGACCGCATCCGGCGAAGCGATGCTTTCAGGCGATTCGCATCGCGGTTAATGACGAGCTCGGCGCGTTCGAGGATGCGCTGGCAGGGGCGCTGGAGGTGCTGAGGCCAGGCGGCCGCATCGCCGTGATCACCTTCCACTCGCTGGAAGATCGAATATGCAAGCAATATTTCGCGAAACATACCGAGCGCTGCACTTGTCCGCCGGATTTTCCGATGTGCGTATGCGGCAATCAGGGAGTGTTGCGTTTGGTCAATCGCAAGCCGATCTTGCCTGGACCGGAGGAGCTGAAGGACAATCCGCGGGCACGCTCGGCCAAGCTGAGAATCGCTGAGAAACTGGACAAAAGCCCGTAACGGGCATCGGTAGAGGAGGAATCGATGATGGGATATTATGTGCATGGCAGCGCCGCCTTGGAAGGACGCAGGCAGGAGCGGGTCGTCTACAAGGAGCATAAGAAAAAGGTCTACCGCCGCAGCTTTGTCACTCCGCAGGAGAAGCTGCTCTGGCTGTCTGGCATTATCGTTTGCGTGCTGGTGGCAGGGGTGATCCTGTTCCGCTATGCACAGGTCTATGAGATCAACACCCGCATCCAACAGATGGAACAGCAGATTCGCAAGATTGAGATGGAGAACAGCACGCTGAAGCTGGAAGTGGCGAAGCTTCAGGATAACAAGCGTTTGCTGGAGATCGCCAAGGAGCTCGGTTATGTGCCTGCGGATTCCATTACAGAGATTTCGATCACGTCTCCAGTGACGGATGTAAGCATCGCCATGTCCGGCCAGGAGTGAGCCGCATGTCACGCAAAATCAAGATTCGTTCTTTCGTCATCGGGGGTCTGTTCACCCTCTTTTTTGTTATTGTTGGCATCCGGCTGTATTATGTGCAAGTTGTCCAGGCATCCGATCTGACAGAGAAGGCGGTGAGTGTCTGGTCTGCGGACAACGTGCTGCCGTCCACGCGCGGCGCCATATATGACCGCAACGGCAATGTGCTCGCCTGGAACGCTCCTTCGTATACGGTCGCTGTCAATCCGAAGGTCATCAATCAACGCGGCATCGCCGCCAAGGTGGTGAACGGGCTGGCGCCGCTGCTCGGCATGGACAGTGAGAGCGGTTATCGCAAGCTGCAGCAGCTCGTCACGAAGAAGCGGGATGACGGCAGCTACTATCTGCACGTGGAGATTCGCAATGAAGGCTGGAAGATCGACAGCGACGTTGCGGAGCAAATCAACACATGGATCAGTGAGAACGACATCAACCCCGGAGTCTATCTGCTGCAAGATGAGAAACGATATTATCCCAACGGCTCCCTGGCCTCGCATGTGCTTGGTTATACGGACAAGGACGGCAATGCGATCATGGGCATCGAATACACGCTTGACGGGCTTCTCCGCGGCAAGGACGGCAAAATCCACTATGAGCGTGACCGGCTCGGTTACGAACTGCCGAAAGGGACGGCCCTTTATGAGCCTCCGGTGAACGGGAAATCGGTCAAACTTACGATCGATCAGCAGATTCAGCATTATATGGAAGTAGCCCTGGAGGAAGTCTATACCAAATACCAACCGATCAGCGCCACAGCGATCGCAGCCGATCCGAACACGATGGAGATCCTCGGGATGGCGAACTTCCCGAACTTCGATCCGAACGAATACTGGAATATCGATTCCCAGGCGGACTTCTATAATCATGCCGTTTCCTCCGTCTATGAGCCCGGCTCCACCTTCAAGATCGTCACGCTCGCTGCGACGGTGGAGGAAGGGTTGTTCAACCCGGATGAGACATACATGTCCGGCCGCATTCGTGTGGCGAATACCTATATCAATGACCATAACGGCGGACGCGGCTGGGGAGAAATCACCTTCCTCGAAGGCTTCCTGCGTTCGAGTAACGTGGCGTTCGTGCAGCTCGGGGAACGTCTTGGCGGTGAGAAGCTGCGCTATTATATCGAGCAATTCGGCTTCGGTAAGCGAACCGGCATCGAGCTAAGCAGCGAGGCGAAGGGAGATGTTGGCTTCAATCTGAACTATCCGACCGAGGTGGCAACGGCGACCTTCGGCCAAGGCCGGGTTACCGTTACCGGCATTCAACAACTGGCGGCAGTCAGCGCGATCGCCAACGGCGGCAAGCTGCTCAAGCCATATATCGTAGAAGAAATTATCGACTCCGACACGGGCGAAACGATCGAGAGATTCGAGCCGCAATTCATCAGGCAGGTCGTCAGCGAGCAGACAGCCCGGGAAGTGGCAGGATATCTGGAGCAGGTCGTATCCAATCAGAATATCGGAACCGGGCGAAGAGCCTATATCGAAGGATATCGCATCGCGGCCAAGACAGGTACGGCGCAGAAGGTTGTGGACGGCAAATATGCCGAGGACAGATATGTGCTGTCCTTCGGCGGCTTCGCTCCCGTGGATGATCCCAAGATCGCGCTGATCGTCATCGTCGATGATCCGAAGATCGACAGCTACTTGCAAGGCAGCGAGGTCGTGGCTCCTGTGTTCCGCGAGATCATGGAGAAGAGCTTGCGCTACCTCGGAGTCGAAACCGAGAAACCTGAGGTGTCGGTCAATACCGTTCAGATCCAAAGCACGTTGCCATCTCTGACCGTTCCGAATCTCGTCGAGATGGCCCCGATGCTGGCAGGAGAGGTGCTGGAGGCGAAAGGTCTCAGCCATGTTATCCTTGGCACTGGCAACAAGGTGCTCTCCCAATTCCCGGAAGCCGGGACGCGGATCGGCAGCCAGCAGCGCATCATCCTGCTCACGCAGGACAAATCCAGCGTGCTTCTCCCGGACATGAGCGGATGGTCGCTCAGGGATGCGATGGAGCTCGCCACGTACCTCGACATCGAAGTAAGGGTAAGCGGAGAAGGCTATGTCGCTCGCCAGTATTGGCAGACGGAAGGAGAAGGTAAGGCGCTTTACCTGGAGCTTCAGCCGCCTGCAGTTGAGTCGAACGCGCAAGAGGGAGACAACCCTCAGTCCGATGCAGAAGGAGCAACCGATGACGAGAGCTAGACTGAATGAACAGGTGATGCAACGCTCCTTCTGACTCGTTCGCTGCCTCCGGTCAAACCTTCATTCTAACCTCGTCCCAAGCTGAATAAGCTGTATCAAGGACGAAGCTAAGGAGTGACAGGCTGGATGAGAGTATCAAACGTGACCGTGAGGCGGCGCCTGCTGGCAGCAATGATTATCTGCTTCGTATTGTTCATCAGTCTGATCATCCGTCTGGCGTATGTCCAGTTGGTGATCGGACCTGATATCGCCACCAGGGCGGAGGAGTCGTGGCGGCGCAACATCCCTTTCATGGCCAAACGGGGAGAGATTGTTGACCGCAACGGCATCGCCCTGGCTTATAACGTCAGCACGCCGTCCATCTGGGCGCTGCCGGCACAGATCCATAATCCCGAGGAAACTGCCGAGAAGCTCGCCTCTGTGCTGGACATGTCAGCCGATGAGATCTACAAGATCATCACGAAGCGATCGCTGATCGAGGTCATAAAGCCAGGCGGCCGCAAAATATCGCTGGAGAAAGCGCGAGAGGTTCAGGCGCTTGGGCTGCCGGGAATCATCGTCGGTGAAGACAACGACCGGTATTATCCATTCGGCAACCTGGCCTCACATGTGCTTGGTTTCACCGGCATCGACAATCAAGGCCTGGCGGGTCTGGAGCTGAAGTACGATGAATATCTGCGGGGCATCCGGGGCAGCGTGACTTTCCTGGCGGATGCGGCGGGACGGGAGATGCCCGGCAGTACCGAGGAATTCGTGCCGCCGAAGGACGGTCTGACGCTGCAGCTCACCCTGGACAAACATATCCAGGCGATCATGGAGCGGGAACTCGACCAGGCGATGTTGCAGCACCAGCCGCAGAGCGTTATCGGCATCGCGATGAACCCGAATACCGGGGAGATTCTGGCGATGGCGTCGCGGCCGGATTATGAGCCTGCCAACTACCAGGCATACCCTGCCGAGGTGTACAACCGCAATCTCCCGATCTGGATGACGTATGAGCCAGGATCGACGTTCAAGATCATCACGCTGGCGGCAGCGTTGGAGGAAGGCAAGGTTGACTTGCACTATGACCGATTCTACGATCCGGGCTGGATCGAGGTGGCGGGCGCGCATCTGCATTGCTGGAAGCGCGGCGGCCACGGCAGCCAGACCTTCCTCGAGGTCGTGCAGAACTCCTGCAACCCCGGCTTCGTCGTGCTCGGTCAGATGCTTGGCAAGGAGACGCTCTTCGATTACATCCACAAGTTCGGCTTCGGCACGAAGACCGGAATCGATCTGCTCGGCGAGGAGAACGGCATCCTGTTCGACCTCGACAAGGTCGGTCCGGTGGAGCTGGCCACGACTTCGTTTGGCCAGGGCGTCTCGGTAACGCCGATCCAGCAGGTGGCGGCGGTTGCCGCTGCGGTGAACGGCGGCAAGCTGTATAAGCCTTACGTCGCCAAGGCGTGGATCCAGCCGGAGACCGGCGAGGTCATCCAGGAGAATGAACCGCAGCTCGTGCGTACCGTCATCTCCGAGGAAACATCCGCGAAGGTGAGAGAAGCTCTGGAGAGCGTGGTTGCCCTTGGCACCGGCCGCAACGCCTTCATCGACGGCTACCGCGTCGGCGGGAAGACCGGTACGGCGCAGAAGGTGAAGAATGGCGTCTATGCCAAGGATGAACATATCGTGTCGTTCATCGGCTTCGCCCCTGCGGATGATCCGCAGGTGATCATCTATGTCGCGGTTGATGATCCGCAGGGCATTCAGTTCGGCGGACTGGTCGCTGCGCCGATCGTCCGTAATATTATGGAAGACACTCTTGTATATTTAGGAGTAGAGCCGCGTCAGGAACAAATGAAGAAAGCATATAAATACCCGGATACTCCTATCGTCGAAGTGCCTGATCTGACAGGATTGACAACAACGGAAATCTACGAGATGCTGCGCTCTGATCTTCAGATCGTCACGTCCGGAAAAGGCAACTATATCGCAAGTCAGGCTCCCAAGGCAGGAACGCGCGTAGAGCAAGGCTCTGTGATCCGCATCTATCTGACCGAGGAACCTGAGGATCATCAGCATGATTGACCTCTTCCGGCGTATACCAAGAACCGCTCTTCGGCAATGCTGTTAACAATCCATCGGCATCGCGCGGGGCGGAACCAGGAGGAGAGGCGTATGCTGCTCGGAGATTTGGCGAAGCTGCTTATTACGGCTTCGGTCGAGGGTGATCTCGCCACGCCGATCCAGGGCGTGCAGATCGATTCGCGCAAGGTGCAGCCAGGAGATCTGTTCATCTGTATCAGAGGCCATCGGGAAGATGGCCACGATTATGTGAGACAGGCCGAGATGAACGGCGCTGCCGCGCTCGTCGTGGAACGGGACGTGGACAGCCGATTGCCGAAGCTGTACGTCAAGGATTCACGGTACGCGATGGCGGTCATCGCGAGCGCCTGGTACCGATACCCGAGCGAACAACTGAAGGTGATCGGCGTAACCGGAACGAATGGCAAGACGACGATTACCTATCTGCTCGATCAGATCCTGCGCGACGATGGTCGGAAAACCGGACTGATGGGCACGATCCGCGTCAAGATCGGCGACCGCACCTACGAGTCCAGCAACACCACGCTGGAATCGCTGGAGATGCAGGCGCATCTGCGAAGGATGTGCGATGCCGGCGCGGAGTACTGCGTGATGGAGGTGTCCAGCCATGCGCTGGAGCAGGGCCGGGTTCGCGGCACGCGCTTCCGCACGGCTGTGTTTACGAATCTGACGCAGGATCATCTCGACTACCATCTGACGATGGAGCAATACCGATCTGCCAAGGGTCTGCTGTTCGCGAGAATGGGCAATACGTTCAGCGACAAGCTGGAGCAGCTTCAGTTCGCGGTGCTCAATGCGGATGATGAGGCATCGAGAGAATATGCGAGGCTGACCAACGCGCAGGTCATCACCTATGGCATACGCAAGCCTGCAGACGTGCGCGCCAGCGAGATCAGCATCACCCACGAAGGAACGGCCTTCACCTTGAACAGCTTCGCAGGCAGCGTGCCGATCCGGTTGAAGATGTTCGGCATGTTTAACGTATACAACGCGCTGGCAGCGGCGGCCGCAGCGATCGCCGAGGGCATCCCGCCTGAGCGAATCGGACGCAGCCTGGAGAACGTGCCGGGAGTGGAAGGCCGTTTCGAGCCTGTTTACGCCGGGCAGGCCTTCCTCGTCCTGGTAGATTACGCGCATACGCCGGACAGCCTGGAGAATGTGCTCCAGACGATCCGCGAATTCGCCCGGGGGAAGATCATCACGGTGTTCGGATGTGGCGGCGACCGCGATCGCACGAAGCGTCCGATCATGGGAGAGAAGGCGGCGCTGTACAGCGATTACGTCTATGTCACGTCGGATAACCCGCGTTCGGAGGACCCGGAGCAGATCGTTCATGACATCATGCGCGGCATCAAGTGCCACCCGGATCGCGCCGCGCATGCCGAGATCGAACTCGACCGGCGTGAAGCGATTCGCAAGGCGGTTGCGCGCGCAAGGGCAAAAGATGTAGTATTGATTGCGGGCAAAGGTCATGAAACCTATCAGGAAATCCGCGGCGTGCGTCATCCTTTCGATGACCGCGAAGCCGCCAGAGAAGCAATAAGGAGCTTAATGTCATGATAAAACGTACGATTCGAGAGCTTGCGGAGATGATCCGCTGCGAGGCGGACACCGCCCATGCGGAAGTGGTGTTTGCCGGTGTGTCGACGGATTCGCGCACCGTACAACCGGGAAATCTGTTCATTCCGCTCATCGGGGAGACATTTGACGGGCATGATTATGCTGCGCAAGCAGTGGAACGCGGTGCTGCCTGCGTCCTGTGGCAGGCTGATCGGGAAGGGGCGCCGTACGGCGTGCCGATCATCCGCGTCCAGGATACGCTGGCTGCGCTGCAGGAATTGGCAGCTGCCTACCGACGGCAGCTGCCTGTGCGTATCATCGGCGTCACCGGCAGCAACGGCAAGACGACGACCAAGGATATGATCGCCGCTTGCCTGGCGACGACGTACAAGATGCACAAGACACAAGGCAATCGGAACAATCACATCGGCCTGCCGCTTACCTTGCTGGCGATGGATGAGGATACGCAGATGGCCGTGCTGGAGATGGGCATGAGCGGCCTGGGCGAGATCGAGCTCCTGTCGAAGCTTGCGGCGCCGGAAGTGGCCGTCATCACCAACATCGGTGAGGCCCATCTGATGCAGCTCGGCTCCCGGGAGCAGATCGCCAGAGCCAAGCTGGAGATTACAGCGGGGATGCCAGCGGACGGGCTGCTCATCTACAACGGAGATGAGCCGCTCATCGAGCGGACGCTCGAGCAGATGAATGTGGCGAAGACGATGCTCAGATTCCGATTCGGTGAGCAGGCAACCAACGACTATTATCCGATCGCCATCATGCAACATCAGCAGCAAACCTCATTCAAACTGAACGTGCCGTTCTCTCCGGTGATCACCATTCCGCTGCCGGGCATGCACAATGTTTTAAACGCGCTGGCTGCTGTTGCAGCTTCCAAGTTCATGGGCGTGGCGGAAGCGGACATCGTAAAGGGGCTCGCTGAACTTCGCGTCACCGGCATGCGGAGCGAATTTCTGCAGTCCAGGAGCGGCGCTACCTTGATCAACGATGCGTACAACGCCAGTCCGACCTCGATGTGTGCAGCGCTGAAGATGCTGGAAAGCATAAGCTCCCGCGGCCGCAAGATCGTCGTGCTCGGAGACATGCTGGAGCTGGGCGAACAGTCCGAGGCATTCCATCGCGACATCGGGAGGCTGCTTGATCCGGACAAGATCGACTATGTGCTAACTTATGGAAAACTCGCTGCATATATTGCCGAGGAAGCAGCGAAGCGCTATCCTGCAGGATATGTTCGTTCATTTACGGACAAGGCGGAGCTGGCCTCGGAGCTTGCCGGAATGATGACGGAACGAGACCTCATCCTGTTCAAGGCGTCGCGGGGCATGGAGCTGGAACAGATCATCAAGATGATCATATAACGAATGATTGGCAATACATGATTGCGGGAGGCAAGGATTGTGGAACTGAAAGCCATTTTATTCATGATGGGGACATCCTTTTTACTAGGTATCATATTGAGTCCGTTGTTCATCCCGATCCTTCGCCGATTGAAGTTTGGGCAACAGATACGCGAGGAAGGACCGGAAAGCCACCAGAAGAAGTCGGGCACGCCGACGATGGGCGGGACGATCATCCTCCTGTCGATGCTCCTCTCCGTGCTGTTCGTATCCAAATGGAGCGGCGAGATTGATTACAAGCTCTATGTGCTGCTGATTTCCACCATGGGCTATGGTCTCATCGGTTTTCTCGACGACTATATCAAGATCGTCTTCAAACGATCGCTTGGCTTGACAGCGAAGCAGAAGCTGCTCGGACAGCTGATCGTGTCCGTTGCCGTGTGCATCATCCTGGCGCTGAACGGCCACAGCACGGATATCGCCATCCCGCTCACGGATGTATCGCTGCCGCTTGGCTGGCTGTACTATCCGCTGATCGTGTTGTTCATGATGGGCATGAGCAATGCTGTCAATTTTACGGACGGGCTCGATGGGCTCCTGTCCGGCACGAGCGCGATCGCTTTCGGAGCGTTTACCGTGCTGGCGATGCTCTACAGCCAGCCTGAGGTCGCGCTCTACTCAGCAGCGATGATCGGCGCGGTGCTTGCCTTCCTCGTATTCAACGCGCATCCTGCGAAGGTGTTTATGGGCGATACCGGATCGCTCGCCATCGGCAGCGGGATCACCATGGTAGCCGTATTGCTCAAGGAGGAAGTGCTGCTGCTCATCATCGGCGGCGTGTTCGTCATCGAGATCCTCTCGGTGATCATTCAGGTCATTTCATTTAAAACTACCGGTCGCCGCGTATTCAAGATGAGCCCGATTCATCACCACTTTGAGTTGTCAGGCTGGTCCGAATGGAAGGTCGTCATCGTGTTCTGGCTGGCCGGCCTTATCCTGGCTGTGCTTGGACTATTGATCAGCAAGGGGTTATAACATATGAAGCATCCAAGAGAGTATGCAGGCCAGCAGGTCGTCGTGCTGGGCCTGGCCAGAAGCGGTCGCGCTTGCGCCAGGCTGTTCCACGAACTTGGGGCCAAAGTGATCGTCAACGACAGGAAAGAGCGAAGCGAATGTCCGGAAGCGGACGAGCTGGAAGCGTTCGGCATACAGGTCATCTGCGGGCATCATCCGGACGACCTGATGCATGAAGGGGTTAGCCTCGTCGTCAAAAATCCCGGCATCCCTTACTCGTCTCCTCCGCTCAAGCGAGCTCAGGATCTCGGCCTCGAGATCGTCACCGAGGTTGAAGTAGCCTGGCATATGACGGACAAACCAATCATCGGCATCACAGGTTCGAACGGCAAGACCACGACCACCACATGGATCTATGAGATGCTGCGCGCTGCGGACCTGGCTCCGATCGTCTGCGGCAATATCGGCCGCGCGATGTGCGAAGTGATCCTCGAAGAACAGGCGGAATACCGCTGGCTCGTCAGCGAGCTGAGCAGTTTCCAGCTGAAGGGGACGGTTCATTTCCGCCCGTACATCGCCTGTCTGCTGAATGTCTACGAGACGCATCTCGATTACCATGGAATCATGGAAGATTACATCGAGTCCAAGGCGAAGCTGTTCGCCAATCAGACCTCTTCGGACAAGGCGGTGCTCAACTATGATAACGAGGTGTGCCGCAAGCTGGCCGAGCGGGTCCAGGCTGATGTATTGTTTTTCTCGATTAATGGCAAGCTTGAGCGTGGCGTGTTCGTGGATGATGGCTGGATCGTCCATCGAGATGAAGAAGGAGTAAGTCATCAGGTTCTCCCCATGAGCGAGCTGGGCATACCGGCCAGTTACAATGTCGAGAATGCGCTCGCCGCCACCGCCGCTGCGATCGGGGCGGGGGTTCCGCTCGATGTGATCGCGCAGGTGCTGCGGTCATTCCGGGGTGTGGAGCATCGCCTCGAATACGTAACAGAGAAGCGCGGCGTCAGATTCTACAACAACTCCAAGGCGACGAATGCTTCGGCGGCGATCAAGGCGCTGGAAGCGATCGAAGCGCCGATCGTGCTGATCGCAGGCGGACTCGATCGCGGCGCTGAGTATGACGAGCTGGTGCCGGTGCTGCGTGAGCGCATCAAGGCGCTCGTCCTGCTCGGCGAGACGAGGGAGAAGCTGAAGCGCGCAGGCGCGCAGGCAGGCCTGGCTGCGATCGAAGTCGTGGAAGGCGGAAGCGCAGAGGCCGTGATCCGCGAAGCCGTGAAGCGCGCCTATGCCCTGGCGCAGCCTGGAGATGTTGTCATGCTGAATCCGGCTTGCGCAAGCTGGGATATGTTTGCTTCCTATGAAGAGAGGGGACGCATGTTTAAAGAGTCGGTGCATAACCTAGAGTAAGGAGCTTGTTCGGCCTTGCGGCAAGCTTCAATCTCTTGAAGAGGTGTTTGCTCCGATGGCTAAAGTTCGAACCGCCCCCGACATCACGATTGCAGCGAGCACGATGTTCCTGCTGGCAATCGGCGTGATTATGGTGTACAGCGCCAGCTCGGTGATCGCATTTCATGAGTTCGGCGATTCTTTCTACTACTTCAAGCGTCAGTTGATCTTCGCAGCGCTCGGCGTAGTCGCGATGCTGACCGTGATGAATGTGGATTATCTGATTCTGAAGAAATATGCGAAGCCGATTATCATTATCTGCTTCGCGCTGCTGGTGATCGTTCTCATACCGGGCATCGGCGTCGTCCGCGGCGGCGCGCGCAGTTGGCTCGGCATCGGTTCTTTCGGCATCCAGCCTTCCGAGTTCATGAAGCTGGGGATGATCATCTTCCTGGCCCATTACTTGTCGGACAACCAGGGGAAGATCACGAATTTCTTCCGCGGCCTCTTGCCGCCGCTGGCCATCGTTGGCCTCGCCTTCGGCCTGATCATGATGCAGCCCGATCTGGGCACGGGAGCCGTGCTGCTAGGCGCTTCGCTCATGATCATCTTCACGGCTGGCGCGCGCATCCGCCATCTGATGCTGCTGGCGCTGATCGGCCTCGCCGGTTTCATCGGCCTGATCCTCACCGCGCCCTACAGGCTCCAGCGCATCACTGCCTTCCTCGATCCGTGGCAGGACCCGCTGGGAGCCGGTTATCAGGCGATCCAGTCGCTGTATGCTATCGGACCGGGCGGACTGGTCGGCCTTGGCCTCGGCATGAGCCGCCAGAAATACAACTATCTGCCGGAGCCGCAGAATGACTTTATCTTCTCGATCATCGCAGAGGAGCTTGGATTTATCGGCGGCGCGTTCGTTATCATCCTGTTCCTGCTGCTCGTATGGCGAGGCATGCGCACCGCGGTCACGGCGCCAGACACGTTCGGCAGTCTGCTCGCTGTCGGCATCGTCGGCATGTTCGCTGTGCAGGTGATCATCAATATCGGCGTCGTGATCGGCATGTTGCCGGTCACCGGCATCACGTTGCCGCTCATCAGCGCAGGCGGCTCGTCCCTGACGCTGATGTTGACCGCCGTTGGCATCTTGTTGAATATATCCCGTTACGCGAGGTGAGAGGAACATGCGCGTCGTACTGAGCGGAGGAGGCACCGGTGGCCATATCTATCCGGCGCTTGCCATTGCGCAGCATATTCAGGATATGGAACCCGGGAGCGAATTGCTCTATATCGGCTCCAGCCGGGGGCTGGAAAGAGAGCTTGCGGCGAAGTCGAATATCCCGTTTGAAGCGATCGAGATCACCGGCTTTCGGAGAAGTCTGTCTCTGGAAAATGTGAAGACGATCATCCGTTTCCTGCAAGGAGTCAGACGCTCGAAGAAGCTTCTCAGACAATTTCGGCCGGACATCGTAGTCGGCACCGGCGGCTACGTGTGCGGTCCTGTTGTTTATGCTGCGGTGAGACTCGGCATTCCTGCCGTATTGCATGAGCAGAATGTCATCCCTGGCCTCACCAACTCATTCCTGAGCCGTTATGCCGATCTGCTGGCGGTCAGCTTTCCCGATTCGGAACGCAATTTCCCGAAGGCGAAGCGCGTCTTGTATACCGGCAACCCGAGGGCTTCCCAGGTGATTCTCGCAGACGCGACTCGCGGCCGGGAATCGCTCGGGATCGGCATGGCGCCGGGCGACAAGCTGGTCGTCGTCGTAGGCGGCAGCAGAGGCGCCCTCAAGATCAACGAATGCATGATGGAAATGGCGCAACTGATCGCGTCGGAAAAGACGCTGGGGCTCAAGTTTTTGTTTATCACCGGCGAAAGCTACTATGAATCAACTGTATCGAAGATTGGGGAGACGATCCGGCAGGCGTCCGATCGTCTGAAGGTTGTTCCATACGTACATAACATGCCGGAGGTGCTGGCGGCGACATCCATCATCGTCAGCCGCTCCGGCGCATCCTCGCTGGCGGAGATTACCGCGCTCGGTCTGCCCTCCATCCTCATCCCATCGCCGAATGTGACGAACAATCATCAGGAAGCGAATGCCCGTTGGCTGGAGCGCGAAGGGGCGGCCAAGGTCATCCTGGAGCACGAGCTGAACGGCCGCATCCTGCTGGATGCGATCAAGCGAATCGTCAGCGACCCGATCCGTTACGAGCATATGTCGCTGCAAGCGCGGCGGCTGGGCAAGCGCGACGCGGCGGCGATAGTCTACGAGGAGATGCGGCGGCTGCTCGGGCAGCGCTGACAGATGCTCTGGGCGATTGTCACACTCACATGTCGATTGACATAAGCTATCGTATAACGCGTGACAACACCACGAGCACATCACAGAAGTGCGGCACTTGCCTAATCAAGAGTTAGACCGGTCTGTCTACCGGTACGAAGGAGGTTTCCCCCGATGCGCAAGTTCCTGGCTGAATTGCAAGAAGCACGTTTGGGCGATGTGCTGATCGATGAACCGATGCGCAAACACACGACCTGGAAGATCGGAGGTCCTGCAGATTGTTTGTTTATTCCCAAGACGAAGGAGCAACTGGCGGAAGCAATCGGAATCATGAGTCGGCACGGCGTGCAGTGGACAGTGCTGGGCAGAGGCTCTAATACGCTTGTTATGGACAAAGGCATTCGCGGCGTCGTCATCAAGCTGGGCGAAGGGTTCGACTGGGTGCGCTTTGGAGGAAACACGGTGCAAGCCGGCGGCGCATATTCGTTCGTCAGCCTGTCCATGATGGCTGCCAAACAAGGTTTGACGGGGTTGGAATTTGCCGCAGGAATCCCGGGGTCAGTTGGCGGAGCGGTCTACATGAATGCTGGTGCGCACGGCTCGGATGTGTCACGGATATTAACAGGAGCTGAAGTTGTGCTGGAATCAGGTGAATTGGCAATGTTTACGGCTGAGGATATGAAGTTCGCCTATCGCCATTCCGTTCTGCAGGAGAGGAGGGGAATCGTCGTCTCGGCTGCTTTCCAGCTCGCCTATGGGGACCGCAAGGAGATCGCGGCGGCGATGGCTACCTACAAGGACCGAAGGATGAAGACACAGCCGCTCAAGCAGGCTTGTGCGGGCAGCGTGTTTCGCAACCCGGATAACAACTACGCGGCGAGATTGATCGAGCAAAGCGGGCTGAAGGGGAAGCGGATCGGCGGTGCGGAGGTGTCCACCCTGCATGCCAATTTCATCGTGAATACCGGCAACGCCACAGCGGAAGACGTTCTCACCCTGATCAAACTGATCCAGGAAACGGTGAGCAAGCAATATGGCATTCAGCTCATCCCGGAAGTACTGGTGGTGGGTGAGCGGTAAATCGGAGGTGGGACTTTGGAGAAATTGGTCATTGAAGGAGGCAGACCGCTGCAAGGAAGGATACGTGTGCATGGCTCGAAGAACGCGGCTTTGCCGATTCTGGCCGCCAGCATCTTGGCTCTGGGCAAGCACGTGATCAGCAACGTTCCGAATTTGCTGGATATCGATGTCATGCTCAGCATATTGTCCGCGCTTGGATGTCGGACAGAAAGACACAACGACCATGTGGTCATCGATACTTCGCACATCAAAACTTCGCATATTCCCGAAGAGCTGATGGGGCAAATGCGTTCCTCGATCTTCCTCATGGGGCCGCTCCTCGCAAGATTCGGCCATGTCACGGTGACGCAGCCGGGCGGCTGCGCGATCGGCGAACGGAAGATCGACCTTCATCTGCGCGGGCTGGAAGCGTTGGGGGCTAACATCCGCATCGATGGAGGAACGATCCACTGTTCCGCTGAGCGCTTGCGCGGCGCGGACATTATGCTCGATCTGCCGAGCGTCGGAGCGACGGAGAACATCCTGATGGCCGCTGTTCTGGCGGAAGGCAGGACGATCATTCGCAACGCTGCGCGCGAGCCGGAGATTGAAGATCTGCAGAACTATCTGAACGCGATGGGGGCGAAGGTCAGCGGAGCCGGCACCAGCACGATCACGATCGATGGTGTGGAATCTCTCCGTTGCTGCCAATACGCGGTCATCCCGGATCGCATCGTGGCTGGTACACTGATGGTCGCCGCAGCGGTCACCCGAGGCGATGTCACGCTGACCGGAGTATGCCCGGAACACCTTGCTGCGATTACGCATGTGCTCCGTCAGGCAGGTGTTCAAATTGACATATCCGATGATATAATGAGAATATCGTGCCCTGCGCGGACGCGTGCGATTGACCGCATCGTCACACAGCCTTATCCGGCCTTCCCGACGGATATGCAACCGCAGCTGATGGTTCTGTTCTCTCTGTCATACGGAACGAGCATCATCAAGGAGACGATCTTCGAAGGCAGGTTCAAGCATGTTGACGAACTGAACCGCATGGGTGCCGACATCCGCGTAGATATGCATTCCGCGTTTGTGCGCGGGGTTCCGCGGCTGTACGGAGCGACCGTCGAAGCGACCGATCTGAGAGCCGGAGCGGCGCTGGTGATTGCAGGACTGGCCGCAGTCGGCACGACGAACGTCGAGCAGGTTCATCACATTGATCGCGGCTATGATCGCATCGAGGATATGTTCGCGAGACTCGGAGCGCGGATCGAACGCTATGCGAGCGCTCCGGCTGAACGAATCATCGGTTAGACAACAGCCCGCTCTGCCTCCCGTCAGTTCCCGCAAGGCCGGGAAGGTGGCGGGAGGCAAGGTCGGTCTATCGCCTGGCTTCATCATTTATACGAGGTTGACAAGCCTCTGCAGGGCTTCACCTGTCACCCGAATCATCCATGCGCGTTAGGTCGAGTATTACAATACCTGGTGGTGGACTAGAATGGCTGCACGCTCGCAAATGCCGGTAATGCGTGAGGCTCGGCCAAAGAGCCGCAGCAAGAGAAGCAGAAGATTGGGTTTCCTGCTCATGCTCTTTTTTATTACTATACTCTTGCTTCTGTTTTTTCATTCCTCTTACAGCAGGATTACGCTTATCGAGATAGAAGGCAATCGCCATGTGACGAACGAGGAGATCCTCTCTGCGAGCGGCATCGAGCTGAACGATCATTTCTTCGTTACGAGCGCTGAGACGATCCGGAAGCGCGTTGTGCAGATCGGGATTATCGAGGAGGCTGAGGTTACCAAGATATTTCCCGGTTATATACATATCCATGTGAAGGAATATCCGGAGGTCGCTTACGAGATTGACGCGGACGGCAAACCTCAGGTGCTGCTGGCCAACGGTGCGGCCCTGCCGACGGACAGCGTCGTCATAGACAAGCCCATCCTGACCGGCTGGGAAGACCAGGAGATGAAGCGGAAACTGACGGAGACGTTGGCAGGCATCTCTGCCGAATTGCTCACGGATATTTCGGAGATCAAGCATGAACCGAGTCCGCCTGCATATCCGGACAAGATCATCATGTATACGCGTTCCCACTTCCAGATCGAGACGACCATCGAGAAGCTGCCGGAGAAGATCCTGGTGTACATGCCGATCATCGAGCATCAGCTGGACCAGAATGTTACCGGAGGCATCATCTCGCTCCTGGAGATCGACCGATTCAGACCATATCCGGATCCGACCGACGAGGAGGAGAACGCGGGCGAAGAGCAAGCTTCCGCTGACGGCAACCCATAGGGCCGATTGCTCCTGATGTGAACGCTGGCGCTATGAGTCGGGAACGATTGGAAAAGAGCGGGTGCACAAGCATTATTTACATGTTAACTGGTGACGAATTCCGACACGTTTCCCAAAAACAGACTACTCAATGCTTGGAATTAATGCTATTATTGTGATTATGGTATTAATAGTCTTTTCTGGGCGTATTGAAATGAAACGTTCCTTGGAATCCTGTATTTCTTAAGGCGGTTTGATCATTGATTGTCTCTTATTTTGGTAAATCATAATTTTTTCATCCATAAAAAAGGTTTAAAAAAAACTGTGTGGAATATTAAGAAAAGGCTTTGTTCTTGTAACTCTTGCATGCAAAATCTATACGGATATTACTGGCTGACATAGACAAATCGGCAGCGATTTGGCTCGTCATGGGACTAGATCATAGATATGGGAGGTGCCTCGGGTTGAGCAGCAATGACATCATCGTCAGTTTGGACATTGGAACATCCAAGGTTCGGGTCATCATCGGCGAGGTAAACAACGGATCGATTAATATAATTGGCGTTGGATCTGCTGACTCGGAGGGAATTCGAAAAGGTTCGATCGTGGATATCGACCAGACGGTTCAATCCATTCGCAAGGCAGTAGAGCATGCAGAACGCATGGTTGGCATAGAAATCTCGGAAGTGTATGTAGGCATCGCCGGCAATCACATCGGCCTTCAATCCAGCCACGGAGTGGTAGCTGTCTCGAACGAGGATCGGGAGATCGGCAATGTCGACATCGATCGGGTGCTGCAGGCAGCGCGCGTGATCGCGGTTCCACCGGAACGGGAGATCATCGGTGTGATACCGAAGCAATTTATCGTGGACGGTCTGGAAGGCATCTTTGATCCAAGAGGCATGATCGGTGTTCGCCTGGAGGTCGATGCGACGATCATCACGGGCTCCAGGACAGCTGTACATAATCTGCTCAAGTGCGTTGACAAAGCGGGACTGAAGGCAGCGGACCTCGTCCTGATGTCGCTGGCGGCCGGAGAGATGGCATTGTCCAAGGACGAGAAGTCCATGGGTACGGTGCTTGTTGACATCGGCGCCGGATCGACAACGATTGCCGTTTATGATCAGGGCAACATGGTCGCCACCTCAACCTTGCCGATCGGCGGCGAATACATCACCAATGACATTTCGATCGGGCTGCGAACGCAAACCGATGTAGCTGAGAGGCTGAAACTCAAATATGGCTGCGCGCTCATCCAGGACGCAGCTGCGGATCAAACCTTCAAGGTGCATCGCATCGGCAGCAATTCCGAGAAGGAATACAATCAGGTCGACCTGGCCAATATCATCGAGCCGCGCGTGCAGGAGATCTTCCAGCTGATCCGCCAGGAAGTGGCGAGACTCGGCGTGAAGGAGCTGGCAGGCGGGTACGTTCTGACCGGCGGCACAGTTTCCATGCCTGGTGTAGCGGTGCTTGCCCAGAATGAGCTGAGAACGTCTGTGCGCATCGCTGTACCTGATTTTATCGGAGTCAGGGATCCGTCATATACATCCGGAGTTGGCATAATTCATTACGTGATGAAGTATATGCGCGGGGTTAAATCTAGCAGTTCAAGAAAAGCTGTCAGCAAGAAGGCCGGAAAGCCCGATGAGCCGGGGTTGTTCGCCAAACTGCGCAATTGGCTTAGCGAATTTGTCAACTAGCGGATATTAGTGAGGGGGAAAATGACGATGTTGGAATTTGATCTGGATTCGAATCAACTCGCGCAAATAAAAGTAATCGGTGTTGGCGGCGGCGGAAGCAACGCGGTTAACCGGATGATCGACTCCGGAGTGAAGAACGTTGAGTTTATTACGGTCAATACCGATGCGCAAGCGCTCAATCTGGCCAAGTCTCCGGTGAAGCTGCAGATCGGCGACAAGCTGACGCGCGGTCTGGGTGCAGGCGCCAATCCCGAGATCGGGAAGAAGGCAGCTGAGGAATCTCGTGAGCTGATCATGAACGCGCTGCGCGGAGCGGATATGGTGTTCGTAACCGCAGGCATGGGCGGCGGTACCGGTACCGGTGCGGCGGCCGTCATCGCGGAGATCGCCAAGGAATGCGGCGCGCTGACGGTTGGCGTTGTGACCCGGCCATTTACGTTTGAAGGCCGCAAGCGTCAAACCCAGGCTGAATCCGGCATCACTGCCTTGAGGGAGAAGGTTGACACGCTGATCGTCATTCCGAACGACCGGCTGCTCGAGATCGTCGACAAGAAGACGCCGATGATCGAAGCGTTCCGCGAGGCGGACAACGTGCTTCGCCAGGCGGTACAAGGCATCTCCGACCTGATCGCGGTGCCGGGTCTGATCAACCTCGACTTCGCCGACGTGAAGACGATCATGTCCGAGCGTGGCTCTGCGCTGATGGGCATCGGTACGGCAACCGGCGAGAATCGCGCTGCGGAAGCGGCGAAGAAGGCGATCATGAGCCCACTCCTCGAGACTTCCATCGAAGGCGCGCGCGGCGTGATCATGAACATCACCGGCGGCTCGAACCTCAGCCTGTATGAAGTGAATGAAGCAGCGGACATCGTCATCTCTGCTTCCGATCCGGAGGTTAACATGATCTTCGGTGCGATTATCGATGAGGACATGAAGGACGAGATCAAGGTGACGGTCATCGCGACCGGTTTCGAACACAGGACAAGCGCACCTGCTCCGAGCAAGCCGGCATCGGGCATCGAACGTCCTGATCCGAGACTGTCGAATCTGAAGCCATTCGGTTCGCATCCGTCCCCGGATCAGCTGGACATTCCGACCTTCCTCCGCAATCGCGGCAGAACGCACGAGTGATCGGATCGGTAACTGCATCACAGGAACTGAATGAAAAGGCTGAGCAGAAAACAGGATGGTTTTCCGCTCAGCCTTTTGCACGTGACGGAGGGACGGGGGTTTTGTCACGGTTGGTAACGGAACGCAGCGGATCAAAAACCTAACTCTGGACACTTTTCACTCTCATTCTTGCTCTTGATTTTCGTCTCTCACAGGCTTCGTCCGCTTCGGAACCTCCTGAGAGGCGAATTTTTCGTAGATAATGTTTCGAAGCAATTACGAAGAAAGCATTCCCTTTCCAAGATGCTGTGAAACGATTCGATGTACGCATTTTTGTCTGGTGTATGGGTTGGAATGCGCTCGTGCTCGATTCCTGCTAGCTCACAGAATCGCCGGAAATCTTTGCCGACGAATTGGTGGCCATTTATTTCCACCAATTCATCCACCTCATCCCGATATTGGCGAACCCAGTCACCAAGCGTTCCAGGAGACATGCCGAAACGTCTGGCTGCCGCTTCAATCCGTTCCGCAAAAGATTACTGGTCTGATCAATAGGCTGCCAAGTAGCTATCGATCATCGCCAAGGCCAGTACGCCACACTCATCTCCAGCGACATCATTCGCACCCATGTCGCATCCTCCTTTCCTTGCCATACGCCATCACATCTGTTTTATCGGCTGCAGATTGCACCTCATCAAACGTTTACTCCCCCCAATACCTCTCCGTCATACCCAGCGTCCAATCGACAAAAAAAGTCCCGTACAAGTAGCAAGTTTAGACAGACTTTGAAATAGACTTTATATATACTGGTTTCATCTGAATGCGAGAGGGTGGCAAGCTTGATTGTCTACTTGGATCTCGTGTTTCTGACGAACCTGCTCATCGATGCGGCGCTGCTCAGGATGACCGCCTGGTCGCGGAGGCTTACCTTCCGCTGGTGGCGTCTGGCGCTTGCTGCCGCGCTGGGGGCGATGTATGTGGTCATGATCTTCGTCCCCTCGATGTCCTTTCTGTTTACGACGCTCATCAAACTGCTGTTTTCGATTGCCATGATTTGGATCGCCTTTGGTTTTGTTCATATGCAATATTTTCTGCGAAACCTGGGCGCTTTCTACCTCATCAGCTTCTGCGCGGCCGGCTGCATGTTCGGCCTTCACTATGTCCTGCAAAGCTCCGGCGAAGTCTTAAGCGGCATATGGTTCAGCCAGACTGGGGCGATGACCTTTCACTTTCAGACAGGACTGCTCTATGTTGCGCTATCGTTTCTTGGCGCGTTGTGGTTTTATCGCAGCGTGCAATCCAGCCGCAATCGGCAGGAGGCGAGGCAGTCATTCATTGCAGAAGTGGAGGTTGTGGTGGAGGATGTACGCATCGCTTGCTCCGGATTAATCGACACGGGGAACCGATTGTTCGAGCCGTTGACGCGAACGCCTGTCATGGTAACGGAATCATCGCTTTGGCAGGATTATTTCCCGCCGGGCTTCCTTACGCGCATCAGTCAGGAGAGGGCAGAAGAGATCGTGCAGGAGCTGGATGATCTTGAAGACAGGTGGCGGGATCGGCTTCGCCTGGTGCCATTTAAGGGGGTTCATCATGGGACCCGGTTCATGCTGGCGCTGAAGCCTGACAAGGTGATCGTCAGGTTCCGGGATCAGCAATATGAAACCACGAGGATCCTGATTGGCATGAAGGGGGGACAGTTGAACAACGAGCAAGCCTACCGGGCGATCATCCATCCTGAACTTGTCCATCTGTAACTGGCCGGATCGAGATCTGCTAATGATAACACAGTACGGGAGGTAAATCATGCTAACGAAGCTGAGGCTGAACTTGACGCTTTATTATTATCGGCTATTATTCCTGCTCGGTTGGAAGAGTGAGGAAATTTACTATATAGGGGGCAGTGAGGCGCTGCCGCCGCCGCTCACCCGGGAGGAGGAAGAGTATCTCCTCGGGAAGCTGTCTTCGGGGGATGCAGCGACGCGCGCGCTCCTGATCGAACGCAATCTTCGGCTTGTCGTCTACATCGCAAGAAAGTTTGAGAATACGGGCATACATATCGAGGACCTCGTATCCATCGGCGCCATTGGTCTGATCAAGGCGGTCAATACGTTCGATCCGGACAAAAAGATCAAGCTGGCGACCTACGCATCCCGTTGCATCGAGAATGAAATCCTGATGTATCTGAGACGCAACAGCAAGGTGCGTACCGAGGTTTCCTTCGATGAGCCGCTCAACATCGATTGGGATGGCAATGAGCTTCTCCTGTCCGATGTTCTCGGGACCGACAATGATACGATCTATCGCAACATCGAGGAGCAGGTCGATCGCAAGCTGCTGCACAAGGCTCTCGACAAGCTGTCCGATCGCGAACGCGTCATCATGGAGCTGAGATTCGGGCTGACCGATGGCGAGGAGAAGACGCAGAAGGATGTGGCGGATCTGCTCGGCATCTCGCAATCCTATATTTCACGTCTGGAGAAGAGGATCATCAAACGGTTGCGCAAGGAATTCAACAAGATGGTATAATGCGGTATGGTGTAACAAATCGGAGCAAGCCCGTCCGCCCGGGCGGGGACAGTTGACAGAATAAAAAGACCGACCAAGGGGATACTTAACAGTAATGTTTCTCCTTGGGAGGTAATCACGATGACACGCAACAAAGTGGAAATCTGTGGTGTGGATACCGCTAAGCTGCCCGTACTGAGCAACGCCGAGATGAGAGAGCTGTTCGTACAGCTGCAGCAGCATAACGACAGGGCGGCAAGAGAGAAATTGGTAAACGGCAATCTGCGTCTGGTGCTGAGTGTCATCCAACGATTCAACAACCGGGGCGAATATGTGGACGATCTGTTCCAGGTAGGTTGCATCGGACTTATGAAGGCAATCGATAATTTTGACCTCAGTCAAAACGTCCGCTTCTCCACCTACGCAGTTCCGATGATCATCGGTGAGATCCGCCGATACTTACGTGACAACAACCCGGTTCGCGTGTCCAGATCGCTGCGCGACATTGCATACAAGGCGCTGCAGGTTCGCGATCAATTGACGAATCAATATTCGCGTGAACCGACCGTCCAGGAAATATCCGCAGCGATGAACGTTCCGAAGGAGGATATCGTATTTGCGCTCGATGCCATCCAGGATCCGGTGTCCTTGTTCGAGCCGATCTATCATGACGGCGGGGACCCGATCTATGTGATGGATCAGATCAGCGACGAGCGCAACAAGGATGTATCATGGATAGAGGAGATCGCGTTGCGCGAAGCGTTGCACAAGCTGAACGAACGGGAGAAGATGATCCTGTCGATGCGATTCTTCGAAGGCAAGACGCAGATGGAGGTAGCAGATGAGATCGGCATCTCGCAGGCGCAGGTGTCGAGGCTCGAGAAAACGGCTATCCAGCAGATGCAGAAGCACGTCCGAACGACAACATAAGATACAATCACCACCGGGAGCGCAGGCTTCCGGTGTTTATTTAGTCTTATAGAAAGTATAACTTCCCATACATTCTCGTAAGACATAAGAAATACCAAGCTGCCACCGGCGTCCTAAAGGACTTGGCGCCAGCCAAGTATTTCTTTATCGTGCCATCGGCTTATTGGTAGATGGCATTTTATGGAGGATGATGAGTGGAGTCGGATTTATATTTTTATTGACTGCTGCATGTCGATTGACCATGAATGGAGGGGAATCATTTTGAAGAGACAGGGGTTATCGAATGCGATCCTGCTGATTGTTTGCAGTCTGGTTGCATGTTCGGACCATGATGGGTCAAGCGGGGATTGGAGTTCCAGTTTTGTTATAATCGACGGGTATATGTACACCATCAGTGTCCGGGATACTGTACCTTCTGAAGATATCGAAGAGCGGATCGGTATGGTGGAGGCGTTTAGTGACAATGAAGCGGCTGTATTTGGTCCCTCTGGAATTTCATCGAATCGATATTCCCGAAGGCACGGAAATTTATAAGATCAAAAATGTCTCCACGAGTAAATTCATTGCGGTTAAGGATGATGACATATACGTAAAAGGAACAAGCGCAGGGATATATGGTTTATAGTTGTCAGCCGCAGGCGAAAATCCGGGTCATATATCCCTGTTCGTACATATATTAGAAACAGGAAGACAAATCAGGCATACTGGTGGGACGAAAGCGATGAAAATATCCGACTTCCAGACGAAAGACGTCATCAACATCGTGGACGGCAAGAAGCTCGGGCAAGTCAGCGATCTGGAACTCGACCTCAGGCAGGGGCGAATCGAATCGATCGTCATTCCTTCGTCGGGCAAGTTCTTCGGATTGTTCGGCGGCGGGACGGATCTCGTCATCCCGTGGAAAAGCATCGTCAAGATCGGCATGGATGTCGTGCTCGTGAAGCTGGATGGTGCCAGAATGTATCGAGACACTGTGGAAGAGGAAGAGGCCGCTGATTATTCGAAACATATACGCAGTTGAGTTGTCGATCAGGCGTATAACGTGATACATCCGCAATAGTCGAACAGTTGCGTGCGGCAGCTGCAAGTCAGTGCTTTGGACGGCTTGTATGCTGCCGCTCGCATGTAATAAGATAGTAGGGATCGAATCTTTGGCGATGATGTAGAATGCTGGAAGGGGAGGCTGAGGCGGTGGACGGTTTCGTCAGAAGCGTGGAGGAAAATGGCGTCGCAACGTATCGAATCGCCAGTTGGGAAAGGCAGTTTGATCGTCTCAGCGCAGGCTTCTCGGCACGCGGCGGAGGCGTCAGCGAAGGCGGCTTCGCCTCGTTGAACTGCGCCCTGCATGTGGCAGATGAGCCGCAGCACGTGCTGGAGAACCGACGGAGGCTGGCGGAGGCAACTGGATTCTCATTTGATGCATGGACGTGCGGCGAGCAGGTGCATCATCACGATGTCGTTGTCGTCACCCGTCAGGATCGCGGAAGCGGCAGAGACAGCCGGGAATCGGCGCTTCCGGACACGGATGCTCTGATCACCGATGAACCGGACATCATGCTCGTATCCTTCTATGCGGATTGCGTTCCGCTTTATTTCTATGATCCGGTCCGGCAAGCCGTCGGCCTGGCCCATGCCGGCTGGAAGGGCACAGCGAAGCGCATCGCAGCGCGTACGGTCGAGAAGTTCCGCGAAGCCTTCGGCAGCAAGCCGGAGCAACTCCGTGCAGCCATCGGACCTTCCATCGGCCGTTGCTGCTACGAGGTGGACGACAGGGTCATCCGGGCGATGCAAGAGTCGGGTATCGCCGACGGATGGACGCACAAGTCAGACGACAAATTCATGCTGGATTTGCGTGAAATCAACCGACAAATTCTGATTGAAGCAGGAATTTTGCCGTCTCATATCGAAGTAACTCATCTATGTACCAGCTGTCATGTCGAATCGTTCTTCTCCCATCGCAGAGATGGCGGGCGAACGGGACGCATGGCCAGTTGGATCGGCCTAAAGAGGTGAGCATCGCACTTGAACTTACAGGAACGGATCGCTGATGTTGAAAGAAGAATTCATGAAGCTTGTGCTCGCAGCGGACGGCAACGTGAAGATGTGAACCTGATCGCCGTCACCAAGTACGTGACGCTGGCTACGACGAGACATGTTCTGGAGCTCGGTTTGCAGCATATCGGCGAGAATCGCTGGCAGGATGCGAAGCCGAAGTGGGAGGAGCTTGGATCGCTTGGTACGTGGCATTTTATCGGTCACCTGCAAACGAACAAAGTGAAGGATGTCATCGGCAAGTTCGCGTATATCCACTCACTTGACCGTTTATCCCTGGCGACGGAACTACAGAAGAAAGCGGAGTCGCTGGACATGACCGTGCGCTGTTTCCTTCAGGTGAATGTATCGGGTGAAGAGAGCAAATACGGGCTTGATCCGCAGGAGTTGATCGAATTCGTCAGGAGCATCAAAGGGCTGGATCGCTTGCAGATCATCGGACTTATGACGATGGCTCCGTTCGAAGCAGAACCGGAGGCAACGCGGCCGGTGTTTCGCGGTCTTCGGGAATGGAGGGATCGGCTGAACGAGGAGGCAATCTTGCCCTATCCGCTGACAGAGCTGTCGATGGGGATGTCCAACGATTTTGAAGTGGCGATCGAAGAAGGGGCAACCTGGATTCGCCTCGGCTCGGTTCTGGTCGGTCACGAATAATCGAAGCAAAGGAGGAATCATGATGGGACTTATGAACAAGATCTGGTCGTTTATCGGATTGCAGGATGAGGAAGAGGTTGTGGAGAGAGAACGCTATGTGGAGGGGGAGCCGGAGTACAGCTACCCGGAACAGCCACGGCTTGCTGTCAAGAACAACGTCGTCAGTCTGCATGCGCAACGCGGCCAGAAGATGATGCTCTGCGAGCCGAGGTCTTATGAAGAAGCGCAAGAGATGGCGGATCACCTGCGTTCGCGCCGCTCCGTTGTCTGCAACCTGCAGCGCGTGCGACCGGATCAGGCAGTGCGTATCGTTGACTTTCTGAGCGGTACAGTATATGCTCTAAACGGAACAATATCGAAAGTGGGTTCCAATATCTTTGTCTGCACGCCTGAGAACGTAGAGGTACAAGGTACAATTACGGAAATGCTTCAGGATGAAGGCAGCTACAGCGCGAAGAGGTGATTCGTTTTTGAGCATATTTTCCATCATTAATGTAGCGTTTCAGATTTATTACTACATGATCATCATCTATATCCTGATGTCGTGGATTCCCAATGCAAGGGCAAGCTTTGTCGGAGAGTTGCTTGGCAAGCTTGTGGAACCGTATCTGGCGCCCTTTCGCCGCATCATTCCGCCGATCGGCGGGATTTTGGACATTTCTCCGATCGTCGCATTATTTGCCCTTTTTCTCGTGCAGAGAGGTGTCATCGTCGTCGTTGATTTCATTTTCTTCTAGAGCCAGGTTGGGATAACGAGCATGAGAAACGATCTGTATCAGCATTACCATCCTGATGAGAAGCCCTTTATCGACAAGTCTGACGAATGGTTGATGAAAGCTGCCCATGAGCATCAAGTGAAGAGGACGGACTTTCTCGACCCGCGCCAGGCTTTTATCTTGTCCTCTCTGGCGAACCGATATGACGGGGTGCAAGTCGCCTATGACGGAGGTTACCCGGAAGCCGAACGCAAACGGGCCTTGATCATGCCGGATTACCGGGATCCTGAGCTGGAGGACGCTGGTGTCAGCCTGCTCGCCATCACATCGGACGACGGCAGATTCGCCGAGCTCGATCATGGAGATTTCCTCGGTGCGATCCTCGGTCTCGGGATCAAGCGAGACAAGCTGGGGGATATTCATCCGGGCGAAGCTGCGTGCCATTGCCTGATCGCGTCGGAGATCGCCGATTACATCCATCTGAATCTGCGCCAGGTGCATCGCGTGCAAGTATACACGGAACTGCTGCCGCTTGATCAGTTGCAGACCGTGCAGACCGAGCTGGGCGAGATGACGTTTACGGTTGCTTCCATGCGTCTCGACGCCGTCCTCGGCGATGTCTACAAGCTGAGCCGGGCGAAGGCGCAGCAACCAATCCAGGCAGGACATTGCAAGCTAAACTGGAAGGTCGAGGAGAACCCATCGCGCGAGCTTCAGGAAGGTGATATCGTCTCTCTGAAGGGCTTCGGCAGGTTCAAGATTCTCGCCGTTGAAGGCCCTTCGAAGAAGGGGCGCATCCGCGTCAGAGCAGGCAAATTTCGCTAGGCTGAGCTGGATATTTTTCGTCTCCCGGCAGGATTTGTGCAATATTGTGTCGAATATCAGAATGCATATCTATCGACATACCTAGTTTCTGATACCAAGTTTCTGATACCAAGGGAGGTGCGACTGATGCCATTAACGCCATTAGATATTCATAACAAGGAATTCAGCCGCAAGATTCGCGGATACGACGAAGACGAAGTCAATGAGTTCCTTGATCAGATTATCAAGGACTACGAAGCACTGATTCGCGAAAATAAGGAACTGCAGGCTCAGTTGGAAGCGATTCAGGAGAAGGTCAATCATTTCAAGACGATGGAGGAAACGCTCAGCAAGACGATCGTTGTCGCCCAGGAAGCTGCCGACGAGATGAAAGCGAACGCGAAGAAGGAAGCGCAGTTGATCATCAAGGAAGCTGAGAAGAACGCCGATCGGATCATCAACGAATCGCTCGCCAAATCGCGCAAGATCGCCCTTGATTCCGAGGAACTGAAGAAACAGGCGATGATCTACCGGACCAGATTCCGCTCGTTGCTTGAAGCTCAGCTTGATCTATTGAATTCAGAGACCTGGGATTCGTTTGAGACGATGACGCAGGAACTGGACAAGGCGAGAGAAGACTGAGGAATCATCCATATATCTTACATAATTTACATAAGAACGTCCCTTGCGCAGTGCGTCTGAGTGAAGGGACTTTTTTGTTGGGAGAGTGCTTGATCCGCCTATTGATGCGGGTTATGCGCGCCGTTATATTGACGAGCGGCAGAAAATCCGATATACTCCACAATAATACGATGCTTCACTCATATTGAGCAAAGCACGAAAGCGTTGACTGGGACAGTAGGCGATTCGTTCACAGACGCAGCGAGTCGGGGATGGTGGAAGCCCGATTCTGGAGAATGGCTGAAGATCACCCAGGAGCGGCTTCGCGAACAACTGCTGCGGCATCTGGCCGAGAGGATGCGGTTCAGTAGCGAAGGACGGGCGATCCCGTTATCGATCACAGAGCGGCGCATCAACTGCCGCCAGGCCGCTTGGCACAAGCTCCACCAGCTGGAGACTGCCAGGCTATTATTCAGGCTGGCTGCACCTATGCGCAATTAGGGTGGTACCGCGAGTAAAGCTTCTCGTCCCTTGGTGGGATGAGGGGCTTTTTTCATTTCATGCCAATGAGAAGATTAGGAGTGTGTAAGAGCATGGATTATGGCAAGACGCTGAACCTGCTGCAGACCGAGTTCCCGATGCGCGGCAACCTGCCGCAGGCGGAACCGAAGATGCAGGCATGGTGGAAGGAAATCGACATCTACAGGAAGGTGCAGGAGCACCGCAAGGGCGGGCCGAAGTTCATCCTGCATGACGGCCCTCCATATGCGAACGGAGATATTCATATCGGCCACGCGCTGAACAAGGTGCTGAAGGACATCATCGTCCGATACAAATCGATGCAAGGCTATGATGCGCCATATGTGCCGGGTTGGGATACGCACGGGCTGCCGATCGAGCAAGCGATCGCCAACTCGGGCAAGGCTGACCGCAAGAAGATGAGCGTCAGCGAATTCCGCGAAGCCTGCAGACAGTATGCGCTGCAATGGGTGGAGAAGCAGAAGGCGCAATTCCAGCGCCTCGGTGTTCGCGGCGATTGGGAGAACCCGTATCTGACGCTTACGCCGGCGTTTGAAGCCCAGCAGATCCGCCTGTTCGGCGAAATGGTGAAGAAGGGCTACATCTACAAGGGGCTGAAGGCCATCTACTGGTCTCCGTCCTCGGAGAGCGCGCTGGCGGAAGCGGAGATCGAGTACAAGGAGAAGACATCTCCTTCGATCTATGTTGCCTTTGACGTCAAGGACGGCAAGGGCGTGCTGCCGGATGACGCAGCAGTCGTCATCTGGACGACGACGCCCTGGACGCTCCCGGCGAACCTGGCGATCAGCGTTCATCCGGAGTACGACTATGTGCTGGTGGAAGCAGACGCACGCAAGTTTGTGGTCGCAGCAGAGCTGCTGGAAAACGTCAAGCAGACGATCGGCTGGCAGCAGGTGAGCGAGCTCAAGCGGTTCAAGGGCGCAGAGCTGGAATACGCCAAGTGCAAGCATCCGTTCTATGACCGCGATTCGCTCGTCATCTGCGGCGAGCACGTGACGCTGGACGCAGGTACCGGATGCGTGCATACCGCGCCGGGTCACGGCGAGGACGACTTCGCGATCGGCGCCAGGTATAATCTCGACGTGCTCTGTCCGGTGGATGAACAGGGCAACTTCACGAAGGACGCACCAGGCTTCGTAGGCATGTTCTATGACAAGGCGAACAAGGTGATCACAGAGAAGCTGGAAGCATCTGGCCATCTGCTGAAGCTTGGCTTCATCCGGCACCAATATCCGCATGACTGGCGGACGAAGAAGCCAATCATCTTCCGCGCCACGGAGCAGTGGTTCGCTTCCGTTGACGGCTTCCGGCAAGCGATGCTGGATGAGATCAAGAACCTGAACTGGACGCCGAAGTGGGGCGAGATTCGCCTGCACAACATGATCGCGGAGCGCGGCGACTGGTGTATCTCCCGCCAGCGCTCATGGGGCGTGCCGATCCCGATCTTCTATTGCCGCGATTGTGGCGAACCGCTCGTCAATGACCGGACGATCGAGTATGTCGCGAACATCTTCGAGCAGCATGGCTCCAACGCATGGTTCGACCGTGACGAGAAGGATCTGCTTCCTGCGGGGACGGTCTGCGCGAAGTGCGGACACGGCGAGTTCCGCAAGGAGACCGACATCATGGACGTCTGGTTCGATTCCGGATCGACGCATGCCGGCGTTCTGAAGACCCGCGAAGATCTGGCCTGGCCGGCTGACATGTATCTGGAAGGCTCCGACCAGTATCGCGGCTGGTTCAACTCTTCGCTGATCACTTCAGTGGCCGTGAATGGCAAGGCGCCGTACAAGGGCATCCTGAGCCACGGCTTTACGCTTGACGGTGAGGGTCGCAAGATGTCCAAATCGCTCGGCAACACCGTCGATCCGAACAAGGTCAGCGATACGCTCGGGGCGGACATCCTGCGCCTGTGGGTCAGCTCCGTCGATTACAAGGAAGATCATCGCATCTCCGATGCGATCCTGAAGCAGATCACCGAAGTGTACCGGAAGATCCGCAACACGCTGCGCTTCTTCCTCGGCAATCTCGACGGCTTCAAGATCGAGCGCGACCGCGTAGCTTATCAGGATATGAATGAGCTGGACCGCTTCGCCGTCATCCAGCTGAACCGAATGGTTGACCGCGTCATCCAGGCGTATGAATCGTATGATTTCCACATCGTGTATCAGGCGATCCATCATTTCTGCGCCGTGGAGATGAGTTCCTTCTATCTGGACATCATCAAGGACCGTCTCTATGTAAGTGCGCCGAACGATCCGCAGCGCCGCGCTGCGCAGACGGTTATCTATGACTCGCTCACAACGATCACGAAGCTGATCGCGCCGATCCTGCCGCATACGGCTGATGAAGTGTGGAAATACATCCCGGACGTCGACCTGATCAGCGTCCAGCTGGCCGATATGCCGAAGGTGAACGAATCCGTGTTCGACGCTGAGCTGGAACGCAAATGGGACTGGTTCATGGATGCTCGTGAGGAAGTGTTCAAGGCACTCGAAATCGCCCGCAAGGACAAGGTGATCGGCAACTCGCTCGGCGCGAAGGTCGAGATCTATCCGCTTGCTGCGGAGACGGCGGAACTGCTGGCGATGTTCGACCGCCTCGATACGCTGTTCATCGTCTCCCAGGTGCAGGTGCACGAAGCGTCTGCAACGCCGCCGGAGGACGCTTACCGCGACAGCCTCGTAGCCGTCAAGGTCGGCGTGGCCGAAGGAGAGAAATGCGAGCGTTGCTGGATCGTCACGCCGGAGGTTGGCAATCACGAGCATGCGGAACATCCGACGTTGTGCCCGCGCTGCGCAGAAGTCGTTGTGAAGCATTTCTCGGAATAAACCCTTTCAGCATATCATAAGTCCAACAAGCTTTTTCGTTCGGGAGTTCGCTCGTCCTGAATGAAAAAGCTTGTTTCATTTCATGCTTATATAGTAGATGCATGTCAGGGAGGCTTGGAACAGGTGACAGAAACCGGGAAACGGCAGGAGGCAGGCAAGACGACGGAACAACGTGCAGCCGAGCCAGGGTACATACAGGCGCAGATTCAGGCGCTGATCGATGGCTTGAAATACAAGGAGATCGCTGAATACGTACACCTTATGAATCGCCCGCTCAAGCTGATCTGGAACAATCTGTTGTCTGGCATCGCGCGCGGTGTCGGCATCGCCCTCGGCTTCACCGTTTTTCTCGTGACCTCTCTATATGTGCTGCGCGCTCTGGGGGCACTTAATCTGCCGATTGTCGGCGATTACATCGCGGATATCGTCAAGATCGTGCAAGCCCAGCTGGAAGGGCGCGCCATCAGGTGATGATGGCAGAACCTGTCGATTCATCCTCGTCCAGCGGCAATACCTCCAAGCCTCGGTCACCTTCATTGTTCCGGATATATCGGTAGTACTCCTCATTGCGAACGACGGACACCTTGTCACCATACAGGTCGGTTGCCAGGAAGCTCTCGATCGGCTCGACATATCCTTCCCGTTCGTCTTCCTCGGTATATACCTCGTCGTACTCATCGACCTGATGGTCTTCAGCCATGGCAGGGCTGTCGGAGTTGCCCCGGGAGGATACGATCTGCCAGGCATCCTCGCCGTCGAAACCGGTCTGATCATGGTCATCGAGACTTGTTCGGCCAAAGGGAGGGTGCAGGAATTCCTCTTCAGCCGGCCTGCGCTGCGACACGTTCTCCTCGGCATGCTTCAGGCAATAAGGTGTGGACGGGACTGCCTTGAGCCGCTCGTAAGGAATATCCCGGCCGCAGATCACGCATCGTCCGTAGGTTCCGTTCTTCATGCTCTCCAGCGCGAGCAACACTTGTTCCAGGAGATGCCCCCGGTTCTCCAGGAGCGCGATATCCTTGCCGCGTTCATAGATTTCGGTTGCACCGTCGGATGGGTGGTTATCGTTGGTGGACAGTTCGCCTGTCGCATCGCGCATGGAGTCTGCCAGGCTGTACTCATGATTTTGCTCGATCCACCGTTCCAGCGCCTGTTTCTCCTCGAGCAGCCGCTGCTTCAGATGCTCCAGTTCGCTTAGCTTCAAATGGTTCATCATCTCACTCCCTTCGCCATTGCACTCATAGGTTGTGCGGGGGAGCCTCCTTTGTTGCAAGGTAATTCCTTGAACGAGAGGGCCGGGAATGGACATCGATTTGAACGCTGTGTTACAATTGTTGGCGTAATGCAGATCCAGCCAGATGAGGAGGAGAAGTCGTTGTTGTATTTTTTGGCAGCTGCCATCGTGATCGTGCTTGATCAGGCATCCAAATGGGCGGTTGTTCATTATATGGAGCTCGACCAATCGATCCCGGTCATCGGTGAATTTTTTACCATCTATTCTCATCGCAATCGCGGAGCTGCCTTTGGCATCCTGCAGAATCAGCGCTGGTTCTTCATCGTTGTCACGCTGGTTGTCATCTCCGGCATCATCTGGTTCATGGTTCGGACGATTCGCAGCGGCAAACGTCAGCCGCTGTTTATGTCCGGACTGTCTCTGCTGCTTGGCGGCGCGATCGGCAACTTCATCGATCGTCTGGCGACGGGCGAGGTTGTGGACTTTTTGAAGTTTCATTTTGATTTCACCTTGTTCGGGCTCGACGTCGATTATACGTATCCGATCTTTAACGTCGCGGATATGGGTGTCGTTATCGGAGCGGGAATGCTGATCCTCGATGCGCTGCTCAGCGGCTGCCATGACAAGAAGGAGATCACGGCATGAAGGCAGGAGATCAACGCATGACGGACATCCAGAATATGCAGCCTGATCCGGAAGATCTGCTGGTGTGGCGTGTTGCCGACGAGGATGCGGGCGAGCGCATCGACAAGCTGGTTGTGGATTCGCTTGACGATGTTTCCCGCACAGCGGTGCAGCAATGGATCAAGGATGGTCTGGTCACGGTAAATGGCAAAACAGTAAAACCGAACTATAAGGCGGCGGCTGGTGACGAGGTTGCGGTAAGCGTACCGGAACCGGAAGCGTATGACGTAGAGCCGGAGAATATCCCGCTCGATATCGTCTACGAGGATCAGGATATGATCATCGTCAACAAGCCGCGGGGCATGGTCGTGCATCCGGCGCCGGGACATTACTCCGGAACTCTGGTTAACGCGCTGATGTATCATTGCAAGGATCTGTCCGGAGTTGGCGGGGTCATGCGCCCCGGCATCGTCCATCGGATCGACAAGGATACGTCGGGTCTGCTTATGGCGGCCAAGAATGACCGCGCCCACGCATCGCTGACAGCACAACTGAAGGAGCATTTGATCACGCGCAAGTATCTGGCCGTTGTCCACGGTCGCGTCGAGCATCTGCAAGGTACGGTTGATGCGCCGATTGGCCGGGACCCGAAGGATCGCAAGATGTTCACGGTGACCGATCGCAACAGCAAGCATGCGGTGACACACTTTGCAGTGGTTGAGCATATCGGCAATTTCACCTTGCTGGAGCTGGCGCTGGAGACCGGGCGCACGCACCAGATACGCGTACATATGAAGTTTATCGGCCATCCGCTCGTCGGAGATCCGATGTATGGCCGGGAGAAGGACAGGTCGCGATTCATCGACGGACAAGCATTGCACGCAGGAGTGCTTGGCTTCGTCCATCCAACCAGCGGTGAGTATATGGAATTTCAGGCTCCGCTTCCGAACGATATGCAGACGCTGCTCACCCGTTTGCGTGCGATGGCTTGAGTCTGGATGCGCGCATGTGGTATAAGCTGTTGATGCTGCATTATTTTTTCGACTGCAGGTTTGCAATTCGGATGGTAATGAGGGATGCTTCATCCTTAACTATATTTTGATTACGATAGGAGAGAGATTGAATGTCCAACTTGGATCAAACGATGGAAGTCATCAATTTTATCAAGAACAGCAAGAAAACAACGCCGGTGAAAGTATACTATAAAGGGAAGTTGGCAGACGCATCGGGCAAGCCAAGCGTCAAGGTGTTCGCTCATGCGGATGGCGGTGTGATCTTCGGCGATTGGGCGGAGGTCAGTGCGCTGCTCGAGGAGAGCGGATCTTCGATCCAGGATTATGTTGTGGAAAATGATCGCCGCAACTCGGGTGTGCCGCTGCTGGATCTCAAGAACATCAATGCGCGCATCGAGCCGGGTGCGATCATCCGCGACAAGGTGACGATCGAGGACAATGTCGTCATCATGATGGGAGCGGTGATCAACATCGGCTGCCATATCGGCGCTGGCACGATGATCGATATGAATACTACCCTGGGCGGCCGCGTTCAGGTCGGCAAGATGTGCCACATCGGAGCAGGAGCGGTTCTCGCTGGCGTCATCGAACCTCCTTCGGCACAACCGGTTGTCATCGAGGACAACGTGGTGATCGGTGCCAATGCGGTGATCCTGGAAGGCGTGCGCGTCGGCCAAGGCGCGGTTGTTGCAGCCGGGGCTGTCGTCATCGAGGACGTTCCGCCGAATGCGGTCGTTGCCGGAGTGCCTGCCAGAACTATTAAGATGGTGGACGAGAAGACGAAGTCGAAGACGGTTATCGTGGAAGGTTTGCGCGATCTCGGCAATAACCAATAAACGCATGACTATCCTGTCATGTTGAAAGGAGCATGCGTCATGAGCACGTTTGCAGACATTCGCAAGGAGCTTCACCGAATTCCAGAACCGGGATTCAAGGAGTTTAAGACGCAGGCGCTGCTGCTCGATTACCTGCGCAGTCTACCGCAGGAGCGACTGGAGATCAAGACATGGCGCACAGGCATTCTGGCCAGGATTAAGGGTACGGTTGGCAAGCGGCGCATCGCTTATCGCACGGATATCGACGGATTGCCGATCGAGGAAGAGACATCATACGATTTCCGCTCCTTGCATCCGGGATTCATGCACGCTTGCGGCCATGACATGCACATGTCGATCGCGCTTGGAATTGCGACGCATTTCGCACAGCATCCGATCGAGGATGATGTGATCGTCATCTTCCAGCCGGCGGAGGAAGGGCCTGGCGGGGCGGAGCCGATGATGAGAAGCGAGGAATACCAGGCATGGAAGCCGGACCTTATCCTGGCATTGCATATCGCCCCGGAATATAAGGTCGGGCAGTTTGCGACGCGGCCGGGCATCCTGTTCGCGAACACCTCCGAGCTGTTCATCGATCTGAAGGGGAAGGGCGGACACGCCGCTTACCCGCATCAGGCCAATGACATGATCGTCGCCGCATCGCAGCTGGTGCTGCAACTGCAGACGATCATCTCGCGCAACGTCAACCCGCTCGATTCCGTCGTCATCACAATCGGCCGGATCGACGGCGGCGTCAGGCAGAATGTGATCGCCGAGCGGGTGCGCCTGGAGGGAACGATCCGCACCCTGTCCGAGGCGTCGATGGATGCGGTGAAGTCGCGGATCGAAGCGATCCTGCGCGGCATCGAAGCGGGCTATAACTGCGAGACAGCGGTAGATTACGGCTCGATCTACCATCAGGTGTACAACCACGAAGAGCTGACCGCCGAGTTCATGCAGTGGATGCGCGGAGAGCAACTGCTGGCAGATGAACGGGAGCGGATGGAACTGATCGAGTGCAGCGAGTCGATGACCGGCGAAGATTTTGGCTACTTCCTGAAGGAGACGCCGGGCTTTATGTTCTGGCTGGGAGTGGATTCGCCTTATGGTCTTCATCACTCGAAGCTTGAGCCGAAGGAAGAAGCGATCGATCTGGCGATCAGCGTCGTAACCCGGTATATCACCTGGAAATCGCAGCGATCCATGTAATCGATGGAATCTCATACAGAACAGCTATTGAAGGTTGGGATGAAATCGTGACGGTTTTCATCCCAGCTTTTTTAGGTCTTATAGAAAGTATAACTTCCCATACATTCTCGTAAGACATAAGAAATACTAAGCTGCCACCAGCGTCCTAAAGGACTTGGCGCCAGCCAAGTATTTCTTTATGGAATGGGATCGGATCGAGGCAGCTGAGGCAGCTATTTAAGCTGATTCCAGAGTGTGCTATGATAGTTTGACAGGATCAGCTACACAGTAATGGACGGTGTTATGCGATATGGAACAACTGATTCACCCGCAGGTGAGAAACATCGAAGTATCCGGCATCCGCAGGATGGCGAACCGCGTCGCCCAATACAGCGATGTGCTGTCACTGACGATCGGTCAGCCAGACTTTCCGACTCCGCAGCACATCATCGAAGCGGCCAAGCGGGCGATGGACAGCGGAAGGACGGTCTACACCCCGAATGCGGGGCTGCTCGAACTGCGCCGGGCTGCTGCCGATTATGTCCGCATGAAATACGGTATGGAATATGACCCCGTAAGCGAAGTGCTCATCACGGTCGGCGCCAGCCAGGCGCTGGACATGGCGCTGCGCACGATCGTGACGCCGGGCAGCGAGGTCATCCTCCCAGGGCCGGTGTACCCCGGCTATGAGCCGCTGATCCGCATGTGCGGCGGTGAGCCGGTGCATGTCGATACGACCGGCACCAGCTTCAAGATGACCGCAGCTGCGATACAGGAGAAGATCACGGAACGGACGAGAGCCGTCATCCTCGCTTCACCGTCCAATCCGACCGGCGCGGTATTCACGCCGGAGGAGCTTGGCGCGATCGCAGAAGTGCTGGCGGACCGCGAGATCTTCATCATCTCCGATGAGATCTACAGCGAGCTGGTGTACGGTCGGCCGCATGTCACGATCGCCACTCTGCCCGGCATGAGGGAGCGGACGATCGTCATCAACGGTCTGTCCAAGTCCCATTCGATGACCGGCTGGCGCATCGGGTTCGCCTTCGCGCCGGAGGCGATCGCGCGGCATATGGTGAAGGTGCTGCAGTACAACGTCACTTGCGCGAGTTCGATCAGCCAGTATGCAGCGCTGGAGGCGGTTACCGCAGGGATCGATGATGCGCTCCCGATGAGGGGGGCGTATGTGGAGCGCCGCGATTATGCGTTCAAGCGGCTGGTCGACGCAGGTTTCGATGTGGAGTTGCCCGAAGGGGCATTCTATATCTTCCCGTCGATCCGGAAGTTCGGACGCACCTCCGAAGCTTTCGCCTATGAGCTGCTCGACCGGGAACGCGTGGCAGTCGTGCCGGGTGATGCATTTTCATCCTTCGGAGAAGGATATATCCGCATATCCTACGCCTGCTCGATGGACGTGTTGAGTCAGGCGATGGACCGGATCGCGCGATTCGTCAGCAGCTTGTGACGGAAGCGTCTGAGCCAGGGGGCAGTGATGGGGGGATTCTGGTCCAACTGTGGTGTGACGGGCAGGCGTGACAAAACCCCCGTCCCTCTGTCACGTCTCATGTAAGTGTAAAATGTTTGTGGGCAGAAAAAAAGAAATAATGGGTGAACAATCGAGGAAAAGCATGGAAAAAGGCTTCCCTTCTTGGTAGAGTAAAAGCGTCTAAACAATCACTCGGGAAGGTGAAGC
>Ga0207747_1000593_pt1 | contig 37783 bp, 34 predicted proteins | sample HigsolmetaGSP11D_FD_184839 | JGI IMG/M metagenome (GOLD analysis project Ga0207747, IMG submission 184839) | High solid enriched microbial communities from the Joint BioEnergy Institute, USA - SP1-1-D (SPAdes) | ecosystem: Engineered > Bioreactor > SSF (Solid state fermentation) > Aerobic >...
CGGCGGGCGCCGCCCCGGTCCAGCGCGCTACCGGCGCGCCCACAGGCACGGTGCTGCCCGCGGGCACCAGCAATTCGCGGATCTCGCCCGGCCCGGGCGCCTCGATATCGGTCGCGATCTTCTCGGTCTCGACCACGAACAGCACGTCGCCAGCCTCGACCCGCGCGCCTGGCTGCACGCGCCACTCCGCCAGCATCCCCTCGGTCATGGTGAGACCGAGTTTCGGCATCACGATCTCGGCCAGGGCGCCCATGCGTCAGCGTCCGGAGAATTGCGCCGGGCGCTTCTCCAGGAAGGCACGGCAGCCTTCATGCGCATCGCCGGAATCCAGCACCAGGCCGATCATCGCCTGTTCATGCGCCAGGGCCTGCGGCAGCGCCATCTGGCTGCCCTGCCGCAGCGTGCGCTTCAGCAGTTTCAGGATCAGCGGCGACTTCGCCGCGATGCGCTCCGCCAGCTTCAGCGTTTCCGCCATCAGTTCCGCCTTGGGCACCACGCGGTTGGCCAAGCCGAGCGCCACGGCCTCCTGCGCGGTGATGTGGTCGCCGGTGAACATCAGCTCCCGCGCCCGGCAGGAGGCGATCTCGCGGATCAGCCGCTGGGTTCCACCGGCGCCGGGGAACAGGCCGAGATTGATTTCCGGCAGGCCGAGCCGCGCCGTGTCCGCCAGCAGGCGCAGATCGGTGCAGAGCAGCAATTCCGTCCCGCCGCCCAGCGCGAAGCCGTTCACCGCGGCGATGGTCGGCTTGTCGCAGGCTTCCACCCGGCTGAAGACACGGTGGATGTCCTCGGCGAATTCCTGGTAGTGCGCCAGGCCCTGGCGGCTTTCCAGGTCGCGGATATCGCCCCCGGCGACGAATGCCTTCTCCCCGGCGCCGGTGATGACGATGACACGCACCGCCGCATCCGCCTCCGCCGCCGCGAAGGCGGTTTCGAAGGCGCGCAGCGTCGCCGCGTCGATCGCGTTCAGTGCCGCCGGGCGGTTGAAGCTGAGCACCGCCACGGCGCCGCGGATCTCGGAGAGGATGAGGGGATCGGCCATAGGGGGGCTCCTCTAGTCCAGCGTGCGGCGGACAGCGGCGGCGATGCGCGCGGCATCGGGGCGATAGGCCGCCTCCAGCTCCTTCGCGAAGGGCACGGGGGTGAAGGGGGCGCCGACGCGCAGGATGGGGCCGTCCAGCTCGTCGAAGCCGATATCGGCCATGCGGGCGGCGATCTCGCCGCCGACGCCGAAGGCTTCCACCGCCTCATGCGCGATGACCAGGCGATGGGTGCGGGAGAGGCTCTCCAGCACCGCCGCCTCGTCCCAAGGCTGCAGGCTGCGGAGGTCCAGCACCTCGGCCTCGATGCCCTCCCCGGCCAGCAGGCCCGCCGCTTCCATCGCCCAATGCACCGCGGCGCCATAGGCGACGATGGTGGCGTCGCGGCCGGGCCGGGCAATGCGGGCGCGGCCGATCGGCACCGGCTCCGGCGCCTCGGCCACCTCGCCCTTCATGGCATAGAGCGCCTTGTTTTCCACCACCACCACCGGATCCGGATCGGCGATGGCGCTGCGCAGCAGGCCGTAGGCGTCGGCGGGCGTTGCCGGGCAGACCACCTTCAGGCCGGGCACATGGCACAGCCAGGCTTCCAGGCATTGCGAATGCTGCGGCCCGGCGGAGAGGCCACCGCCATGCGGCGTGCGCAGCACCAGCGGCACGCCACGCTGGCCGCCGAACATGAAGCGCGCCTTCGCCGCCTGATTCACCAGCGCGTCCATGGCCAGGGTGATGAAGTCCATGAACATGATCTCGGCCACGGGCTTCAGGCCGGAGAGCGCCGCCCCCACCGCGGCGCCCATGATCCCCGCCTCGGCGATCGGCGTGTCGCGCACGCGGTCCGGGCCAAATTTCTCCTGCAAGCCGCGAGTGACGCCGAAGGGGCCGCCGGCAGCGCCGATATCCTCGCCCAGCAGGATCACCGAGGGATCCTCGGCCAGGGCCTCGGCCAGGGCGCGGTTCAGCGCCTGCCCCATGCGGAGTTCCGGCATGGCTCAGCCCCCTGCCGGCGCATAGGCGCCATGCTGCGCACTGGCCCAGTCCGCGGCCGGCGCGGTGCGCGCAGCAGCGATGGCAGCGGCGACGGCCTCGCGCGTCTGCATCTCGATCGCTTCGAGTTCCGCCTCGGCGGTGCCGGCGGCCAGCAGGGCGGCGCGGCTGCGGGCGATGGGGTCGTGTTCCGCCATGCGGCCGGCTTCCTCCGGGTCGCGGTAGCGTTGGGGATCACCCTCGAAATGTCCGCGCCAGCGATGGGTGCGCGCCTCCAGCACGCGCGGCCCTTCGCCGCGGCGCAGCGCCGCCACGGCCTCGGCCGCGGCCGTGGCGACGGCGGGGGCGTCGTTGCCGTCCACCTCCACATGCCGCACGCCATAGGCGGCGGCCCAGGCGGAGAGCTTCGCCGCCACCTGGGTGTCGCTGCGGCTGAACTCGGCCCAGCCGTTGTTCTCGCAGACCATCAGAAGCGGCAGGCGCCAGATGGCGGCCATGTTCAGCGTCTCGTGCATGGCGCCCTCGGCCAGCGCGCCATCGCCGAAGAAGGCCACCGCCACGCCATTCGTGCCGCGAACCTGATGCGCCAGCGCCGCGCCCAACGCGATGGGCGCGCCGGCGCCGACGATGCCATTGGCGCCCAGCATGCCGCGCTGCAGATCCGCCACATGCATGGACCCGCCCCGCCCGCCACAGAGGCCGGTGGCCTTGCCCATCACCTCGGCGAAGAAGCCGTCCAGTGCCATGCCGCGGGCGATGGCATGCCCGTGTCCGCGATGCGTGGAGGCGACCGAATCCTGCGGCGCGAGCGCGCTGCACACCCCTGCCGCGACGCCCTCCTGTCCGACCGAGAGATGGATGAAGCCCGGCACCTCCCCATCCGCGAAAAGGCGGGCGAGGGCCAGCTCCGCCTCGCGAATGGTCAGCATCATACGGAAGAGGGAAAGCGGGTCCGCCATGCGCCTCATACCTGCAGGTAGCGTGCCTGGATGGACGGGTCGGCACGGAATTGCTCCACGCTGCCACGCCAGACGATGCTGCCCTTGTCGATGACCGCCACCGCTGTGGCGACGCCCAGGCAGAAGCGGCTGTTCTGCTCCGCCAGGACAATGGTGGTGCCCATCTGCCGCAGCTTGCGGATCAGCTCCCCGATCTGCGCCACGATCAGCGGCGCCAGCCCTTCCGAGGGCTCGTCCAGCAGCAGCACGGCCGGGTTGCCCATCAGGCTGCGGGCGATGGTGAGCATCTGCTGCTCCCCGCCCGAGAGCCGCCCGGCCAGGCGCTTGCGCAGCGGCGCCAGCAGCGGGAAGACCTCGAAGGCACGGGCCATGGTCCAATTGCCGCCGCCCGGGCCGGGCTTCTGGGCGATCTCCAGATTCTCCTCGACCGTGTGCTCGGGGAAGACCTGCCGGTCCTCGGGCACGAAACCGATGCCGGCGCGGGCGATGCGATAGGGTTTCTGCCCGGCGAGGTCCTGCCCGCGCAGGCTCACCCTGCCGGCGCGCGGCGGCAGCAGGCCGGCAATGGCCTTGAAGGTGGAACTCTTGCCGGCACCATTGCGGCCCATCAGCGCCAGGGTCTCGCCCCGCTCTACCGAGAAGCCGATGCCGAACAGAACCTGGCTGGAACCATAGGCGGCGTCCAACCCCTCCACGACCAGTTCGGCACTCACGGCGCGGTGCCCTCCAGCGCATGCTCGGCGCCGAGATAGGCCTCGATCACCGCCGGGTTCCGCCGCACCTCCTCCGGCGTGCCCTGGGCCAGCACGGCACCGTAGCGCAGCACCCGCACCGTCTCGGCGATGCGGAAGACAATGTCCATGTCGTGCTCGATGAAGACCAGCGTCATGCGCCGCGCCTCCCACAACCGATGCACGCGCTCGATCATGCGCCAGCGTTCCTCCGGGCCCATGCCAGCGGTCGGTTCGTCCAGCAGCAGCACCTTGGGGTCGAGCGCCAGGGCCAGGGCAATGTCGAGCAGCTTCTGGTCGCCATGCGAAAGATGTCGCGCCTGCACCCCGGCCAATGCCGACAGCCCGCAGAGCTCCATCACCTCGGCCGCGCGGGTGGCGACATCCATGGGCGGGAAGGCGCGGAACAGGCTGGCGGTGCGCCCCTCATGCGTCAGGATGGCGGCGGCCAGGCTTTCCGAGACGGTGAAGCTCGGGAACAGGTTCGCCACCTGGAAGGCGCGGCCGATGCCGCGGCGAACGATCTCCTGCCGCTCCAGCCCGGTGATGTCCTCGCCATCCAGCAGCACGCGCCCGGCATCGGGCCTGATCCGGCCGCTGATGAGGTGGAACAGCGTGGTCTTGCCGGCCCCGTTCGGGCCGATGATGGCCGAGAGCGTTCCTGCCGGGAAATCCAGCGAGACATTGTCCGTGGCCACGACGCCGCCGAAGCTCCGGCGCAGCCCTTGCAATTCCAGCCTGCCGCCCCTCATCCGGCATTGCCCCGCGGGCCGGGCAGCCCGCCATAGCTGGCCCAGGATCCCGCCACCAGCCAGCCGGCATCCACCGGCAGGTTGATGCCGGTGATGGCGCGCGCGGCGTCGGAACAGAGGAAGCATACAGCCTCGGCGATGTCCTCCGGTGTGACCATCCGGCCAAGGGCGCTGGTGGCTTCCAGCAGCGTCACATCACGCTCGCCCTTGTCGATCGCCGCCTGCAAGGCAGGCGTGCGCGTATAGCCCGGCGAGACCGCATTCACCCGTACGCCGGAACGCCCCCACTCGGCCGCGAGGCAGCGCGTCATCTCGATCACCGCCGCCTTGGCCGGCGAATAGGCGTGCAGCGGCATCGAGCGGATGCCGGCAATGGAAGCGATGGTGACAATGGCACCCCGCCCGCGCACCGCCATGCGCCGGCCGAAGGCCACCGCCGAATTCCAGGTGCCGATCTGGTCGATGCGGACGACATCCTCCACATCGCGTTCCGGCAATTCCTCGGCCCGTAATGGCCGCTGGATGACTCCGGCCGAGGTGACGAGGATGTCCACCGGCCCGAGCTGCGCTTCGATGGCCGCCGCCGCCATTTCATTCGCTGCCAGGGTGGCGACGTCCAGCGCGAAGGCGGTGCCACCCACCTCTCGTGCCACCACCTCGGCTCGCGCCAGGTCGCGATCGGCCACGGCGACCCGGGCGCCGCGTGCGGCCAGCATCCGGCAGCAGGCCGCGCCGATGCCGCTGGCGCCGCCCGTGATCACCGCCACGCGGCCGCCGAAGACTCCCTCGCTCATGCCTGCCTCCCCTGCCTCTCGCGCCAGGCATCCACGGCGAAGTCCAGCAGGCCCTTGCGCAGCCCGAGGACCAGCACCAGCAGGATGCTGCCCAGCACCAGCCCGTGATGCTCGGTGATGTTGGTGATCCAGTCGTTCAGCAGCAGGAAGATCGCCGCTCCAGCCAGCGGGCCAAGGAAGACGGTGATGCCCCCCAGCATGATCATGAAGATCGCCTCGCCCGAGGTGGTCCAGTAGAGGAAGGTCGGGAAGGCGCCGGAGACGTAGAGGCTCATCAGCACCCCGGCGAGGCCGGCGAAGGTCCCGGCAATGACGAAGGCGGCGAGCCGGTAGCGGAAGACGGACAGGCCGAGGAAGGCCGCGCGGTCCGGATTGTCCCGCAGCATGCGCAGGGCGGCACCGAAGGGCGAGCGCACCACCTGCCGCAGCGCGACCACCGAGGCCAGCAGGCAGAAGGCGGAGAACAGTGCCAGATGCTGCGCATTGCCGAGGTCGATGCCGAGGAAGGGCGGCTTCGGGATGCCGCCCATCAGCCCTTGGTCGCCGCCGGTCAGCGACACCCAGGAGAGGACCAGCGAATGCAGCAGCATCTGGAAGGCGAGAGTGAGGAAGGCGAAATAGATCTCCGAGAGCCGGACGCAGAGCGCGCCGATCACCAGCGCCAGCAGCGCGCTGAACGCCATCGCCGCCAGGATCGCCATCGGGATGGACCAGCCTCCCGACTGCATCAGCAGCCCGAAGGCATAGGCGCCGGCACCGAAGAAGGCGGCATGGCCGAAGGAGACGAGGCCGGTGGTGCCGATCAGCAGGTTGAGCGACATCGCCAGCAGGCCGAAGATGCCGAAGCGGATGGCGAAATCCAACACCGAAGGTGCGCTGAGGCCGAGCGCTACCCCCGCCAGCACCGCGAAGGCGAGCAGCGCCAGCAGCGCATCCCCGCGCCAGGTCATGGCGGTTCTCATGCCTGGCGCTTCCCGGCCAGGCCGCTCGGCTTCACCAGCAGCACCAGGGCCATGATCAGGAACATCAGCCCTTCCGTGAATAGCGGAAAGCCGATGGAGCCGAAGGAACGGGTGAAGCCCAACAGCAGGGAGGCCGCCAGCGCGCCCCAAATCGAGCCCATGCCGCCGATCACGGTGACGATGAAGCTCTCGATCAGGATGGAAACGCCGGCCCCCGGCACCACCGAGCGGATCGGCGCGGAAAGCGCCCCGGCCAGCCCCGCCAGCAGCGCCCCGATGCCGAAGACCGCAGCGTAGACGACCGTGGTGTTGATTCCGAGCGCGCCGACCATGCCCGGATTGACCGCCGCTGCCCGCACCGTCCGACCGAAGCGGGTATGCCCCATGCCGAAGGCCAGCAGCAGGGCAATGGCCGCGGTGATGCCGAACAGGACCAGGTAGTAGAAGGGCACGATCCCGCCCGCGAGCAGCAGCGGCGGGCGCCGGAAGGCCTCCGGCAGGTCCATCTTCAGGAAGTCCCCGCCCCAGACGATCTTCACCACATCGTCGAGGATCAGGATGATGGCGTAGCAGACCAGCAACTGCATCAGCACATCCGTGCCGTAGATGCGGCTGAGCAGGAAACGCTCCATCACCAGCCCGGCAAGCGCGACGCCAAGCGCGCCGGCCAGCACCGCGGCCAGGAAGCTGCCGGTGGCGCCATAAGCCGAGAGGGCGAAATAGGCGCCCAGCATGTAGAGGGTGCCATGGGCGAAATTGACCAGCCCGAGCACGCCGAAGATCAGCGTCAGGCCGGAGGCCACCAGGAACAGCAGCATACCGATGGTCAGCCCGGCCGAGACCTGCGTTACCACACAGGAAGTCGAGCCGAGACAGGAGGCGAGTTCACCAAGATCCATGAGGGGCCTTCCGGTCAGGTGCGGATGGGGCGCGACCGGCCGCGCCCCGGATGGGTCAGGCCCAGCCCTTGGCCTTCTTCCACTCCTGCTCCAGGCGGAAGATCATGTTCCAGTCGGCGGTCTTCATGCCCTCGACATAGGGATCATTCGGGATGGTGGTGCCCCAGCCGATGGCGTAGCCGACCAGCGTCTGGTCCTCCGCCCGCATGGTCACCTTGCCATCGGCGCCGAAGGGGCTTTCGATGGTCATGCCCCTCAGGGCCTCGGCCAGCTTCCGCGGATCCGTCCCGCCCACCTTCTTCAGCGCCGCCACCAGCAGATGCACGGCGGTGGCAGACTGCCAGGACCAGTTGGTGGGATAGGTGTTGTAGCGACGGTGATACTCCTCGGCGAAGCTGAGATTGCCCGGGACGTCGGGGAAATTCTTCAGGTAGCGGTTGCCGGAATGCACGCCGCGCGGCAGCGCCTTCACCTGCTGCAGCGTGGTGTAGTCCGCCATGTTCACCGCGAAGAATTGCGACTGGTTGAACAGACCGTAGAGCGAGGCCTGCTCCACGAAGGTCACCAGGTCACCGGCCCAGAGGCAGGAATAGATCGCCTGCGGCCGCCCCTGCACCAGGCGCGTCACGTTCTCAGTGTAGTCCGGCTGGAACAGCTTCGGCCAGGTCTCGCCGATCACCTGCACATCCGGCGCGAAGTGGCGGAGATACTCCATGAACTCCGCCGTGGTATCGCGGCCATAGGCGTAGTCCGGGGAGACGGTCATCCAGCGCTTCAGGTTGCGCGCCTTGACGATCTCCGCAGCATAGGCGCCGCCAGCGATCGAATCATGGATGCCGACGCGGGCAACGCGGAAGGCGTTCCAGAAGCGCTGCTTCGGATCGGCGGTAAGAGAGGAGGTCTCCGAATTCAGGTGGATGGTGAGCGTGCCGCTCTCCCGCACCACCTCATGCACGGCGAAGCCACCGGAGGAGGGCTCGCCATCGAGCAGCAGGTCCACGCCGTCGGAGCTGATCATCTCCCGCGCGATGCGCGCGGCCTCGGCCGGGACGCCGCGGCTGTCGCGCACGATGACCTCGATGGGGCGGCCGTCCAGGCCGCCGGCGGCGTTGAACCGCTCCACCTCCATCATCACCGCATTGCGCGAGGAGACGCCGAGCTGCGCGACGCGGCCGGACAGGATCGTGGGCATGCCAACCTTGATTGGCTGGCGCCCCTGGCCGGAGGCGATCATCGGGAAGCCGGAAATCGCCGCACCGCCGAGCGCGGCCCCTGCCTTCAGGATGTTACGGCGGCCGAGACCGCCCCGATCGGACTGGGACATGCTTGTTTCCTCCCGGCAGCGCCACTGCACGCTCACGCTCCGTTGTCCCGACCTTAGACGAAACCTGTGTCAGCGGTCAATGCATATGAATGACGAATCACCGTTCATTTTTCTTTCGACGCCGGACAGCCCTGCTTGGACCAGGCATGTTTCAGGCCGGGCAGCCTTTCAGACCGTGCCGGAGCAATTTCATGTAGGCACGGATCAGGCTCTCGGGCGGCGGCTTCACCCGGCCACCCGTCCCGTAGGCATAGCGAAGGCTGGTGTAGCTGCGCGCCGCCATCAGCAGGATGACCAGCGGCTCGATCTCGTCGGCCGCGAAGCCCGGCAGCGCACCGCGCCCCTGCGCCCGCTCCAGGGCACGGCGGTAATCGGCCGCGATATTGTCGAAATGCCGGCGGAAGCCGCGCGGGGCGAACAGCTCTGCCTCGTTGAGGATGCGCAGGAAGGCCGGCCGCTTGCGCAGGAAGTCGAAGAAGGCGCGGAAGCGCTTCTCCTCGCGGGCTAGCTCGTCCGTCTCGCCGGTTACGGCGGCGGCGATATGCGCCAGCATCTCCTCGCCCATCGCCGGCAGCAACTGGTCCAGCAGATCCTGGCGGGAGGCAAAGTAATTGTAGAAGGTACCCTGTGCCACGCCGGCAAGGCTGGTAATGCGTGCCACCGAGGCGCCGGCATAGCCATACTTGCCTACAACCTGTGCCGCCGCGTCGAAAAGCGCCAGCCTTATCTGGTCCGCCTTTCTCTGCCGCCGCGACCGTCCGGCAGGATGGGCCAGGTTGGGATCCTCTGGCGCGGTGTACTTTGTTCGCGTCTTGGTAGCCATGGTTTGCAGCGCGGAAGCTGTCATGCGCGCCACCCGAACGTCAAACGACATTTCGCCCGGGTTCCCGGAGGACCCGGTAGGTACGGCCCCAAGCGCCGGAGTGGGCCGCCTGGCGAACTCCGCTGCGATCGTGGCCCACAGCGGCTCCCGATTCTCGGAGCGGACGGCATTCGTGGCGAAGCGCGGATCCTGAAGACGGTCAGTGCGACCGATAAGTCCAGGCCGATCTTCCGCGTGCCGCCGTCTGGTGCCGGACAGGGCGATATAGCCGTCCTGCGTCCGGTGGAGTCCGACCGCCGCATGGCCGCCCGTCCCGTTGCCCCACTCGTTTCCTGGCGCCCCGCCGCCTTATGGCTCTGGAGTGCCAGCTTCGCGTGGAGCGGCTTGATGTCGAGCTGGCATCACTCGCCGGCCCGGCCCGGCAGCAGCATGGCTGCCAGCACGGCCTAGCCTGCATAGCTGCCCGCGATGAGGTCAATCAAGGGCACCCTCACCCAGAGGGGGTCCCCGGTCATGCTTGCCCCGAAGGCGAGTCTGCTCATGGTCTGCGGCACCGCGCCTGGGCGCTGCGCTTAGGCCCGTGCAGCCCGACGCCGCTGACCGAGAGGAAAATCACACCAAGCTGCCGCAGGACTCGATCAGGATATCTGCCCTGCCATCCGGAGTCCTCAGGTCGAGGACAATCCCTTGCTTGCCGCCCTTGAAGGTGAGGCCGGTGACGCTCGTCTTCCCGTTACGCTCTCAATCGCCCTATTGCCGCCTTGACACGCTCGGGACGGAACGGCGTCTGGCGCAACCGGACGCCGGTCGCATCGAACACGGCATTGCTGATCACGGCAGCGGTCGGGTTTGTCGAAGGCTCGCCAGCTCCGAACGATGGGTATTCGGGCCTGTTGTTCACCATCACGACATCGATGCTGTCCGGGATCTCCGAGAAGCGCAGGATCGGGTAGCCCTGCCAGTCCCGGCTGGTGACATGGGCGGTGTCAAAGGTGACCTCCTCATGCAGCGTGCGGCTGAGCGACTGAATGACATTGCCTTCGACTTGATTTCTGAGGCCGTCCGGATTGACAACCAGCCCGCAATCATGCGCCACGACGACGCGGCCGACCTTGATCCGGCCACTGCCCGGATCAACCGTCACATCCGCGATGGTTGCCACGCGCGCATCGTCGCGGTTGACCCAGGCGATGCCGCGGCCTTGGGCCGGCTTGCCGCTGCGATCGGCCTTGGTGCCGGCGGGCCGGCTGTCCCAGCCATAAGCCTCCGCGGCGGCCTTCAACACGGCGATGGCCCGTGGGTCCTCGATATGCGCAAGGCGGAAGGCGAGCGGATCCTGGCCGGCCGCCGCCGCCAGCTCATCGACGAAGGACTCCATGGCGAAAGTCGTCTCGAACTGTGCCGGCGAACGTAGCCAGGCGGTCAGTAGTGCAACCCGGCCTTCGTTATGGACGGCCACGTCGGCGTTCTCGAAAGTGTAGGCATAGGTTATGACCGGCACCGTCCCCGTGCCGGTCTGCCCGGTGGCATTCGGGCGGCCGATCAGCCCGGCGGCGATCAGGTGGGTGTCGCTGATCGTCGGAATCCACATGTGGTGCTGCCAGGCGATCACGCGGCCATCGCCATCCAGCGCGCCCTGCAGATCCTGCACGATGGGTGGCCCCTTCGGCTCCCAGCCATGCTCGTCCCAGCGCATCCATTGCACGCGCACCGGTCGGCCGACTGCCTGCGACATGATCGCCGCATCGGCAATCACATGCTCGAGGCCGTTGCGACCGTAGGCACCCGACGCCTCGAGCCAGCGCAGCTCGATGTTCTCGAGCGGAATGCCGAGTAACTGCGCCATGTCGCGCCGTGCCTCGTGCGGCATCTGCGTCCCTGACCAGAAGATGGCGCGATCGCCCTTCACATCGGCAACGGCGCAGGAGGGGCCGATCGATCCATGCATCTGGAACGGCGTCTGGTAGGTCGCCTTCAGCCGCCGGCCGGCATAGGCGAAGGCCAGCGGCGCCGATCCCTTGCTTGCCACGGAGATGTTGACGCCCTCGGCCGTCTTGCGCACCGTCTCCCAGATCTGGTCCTGCTTCGGCAGGCCGTTCCAGTCCGACCATTTGGCCTGGCCGGCATCCGGCCCGGATGGATTCAGCGTGGAGCCAAGCTTCGCCGCTGCCTGGATCGCAGCCCATTCGGTCTCGGCGACAACTCCCAGGAAATTGCCGCGCTGCACCACCTGCACGAAGCCGGGAATGTCCTTGAGCCCGGTTTCGTCAACGCTTCGCAGCGTCGCTCCTACCCCATAAGGGCGCACGACGCGCCCGTGCAGCATACCATCGACCCGGACATCCTGGACATAGGAGAAGCTGGCCAGGATCTTGCCGGGAATGTCCTTGCGCGGCATCGGCTGACCGACCACGCTGTAGGTCGACGGATCCTTGGCCTTCGTCTTTGATGCGACCTTCATGTCGAAGCGTTCGCCGCTGGCGCCGATCTCCATGTCGAGGCGCTTGCCGTCCACCAGCTTGCCATAGGTAACCTTGCGATCCGGCGAGCCGATGACCGAGATCACGCCGTCCTTAGCGACGAGTTGGTTCTCCGATACCTTGAAATGCTCGGCCGCGAGCTGGAGCAGCGCCTGCCGGCCGGCTGCCGCGGCATTCCGGATCTGCGGCCCGGCGTAGCGGACGGTCATGCTGCCATAGGTGGGCCCCTGATCGACGGTCACCGAGGTGGTGCCCATCACCACCTCGAGCCGATCGAAGGGGAAATCGAGCTCCTCGGCGGCGATCTGCGCCAGCGCCGTCTGCACACCGGTGCCGGTTTCGACCTTGCCGGTGAAGAGCGTCGCCGTGTTGTCCGGGTGCACGGCAAGCCAGGCATAGAGCTTACCTGCCGGCGGTGGCGCCACCGACCCCTGCGCCACGCCCGTTGCGGCGGCCGATGCGCCTTTCGGATCAATCAGGCTGAAGGCGATGACAAGACCGCCCGACGCCTGCAGGAAACCGCGCCGGCTCAAGCTGCTGCCGGCCGTGGACGGCGTGTCGTGACCCTGCGCGCTCATGGCTTCATGCTCCTGGCAGCTCGCTCGACAGCACGAACGATCCGCATATGGGTGCCGCAGCGGCAAAGATTGTCGTTCAGGGCCTGTTTGATCTCGTCCCGGCTAGGGCGCGGGTTCTGGTGGAGAAAGGCCTTGGCGGTCATGATCATGCCATTGATGCAATAGGCACATTGCGCCGCCTGTTCGGCGATGAAGGCTTGCTGCAGCGGATGCGGGTGCTCGGCCGTACCCAGCCCCTCGAGCGTGACGACCTTGCCGCCGCCCACGGCGGAGACCGGCGTGACGCAGGAACGGATCGCGTTCCCGTCCATCAGCACCGTGCAGGCGCCGCACTGCGCCAGCCCGCATCCGAATTTCGGGCCGCGCAGCCTGAGATTGTCGCGCAGGGCGTAGAGAAGCATGCTGTCGGGTTCCACCTCGACGGCATGATCCGCGCCGTTTACGTTGAGCGTGATCCTCTGGGGCATGACCGCCTCTTTGCTGAGCAGGTGCTCGCGCCAGGCGTCAGGCCGGCCACCATCCCCACCAGGCCACGTCCGGCAAGGAGGTGTAATTCAGTGACCGGTCAGCGGTTCCTTCGTCCAGCAGCTCGTGTGGCGAGTTGCAGGAGGTCATCCACCTATTGCCGAGCCCTGCCAGAGTTCGACGCAGCCTCGCCTTCCCCGGCGCCGCCACCCGATGGCTGGGTTGTCGCCTGGCCTTTCTTCGGAACACCACCAGGTCCGTAATCACCACTGGACCGAGTCTGCTCCGAAGCGCCAGCCGTGTTCGGCGGCACCGAGGGTTGCGTTGTCGCTTGCCCCGTCCTTGGAACGCCGCCAGGGCCGTAGTCGCCGCTGGGCCGATTCGCCGAGGCGTCTGCGCCACTGGAAGCCGCTGGGGCCTGCGCTGGCGCCTGGCCCTCCTTCGCTCCGCTGGTGGTTTGCGCTGCCACGAAAGTTCCGGGACCTGAGAGGGTGCCAACGAAAGCAGCGGCGATCATGGTATTTCCGATGCGGCTCCGGCGCATAGCGTGTCCCCTTTACATATTGCCGCCTTGAACAATCGGGCTTCGCCCGATGCAGGACAGTCAGTCGAGGAACGGCGCACAGTCGTGACCGTTCACGGCGAGCGTAGGTCGGCCCAAATCAACATTGTATCGCGCATCACGGCGGATCCCTGAGAACGTCATCCCTGAATCCGGGCTTACCCGAAACATCGCGATGGGCTGGACACAGGGGGTGGCATGGCATTGGGGGTTTCCCAGTGCCCCTGTCCTGAAGCAGGGCGTCGTAGCTGGGGGGCACTCGGGCTGCGGGCGAGGCGTTTGACCGCGGCACGAGGCGGGTGTGGCGCACCGATGAACCTCATGCCCAACGCCAAGGATGCGACGCCCGGAGCAGCAAGGCGATCGCATCCGCCTCGCTGTCGTCGGCCGACGCTGTGCTGTGCGCGCAGGACAGGCCATTTGCTCCCCGAGTTGGGGTTCCGGCATGCGGCGCCCACGCCAATTCGCAGTCGCGAGTGCTCCGACAGGCGGAGAACAGGCAGCCGCCTCCCGCGATGCCAGCATACCCGGCAATATACGGCAAAATCCGGCATCAACTGGCAGTCCGTCAGCCGCCGAGCCAATTGACGGCGGAGGCTGCCATTCGCAGCCTATGGCTGCATCCGGGAGTGTTGCGTGAACGACCTTGCCAGCGCCGCCTCGACCGCCTTGCGGCTGGTCGCCACCGCCGATCCAACGGTGGTGCAGGTGGTGCTGCTCTCGCTGCGGGTCAGCCTGACGGCGGTCGCAGTCGCGGCGCTGATCGGGCTGCCACTCGGCGCGCTGCTGGCGGTCGCACGTTTTCCCGGGCGGCGTGGCGTGATCGTCGTGCTCAACGCCCTGATGGGCTTGCCGCCGGTGGTGGCGGGGCTGCTGATCTACCTGCTGCTGTCGCGCTCCGGGCCGCTCGGCGGGCTGGGGCTGCTTTTCACCCCGGCGGCCATGGTTATCGCCCAGGCGGCGCTCATCACTCCGATCCTCGCTGCCCTCGCCCGCCAAGTGCTGGAAGGGTTGTGGGAGGAATATGCCGAACAGCTCCGTTCCTTCGGCGCCGGGCCGTGGCGCGCCGTGCCGACCCTGCTCTGGGACGGGCGCTTCGCCCTGCTGACCGTGCTGCTCGCCGGCTTCGGCCGGGCCAGCGCCGAGGTCGGCGCCGTCATCATCGTGGGCGGCAATATCGAGGGCTTCACCCGCGTCATGACCACCGCCATCGCCCTGGAGACGAGCAAGGGCGACCTGCCCCTTGCCCTGGCCCTCGGCCTGGTGCTGATGACCATCGTGCTGGCGGTGAACGCGCTGGCCCAGGGGCTGCGCGACGCCAGCGCGCGCTGGGCCGGCTGATGCGTGCCCCCGACACCATCCTGCCCCTGCAGGCCGAGAGCCTCGGCTTCGCCGTCGGCGGCGTGCAGATCCTGCGCGATGTCACCCTGACCATCGAGGCCGGGCCGCCCACCTTCCTCATCGGCCCGAATGGCGCCGGCAAGAGCGTGCTGCTGCGCCTGCTGCACCACCTCCTGATCCCGACCGCCGGGCGGGTTTCCTGGTCCGGCCTGCCCGGCGAGGCGGCGCGGCGCCAGGCGATGGTGTTCCAGCGTCCGGTGCTGCTGCGCCGCTCGGTGCTGGCGAATGTGCTCTATCCGCTGCGCCTGGCCGGCCTGGCACGGGCCGAGCGCGCGCGGCGCGCACAGGAGGGGCTGGACCTGGTCGGCCTCACCGCCCTGGCCGGCCGGCCGGCGCGCCGCCTCTCGGGCGGGGAGCAGCAGCGCCTGGCCCTGGCCCGCGCCGCAGCGCTGCAGCCGGAGGTGCTGTTCCTCGATGAGCCCTGCGCCAGCCTCGACCCGACGGCGACGCGAGCGGTGGAGGAAATCGTCGTGGCGCTGGCCGCGCGCGGCACCAAGATCATCATGACCACGCACGACCTCGGCCAGGCGCGGCGGCTCGCCGGCGATGTCGTGTTCCTCCACCGCGGCCGGGTGCTGGAGCATAGCCCCGCCGAATCCTTCTTCGCCGAACCCGAGACGCGGGAGGCCGTGGCCTTCCTGCGCGGCGAGCTGGTCTGGTGACTTTCCGCACGAACGACAAGGGCAGCAGGAGACACGGCATGTTCGGGACCTTGCGCAGAACCATCCTCACCGCGGCGGTGGCCGCGCTCGCCCTGCCCGCCCTGCTGCCGCTCGGCGCGGTGGCGCAGGAGCGCAGCATCACCGTCGCCAGCACCACCAGCACCGAGCAGTCAGGCCTGTTCGGCCATATCCTGCCGATCTTCATGCGCGAGACGGGGATCACCGTGCGCGTCGTCGCCCTCGGCACCGGCCAGGCGCTCGATGTCGGCCGGCGCGGCGATGCGGATGTGGTCTTCGTGCATGACCGCGCGGCGGAGCAGAAATTCGTCGCCGAAGGCCATGGCGGGCCTCGGCACCACGTGATGTACAACGACTTCATTCTCGTCGGTCCGGCCTCTGACCCTGCGAAGGTCGCCGGCCTGCGCGACAGCACGGAGGCGCTGCGGCGCATCGCCGCGGCGCGCGCGCCCTTCGTCAGCCGCGGCGACCGCAGCGGCACCCACGCGGCAGAGCTGCGGCTCTGGAAGCTGGCGGGGATCGACCCGGTGGAGGGCCGTGGCCAATGGTACCGCGAGGTCGGCCAGGGCATGGGCCCGGCGCTGAACACCGCCGCCGCGCAGAACGCCTATATCCTCGCCGATCGCGGCACCTGGCTCTCCTTCCGCAACCGCCAGGACCTGAAGATCCTGGTCGAGGGCGACACGCGGCTGTTCAACCAGTATGGCGTCATGCTGGTGAACCCGCAGCGCCACCCGCAGGTGAAGGTGGCCGACGGGCAGCGCTTCATCGACTGGATCCTCTCCCCCGCCGGCCAGCAGGCCATCGCCGCCTACAAGATCAATGGCGAGCAGCTCTTCTTCCCGAACGCCGCACAGCCGGAGCCGGGGGCATGAGGGCGGCGCTCGCCCTCGCCGCCGCGCTGCTGATGTCCGCCATGCCCGCCACGGCGGAGCCGGTGCGGCTTGCCGCCGCCGGCTCGCTGCGCGCCGCGCTCGCCGAAATCGCGGCCGGTTTCGCGGCAGCGCCCGGCGGCGTGCCGGTGGAGCAGACCTACGCGCCCTCCGGCCTGCTGCGGCAGCGCATCGCGCAGGGCGAGCCCTTCGAAGTCTTCGCCAGTGCGAACATGAACCACCCCGAGGCCGTCGGGCGTGAGCGCGGGCGTCCGGTGGTGCTCTTCGCCCGCAATCGGCTCTGCGCCATCGCCCGGCCCGGCCTCGACGTGGCGCCGGACACGCTGCTGGAGCGCATGCTGGATCCGGCAGTGAAGCTCGGCACCTCCACGCCGCAGGCGGATCCGGCCGGCGACTATGCCTTCGCCCTCTTCGCCCGCGCCGAGGCGGCCCGCCCCGGCGCGCAGGCGGCGCTGGAGGCCAAGGCGCTGCGGCTCACCGGCGGGCCGGACAGCGCCAAACCGCCCGCTGGCCGCGATCCCTATGCCTGGCAATTCGAGCGCGGCGCGGCGGATCTGTTCCTGACCTACTGCACCAATGCCGTGCTGGCCCGCGCCGCCGATCCCGCGCTGCGGCAGGTCGCGGTGCCGGAGGCCCTGTCGGTCGCCGCCGATTACGGCCTGGTGGTGCTCTCCGACCGGCCGGAGGCGGCGCGGCTCGGCCTCTTCATCCTGTCTCCGGCCGGGCAGGCGATCCTCGCCCGCCATGGCTTCGAGGCACCTGCCCTGCCGCAGGCGGCCGCTCGGTAAGGCTCCGTGGTGGGCCAGCGCGGTTGGCCCCGACCGGCGCCGCCCCCATCTGCGGCGGGGACGAGGAGGAGAGACCGCGATGCTGAAGCTGTCCGCCCGTAACCAGTTCGCCGGCACCATCCAGGATGTCCGCAAGGGCGCCACCACGACGCATGTGCGCATCGAGGTGGCGCCGGGCGTGGTCTTCACCGCCTCCATCACCAACGAATCCGCGGAGGAACTCGGGCTCAAACCCGGGGAGAAGGCGATTGCCGTGGTGAAGGCCTCCGACGTGATGGTCGGCAAGGAGGCCTGACCGGATGCGTCCCGGCCGCCGCGCCCTGCTCGCCGCCGGGGCCATGCTCGCCCTGCCGCGTGCCGGGCGGGCCGAGCGGCCGGTGGCCGATGCGACCGGCCGGCGCATCGCTGTGCCGGACCGGATCGCGCACGTCTTTCCGGCCGGTCCACCCGCCGCGATCCTGCTCTACACCCTGGCGCCGGATCTGCTGCTCGGCTGGCCCGCCCGCCCGCCGAGCCCGGCCGAGGCCGCCTTCCTCACGCCGGAAGCCGCTGCCCTGCCGCGCATCGGCCGCCTGACCGGCCGCGACAACACGGCAAATGCCGAGGCGGTGCTGGCCAGCCGACCCGACCTGGTTCTCGACTACGGCTCGGTCGCGCCCACCTTCGTCTCGCTCGCCGAGCGGGTGCAGGGCCAGACCGGGCTGCCGACGCTGCTGCTGGATGGCGCGCTCAAGAAGATTCCGGAAACCTACCGGTTGCTGGGGACCATCCTCGACCGGGTCGAGGCCGCCGAGGCGCGCGCCGGCGCCGCCGAACGGATCCTGGCTCAGGCCAGGGAAGCCGCGGTGCGCCTGCAGGCCCAGGGCCGACCGCGGGTTCTCTATGTCCGCGGGCCGCGTGGGCTGGAGACGGGCCTCGCCGGCTCGATCAACACGGAGATCATCGAATTCGCCGGGGCGGAGAATGTCGCCGGCCGCGCGCTCGGGCCCGGCGGCCTGGCGCAGATTTCGATGGAGCAGGTGCTCGCCTGGAACCCGGACTGGGTGATCGCCATCCATCCGGACTTCCCGGCGCATGCCCGGCAGGATCCGTTGTGGCGCAGCCTGCCGGCGGTGCAGGCGGGGCGGCTGGTGCTGGCGCCGGGCCTGCCCTTCGGCTGGGTCGACTTCCCGCCTTCGGTCAACCGGCTGCTCGGGCTGCTCTGGTTGCCGGTGCTGTTCGGCGTGCATCCCGTGGCGGGGCTGGCGGAGGCGGTCACGGCCTTCCACGCGCTGTTCTACCACCGCCGGCCGGAGCCCGCGCAGGTCGAGGCCCTGCTGCGCCCGGCCCTGCCAAGGACGTGAGCGCCACGATGGCCATGACCGGCCGGGCGCGGCCGGCCCGGTCGCGCGGGGCACTGGCCTGGGGGCTTGCCCTCGCGGCGCTGCTGGCCGCCTTCCTGGCGGCGCTGGCCGTCGGGCAATTCCCGATCGCGCCGGGCGAACTGCCGGCGATCCTGCTCAGCCGGGTGCAGGGCCCGGCGGCGACGGTGTTCTGGAACATCCGCCTGCCGCGCGTCGCGGCGGCAATGCTGGTGGGGGCGGCGCTGGCGGCTGCGGGCGCGGCCTTCCAGGGCATGTTCCGCAACCCGCTCGCCTCGCCCGACCTGCTCGGCGTCACGGCCGGCGCGTCGCTCGGCGCGGTGCTCGGCATCTTCCTCGGCCTGCCGGTCGCGGCTGTCCAGGGCCTTGCTTTCGCCGGCGGTATTGCGGCGGTGGTGGCCGTCGCGGTGCTGGCGAGCGCGGTGCGCGGGCAGGGCGACCCGGTGCTGGTGCTGATCCTGGCCGGCATCGCGCTCGGCGCACTGATCGGGGCGGCGATCAGCCTGCTCAAGATCCTGGCCGATCCCTACAACCAGCTCCCCGCCATCACCTTCTGGCTCCTCGGCACGCTCTCCGCCGCCACGCGGGGCGACATCCTGGCCGCGGCGCCACCGGCCCTGCTCGGCCTGCTTGGCTTGGTCCTGCTGCGCTGGCGGCTGAACCTGCTGACGCTGGGCGAGGACGAGGCGCGGGCGCTCGGCGTAAACACGGGTGCGTTGCGCGCCGGCGCGGTCGCCGCGGCGACCCTGGCCACCGCCGCGGTCACGGCGCTGGCGGGCGCGGTCGGCTGGATCGGGCTGGTGGTGCCGCATGCGGCGCGGCTGCTCGGTGGGCCGGACCTCCGGCGGCTGATCCCGCTCTCCATGCTGCTCGGCGCCGCCTTCCTGCTGGCGGTGGACACGCTGGCGCGCAGCGCCGGACGGCTGGAGGTGCCGCTCGGCATCCTGACGGCCATTCTGGGCACGCCGCTCTTTCTCTGGCTGCTGGCGCGGGCGCGGCGCGGGGGTGGCGGGCCGTGACGGCGCCGCTGCTGGAGGCGCGCGGCCTCGCCATCGGCCATGGCCGGCGCGTGGTGGCGGAGGGCATCTCGCTCTCCCTCGTGCCCGGGCGCGTGCTCTGCCTGCTCGGCCCGAATGGCGGGGGCAAGACGACGCTGCTGCGCACGCTGCTTGGGCTGATCCCGCCGCTGGCGGGTGAGGTACGGCTCAGCGGCGCCGAGATGGCGCGCCTGCCGCGGCGCGAGGTGGCGCTGCGCCTCGCCTATGTACCGCAGGCGGCGCCCGGCGGCTTCGCCTATGCGGCGCGGGAGGTGGTCGCCATGGGCCGCGCTGCCCGCCTGCCGTTGCTCACTGCGCCCGGAGCGCGCGACCGGGAAGTGGCGGAGGCGGCGCTGGCGCGGCTCGGCATCGCGCATCTTGCGGATCGGCCGGTGACGGAGCTTTCCGGCGGCGAGCGGCAGCTTGTGCTGATCGCCCGCGCCCTGGCGCAGGAGGCTGCCTGCCTGGTAATGGACGAGCCGACCGCCAGCCTTGACTTCGGCAACCAGGCGCTGGTGCTGCGCCAGGTGCGCACGCTGGCGGAGCGCGACGGGCTCGGCGTGCTGATGACGACGCACCACCCGGACCACGCTTTCCTGGTGGCGGATGAGGCGGCGCTGCTGCATGGCGGCGCGCTCACCGGCCCGGCCGCTCCGGAGGCGCTGATCACCGCGGCGCGCCTGCGCGAGACCTATGGCGTGGACACCGTGATCGGCACTGTCGAGACGCCCTCAGGGCCACGCCGCGTCTGCGCGCCGGTCGTGGCAAGCAGCGGAGCGGCATCGTGACGGCATCAACCGCCGCTTGCGGGCCGCTCCGGCTGGCGGCGCCGACAGGCAAAGCCCTGCCAACGTAGCGCGTCGCCCAACTCGCCAGGGTGGGCGCGACCGCGCCAGCGCCCCCGGAGCGATGCCCGAAGCTGGGGCAGGGACAATCCCTCGTTCTGGACCTCCGCCGGGGTGGTGGCGAGCAGCCGTGCCAGCCGATTTTCCAAGGGCGTGAGGCGTTCCCGTGCGGTCTGCGCCTAGGCGGGTCCTGTTTAGCGTGCGCGGCTTGGTTCGCAGCTACAGCGACATTCAACTTCACCAGAAAGAGGGGACGCCGCCAACTATTACCAACCATCGGCCGCTGCCGGCTGCTGAGGTCAAGTGCTATGGAATGCTATTCCGCCAGTTCGCCGCGCGAAGGGCCAGGGGGGACGAAAGTCTAGCGTCCCGTCCTCGCTTGGCCGGAACCGCGCCTGTCCTGGCTCTCACGCAACCCCAAAAGGAGGTCGCGCCGCCCGCGGTGCAGGCTGTCGCACCCTAGCGCAAGCGGAGCGTGGGGGAGAATGTGGAGAATAGCGGCAGGCCGGAACCAAAACCCCTCGAATCAAGACGCAAGAGGAAGGAATGGCGTGGCGATAGGAATCCGAAGCGAACCGTCTCTGCGGGCGGAGGCACCGCAGGATCGCTTGAGACTGCCTGCCGTTGCTGGCGATCCGATAGGGTACGTCGCTCATCCTCCAGGCGGGATGTCGCTAACACATTGGCCATCGGCATAGGGCGGCTGGATCGCGGCCAAGCGGCCCAGCTCAGGGCTCAAAGCCTATGGTATCGAGTGAGGTCCAGGCTAGGCGCAACATGCAGTGGGCAAATTGAGCGATTACCGTCTGTATGTCGTGCGCGCATTCCGAGAACTATATTCATGCCCTCTCAGTCGTCGGCTTACGCATCAGTCGCTTCGTCGAACGCTGCGCACCTTGCCGAGGCCCGGACCACGAGGCGTCCACGTAACAGAATACTCTCGTCGCCGAGCGACGGATCCGCCATACGGGCGGTCAGCAGGTCGAGACCGCGGCGGACCATCGCCGACACGGGCTGCTCGACCGTCGTGAGGCGGTAGGGCGGCCGCGCCGCGGCAGCGATGTTGTCGAAGCCGACGATTGAGATGTCCTCCGGCACCCTCAGGCCTGCCAGCCGCAAGGCATCGCTGGCCCCCATGGCCATGATGTCGTTGACTGCAAACACGGCATCCGGCCGGTCCCGCGCCTGCAATGCGGCAAGGCATTCGCCCGCGGCAAAGCCGCCCTCGTAGGTAGAGCCGCCCTCGAACCGCGCCACGACGTCCATGCCTTCCCGGGTCAGAACCTCCAGGAAGCCGCGCTCGCGCTCGGAGCTGGTGGAGGTGCCCGGCATGCCGCGGACCACCGCGAAGCGCCGATGGCCCGCGCGCAGAAGGAATTCCGCCAGCTGGCGACCACCCTCGGCGTTGTCGCAGGAGACCGCGCTCGCATGCAGGCGCGGGACGCGGTTGACCATGACGACTGGGACACCGTTGGCCGCACAGACCTCCGCCGCGCGCGAGCTGAGTTCGGCCGAGGTGATCAGTGCACCCTCGACGCGGTACTGCAGCAGCGCCTCCGCCGTCCTGTCCTCGATGGGACCAGCGCCGACATGCAGAAGCAGCAGACGCAACCCACGCTCCGCGGCCTGTGCCACCGCCTCCTGCAGCAGTTCGGGGTAGAAGGGGTTGTGGACGTCGCCGAGGACGAGGCCAATCAGGCCGCTGCGCCCGCCAGAGAGCGTGCGCGCCACGGCGTCAGGCGTATAGCCGGCCTCCGCCGCCAGGAGGGCGATCCGGCGGCGCGTGGCAGCGGAGATCCGGGGGTCGTTCTTCAGGGCGCGGGAGACGGTGGAAGCCGACACCCCGGCGGCCCGCGATAGCGTCAGGATCGTCGGACGGGAGGCTCCCCGTCCGGAAGGAGTAGCGCTCATCGCCATTGAAGTAGCAGGGGTCATCGGGCTAAGGCAAACGCTTGCGCAAGCACCGCTCTTCGCTGCTTCTGGCTCGAGGATAGCCTCTTCTAATTGCGACACAGTATAATCGAGTCAGGCTGCGCTAACGTGTGCGCAAAAAGGCTCGACTCGTGCCTGCTGCCGTCTTAACCTCGGCCCATGGACGGGCGGCCGGGGAACGGCGCAGACCTGGCCGGGAGCATGGGAGGATCGAAAAATGTCCGCACGCCCGCTGTCGCGACGTGCCGCCCTCGCCTACGGGGCGGCCGCGGTTGGAGCCGCCCTCAGCTTGCCGGCCCCGGCCCTGGCGCAGCAGGGCCGTCCCGTGCGCATCGGCGGCACGCCGAACTACGGTCCCGTCCTTCCGGTGAACGCGGCGCTGCGCCTCGGCCTCTTCGAGAAGGCCGGCGTGCGCGCGGAGTTCACCGGCTATGCCGGCGGCTCCGCCTCCATGGAGGCACTCGCAGCCGGCGAGGCGGACCTCATCAACTTCTTCCCGCCCGGCGCCGCGCTCGCGCGCCAGCGCGGCGTGCGCAGCGTGATCGTCTCGGCGGGCACGCTGACGCCGCGCGGCTGGAAGGTCATGGTCGCCAAGGACAGCCCGATCCGCGAGGTCCGCCAACTCGCCGGTAAGAAGATCGGCATCACCGCGAACGGCTCAACCACGGATTTCTTCGCGCTCTGGGTGGGAAAGCAGGCCGGCGGGACAGTCGCGCGCATCCCGCTCGGCGGCGGCGGCCTGATCCCGGGCCTGCTCGCGGGCAATGTGGACGCGATCGTTGCCTATCCGCCGCTCTCCTACCAGCTCGAGACGAGCGGCAATGGCCGGGTCGTGGTCGATCTCGGGACGGCAATGCAACCGAACCTGCCCGATGTCTGGATCGCCTCGGAGCGCGCGGTGAACGAGCGTCCGGAGGACATCCGCAAGGCGCTCGTCGGCCTCTACTCCGCGATCCGTTACATGAAGGCGAACCCGGACTGGGCAATCTCCTTCATCCAGGAGCAGAACCGCTTCGAGCCCCAGATCGCCCGGCTGGAATACGAGAACACCATCAAGAACCTGTCGGACGACGGCACAATCCGCGAGGAATGGGTCGAGGCCTCCCTCGAACTGGCCCGCCTCGCCGGGCTGCGGGATCTGCCTGCCGCGCGCGACATGTTCACCACGCGCTTCGTGCCCGTGACACCGATCGCAGCCTGACGGCAGCGGGGCGGGACGGATGCGGCGAAGCACGGTTCCCCTTCTGCAGCTTGGGATCGTCCTGACCTCCCTGCTTGCCTGGGAGGGGGCGAGCCTCACCGCGCTGCTCGACCCGCGGCTACTGCCGCCGCCGAGCGTCGTCCTCCCCACCATCTGGCACCTGCTCTCGGACGAGGTCTTCCTCCGCCATCTCGCGGTCACGAGCTGGGAGGTGGCTGTCGCCATCGTCATCGCCACGCCGCTCGGCGCGGCGATCGGCCTCGCGCTTGCCGAAAGCCCCTATCTGGGCCGCGCCTTCCGGCCCTTCTTCCACTTCCTCGCGGCGGTGCCGAAATCCATCTTCCTGCCAGTCTTCATCCTCCTGTTCGGAATCGGCTTCGAGCAGAAGGTCGCCTTCGGGGTCTTCCAGGCGCTGTTCGTGATCGTCATCGCCACGGGCGCCGCCGTGGCGGGGGTGCCCGCGGATCTCCTGCGCCTGGCGCGCGCCTATGGCGCCACCAAGTGGCAAACCTGGGCCGAGATCCAGTGGCACGCCATGCTGCCCCTGCTGCTCGAGGGCCTGCGGCTCGGCATGATCTTCAACATCACCGGCGTGATCTTCGCCGAGATGTATGTGGCCCGCCTCGGCCTCGGCCAGCGCCTGGCCACCTGGGGCCAGAGTTTCCAGATGCCGGAACTCTTCGCTGGCATCCTTATCGCGGCCGGCCTCAGCATCGCCGTGAACGAGGCGCTCCGGGCGCTTGAGCGGCGGATGGCGCGCTGGAGGCCGACATGACTGAAACCCGCACGACGATGGAGGCTCTCCGCATGGATGGTGCGCAGCCCGTGGCTGCAGGGCAGGACTTGGCTCATCGCCGCTCCAACGCCGCGGCGGCGGAGATTGAGGTCAAGGCCCTCACGCACCGCTATGCCGGCGCGGAGGGGCCAATCCTCGCGCTGCAGGACGTGTCGCTCTCGGTGCCCAGCGGGCATTTCGTCGGCCTCGTCGGCCCGTCCGGCTGCGGCAAGTCCTCCCTGCTGATGATGCTCGCGGGCTTGGTCACGCCGAGCGAGGGCAGCATCTCCATCATGGGCCGCCCGGTCCTCGGCCCCGCCCCGGAGCGCGTCGGCGTGGTATTCCAGGAGGCAAGCCTGCTGCCCTGGCGGACCGCGCTCGACAACGTCGCCTTCCCGCTCAAGCTGCGCGGCGTGCCCCGCGCGGAGAGGGAGGCGCGCGCGACGGAACTCCTGGCCCTGGTCGGCCTCGCTGGCTTCGAGCGGCGCTACCCACACGAATTGTCGGGCGGCATGAAGCAGCGCGTGGCCATCGCCCGCGGCTTCTGCCAGGATCCGCCCGTTCTGCTGATGGACGAGCCCTTCGCCGCGCTGGATGAGCAGACGCGCATGACGCTCGGCGATGAGCTGCTGCGTATCTGGGACCGGCAGCGCAAGACGGTCGTCTTCGTCACGCACAGCCTGACCGAAGCGGTCTATCTCTGCGACGAGGTGGTGGTGCTCAGCGCCCGCCCCGGCCGCGTGCTGGAGCGCATCGCAATCGACCTGCCGCGCCCGCGCACCTGGGAGGTGATGGCGAGCGCCGCCTTCGGCGAGTTGAGGGAGCGGATCTGGCGGCTGATCCGGACCACCCCATGAGCGCCACCGCCCGCCCGGCATTGCCCCGCCTGCTTCCGGGCCCCGTCACCCTTCGCTGGCTGGTCCTGGGTCTCGTGGTCCTGGCATGGGAGGCGGCGCCGCGGCTCGGCTGGGTGCCGCCAGTGATCCTCGCGCCCCCGAGCGCGGCGCTGCTGGCTGGCATCGCCGACTTCGGCACCTTCGCGCGCGCCCTCGCCTTCACGCTGGGCGAGATCGCGGTCGCGCTCCTCATCGCCTATGGCCTCGGCGGCGTCGTGGGCCTTGTGGTTGGGGCAACGCCGCTGCTGCGCGCCGCCCTGCTGCCGCTGCTCTCTTCCGTCTATGCGGTGCCCTTCATCGTGATCTACCCGGTGCTGACCGCCTGGCTCGGCATCGGTCCGGCGAGCAAGGTGTGGTTCGCCGGGTTCTACGGTTTCTTCCCCGTGGTGCTCGCCACCGTGGCAGGCGTCCAGCTCGTGGATCGAGGCTTGGTGCTCATGGCCCGGGCGAACGGCGCCAGCCGGACCCAGATGGCGATCGAGGTCATCATCCCCGCTGCCCTGCCCGCCGTCGTCTCCGGCCTGCGCATCGGGGGGGCACTGACCACGATCGGCGTCGTCGTGGCCGAGATGCTGGCGGCGACCGACGGTATCGGCTTCCTGATCACGCAGAACCGCACGATGTTCCGCACGCCCGAGGTCTATTTCGGCATCCTGCTCGTGCTGGCCCTCGCCGGCACGCTCGACACCATCATCGGCCGCATCGAGCGCCGCGCCAGCCGCTGGCGGCCACAGCCGGAGGGCATTGGCCATGGCTAGTCCTGCGCGCATGCTGCGCGAACTCCTGAACCGGAAGGGCGAGGCGCTGGTCGTGCCCGGCGGCGGCTCCCCGCTCGACCTGCTGCTGGCCGAGCAGGCGGGCTTCGCGGCCGGCTATGTCAGCGGCTACGCCACGGCGGCGCACCGCTTCGCCCTGCCCGATATCGGCCAGGTCGCCTTCGCCGAGATCGCCGACATGGTCCGCGCCACCGCCGCAGTCGTCTCGATCCCGCTGATCGTGGACGCCGACACCGGCTATGGCGACGTCGCCAATGTCCGACGCACGGTGCGCGGGCTGGAGGCGGCGGGCGCCGCCGCGGTGCAGATCGAGGACCAGGTCTGGCCCAAGCGCTGCGGCCATATGGAGGGCAAGGTGGTTGAGCCGCGCGCGGTGGCACTGCGCAAGCTGGCGGCCGCCCTCGAGTCCCGCCGCGATCCCGACACGCTGATCGTCGCTCGCACCGACGCGCGCGGACCCCACGGGCTGGACGAGGCGCTGGAGCGCTGCCTCGCCTTCAAGCGACTAGGGGCCGACATCCTCTTCGTGGACGGCCCGGTCTCGACGGAGGAGTTGCGCATCATCGGCCGCGAGTTGCCCGGGCCGGTCATGGCGAACATGTCGGAGAGCGGCAAGACGCCGCTGCACAGCGCGGCCGAACTGGCGGAGATGGGCTATGCCATCGCCCTCTTCCCCTCCTCCACGGTGCGCATCGCCCTGGCCGCAGTTCGGGAGTTCCTGACGGAGCTTCGCCGCACCGGGGACAGCCGCGGCTGGGTGTCGCGGATGGCCAGCCTGGCCGACACCAATGCCACCCTCGGCCTCGGCGCGATCCACGCCTTCGAGGCCGCGATGCTGGAGCGTAGCGAGAATGCAACCTGAGTCCTGGAGCGGTCCGCCCACCGGCCCGCAGACGCCCGACCACCTCCTGCGCGGCGCGGTGGACCTGCATCACCACGGCTTCCCGGAATTCACGCTGGAGCATCCGACGCGGCTCGACGACGCGGCGGAGCTCGCGCATGCTCGGACGGCGGGCATGGCGGGGATCGTGCTGAAGTCGCACTTCTTCCCGACCACCACGGCGGCTTGGCGGCTGAACCGGGAACTCGGCGGCGGGATCGAGGCCTTCCCCTCGATCACGCTCAACCCCTGCGCCGGCGGCTTCTCCCCGCTGGCACTCGAGGCAGCGGCGCGGCAGGGCGCGCGGGTTGTCTACATGCCGACCTGGGGCGCCGCGAACGACATCCGGCGCGGCGGCATCAGCCACTACATCGCACGGTATCTGCGCAGCGCCGATGCACTCCGGCCGGAACACGGCCTGACCGTAACCGACGAGGCCGGCCGGGTGCGCAGCGAGGTCGCCGAGTGCCTGGCGGTGGCCGCCGAGTTCGGGATGCTGGTCGCGACCGGCCATGTCTCCCCGAAGGAGAGCCTGGCCCTCGTCGCCGAGGCGAAGCGGCGCGGCGTGAGGGACGTGATGTTCCAGCACCCGGACAGCCACTCCATCGGCGCGACGCGGGAGGAGATCCGCGAGCTCGCCGCAGCCGGGGCCATCGTGGAGTTCTGCGCCCTCGGCTTCCTGCCAGCCTTCCAGCGCCTGCCGATCCCCACCTGCATCGAGATCGTGCGGGAGGTGGGGGCGGAGCGCGTGGTGCTGACCACCGACTGCTTCTTCGGTTGGATGCCCCCGGCGGCGGAGCTGCTGCGGATCACGCTGGGCAGCCTGCTGTTCCACGGCCTGACGGAGGCGGAGGCGGCGCTGCTGGTGCGCGACAACCCGCGCCGGATGCTCGGCCTCCCGCCCTGGCAGGAGCCCGGCACGGGGGAGGGCTGAGGCGTGCCGTCCCCCCGCACCATCACCGAGAAGATCCTCGCCGCCCATGCCCTGGACGGCGCGGTGGAGCCCGGCGCTATCGCCACCATCCGGCCAGATGTCGTGCTGCTCAACGACGTCTCCGGCCCCCTGGCCTTCGCACAATTTGCCGCAATGGGGGCGACGCGCGTCTTCGATCCGGAGCGCGTAGTGCTGGTCGCCGATCACTTCGCCCCGGCCAAGGATGTGGAGAGCGCCGAGCAGCTCCGCCTGACGCGCCGCTTCGCGGAGGAATATGGGCTACGGCACCATTACGGCCCGGGACGTGGCGGCATCGAGCACACACTGCTGGCCGAACTCGGCCTGGTCGGCCATGGCGACATCGTGTTCGGCGCGGACAGCCATACCTGTACGGCCGGGGCGTTCAACGCGCTCGGCATCGGCTTCGGCTCCACCGACCTGGCGGCGGCACTTGCCACCGGCCGGCTCTGGCTGCGGATCCCGGGCAGTATCCGGGTCGAGCTCTCGGGCGCGCCAAGGCACTACGTGACCGGGAAGGACGTGATCCTGGAGGTCATCCGCCGCGTCGGCTCGGACGGCGCGCTGGACGCTTCGCTGGAGTTTGGCGGGCCCGGCGCCTCGGCACTCTCGGTGGACGAGCGCATGGCCGTCGCCAACATGGCGGTCGAGGCTGGGGCGGATTGCTGCGTCTTCGAGGGCGACGAACGCTCCCTCGCCGACATGGCAGCGCGCGGCATGGCGCCGCGGTCTCCGGTGCAGGCGGACCCGGGGGCGGGCTACGTCGCGCGCCTGGAGTTGGATCTCGCCGAACTGTCGCCGATGGTGGCGCGGCCGCCCTCGCCCGCGAACGGCGTCCCGGTTGAGGAGCTGCGCGGCACGCGCGTCGATCAGGTCTATGTCGGCAACTGCGCCAACGGGACGCTCACCGACCTGCGCCAGGTTGCGGAAGTCCTGCGCGGACGGCGCGTCGCGCCGCAGGTGCGCATGGTAGTGGTGCCGGCGACCCAACGCATCTGGCGACAGGCCTTGGCAGAGGGCTTGCTGGACACGATCGCCGAGGCGGGGGCTGCGGTCTCCACGCCGACTTGCGGGGCCTGCTTCGGCGGCCATATGGGCATCCTCGCCGCCGGCGAGACGGCCATCGCCACGACCAACCGGAACTTCCGCGGTCGTATGGGGCATCCGGACTCGCGCGTCTTCCTGGCCAATGCTTGGGTCGCCGCCGCGGCCGCGGTTGCTGGGGAGATCGTCCCGCCCGCCGTCGTCCTGGGGTGCAGTGCCGAGGGGGCGCCGGCATGATCATACGTGGCCTGGTCCACCGCCTCGGGGACCATGTGGACACCGACGTGATTATCCCCGGGCGCTACCTGACGCTGCGCGAGCCCGCGGCGCTCGGCCGGCACTGCCTGGAGGGCCTTGACCCGGGCTTCAGCGTGCGTGTGCGGCCCGGCGACGTGCTCGCGGTCGGGCGCAATTTCGGCTCGGGCTCCTCGCGGGAGCATGCGGTGCTTGCCCTCAAGGGGGCAGGCATTGGCGCCGTGGTGGCAGAGAGCGTGGCGCGCATCTTCCATCGCAACGCCATCAACCTGGCCCTGCCGGTCGTAGTCTGTCCAGAGGCGGCCCGCGGACTGCAGGCAGAAGAGCCCGTCGAGATCGACTTCGGAGCCGGCACGATCCGGCAGGGAGATCGGACCTGGACGATGCCGCCGTTCCAGGGGGAGATCGCAGCCATCCTCGCGGCCGGTGGTTTGGTGCCGCGCGTCCGGATGTGGCTCACCGCTCACGGAAGCGACTCGGAGAGGAGATAGCTCCAAAGGAACCGGCGGCGCCCATCAAGTTAGGCACATCGTCGCGGTTGGTGCACCGATGCACGAGGCGGCCAGACGGGGAAGACCAAGGAACCAAGCGTCTTCCTCGCGAGCCAGAGCCGCTGGTTGCTCCAAGGGTATCGGGGTTCCAATCACGGCACGTACCGTTTCGCCACCTGCACCGAGAGCATGGCCGGGTCCAGCATGCGCTAGCGTCGATCTCGATGAGGCGCGTCGACAATGCCAGCGCGGCATGGGCGATGTCCCCCTGCTGCGCGCCGGGGACGGTGACATCGAGCAGGCTGGCGTCGCCCGGCGCGAGGTTCGGCAGGTCCCAGGCGACCTCCACGGCGAACTCCCGCTGCCTCACTGGCAGGGGGGACGAGCCGCAGGGCAGAGCCTGCACCGCCTCCGGCAACCCATAGAAGCGCAGCGCCTCGACCTCGATCTGCCCGTCGAAGCCGACGATGCCGATCTGCGCGAAGGCCACGCCGGCGCCGAGCCGCATCGTCCATCATCATGTGCCGGTTCAGCGAGGCGTCGGCCAAGGCTACACCGATTGACAGCGTGCCAAGGCGAATTCCTTCCTGGGAGCACAGTCCGCCACGAAGGCGGAGCCCTTCCGCGCATCGAGCAGCAGCTCCCGAGGGGGTGGCAATGCAGTGGTTTTGTTCTTGATTCGTTCGCATCTCTTCGTCATCGTCAGGCGCCATGCGCCCCTCTGATTCTCCCGACCCCGAACCGCCGCCGGAAGGCACAACCGCGTCCCCCGCTCCCTCGACGCCCCTCCTGACCCCAGCGAATCTCGCGGACGTCGCCTCGGCCCTGGCCTACGCCCTCCGCTTCGACGAGCGGGGCCGGCCGCGCCGGGGCGGCGCCTTGTGGGAGATGGCCGCCGCGCTGCTGGCCGAGCAACTCACGGCGCAGCTGGAGCGGGCGAATTTCGTGGTGATGCGCAAGGCGCCGCGGCCACCGCACGGGGCCGGATAGGCGGATTCCCGCTCGCCACGCGGCGACAAGCACAGTTCGACCCTGCCGGGAAATCTGCAACGGCCCAGCGGACGCACCACCGATGTCCTCAGCCGCTCCCGACGCCCCGCTTGATCAGGCCGCCGTCCTCGCCGCCCTGCGAGCCCGCATGGCGCGGCTGGAAGGCTCCGGCCGGGCTCGAGGTGAAGCTGGCCCCGTCCCGGTCTGCGAGAGGCTGCCGCTACCCGACGGCGGGCTGGCGCGTTCCGCGCTGCATGAGGTGCTGGCCACGGCCCCGGGCTGTGGCGCTGCCTTCTGCGCCCTGCTGCTGGCCCGCACCGGTGGCACCGTTCTCTGGATCGCCAGCGGCAGGGATGAGCTGCTGGCCTGGCCGCCGGGCCTCGCACGCTGCGGTCTCGCCCCCGCCAATCTGATCCTGGTCCGGGCCGGGCGATGGCCGGACGCGCTCTGGGCCATGGAGGAGGCGCTACGCTGTCCCGCGGTGACCGGCGCGGTGCTGGCCTTGGCCTGGGACACCAATCGGCAAGCCGGTGACAGCAGGCTGGATCTGACGGCAACGCGCCGGCTGCAACTGGCGGCCGAGGCAGGCGGGGCGCTCGGCCTGCTGCTGCGACCGAACACCGCCGATCCGGCACCCACCGCGGCGGTGACACGCTGGCGGATCGGGCCGCTGCCCACGGCAGAGGCTGGGGCTGGCCTGGACGAGCCGCGCTGGCAGTTGGAGTTGCTGCGAGTCCGCGGCGGGACGCCGGGCGGCCCCTGGGCGGTGACCTGGCGCGCGGCCGAGGGGCGGCTGGATCTCGAGCGGGGGGAGACGGCCTCCGCCGCCAGGGCCAGCCGCGGCGCCTCCGCATGACGGGCCAGCCCTGCCTTCTGCCGGCGGATGGGCTGGGATCGCGCCGCTTCCTGGCGCTTCACCTGCCCTGTCTCGCCACCGACCGGATCCGCCGGGCAGAGCCGGACCTGCCCACCGACCAGCCCCTCGCCACCTGGGCGGCCTCCGGCAGCCGCCGCGTGCTGGTGGCCGTGGACCAGGCCGCGGCGACCATCGGTCTCCGGCCCGGCCAAGCGCTGGCCGATGCTCAGGCGATCGCGCCCGGCCTCCTGCTCCGTCCCGCCGACCCGGATGGCGATGCCCAGGCACTGCAGACGCTGGCGCTCTGGGCGCGGCGCTACACCCCGCTCGCCGCGACCGATCCGCCGGATGGGCTGCTGCTCGACATCACCGGCTGCGCCCATCTGCTGGGCGGCGAGCAGGCCCTGCTGCGCGATGCGCTGACCCGGCTGCGGCGGGCAGGCATCGCTGCCCGCGGTGCGGTGGCCGGCGCCGCCGCGACCAGCGCAGCCCTGGCGCGGGCCCGGCTGGACAACCCGGTGGTGGTCTCCGGCATCGAGGCGGCGGTGGCGGCGCCGCTGCCGCTCGGGCCTGCCCTGCGGCTGTCCCCGGCCATGCTGGCGGACCTCGCCCGCCTGGGCCTGCGCCGGGTGCGCGACCTGCTCGACCAGCCCCGCGCCCCGCTCGCCCGGCGCTTCGGGCAGGAGCTGCTGGACCGGCTCGATGCGGTGACCGGGCAGCGGCGGACCGCCATTCGGCCCGTGACTGAACCGCCGGACCTCAGCGTCGCCCAGGACCTGCTGGAGCCGATCATCACCCGCGCGGGCATCGACGCGGTGCTCGACCGGCTGCTTGCCACGCTCTGCGCCCGGCTGCGGGCGGCGGGGCTGGGCGCGCGGCGCATCGCGCTTTTGGCCTGGCGGGTGGATGGGGTGGTGCAGGAGGTGGCGATCGGCACCGGCCAGCCGACGCGCGAACCGACGCATCTGCGGCGGCTCTTCGCCGAACGGTTGGAGCGGCTGGAGCCGGGCCTCGGTTTCGAGCGGATGACACTGGAGGCGCGGGCGACGGAGCCAATGGCGGCCGGCACCCAGGCTGGCCTCGGGATCGGCGGCCGGAGCGACACGGCGGCCATGGCCGAGGCGCTGGCGCAACTGCTGGATCGCCTGGCGCAGCGCCTGCGGGTCCACCGGGTTGCGCCGGTCGCCAGCCATTGGCCGGAGCGCATGGTCGCCGCCCTCGACCCGCATGCGGCCGTCCCGGCCATGCCGGCGGGCTGGGCAGCGCCGGGGCTGCCGGTCCTGCTGCGGCGCCGCCCGGAGCCGCTGAAGGCGACGGCCCTGCTGCCGGATGACCCTCCCTCGCTGCTGCACTGGCGTGGCGTGGCACATCGCCTGCGCTGGGCGGAGGGGCCGCTGCGGCTGGAGCCGGAGTGGTGGCGGGCGCACCCGGACCTGCAGCGGCGCGACTACTATCGGGTGGAACTGGCCTCCGGCGTGCGGCTCTGGGTCTGTCGCACCGGCCCGCCGGAAGCGGCACGCTGGCTGCTGCATGGCCACCTGCCATGACCGCTGCCTTCGCCGAGCTCGGGGCGCGCTCCAACTTCTCCTTCCTCGACGGGGCCTCGCATCCGGAGGAGCTGGTGCAGACCGCTCAGGAACTCGGCCTCGCCGGGCTCGGGCTCTGCGACACCAACAGCCTCGCGGGGGTGGTGCGCGGCCATGGCCCTGCCGCTGCTGCTGGCCGCTGCCTGCACCTACCGGGGAGACGACCAGCGGCGACTGGATCGCCTGGCGCAGATGGCGAGCGCTGCCGGTCCGGCCTGTGGCGGCCTGCTCGCCACAGGTGATGTGCGCTTCCACCACCCAGCGCGGCGACGGCTCGCGGATGTGCTGACCGCCATCCGGCTGCGCACCACCGTGGATGCGCTGGGCCATGCCGCCGAGCCGAATGCCGAGCGGCACCTGAAGTCGCCCGCCGAGATGGCACGGCTCTTTGCCCGCCACCCGCAGGCGGTGGCGAACACCCTGCGGGTGCTGGAAGCGGCGTCCGGCTTCTCGCTCGACCGGCTCCGCTACGAATACCCCGAGGAGGTGCTGGAGCCCGGCCGCACGGCGCAGGAGACGCTGGAAGCCCGGGTCGAGGCGGCGGTGGCGGAGCGCTGGCCATGCGGCGCGCCCAAGACCATCCGGGACCGCCTTGCCCACGAACTGCGCCTCATCCGCGAACTCGGCTACGCGCCCTACTTCCTGACCGTGCACGAGATCGTCCGCTTTGCGCGCGAGAAGGGCATCCTCTGCCAGGGCCGCGGTTCGGCGGCCAACTCCGCCGTCTGCTACGTCCTCGGCATCACCGCGGTGGACCCGGAGCAGCATGACCTGCTGTTCGAGCGCTTCGTCTCCGCCAGCCGGGGCGAGCCGCCCGACATCGACATCGATTTCGAGCACGAGCGGCGCGAGGATGTGATCCAGCACCTCTACGAGCGCTATGGCCGCAACCGCGCGGCGATCTGCGCCACGGTCATCCGCTACCGGCCCAGGAGCGCCATCCGGGAGGTGGGAAAGGCGATGGGCCTCTCGGAGGACATCACGGCACGCCTCGCCAGGGCAAGCTGGGGGCCGGGGCGGGAGATGGATCTCGCCGCACTGGCCAAGGCCGAAGGGCTGGACGTCGCGGATCTACGCCCCGGCGCAGATCGTGCGGGATGCACGCGAGCACGGGGTCGTCGTGCGGCCGGTGGATGTGAATGCCAGCGAATGGGATTGCACGCTGGAGCCGGAACCCGCGAGCGCCGGTGGCCTGGCACTGCGGCTCGGTCTGCGGCTGGTGGCGGGACTGTCAGAGGCGGAGGCGCAGGCCATCGTCGCCGCTCGCCAGGCGCGCAACGGCGCACCCTTCAGCTCGGTGGAGGATCTGGCCTGGCGCACCGGCTGCGGGCGCAAGGCCCTGGAGGCGCTGGCCGTGGCGGATGCCTTCGCCAGCCTGGGCGCCGACCGCCGGCGCGCCAGTTGGGAGGCACGTGGCGTGGCGGATGGCCCGCGGGACCTGCCGCTCTTTGCCATCGCCAGTGGCACAGTGGAGGCGGCGATGGCGGATCAATCCCCGCTGCTTCCGGAGCCCACCACCGCCCTGCCCGCCCAGTCCGAGGGGGAAGCGGTGGTGGATGACTACATGGCCACCGGGCTGACCTTGCGGCAGCATCCGTTGGCACTGCTGCGGCCCAGGCTCGACCAGCTAGGCTGCGCCGACACGCGGCGGCTGAACGCGGCACGTCCAGGATCGTGGCTTCGGCTGCCCGGGCTGGTGCTGATCCGCCAGCGCCCGGGCACGGCGAAGGGCATCGTCTTTCTCACCGTCGAGGATGAACACGGGATCGGCAATCTCGTCGTCTATCCGGACGTGGCGGCGCGGGACCGGGCAGCGCTGGTCTCAGGTCGCCTGTTGCTGGCGGAAGGCCGGGTAGAGCGGGAGGAGAAGCGTGCCGAGGTCCCCATCATTCACCTCATCGTCCACCAGTTGACCGACCGCTCCGACCTGCTGGACGGTCTCCTGCAGGAGGACGGCACGCCGGATGGGGAGAGCCAACCCGGGGATGCTGGCCTCGACGGTGCTATCCGGGCCGAACACCGCCCCGGACAGGTGGAGCCGGGCAGCATCCGGCCCCCCAAGGCCAAGCTGCCGGCAAGCCGCGACTTCCGTTAGGCCCTCTAAATCGGCCAGGTCCCAAGGTTTGGAGAGAATCCGCCCTCCGGAGAGAGAATTCCGGCCCCTACCGGCATCCGCACTCCCAGGTCCTTTCGCCACCTCTGGCGCAACCTGCAGTTCAGGGCGCCGGCCGACCAACCGGAGAGCGGGTTTGTAGGGAGAAATGGCGTAGCGATGGGAGCCTAGGAACGAAAATCTCTGGACTACGGTACCTGGTATGCAACTGCCGTCTCCAGCCGTGGCTGAGGTCGGTGTGGCGGTGATTGACTCGATGCCGGGCATCGTCGCCAAGTGGTCCGTTCTTGGCGCAGGCGAACTGGGTTTATCCACCTGTCCGAAATCCGGAGACCACGTCACGGTGCCCTCAGCCGACAAACCACTCTACCTGTCGAGCCGGTATCGCAGATAGACCAGCCCACGCGCCTCGTTCCAATCCGCGGCGCGGTTGTAGCGTAGGGCCGTCCCGAGCCGCAGTTGCGGCGTGACCGTATATTCGAGATCCGCCCTCGCCTCGCCGGTCACGCCGCTCCGGGTCTGGCCAGGATACTGTGTCTGCAGCGTCGAATCATTGGCTACCGCAACCTGCAGATCTGCCTGTAGCCCGGGCTCGGTCGGGAAGAGCGGTGCGGATTTCTCCCGCCAGCTCGCGAAGCCGATCGTGCCACCGAGCCGCCAGGAGAAGTTACCGGAACGGCGCCGCCAATCTATTGGCAGGTTCAGGGCCGTATAGGATTGCGGGCTGAAATAGCCGCCATGTCCCAGGGTGAAGTGGCGTAGGTTCTTATCATAGCCAAAATAGACCAAGTCGAGCCCGGCGGTCACTTCCTCATCGGGGCGGCGGATCACGGCATAGGACATGCCGAGGCCGGCCTCGATCCGGGCATTCTCGGCAACACCCTTGCCCTTGAAGACGGAATAGCCGCCGCCGGCATAGAAGGTCGCCGGGCCTGCGCTGTACTCAAGCTGCATGCGGCCGCCGCTGCGGACCACCCCACCCCAGACACCGCCATACTGCGGATCGCGCTGTCCGGACCAGGAGAGTAGGCTGTCGGTCACCGCCCGGCGCTCGCCGATGACACGCAGGCGCAGGCTGTCGGCGATCAGCGGCGCTGCCTCGATGCCGCCTAGCAAGTTGGTGGTGCGGAAGCCAATCGGCGTCGTGCCGATGTCGAGGGCCAGTGCGCCGCGCTGCCAGCCAAGGCTGAGCCCCACGCCCGCCGCCGTGGTGTCGGAAGGCGCTCTGCCCCCAGAATCATTCAGGGCATTCGCGCCGAAACGCCGCAGCGAAGCAGGGTCGCCCGCAAGGTTGCCGCTGGCGATCGCCACTGGTGTCGCGCGTACTGTCACCCGCCCACCGAGCACATTCGGCCTAGTAGACGCTTCCAGCTGTCCCGAAATCTCATCCAGCTTGTCCAGGCCGCCGCTGCCCGAGCGGCTGCGGATCGCCGGTGCCATCACCAGGTGGGGCGAGACCTCCTCCCGCAGGGCTGCCAGTTCGCGCGCGATCTCGGCGGAAACGGGGTCGGGCGGGGGCATGCCCTGCTCCGGCGTGGCGGCACGCAGGAAGGGGTTATCCCCAGGGGAACTCCTGTTGCCCGGCGGCGTGGCCGAGAGGAAGGGGCTTGCCCGGTCCTCCCCGGTCTGGGCGCGGCGCTGTTCGGCCGCGGCCTCCAGCAGGTGCTGCGCTCGGCGGGCATCGCCGGTGGCGCGTGCCAGGCGCGCCTCCAACAGCAGCACCCGCGGCTCCTGCGGCGCCAGCGCCCGTGCCTCGGCCACCGCTACCTCGGCGCGGCGGAAGTTGCGGGCGGCGATGGCCGCTTCCACTACCACCGTCCTGGCGTCCAGATTGCGCGGATCGCGCGCCAGCACGGCCTCGGCGATGCGTGCTGCTTCGCTCGGCTGCCGTGCCCCCTGGTAGAGCCGTGCCAGCGCCAGATTGGCCGGCGCGTCCTGCGGATTACGTGCCAAAACCGGGCGCAGCCGCTCGAAGGCGCCGGCCTGATCCCCCTGCTCGTTCAGCTGGTCCGCGGTGCGGACCGCGATCCCGGACTGCAGGGCGACGAGTTGGCGTCGGTCCTCGGCAGAAAGCTGTCCGTCGGCCTCCAGCGGCCCGAGCAGGACCTGCGCCGTCTCCGGCCGCCCCGCCTGCAGCAGTGCCGCGGCAATCGCCAGCCTTCCGGCGGGCTGGATCTGGCGGTTGGCGGCAAGGGCAACCCGCGCCGCCTCATCGGCCCCGCGCGGATCGCGCAGCGTGCCGAAGACGCGCACCACCTCTGCGGCCAGGGTGCCGGAAGCGTCCTGCCGTGCGGCGAGGGCCAGCAGCCGGTTGCGTCCCTCAGAGCTGCCGCTGCGCGCCGCCTCGGCCGCGGTGGCGATCTCGGCATGGCTGCGGGTTCGCGCCAGCAGCCGGTCCATATCGGTGGTGCGCTGGCGCGCGGGGACCGCCTCCATCAGCGCCACCGCATCGGCCAGCCGGCCCTGCTCCTCGGCGAAGAGCGCGGCGGCGAAGCGTGCCTCGGCGCCGCCACGGGCGAGCGCCTCCTCCAGCAGGGCGCGCCCTTCCGCGGGCTTTCCCTGGCGCGCCAACACCCGCGCCAGGTCCAGCCGGATCCAGGGGTTGGCTGGCTCGGCAGCGAGGGCGGAGCGCAGCAGTGTGGCGGCCTCCTCCGGATCGGCGGTCCGCGCTGCCC
>Ga0207747_1000595_pt1 | contig 37716 bp, 37 predicted proteins | sample HigsolmetaGSP11D_FD_184839 | JGI IMG/M metagenome (GOLD analysis project Ga0207747, IMG submission 184839) | High solid enriched microbial communities from the Joint BioEnergy Institute, USA - SP1-1-D (SPAdes) | ecosystem: Engineered > Bioreactor > SSF (Solid state fermentation) > Aerobic >...
AAGCTGCAGCCGGTGTAGGGCGCGGCCGCCCTGCGTCCTGGGCCGGCCGCCTCACGGCGCCGGGCCGTGCGGCCCTCTGCCGATCGGACGGCTTCGGAAGCGGCTGGACATCCGGCGCCGGCGGAAATCCCGGGTGACCTGAGGCACCGGCCGGCCACCGCGCCGCCCGGAGCGGTCGTGCCTTGGCGCCCTATGGTACGGCCAGGCCGGGCAGGCAGGGCCGGCCAGCATGACGCGCCATGAAATCCGTTGCGAAATTGGTGCGAACTCTGCGGGAAAGAAAGCGGGCCGGCCGGACTGCTCCAGCCGGCCCGTGGCTGCCTCGCGGCTGCCAGTCTGGCAGCGGCTTGCCGGGAAATAGCCGCTGCCGAACGCCGTCCGTCCGAACCCGAAGGCATCGGGACGACGGGGAGAAGAATGCGGCAGTGCGCCTCAACGCGAAGTGGGAGCCGGCTTAATTTGTGGCAATCCCATGTCGGGATCGTGAGCAGGCCGAGGGCGATTCCGACTCCGCGCGAAGCAAGGTAGGCTCAGGCGGCGGAAGCAGTGGGGGGAAGAACGGCCATGGATGATCCGATTCCGGGACTGACGGTAAGGCGCCTCGCCGGCGCGATCGGGGCGGAGGTGCAGGGCATCGCCCTGTCGCCCGACCTGCCGGAGGAGGCCATCGCCCGGCTGCGGCGGATCTGGCTGGAACACGGCGTCATCTTCTTCCGCGACCAGGATCTCTCGCCGCAACAATTCCTGGCGGTGGCCAGGCGATTCGGAGAGGTGGTGGAATATCCCTTCGTGAAGGGCCTGCCGGAGGCACCGGAGGTCATCCCGGTGGTGAAGCTGGAGCATGAGCGGGTGAATTTCGGCGGCCTCTGGCACACCGACACCGCATATCTCGAAACCCCACCCATGGCGACCATGCTGATCGCGCGGGAGGTGCCGCCCTATGGCGGGGATACGCTCTTCGCCAGCATGTACGCGGCCTATGACGCGCTGTCGGAAGGGATGAAGCGGCTGCTCGACGGGCTATGGGCGGTGAACAGCTCCGCTAAGGCGGATGTGACGAAGACGCGGGAGGACCGGCTGAAGGACAGTGCCCGCACCGATGCAAGGCAGGTCTATGAAGCCGAGCATCCGGTGGTGCGGACGCATCCGGAAACCGGGCGGAAGGCTCTCTACGTGAATACCGGCCACACCACCCGCTTCGCCGGCATGACGGAGGAAGAGAGCGCCCCGCTGCTGGAATACCTGTTCCGGCACCAGGTACGGCCGGAATTCACCTGCCGCTTCACCTGGCAGCCGGGTTCCATCGCCTTCTGGGACAACCGCTGCTGCCTGCACAACCCGGTGAACGACTATCATGGCTTCCGCCGCGTGATGCACCGAGTCACCTTGGCGGGGGACAGGCCCCGTTAGCCGATGGATTCGGCGGCCATCCCCATCGCCACACGCTAGCTAAAGACACCATGGAACATCTGACTGGAGGAGCCGGCGAGCTGGGCTGGGTGGCCCTCAAGGCGCTCCTGCTCTACCTTACCGCCGTGTTCGGCTTCCGGATCGGCCAGCGCCGGACCCTTGCCGAGTTGTCCCCCTTCGACTTCGTTGCCGCCGTTGCGGTCGGCGCCATCGTCGGCCGCGTGCCGAATGCCCATGACGCCAGCTATCTCGCCGGGCTGGCGACACTGGCGGCGGTGCTGTTCGGGCACTGGTGCCTGACGCGGCTGCGCCAGTTCCCCAGCGTGGCCCATCTCCTCGAACACAAGCCGCGGCTGCTGGTCGCGCAGGGGCGGGTGCTCGACGACGAGCTCCGGCGCTGCGGGCTGACGCGGAGCGACCTCTACGGCCTGCTGCGTCGGCAGGGCATCGAGGATCTCGGTGAGGTCCGCTTCGCGATCTTCGAGCAGCGTGGGCAGCTTTCCGTCATCCGCCAGGCGGAACGCTGCGCCCCGGAGCCGGATCTGGTCCGCGACATCGTGGCGCGGACCTTCCGGCAGGCGTGAACCGGCTTCAGTCTTTTGCGAGCGCGGCCTCCACCGCCGCGGCGGTGCGGAACAGGGCGGCGTCGGCCATGTGCTCCCCTGTCAGCATCAGCCCGACCGGAGCCTCGCCCGGCCGGTGGATGGGCAGGCTGATCGAGCAGCGGTCGAGGAAATTGCCAACCGAGGTGTTGCGCAGCAGCAGCATGTTGATGCGGTTGTATTCGCGCTCATCCTCCACCTCGGCGATCGCGGGCGGGATGACCGGGCAGGTGGGGGCGACGATCGCATCGAAGGGGGCCGTGCGCTTCGCCACGGCGGCGATGATGCGGGCGCGGGCATTCACCAGGTCGATGTAGTCGGCCGCCGACATGCGCTCGCCGCGCCGGATTCGGGCGAGGACGCGGGGGTCGTAGCCCTCGGCCTTTTCCGCGATCAGGCCGCGGTGCCAGGCCCAGGCCTCGGGGGCAGTGAAGCCGCCGAGGCGGTTGGCTTCGGGAATCTCCGCCAGCTCCGGCAGGTCGAACAGCTCGATCCGGGCGCCGGCACCGGCGAGGCGGGAGAGGGCACGGCCGAAGGCGGCACTGACCGTCGCGTCCATGTCATCGGTCAGGAAGGTGCCGCGCGGCAGCCCGAGTCGCAGGCCGGCGACGGGGGCAGGGACCAGCGGCTCGGGGTCCTCGACGCCGCTGATGACGGCATCCAGCAAGGAGCAGCAGGCGACGCTCCGTGCCAGAGGCCCGACCGAGTCGAGCGTAGGGGAGAGGGGCAGGACGCCGGCCAGCGGCACCCGCCGCGCCGTCGGCTTGTAGCCCACGATGCCGCAGAGCGCCGCCGGGATGCGGCAAGAGCCGCCGGTATCCGTGCCCAGCCCGCCGAAGCCCATATGGTCCGCCGCCGCGACCGCGGCGCCGGAGGAGGAGCCGCCCGGCAGCCGGCCCGTGGCGCGGTCCCAGGGGCTCTTCGGCGTGCCGTAATGCGGGTTCACGCCCAGGCCGGAGAAGGCGAATTCGACCATGTTGGTCCGGCCGATGACCACGAAGCCAGCCCGCTTGAGCCGCGCCACCGCCGGGGCATCGGCGGCGGCCGGGGGCGCGTCCTTCAGCACCACGGAGCCGGCGGGGGTGGGGTGGCCCTGTTCGTCGAACAGGTCCTTCACCGTGACGGGGATGCCGGCCCAGGGGCTGGGCGCGCGGCCGGCCCGGCGCAGTGCGTCCATGGCGCGGGCCTGGGCGCGGGCGGCCTCCGCATGGACGGCGGTGAAGGCGCGGCGGCCCTCGCCGGCCGGATCGGCGATGCGGTCAAGAGCGGCTTCGACCAGTTCGGCGGCAGTGGTGCGGCCGCTGGCAAGGGCCGCGGCGGCGTCGGCGATATGCTGCATGGCCGGATGCTGGCCAGGATTGCCGCAAACGGCAAGCGGGGCCGGGGGGCTTCTGCCGCCCTCGGCCCCGCGACCCTCACCGGAAGATGCCTAGTCCCGCGCTGCCGCGTCGTTTGCCGGCGGGACCCGGACGATCTCCTCCATGGCGAAGGGGAAGAGCAACAGCCCAAGCATCCAGCCCTCGATCAGGGGGATGCCTTCGGCCGCCCCTGCCGGCGGCGCCTGTTCCTCTTCCATCTGCTCTCTTTCCGTCCCTTCGGTGCAGGGGATGCAACGCCGCGGGGTGGGAGGGGTTCCCGGACGGGAAGGCGGATTTTCAGGCGCCCGCCGGCCCGGCTTTGCCGGGAAGGGCCGTTGCGGTAGCCCTCGCTCCCGGCCCACGGAGGAGAGACCGGCATGACCCTGCCCCTGGACCAAGTGCGGACGGCGCTGACCGGAATCTCCGGCATCCTGGTGACGCCCTTCGACGCCGAGGACCGGATCGCCCCGGCACGGCTGGCCCCTGTGATCGCCCGCTGTGCCGAGGCAGGGGTGGATGCGCTGACGGTCAACGGCAATACGAGCGAATTCTACGCGCTGAGCTACGCCGAGGCGGAGCGGATGCAGGCCGAGGTCCCGGCCCTGATCGGCGGCCGGACGGCGGTGGTGGCCGGGGTGGGCCGCAGCGTGCAGGAAGCCTGCGCCCTGGCGCGGCGGGCGAAGGCGGATGGCGCGGATGCGGTGATGGTGCATCAGCCGCCCGATCCCTTCGTCGCGCCGCGCGGCGTCACCGCCTATGTGGCGAAGGTGGCGGAGGCGGCCGGGCTGCCGGTGGTGCTCTATCTCCGCAACGACGGAATCGGCCTGCCGGCGATCGAGGCGCTGTGTCGCATTCCCGGCGTCATCGGCGTGAAATGGGCAACGCCGAACCTGATGGTGCTGGCCCAGGCCATCCGCCGCGCGGGGGAGGGCATCTCCTTCATCTGCGGCCTGGCCGAGCCCTGGGCGCCGCCGATGACGGCGCTCGGGGCGCGAGGCTTCACCTCCGGCCTCATCAACATCGCGCCGGAGCGGTCGGTGGCGATCCTGAGGGCGCTGCGGGAAGGGGATTACGCGCGGGCCAATGCGGCGATTGCAGCCATCGGCGGCTTCGAGGCGCTGCGGGCGGAGGAGCAGAACGGCGCCAATGTCTCCGTGGTGAAGGCGGTGCTGATCCTGACAGGGGTGGATGTCGGCCCGGCCCGGCCGCCCGCCGCCTGGCCGCTGCCGCCGGGTTCCGCCGCCGCGTTGCGGCAGTTGCTTGCCGAATGGGGCAAGCTGCCGCGGAAGTAGGCGCTACTCCGCGGCGCGCCGGGTGCCGTGGACGAGCAGCGGCACGGCGCCCGGCAGCGCATCGCCTGTCCAGAGGGAAGCCAGCAATTCCTCCGCTGCCCGCGCGCCGATGACGGGGACCGTCAGTTCGCGGAATTTCTCCGACAATTCCGCATCGGAGAGCGGCGCGTCCGGATCGCCCTTGCGGGTCGGCTGGTAACGGAACAGCTCCCGCCCGTCCTTCAGCGTTACCGTCAGCTTGGCGGCGCGTTTGCCGGGATAGGCATCCGCCAGTTCGGGGTCGAGGCTGACCGTAATCCTCGGCATCAGCGCGCGGATCGTCGGATTGGACAGGTTCTCCGGCTCGAAGGCGGCGATGCGGACGCCGCCCAGCACCAGCATGGCGGCGAGGCAGTACTGGGCGGAGAAGCGCGCCTCCTGCTCCGTCCGCACCGCCGGGCGGTCGCAGACATCCTTGGTAGCGCTGTAGCCGCCGAGATGAATGCGGGCCACGTCATCCGCAGCGAAGCCGTGCTCGGCCTGGAGGTCACGCAGGGCGTCCAGCCCGGCGAAGATATGGCCGCAGCAGCCATGGTTCTTGAAGGTCATGGCAGTGATGGCGAAGCGCTCGCCGAGCCCGGCAAGCGCCTTGTCCCATTTGCCGGTATCCTCGCTGGTGGCGGCGGCGAAGCCGACCGGGCCGTGCAGCGCATCCAGCGCCCCGGTCACGCCTGCTGCGGCGCCGATGGCGGCCAGCGCGCCGGCATCGGCCGCATGGCCGGGATGCAGGGGCTTGGACATGCCATCGCTGCGGAAAGCCTGCTGCAGGCCACCGGCGAAGGTGGCGGCGGTGGCGATGGCGTGCGCGGTTCGGGTCGCGTCGCAATCCAGCAGCACGGCGGTGGCTGCCGCCGCGCCGAAGGTGCCGACCGTGCCAGTGGTGTGCCAGTATTTGTAATGGCTTGGCTGCACCGCAACGCCGATGCGGCAGGAAACCTCATAGCCTGCCGTGATGGCACGGAGGAGCTGCTCCAGCGTCGCGCCGCGTGCTTGCGCCGCGGCCAGGGCGGCGCCGATGGTGGGGCAGCCGGGGTGGTAGCCGGCATCCCGAAAGATGTCGTCGAATTCCACCGTGTGGCTGGCGGTGGCGTTGAGCAGGGCGGCATGGCGCAGCGGGCTGGCCATGCCGTCCACATAGCAGATGGCGCGGCCGGGGCCTCGCTCCGGCGCCATGGCGGCGGCGAGCAGCGTCGCGGGCGGGCGCAGGCAGCCGGGCAGCAGGGCGGCGAACCAGTCGATCAGGGCGCGCCGGGCGTGGTGCGCGACCTCCTCCGGCATGGGGCGGCTGCGCCAGGAGGCTGCGTGATCCGCCAGGGCGAGGAGCGGGTTGTCCACCATTGCGCCAGTGCTACGCGTTGCCGCGCAGCACCTCCTGGTTGATGACCACATCGGGGTCGAGCCGGCCCTCGAAGGCGGCGATGATGCTCTCCGCGCAGGAGAGCGACATGCGCCGGATGCCCTCCGCCGTTGCCGCGGCGCTGTGCGGGGTCAGCACGACATTCGGCAGGTCCAGCAGGGGGATGTGGGTTTCCACCGGCTCCTCCTCGAACACGTCCAGTCCGGCACCGGCCAGGTGGCCGGATTTCAGCGCGCCCACCAGCGCCCCCTCGTTCACCAGCGTGCCGCGGGCCGTGTTCACCAGGACCGCGCCGGGCTTCATGGCGGCGAGGAATTCGGCATTCACCATGCCACGGTTCTGCTCGTTGCTCGGGCAGTGCAGGGTGACGATGTCGGCCTCCGCCAGCCCGGCAGCGAGGTCCTTTATCGGGATGAAGCCGGCACCCTTTATGGTGTTCTGCGGCACGAAGGGGTCGCGCACCAGCACGCGCATGCCGAAAGCCTGGCAGAGCCGCGCCACGCGCCCGCCGATCCGGCCGAAGCCCACCACCAGCACCGTGCGGCCATTGAGGTCGAAGGTGGGCAGGTCCGGCTGCGCACCCCATTTCAGCTTGCGCAGATTGGCGTCGTAGTCCTTGGTGCGGCGGGCGACAGAGAGCATCAGCATCAGCGCGTGCTCCGCCACGGAGACCGCATTGGCATCCGGCGTCACGGTCAGCGGGATGCCGCGCTCGGTCAGGGCGGGCACGTCCACCGCATCGTAGCCGACGCCATGCCGCGCCACGATGCGCAGATTGGGCGCCTGGGCGAGGAAGGCACGGTCAATCCGGGTGGCGCGGACCGTGACCGCCTCGGCCTTGGGCAGCACTTCGGCCAGGGTGTGCGGGTTGGGGTCCTCCACCACCTGCACGGTGATGCCGGGGTGGGAGCGCAGCTTCTCGATCGCCTCCGGGTGGATGGGGCGAAGGCAGAGGACGAGGCTCATTGCAGATGCGCCTCCGGGCCGAGGATGGCTTCCCGCATCCGGGCCTGCAGGATCGAGGCTTCGCGCGGGGGCAGGACCAGAGGCTCGGTCTTCTCGTCCACCTTGATCTGGGCGAAGAGAGGGCCGTTGCCGGCATGGATGGCCTCACGCAGCGCATGCACCTCCGCCGCCTGGCGGATCAGCCGCGTGTCGGGGATGCCGGCGGCCCGGGCCATGCCGGCGAGGTCCACGCCGTGCTTCGTATGCGTCTCCTGCATCCCGGTCTCGCCGTAATGCTCGTTGTCCAGCACCACGACGGAGAGGTTTCGGGGCCGCTGCACTGCGATGGTCGCCAGGCTGCCGACGCCCATCAGCATCTCGCCATCGCCGGTGATGACCAGCACCTTGCGCTCCGGCTGTGCCAGGGCGAGGCCGAGGCCCATCATCGCCGCGCCGCCCATGCCTCCCCAGAGCGGCAGGTTCTCCGGGCAGTCGCCGGCCGCGGTGATGTCCCAGGCCGGGGCGCCGAGGCCGCCGATCACCAGCAGCCCACCCCGATCCTTCAGCAGCGCGCGCACCACGGCGCGGCGGTTCAGCTTGCCGGAGGCGCCGGTCTCGATCGCTTCAGCCATGTCTCACTTCCCGAAGGTCTTGGCGCCGATGACGCGCTGGCCGATCAGGGTCGCGGTCGGGCGGTAGGTGTTGAAGGCCAAACGCAGCGTGGCATTGACCGTGTCGGCGACATCCTCCGGCCGGTCGGCGCGCTTCACCAGCGTGCCCATTGCCTCCAGCACCGTCTGGGTGGCATTGCCCATGGGCACCTGGAACGGGTTGAACTCCCCGAAATCGCCGCGCATGGTCACGATCATCGGCAGCGGCGTCCGGTGCGCGATGGCGACCGAGAGCATGTTGACGCAGTTGCCGACGCCGCTGCTCTGCATCAGCAGCACGCCCTTCTGGCCGCCGAGCCAGGCGCCGAAGAGCTGGGCGATGCCTTCCTCCTCGGTCGTCAGGGGGACGACGCGGATGTCGTTGTCAGCCTCGCAGCGGCGGATGAGGCGGGCATGGCCGGCGTCCGGCACCAGGGCGACCTGGCGGATGCCGTGTTCCTTCAGCAGGGCATAGATCCGGTCCGGCCAGTCCGCGGCCGCATCCGGTGCCATTTCCAGTTGTTCTCTCTGCATACGCTTCCCCTCAGGATCGGCGTCACCATCCCGCGAAGGCAGGGCGCTGGCAAGCCGGGGCCTGTCGCGGCAGGATGGGCGGGGAGGGGAGATACAAGATGGGCTTCGCGCAGACGGTTGGCGGCACGCGCTACCTGTTCCCGGACCTGCGGACCCTGCTGGCACGTGCCACGCCGCTGCGCTCCGGCGACCAGCTCGCCGGCCTGGCGGCCGAAAGCGCGCAGGAAAGGGTGGCGGCCCAGCGGGCCCTGGCCGATCTGCCGCTGCGACATTTCCCGAACGAAGCCGTGATCCCCTATGAGGCCGATGAGGTCACCCGGCTGATCCTGGACCGGCACGACCCGGCCGCCTTCGCCCCGGTGGCGCATCTGACCGTGGGCGGCTTCCGCGACTGGCTGTTGGGCGAGGCGGCGGATGCAGCGGCGCTGGCGGCCCTCCGCCCCGGCCTGATGCCGGAGATGGTGGCGGCGGTGGCGAAGATCATGCGTCTGCAGGACCTGGTGGCGGTGGCGGCGAAATGCCGGGTGGTCACCCGCTTCCGCAACACCATCGGCCTGCCCGGGCGGCTCTCCATCCGGTTGCAGCCGAACGACCCGGTGGACGACCCGCGCGGCGTGGCGGCCTCGGTGCTGGATGGGCTGCTGCTCGGGGCCGGGGATGCGGTGATCGGCGTGAACCCGGCGACCGACAATGTCGAGACGGTGATCCGTCTGCTGGAACTGCTGGATGCGGTGCGGGACCGCTACGCCATCCCGACCCAGAGCTGCGTGCTGTCCCATGTCACCACCACCATGCTGGCGATGGAGCGCGGCGCGCCCGTGGATCTGGTGTTCCAGTCCATCGGCGGGACGGAGGCGGCGAATCGCAGCTTCGGCGTCTCCCTGCCCCTGCTGGCGGAGGCGCGGGAGGCCGCCCTGGCGCTGCGGCGGGGCACGCTCGGCGACAATCTGATGTATTTCGAGACCGGCCAGGGCAGCGCCCTTTCCGCCGAGGCGCATCACGGTGTGGACCAGCAGACCATCGAGGCGCGGGCCTATGCGGTGGCGCGGGAATTCTCGCCGCTGCTGGTGAATTCCGTGGTCGGCTTCATCGGCCCGGAATACCTGTTCGACGGCAAGCAGATCACCCGCGCGGGGTTGGAGGACCATTTTTGCGGCAAGCTGCTCGGCCTGCCGATGGGCGTGGATGTCTGCTACACCAACCATGCCGAGGCCGATCAGGACGACATGGACGCGCTGCTGACCCTGCTCGGCGCCGCCGGCGTGACCTATGTGATGGGCGTGCCGGGGGCGGATGACATCATGCTCGCCTATCAGAGCACCTCCTTCCATGACGGGCTCTATGTGCGGTCGGTGCTGGGCAGGCGGCCGGCGCCGGAATTCGAGGCATGGATGGAGCGCATGGGGATCGAGTGCGCGAGCGGCGAGGGCAGGCTGCCCGCCCGCATGGCGCCGGCACTGCTGGGGCTCTCCTGATGCCGGAAACACCCACCCTCTGGACCGAATTGCGCCGCTTCACCGCCGCGCGCGTCGCCCTGGGCAGGGCCGGGAACGGCCTGCCCACCGCGGCGCATCTCGATTTCCAGGAAGCCCATGCGCGCGCCCGGGACGCAGTGCATTCGGCGCTGGACGCCGATGCGCTGGAGGCGGCGCTGGCCCCGCTCGGCCTGCCGGCGCTGCGCGTGGCAAGCCAGGCGGAGGACCGGCGCAGCTATCTGCTGCGGCCCGATCTCGGGCGCAGGTTGCGGGAGGAGGACCGGGCCAGGCTGGCCGCCGTGGCGGCGCCAGGGGCCTTCCTGTTCGTAGTGGCGGACGGGCTCTGCGGCCGCGGCGTGCTGGCGCAGGCACCGGCTGTCCTGCAACGGGCCGTGCCGCTGCTGCGCCGGGCGGGGCTGGCGATCGCGCCGCTGGTCATCGCATCCCAGGCGCGCGTCGCGCTGGGCGACGAGATCGGCGAGGCGCTGGGCGCCGGCATGGTCGCGGTGCTGATCGGGGAACGGCCGGGGCTGACCGCGACCGACAGCCTCGGCATCTACCTGACTTTCGCGCCGCGCCGGGGGCGCACGGATGCGGAGCGCAACTGCATCTCCAACATCCGCGAAGGCGGCATGGATGCGCAGGCGGCGGCGGAGAAGCTGCTCTGGCTGGCAGGCGCCGCACTGCGACTGGGCGCGACCGGCGTGATGCTGAAGGACGAGCAGCCTGCCACCTCGCTGATCCCCCCATGATCCAGGTCACCCGCGGCATCGCCATCCGGGAGGACGAGTTGCGGGAGGAGTTCATCCGCTCCCCCGGCCCCGGCGGGCAGAATGTCAACAAGCTGGAGACGGCGGTGCAGCTCCGCTTCGATGCCCGCCATTCGGAGAGCCTGCCGGAGCCGGTGCGGCAGCGGTTGGAGCGCCTGGCTGGACACCGCCTCACCCAGGATGGCGTCATCGTCATCACGGCGCGCCGCTTCCGCACGCGGGAGCGGAACCGGGAGGATGCGCTGGAACGCCTGCTGGCTCTGATCCGCGAGGCCGCGACGCCGCTCCCGCCGCCGCGCCGGCCGACGAAGCCGACCCGGGCATCGAAGCTGCGGCGGCTGGAGGGCAAGACGCACCGCGCCGGCATCAAGCGCCTGCGCGGCAAGCCGCTCGGGGACTGACGCGTATGCCATACGCTGTGACCCTGCGCCTGGATGCCGCGAGCGCCGCTTCCATCGAGGCGATGTGGCGGGCGCTGGCGGAAGCCGGTCTGGATGACGGCTGCCTGCGGATTGGCTACCCGCCGCATGTCACCTTGGCGGTCTATCCGGATGATGTGCCGGTCCCGCAATTGGACGCGACGGTGATGCTGCTGGCCAAGGAATGGGACATCTTGCCCATCGAGCTGACTGGCCTCGGCATCTTTCCCGGCCCGGATCCGGTGCTGTGGGTGGCGCCCGTCCCCACTGCCGGGCTGCTGGCGTGCCAGGCCGCGCTGGTCGCGGCGCTGCACGGGCTGCGCTGCGATGGCCATTACCGGCCGGGCCATTGGATGCCGCATGTCACCCTCGGCCGGGTCGGCGCCGCGGCGCGTGCCCTGGAAATCCTGGCGCCGCTCTGGCCCGGCGCCATGACGGGCCGGCTGGAGAGGCTGGATCTCGTCCGGTTCCGGCCGGTGACGGTGCTGTGCAGCCTGGCCCTTGGCCCGTGAACCTTATGCGGCCAGGCGCCGCTCCGGCATTATGCGCCTGCGGCGGCGATCCGCCCGACCTCCGCCAGCACGGCATTGCGGTCCTCGTCCGGCACCGGCGTCTCGGCGAGATAGGCCGTGACGATGATCGGCGCGCGGCCGGGCGGCCAGAACACGCCGATATCATTGGTGGCGCCATTGTCGCCGGAGCCGGTCTTGTCGCCGACGCGCCAATCCTTCGGGACGCCGGCGCGCAGGCGCTTGTCGCCGGTCCTATTGGCGAGGAGCCAGGCAGTCAGTTGCTCGCGCGATGGCCCGGACAGCGCATCCCCCAGGACGAGCCGGCGCAGGTTCTCCAGCATCGCCGCCGGGGTGGTGGTGTCGCGCGGATCGCCCGGTATTGCCTCGTTCAGCGCCGTCTCGAAGCGGTCGAGCCGGGTGACGTCATCGCCAAGGGAGCGCGCATAGGCAGTCAGCCCCGCCGGCCCGCCGAAACTGGCCAGCAGCAGGTTGCCGGCCGTGTTGTCGCTGAGCGTGAGCGCCGCCTCGCAGAGTTCCGCGATGGTCATGCCGGCCGCACCGGTGCGGTGCTGCGTCACCGGGGACCAGGTCACGAGATCCCTGTCGGTGAAGGTGACGCGGCGATCCAAACCTTCCTGGCCCCGGTCCACCCGTGCCAGCACGAAGCCTACGGCCAGGAATTTGAAGGTGCTGCACATGGGAAAGCGCTCATCCGCCCGGTGGCCGATCCGGCGACCGGTGGCGGTGTCGAGCACGGCGACGCCGAGGCGTCCGCCGCTCCTGCCTTCGAGTTCGGCAAGGCGGCCTGCCGCATCCGCCCCGGCCGTAGCCCGCGCGTCCCGGAAGGAGAGGAGGGACGGCGCCGCGAGAATGGGGGCGGCGAGCACTCTCCGGCGGGCTACCGGCGCGCGCATCTCCCCCTCCGCCTAGCTCAGCATCTGGCCGCCATCCACGATGATGGTCTGTCCCGTCACCCAGGCGGCGAGGGGGGAGGCGAGGAACAGCACCACATTCGCCACCTCCTCCGGCCTGCCCAGGCGGCCGAAGGGAATGCTGCTCAGGATGCGGTTGTAGAGGGCGGGGTCGCTGGTCCGCCGCTGCTCCCAGGACCCGCCGGGGAATTCGATGGAGCCGGGCGCCACGCCGTTCACCCGGATTCCCTTGGGCGCCAGCATCGCCGCCTGGCTGGAGGTGTAGTTGACCAACAGCGCCTTCACCGCCGCATAGGCCGGCGTGCGCACCGAGGGCCGGAAGCCGGAGATCGAGGAGACATTGATGATGGAGCCCTTCGACTGCTCCAGATAGGGCAGGGCGGCATGGCTCGCGCGGACCGTCGCCATCACATCCACCGAGAGCCCGGCCTTCCAGCCTTCCTCCGTATCTGCCGCGCCGAAGCCGGAGGCATTGTTCACCAGCACATCGATGCCGCCGAGCGCCTTCGCCGCCTTCTCGACATAGGCCAGCACGGCGGGGCCGTCCGCCAGGTCGCAGGGGGCGGCATGGGCGGTGACGCCGAGCGCCGCGATCTCGGCACGCGTCGCCTCCAGCGGCCCGGCGCTGCGGGCACAGATGGAGACATTCGCCCCGGCCCGGGCGAAGCCCAGTGCGACCGAGCGCCCGATTCCCCGGCTGCCGCCGCAGACCACCACGCGCTTGCCCTTGAAATCGAACATCCCGGTTTCTCCCCTGGCTGTAGCCCGGGCAGGCTGGCGAAGGCTGGGTCCGGCGGCAAGCCCGGAGGGCGGCCGATGCGGCGCCACGCATGTCTTGATGGCGAGCCGAAGGCGGACACATAGGGAATGATGCTGCTCAACCCCTTCGATTCCCGCCCGCGTATCGCCCTGGTGCGGCTGCAGGGCCCCATCACGCCCCGAACCGGCTTCGGCGGCGGGCTCAGCCTGCAGAGCGCGGCGCCGGTGCTGGACCGGGCCTTCGGCATCCGGCGCCTGGCGGCCGTCTTCCTGGCAATCAACTCTCCCGGCGGCTCTCCGGTGCAATCCAGCCTGATCGCCGGGCGGATCCGCCGGCTGGCGGAGGAGAAGAAGGTGCCGGTGGTGGCCTGCGTGGAGGATGCCGCGGCCTCCGGTGGCTACTGGATCGCCTGCGCCGCGGATGAGATCGTGGCCGATCCGGCCTCGATTGTCGGTTCCATTGGGGTCATCGCCGCGGGCTTCGGCTTCCAGGATGCGCTCTCCAAGCTCGGCATCGAGCGGCGGCTGCGCACTGCCGGTTCGGAGAAGAGCTTCTGGGACCCATTCCGCCCGGAACGGCCCGAGGATACGGCGCGGCTGGAGACCCTGCTGGAGGACCTCCATGCCGAATTCCGCGCCTGGGTCCGTGCCCGCCGCGGCCCGAAGCTGAAGGCGCCGGAGACGGAGCTCTTCACCGGCCGCTTCTGGCCAGGCCGGAAGGCCGTGGAATTGGGCCTCGCGGACCGGCTCGGCGATGCGGTGGGGGAGGCCAAGCGGCGCTTCGGCCCCAAGGCGCGGCTGATCCCGGTGGGCGGGCCGAAGCCGCCGCTGCTGCGGCGTCTGTTGCCGGGCCTTTCGGCCGAGGCCGTCATCGCGGCGCTGGAGGAGCGGGCGGCCTCGGCCCGGCTGGGGCTGTAGGGGGGAAGCTCAGCCCCTGACCTGCCGGATCCAGTCCTGAAGGTTGTAGTAAGTGGTCACCCGGGCGATGCGTCCGTCCCTGACCTCGAAGAAGGCGCCGGCGGGGAGGCGGTAGCGCTGACCGCGCGCCTCCGGCAGGCCGGGATCGGTCGCGAGATATTCGCCTTCCACGATGAATTCGGCGGCGGCGCGGGTGCCGGTCCGGTCCACCATCACCGTCAGGTCATGGATCGCTTCCCGGTAGGAATGGTCCATGTGACCGAGGAAGCGGCGGAAGGCATCCTTTCCGGCCTCTCGCGGACCCTGGTTCACGTCGTGGATCACATCTTCCGTGAGGAGGGCCAGCATCGCCTCCCGGTCGCCCTGGTCGAAGGCGGCGTAGTAGCGGCGGATCAAGGATTCGGTATCGTTCATCGGCGGTGCATCCGGGCTTCGAGGGGGCTTCCTTGCCGGGGGCAGGGGCCTCCCACTATGTTGCGCCGCAACGCAGACGGCAAAACACCAGCTATGCAAATCGCCAGCACCCGAGGGGGGGTCGCCCCGGTCCAGGCGCCGGGTACCCCTCAGGCCGCGCCCGCGACACGACCGCCCAGCTTCCAGGAAATCATCCTGCGGCTGCACGCCTATTGGTCGGCCCAGGGCTGCCTGGTGCTGCAGCCCTATGACATGGAGGTCGGCGCCGGCACCTTCCATCCGGCGACGACGCTGCGCGCGCTGGGCCCGAAGCCCTGGAAGGCGGCCTATGTCCAGCCGAGTCGCCGCCCGACCGATGGCCGCTACGGGGAGAACCCGAACCGGCTGCAACACTATTATCAGTATCAGGTGATCCTGAAGCCCTCGCCGCCGGACCCGCAAAGCCTGCTGATCGGCAGCTATAAGGCGCTGGGCATTGACCCCCTGGTCCACGACATCCGCTTCGTCGAGGACGACTGGGAGAGCCCGACCCTCGGCGCCTGGGGCCTGGGCTGGGAGGTCTGGTGCGACGGGATGGAGGTGACGCAGTTCACCTATTTCCAGCAGGTCGGTGGCATCCCCTGCGAGGTGCCCTCCTGCGAACTGACCTACGGGCTCGAACGCCTGGCGATGTACATCCAGGGTGTCGAGAATGTGTACGACCTGGATTTCAACGGCCAGGGCGTGAGTTACGGCGAGGTGTTCCTGCGCGCCGAGCGCGAGTTCAGCGCCTTCAATTTCGAATATGCCGACGTGCCGACGCTGTTCCGCCATTTCGAGGATGCGGAGCGCGAATGCGCCTTGCTGCTGGAGAAGGGGCTGGCCCTCCCGGCCTATGATCAGTGCATCAAGGCGAGCCACCGCTTCAACCTGTTGGACGCCCGCGGCGCCATCAGCGTGACCGAGCGCGCCGCCTATATCGGCCGTGTCCGCGCCCTGGCGAAGGGCTGCTGCGAGGCCTGGCTGGCCGGGGAGAAAGCCGGTGCCTGAGCTTCTGCTGGAACTCTTCTCCGAGGAGATCCCGGCGCGCTTGCAGGCGCGCGCCGCCGAGGATCTGAAGACGCGTGTTGAACGCGAACTCGCGGTGGCCCCACTCGCCCTTGAGGGAGTCCGCGTGTTTTCCGGGCCTCGCCGAATCACACTAGTCGGGTATCTGCCCAGCACTACCCCGGCAAGCAGCGAGGAATTCCGTGGGCCTCGGAAAGGTGCTCCGCGACCTGCCATTGCGGGCTTCCTGGATACGAAGGTTATCCAGCCGTTATCACTGCCGGGCGGCAAGCTGGAAAAGGCAATTGAGGCACTTGAGGCCGGTTCGCCATACGACGACTTCATAGAACCGGCCATTTGGCCGCAGGCGTCGATGTCGGCGCGGGCTGAATGGCGGGATACTGGGAAGGGCGAGTTCCTGTACGCCACCGTCGAGCGACCGCCACGCCCGGCCAAGGACATCCTTTGCGACGTTCTTCCCTACGTCATCCGGACCTTCCCGTGGCCGAAGTCCATGCGTTGGGGCAACAGCACCTTAACGTGGGTGCGGCCTTTGCAACGCATCCTATGCCTACTCGACGGCGAGATAGTGCCATTCGATCTCCGTCACGGTGAGGATGACGGCCACGGCCTCGCGTCCGGTGATCTGACCGAGGGCCACCGCATCATGGCCCCCGGCGCGTTCGCGGTCCGCAGCTTCGCCGAATATGAAGCCGGGTTGCGCGAGCGTAAGGTGATCCTGGATGCCGAGGAACGCGCGCGGCTGATCCGCGACGGAATTGCCGGCCTCGCGGCGCGCGAGGGCTTGCAGGTGGTGGCGGATGAGGGGCTGCTGGCGGAGGTGGCCGGACTGGTTGAATGGCCGGTGCCGCTGCTCGGCCGCATTGACGGCGCCTTCATGGACCTGCCGGTGGAGGTGATGCGCACCACCATGCGGGTGAACCAGCGTTATTTCACGCTGCGGCACCCGGATGGCAGCGCCGCGCCGCGCTTTGCCCTGGTGGCGAATATCGAACCCGCCGATGGCGGCGCCGCGGTGATCGGCGGCAATGAGCGCGTGCTGCGTGCCCGGCTGGCGGATGCACGCTTCTTCTGGGACCAGGACCGCAAGCACAAGCTGGAGGACTTCCTGCCGAAGCTGGAGGATGTGGTCTTCCATGCGAAGCTCGGCACCCAGGGGGAACGGGTGCGGCGGCTGGAGAAGCTGGCCGCGCTGATCGCCCCGATGGTCGGCGCCGACCCGGTGCTGGCGGCGCGGGCGGCGAGGCTGGCCAAGGCCGACCTCGCCAGCGGCATGGTCGGCGAGTTCCCGGAATTGCAGGGCATCATGGGGCGCTACTACGCGCTGCATGGTGGCGAGGATCCGCGCGTTGCGGAGGCGATCGCCGCGCATTACCGGCCACTCGGCCCGGCGGATGACGTACCGCGGGAGCCGGTGGCGATTGCCGTGGCGCTGGCGGACAAGTTGGACCAACTCGCCGGCTTCTTCGCTGTGGGCGAGAAGCCGACTGGCTCGGGCGATCCCTTCGCGTTGCGGCGCGCGGCGCTGGGCGTGATCCGCATCATCCGGGAGAATGGGCTGCGGCTAGAATTGAAGCCGATTCTTATTGAGGTAGTTCGTAGGATTGTTGGGAGCATTGTCGCTGCCTCTTATGACAAAGCCGATCATCTACTTGAAAGCATCTCTTCTGGAGGCGGCTTAAGCCGTGAAGATTTGGGGGTGCTTATGGGGCTTCCCCTGGGAGCATTTCTGGATAAGGACAAATTCATTTCGGAACTCCGAGATGAGTCTAACATTGAGCGGCGCCATGAGCGGGAGCAGGTATTAGCATCGCTTCTGACCCATCTTCTGGCGCTCGATCTCCGCAGCCCGCTATATGATGAATATGGAGTTGCAGAGCTCGACGCTCTTGCTCTGCCGCAGCTATACGCCGTGCAATCCGCTGAGATTGCAAATCGGCAGTCTGCACAGGGAGTCGATCTCGAAGCTGAAGATCGTTTCGACACGAGATCGGTATATGTGCAGGCGTGCCGGTGGCTTCAAAGCGAGCTCGCAGAGCCCATTGTGCGCGATCTCCTCGACTTCCTCGCCGAACGCCTCCGCGTCCAGCTCCGCAGCGAGGGAGCGCGGCATGACGTGGTGGCCGCGGTCTTCGGCGCTGCGCCGGATGACGACCTCGTACGCCTGCTCGCCCGTGCCGACGCGCTGCGCGTGCTGATCGAGAGCCCGGACGGCGCCAACCTCCTCACTGCCTATCGCCGTGCCGCCAATATCCTGCGCATCGAGGACCGGAAGGACGGCCCGCACAGGCCCCCGGCCGATCCGGCGCTGCTCCGCGCACCGGAGGAGATCGCCCTGGCCGACGCCCTGGCTAAGGCCGAGCCCGCGGCCCGCGAACGCCTGACGGCGGAGGATTTCACCGGAGCCATGGCGGCGCTTGCCGCGTTACGCGCTCCGGTTGACGACTTCTTCGATCGCGTGACGGTGAACGATCCGGACCCGGAACTCCGCCGCAACCGTCTGGCTTTGCTCGCCGGGCTCCGCGCCGCCACGGACGCGGTCGCCGACCTGTCGAAGATCGAAGGCTGAGTGCGGAACGGCGTGGTCTGGTCCCGGCCCGGGATTAGCCGGCCGCCGCGGCCAGCCGCGCAGAATGCAAGAGGAAGACCGCCCCATGACCAAATGGGTCTACAGCTTCGGTGCCGGCCATAACGAGGGCAAGGCCGAGATGCGCAACCTCCTCGGCGGCAAGGGCGCGAATCTGGCCGAGATGGCCAGCATCGGCCTGCCCGTCCCGCCGGGCTTCACCATCACCACCGAAGTCTGCACCTATTACTACGAGCACGGGAAGCAATACCCCTCCGATCTGGGCGATCAGGTCGCCGAGGCCCTGGCCCGCGTGGAGCAGGCCGTGGGCGCGAAATTCGGCGATCACAACAAGCCGCTGCTCGTCTCCGTCCGCTCCGGCGCCCGCGTCTCCATGCCGGGCATGATGGACACGGTGCTGAACCTTGGCCTGAACGACCAGACGGTGGATGGGCTGGCCGCCGCCTCGGGCGATCCGCGCTTCGCCTGGGACAGCTATCGCCGCTTCATCCAGATGTACGGCTCCGTCGTCCTCGGCATCGACCACCATCGCTTCGAGGAAATCATCGAGCATGTGAAGCTCGACCGCGGCGCGGTGGAGGATACCGAGCTTACCGCCCAGGACTGGCACCGGGTGGTGGACGGCTACAAGGACATGGTGCTGGAGGTGAAGGGCAAGCCCTTCCCGCAGGATCCGCAGGACCAGCTCTGGGGCGCCATCGGCGCGGTCTTCGGTTCCTGGATGAACCCGCGCGCCAACACCTATCGCCGGCTGCACGACATCCCGGCCGACTGGGGCACGGCGGTGAACGTGCAGGCCATGGTCTTCGGCAATATGGGCGATGACTGCGCCACCGGCGTCTGCTTCACCCGCGACCCCAGCACCGGCGAGAACATCTTCTACGGCGAATACTTGGTGAACGCTCAGGGCGAGGATGTGGTGGCCGGCATCCGCACCCCGCAGCCGATGTCCAAGGCGCGCGCCAAGCCCGGCGAGCGGCCGATGGAAGAGGTGATGCCGGAAGCCTATCAGGAACTCGTGAAGGTCCGCGCGATCCTTGAGAAGCACTACAAGGACATGCAGGACATCGAGTTCACGGTCCAGCGCAACAAGCTCTACATGCTGCAGACGCGCAACGGCAAGCGCACTGCCGCTGCCTCCTTGAAGATCGCCGTGGACATGGCGCGCGAGGGGCTGATCGACGAGGCTGAGGCGGTGCGGCGGGTGAATCCATCAGCGCTGGATCAGCTTCTGCATCCGACGCTCGACCCCAAGGCGCCGCGCAAGCTGCTGAGCAAGGGCCTGCCGGCCTCCCCCGGCGCCGCCTGCGGTGCGGTGGTGTTCAGCGCGGATGAGGCGGAAGCCCGTGCCGCCAAGGGCGAGTCGGTGATCCTGGTGCGGATCGAGACCAGCCCAGAGGACATCCACGGCATGCACGCCGCCAAGGGCATCCTGACGACGCGCGGCGGCATGACCAGCCACGCCGCGGTGGTGGCGCGCGGCATGGGCCGGCCCTGCGTCGCCGGCGCCGGCGGCGTCACCGTGGACTACAACGCCCAGGTGATGATGGCCGGCGGCACGACGGTGCAGGCGGGTGAGATCATCACCATAGACGGCGCCACTGGTGAGATCTTCGTCGGCAGCGTGCCGATGGTGGAGCCGCAGCTTTCCGGCGACTTCGCCACCCTGATGGAATGGGCGGACAGGGTGCGGCGGCTGCGCGTCCGCGCCAATGCCGAGACGCCGCTGGATGCAGAGACGGCGCGCAAATTCGGCGCCGAGGGCATCGGCCTCTGCCGCACGGAGCATATGTTCTTCGACCCCGAGCGAATCGGCGCCGTGCGGCAGATGATCATGGCGGAAACGGAGCGCGGCCGGCGCGACGCTCTCGCCCGTCTGTTGCCCTTCCAGCGGCAGGACTTCGCCGAGCTGTTCCGCATCATGGCGGGGCTGCCGATCACCATCCGGCTGCTTGACCCGCCGCTGCACGAATTCCTGCCCCATACCGAGCAGGAGATCGCGGAGGTCGCGGAGGCGCTGGGCACCGATCCTCAATCGATGCAGCGGCGTGCGGCGGAGCTCTCCGAGGCCAATCCGATGCTCGGCCACCGCGGCTGCCGCCTCGGCATCACCTTCCCCGAGATCTACGAAATGCAGGCCCGCGCCATCTTCGAGGCCGCCGTGCAGATCGGGAAGGAGACGCACAAGGCCCCGGTGCCGGAGATCATGATCCCGCTGGTTGCGACCCGGCGGGAGCTGGAGATCACCCGCACCCTGGTGGACCGCGTGGCACAGGAGGTCTTCGCCGAGACCGGCTACCATGTCGAATACTATGTCGGCACCATGATCGAGCTGCCGCGCGCCGCGCTGACCGCAGACGCCATTGCGGAGGCGGCGGACTTCTTCAGCTTCGGCACCAATGATCTGACGCAGACCACCTTCGGCCTGTCGCGCGACGATGCCGGCAAGTTCCTGCCGGTCTATGTGGAGAAGGGCATCCTGCCCAAGGATCCCTTCATCTCCCTCGACGTGGAGGGTGTCGGCGCGCTGGTTCGGATCGCCAAGGAGAAGGGGCGTGGCGTGAAGTCCGATCTCAAGCTCGGCATCTGCGGCGAGCATGGCGGCGACCCGGCCTCCATCCAATTCTGCGAGGAGGTCGGGCTGGACTACGTCTCCTGCTCGCCCTATCGCGTGCCGGTGGCGCGGCTGGCGGCGGCGCAGGCGGCACTTTCCGGCGGCGGGGTGGACCGCACGGCCTGAGCCGCAGCCGGCATCGAGGCTTCGTTCCGCAGGGCGGCGGCAACCCGGTCCGGCCGCCGCCCGTTCCCGGCCGCAGCGCCAAGGGAACGAAGCCATGTCGGACCAGCAGAAGACCCCGCAACCGCCGCAGAAGCAGGACCGCCAGCCGGGCCTCGAGGGAGAGATGCGGCCGCAGCCCCGCGACCGCATGGAGGACTGGAAGCCATCCGGCAAGCTCACTGGCAAGCGCGCCGTGATCACTGGCGGTGACAGTGGCATCGGCCGCGCCGTCGCCATCGGCTTCGCCAAGGAAGGCGCCGATGTGGTGATCCTCTACAAGGACGAGACGCAGGATGCGGAGGAGACGAAGCGGCTGGTCGAGGCCACTGGCCGCAAATGCCTCGCCATCGCCGGCGATGTCGGCGATGCGGCGTTCTGCCGGCAAGCGATGGAGCAGGCGGCGCAATTCCTCGGCGGCCGGATCGACATCCTGGTCAACAACGCGGCCGAGCAGCACATCTGCAATGACTTTTCCGAAATCCTGGAAGAGCAGGTGGAGCGGACCTTCCGCACCAACATCCTCGGCCAGTTCTGGATGACGAAATACGCCCTGAAGCGCATGCCGGACGGGGCGGCGATCATCAACACCACCTCCATCACCGCCTACAAGGGCAGTCCGGGGTTGATCGACTATTCCTCCACCAAGGGCGCGATCGTCGCCTTTACCCGCAGCCTGTCGCAGAACCTGTACGAGCAGCGGAAGATCCGGGTGAATGCGGTGGCGCCCGGCCCGATCTGGACGCCGTTAATTCCGGCGAGCTTCAGCGCGGAAAGCACGGCGAAGCACGGCACCTCCGCGCCGATGGAACGGCCTGGCCAGCCCGACGAGGTGGCGCCGTGCTATATCTTCCTCGCGGCAGAGAGCGACAGCAGCTACATAAACGGCCAGGTACTGCATCCAAATGGCGGCACGGTAGTGAACGGGTAACCGCTCGAGCCAGCCGGTTCAGATCCTCGGGTGCTTCGGCCTTCCGGTCACCGTTCAGCCATGTGCTCGAGGTAACGGATGATGTCCTCGATTGCCGCATCGGGCAGCGCCTCAGGCCGGAAGCCTGTCATCCGCTGCTCCGGCCAGGTGCGGACCGAAGCCGGGTCGCGGATGTAGCGGAACAGCGCGGCCCGTTGGAAATACCGGGTGGGGTTCATCGGCCGGTTCAGGTCGGGGCCGATCTCGGCCTCGCCGGCGCCGCTCAGGCGATGGCAGGGGAGGCAGTTGGCCGTGAACAGCACCATGCCCCGCCGTTCAGGCGCGTCGGCGGGAAGCGCGGCATCGGGCAGCAATTGCGGCCATCGCTGTTCCGGACGCCGTTCCGCCCTGAGCGCCGCCACCTGGAAGACCCAGTATTCGCCGGAAATCCTGGAAAGCTCTGGGTGTTCCCAGATCACGTAGAAAGGGCCGGCGGAGAAGTCCTTGCCAGGGATTTTCGGCCAGGGCCGGTCCGGGGGCTCTATGGCCAGCCAGGCGCGGGACTGGCCGGGCTCCGATTGCAGGGCAAGCCTGCCCGGTATGTGGGCCACGAAGCCATCGCTGGCGGTGACGACGAGCGTGCCATCCGGCTCCACGCCGGTCGCCTGTGCGAGCATGGACAGCGGCACGGCGCGGTAGTGCCATGGGCCGGGGCCGTATTCGTGATCGGTGGCAAGGGTAATGTCCCGTGCCCCGGGCAGGGCCAGGAGTTCGGCCGGGCTGCGGCGCAGTGTCCCGTCCGCGCCGTAGGAGAGCACCGGGCCATTGCCGCCTGCCGGCATCTGCGCCGCTGCCGGATTAGCCATCGGCGCCGCCAGCAGCGACAGCAGCAATGCGAAGGCAGCCAGCAGGCCCGGCATGCGACCTCCCGTGAGCAGCGTCAAAGTGGATTGTCTCAATTTATGAAATTGTAGTGACGGATTTTCAACCGGGGGTGAAGAGTTTCGCCAAAGCGCAGGCTATATCCAGCGGCGGACTTTTGCCCGGTACTGCCTGTAGGCAGCGCCAAAGCGCCTGGCGAGGTAGGATTCCTCGCGCGCGATCGCCAGCCGGTCCAGCATCCGCAGGAGCGCCGCCACCGCCAGCCAGCCCCAGAGATCGCCCCAGCGCAGCGCGAAGCCCGCGGCGATCAGGACGAAGCCGAGATAAAAAGGGTTGCGGCTGAAGCGAAAGGGGCCGGTCGTCACCAGCGCCGCATCGGGCCTGTCCGGCCGCGGGTCGGTGCCGGCGCGGAGCATGGTTGCGCCGGCCCAGACGATCAGTGCCAGCGCCAGCCCGAACAGGATGTCGCCCGGAACCGGCTGCGGCGCCATCACCGGTAGAGGCAGGAGTCGCCGCAGCAGCCAGGCGACCAGGATGGTACCGGCCACCAGCAGCGGCGGTGGCAACGGCACGCCAGGGCCGTGGTCCGGTCCGCCCCCGGCATCGCTCGGGGGCACCGTCAGGCGGCGTCCCCGCCGGGCAGGATCATCCAGGCGGGGATAACGGGTGTCAGCACCGCCTCGCCGCTGGTAAGGCGCCGGCCGTCCAGCGCCTCCAGCCGCAGCAGGGCCAAGCCGCGGGCGCCGCGGCCGGAGCGCATCTCGCCGACCTCCACCGTGCCATCCCCCTGCGCAGCCAGGACCGGCGTGCCGTTGGGCGGCAGGGGGCCGGCGACCTCCACCGGCACCAGGCGGCGCTTCAGCAGGCCGCGATACTTGGTCCGGGCCGTCAGCTCCTGGCCCATATAGCATCCCTTGGTCCAGGAAATGCCGTGCAACTCGTCGAAACCGGCTTCCAGCAATACGGTCTGTTCCGAGACGAGATCCTGCGAACCTGCCGGTAGTCCCAGCATCAGGCGATGCCGGTCCCAGTCCTCCGCCGTGGCGTCAACCTCCGGCATGGGGGCTGGGGCAAGGGCGCGCCAGCCGGCCTCGGGCAGCCGGGGATCCGGGGCGGCGACCGCGCCGGCCGGCAGCGGCGCGCCGCCCCAGCCGGCATGCACGATGAACTCCCCGGAAAGGTCCCGCAGCGTGACGCGGGAGCGCAGGCGGAAGCGGGAGAGGCGCTGCGCCAGCATCGGCACATGGTCCCGCTCACAGTCCAGCAGCAGGCGCCCGCCATCCGAGAAGATGAGGAAGTCGGCCAGCCACTTGCCCTGTGGCGTGAGCAGCGCGGCCCAGACGGCACGGCCTGGGGCCGCCTCGGTGACGTCGTTGGAGACCAGGCCCTGGAGGAAGGCGATGCGATCCTCGCCGGCCACCTCCAGCACGCCCCGGTCGGGTAATGTCGCAATCGGCATGGAACACAGGTGGCGCCGCACCGGCCGGGCTGCAACGGGGGCGATGCGCCGGGGGAGGGGACGTGGTGCCGGGGACGTGCTACAGGCGGCGCGCTGTGCGCATCCTTTTCATCACCTCCACCCGGATCGGGGACGCCGTACTCTCCACCGGGATCCTGAACCATCTGATCCGCAGCCACCCGCAGGCGAAGGTGGTCGTCGCCTGCGGCCCGGTGGCGGAGGGCGTCTTCGCCCGCATGCCGAACCGCGCCTGGACCATCGTGCTGGCCAAGCGCCGCTTCAAGCTGCACTGGCTGGAACTGTGGCGGCAGGTGGCGGGGACCCGCTGGGACCTGGTGGTGGACCTGCGCGGTTCCGCCTTCGCCTGGACGATCCGGGCGAAGCGGCGCCTGGTCATGCAGGGTGGGCGCCAGCCGGTGCACCGGCTGACCCAGCTCGGGGCGCTGCTGGGGCTGGATCCACCGCCGCAGCCAGTGGCATGGTTCAGCCCGGCCGATGCCGATCGTGCAGCTAGGCTCCTGCCAGGGCCGGGGCCCTGGATCGGGCTCGGCCCGACGGCGAATTGGGACCGCAAGACCTGGCCGGCGGAGCGTTTCTGCGCCCTGTTCCGCGCCCTGACCGCGCCGGGCGCGCCGCTGGAGGGGGCGCGGGCTGCCATCCTCGGCGGGCCGGGGGCGCAGGAGCGGGCGATGGCGGCGCCGGTGCTGGCAGCGTTGGGGGAGCGGGCGGTGGACCTGGTCGGAAATCTCTCCCTGCCGGAGGTGGCGGCCGTGCTGAGTCGCTGCGTCTTGTTCGTCGGCAATGATTCCGGGCTGATGCACCTCTCGGCCGCGGCCGGTACGCCGACGCTCGGCCTGTTCGGCCCCACTCGCGTCGAGGAATATGCGCCTGCCGGCCGCCACGCTGCGACGGCGGTGGCGCCCGGCTCGCCGGCGATCGATTCCATGCGGGGCCTGACGGTCGAGATGGCGCTGGCGGCTGCCGGGCGGCTGCTGGCCGTGCCGGCGGTGGCGGCATGAGCGGTCCCGGCAGCCCCGACGCACCGGATCCGCACCGTCCGGCACTAGGCGGCCCGAGGCTCTCGGCGTTGGTGGAGGCACGGAACGAGGAAGAGAAACTCCCCGCCTGTCTTGCCAGCCTGGCGCCGGCCGACGAGATCGTCGTCCTCCTGGACCGCTGCACCGATGCCAGCGCCGAGATCGCCCGGCGCTCCGGCGCCCACGTCCTGGAAGGGGCCTGGGAGCTGGAAGGGGATCGTCGCAATGCCGGGATCGCCGCCTGCACCGGCGACTGGATCCTGGAGGTGGACGCGGATGAGCGCGTGCCGCTGGAGCTCTGGGCCGCGATTCGGCGGGTGATCGCCACCTCGCCGCACGCCTTCCACCGGGTGCGGATCGACAATTACGTGGGGGACCGGCTGATCCTGCATGGCTGGGGCGGCAGCTTCGGCACCACCCTGAAGCCGGTGCTGTTCCGCCGGGGCGCCAAGCGCTGGCGGCGGCAGCGTGTGCATGCCGGCCTGGAATGGAACGGCACGGAGGGTGAGCGCATCACCGAGGCCGGCATCCGGCATGAGGTGGACCGCGACATTTCCGACATGCTGCGGCGGCTGGACCGCTATTCCTCCGAGCGGGCGGCGGACCTGCTGGAGTCGGGGGATATCGGATCGCTTCCCGACAATGTCCGGCGCTTCGTTTCGCGTTTCCTGAAATGCTATATCCAGCGCAAGGGCTGGAAGGATGGGGGCTGGGGCTTCCTGATCTCGCTCTGCGCCGGGCTGTTCCCGCTGCTCTCCCATTTGAAGGCGCGGCTGGAGCCGGAGAGGCACCTGCCCCGGGCGCAGCAGCCGGCGCCAGCCCGCGAATCGGACAGGGATGCCTGAATGCGGATCGCCATGGCCATGGAGGGGCCGCGCCTGACGGCGGAGGCAGTGCGGACGCGGCCGCTGGGTGGCACGGAGGCGGCCTTCGCCATGCTGGTCCAGGCCTTCGCCCGGCGTGGGCATCGGGTGGAGGTGCTGGCGGGGGAGGAGCCGGAGGAGGAGGTCGGCGGCGCCTGCTGGCGGCCGCTCGGTGCCGCCTTGGCCGGGGGGGCGGACCTCGTTATCGCCGCCCGGGTGCCGCGGCTCTTCGGGGTGCTGCCCAGGCGCGGCAGGCGCGTGCTCTGGCTGTTCAATCCCTGCAGATACCTGCGCAAGCCACGACATTTCTGGCCGCTGCTGAAGGCGCGGCCGGTGGCGGTGACGCTCGGCCGCTATCACGCTTCGACATTGCCGGGCTGGATGCCGGTGTCCGGGCGGCTGCAATTGCCGCTGCCGGTTGCCCCGCCCTTCGACACGCCGCCCGCCCCGCGGCACCCGCCGCCGCCCATCGCGGTCTTTGCTTCCAATCCGCTGCGCGGGCTGGACTGGCTGCTGGACCGCTGGGAGCAGCGGATCCGGCCGGCCGTGCCGGAGGCGGAGTTGCATCTCTATACCGGTGCCGCGACCTATGGCGGCGACCCGAAGCTCGCATCCCGCGCCGCGCCGGTGCTGGAACGGGCCAGGGCGCTGCATGGGGCCGGGGTGCGGCTGCTGCCGCCAGTGAACCGCGCCGGCTTGGCACAGGCCTATGGCGGGGCACGGGTCATGCTCTATCGCGGCGATCCGGGGGAGACCTACTGCCTTTCCTTGGCCGAGGCGCAGGCGGCGGGGCTGCCCTGTGTCATCACCGACCTCGGCTCGGTCGCCGAGAGGGTTGTGGATGGGGAAACGGGCGTGGTGGCGCGCGATGCGGAGGATTTCGCCGCCGCCGCCGTTCGGCTGCTGACGGATGATGCCGCCTGGTCGGCGATGCATTGCGCCGCCCTCGCCCGCGGCCCAGGGCCTGACTGGGACTCGGTGGCAGCGGGTTTCGAGGCGCTGGCGGAATGAGGATCGCCGGTTCGCACGGGCGGGACCGGAGCGTGGGGAAGGGTGGATGAGGCTTGCTCAGGTGATGGCCGGCGCGAGGCTTGGCGGGATCGAGCTGTTCTTCGAACGGTTGACCCCGGCGCTGGCAGAGCATGGCCATGAGGTGGTTTCGATCATCCGACGCAACCCGGTGCGCGCGGCCAAGCTGCGCGCCGCGGGGGTGGAGGTCTCCGAGCTGCCCTTCGGCGGCTATTTCGACCTGCTGACCTGGGGACGGCTCCGCCGGCTGCTGCAGGGCTTCAAGCCGGAGGTGGTCATCGGCTGGTCGAACCGGGCGAACCGCTTCATCCCGAACGGGCCCTGGGTGCGGGTGGGGCGGCCTGGCGGATACTACAACCTGAAATACTATAAAGATTGCGACCATATCGCCTACACGACTCACTCCCTGGTGCGCTGGGCGGTCGAGCAGGGCTGGCCGCGGCAGCGCGCGCACCGGGTCCCGAATTTCGTGGATGACCCCGCAGGCACTCCGCCGGCAAGCCGCAGCTCCCTTGGCGTGCCGGAGGGGGTTCCGCTGGCCCTGGCAATGGGGCGGCTGCACCGGAACAAGGGCTTCGACACCTTGCTGAACGCGGTGGCCAGACTGCCCGACCTGCATCTGCTGCTGGCGGGGGAGGGGCCGGAGGAACGGGCGCTGCGGCGCCATGCGGCGAATCTCGGGATCAGCGGGAGGGTACGGTTCCTGGGCTGGCGGCAGGATGGGCCGGCGCTGCGGGCGGCGGCGGACCTCTTCGTCATCTCCTCTAACCACGAGCCCTTCGGCAGCATCGTGCCGGAGGCCTGGGCCTCCTCCCTGCCGCTGGTCTCGACCGCGGCGCAGGGGCCGGCCGAGGTGATCCGGCATCAGGAGGACGGGCTGCTGGTCCCATGCGGGGATGCGGGGGCCTTGGCGGATGCCATGCGCGCCGTCCTGGCCGACCCGGCCGGGGCCGCGGTGATGGCCGCTGCGGGCCGCCGCCGCTTCGAGGCAGAGTATTCGCGTCCGGCCGTCCTCCGGCAATGGAACGAATTCCTGCAAAGGATCAATCCCTAGATGTGCGGCATTGCCGGTCTGGTTCTGGAACAGGATCGCAGTTGCGGGGCGGCCACCCTGGACGCCCTGACGCGCGCCCTCGCGCATCGCGGGCCGGACGGGGCAGGGCATCATGTCGCGGGCAGCGTCGCCCTGGCCCATACCAGGCTGGCGATCATCGATCTGGTCACGGGCGACCAGCCGCTCTTCGCCGGCGCCGCGGCACTGGTCGGCAATGGCGAGATCTACAATTACCGGGAGCTGCGCGAGCAGAACCAGCTCCACTGCGCCACGGGCAGCGATTGCGAGCCGCCGCTGCATCTCTGGCGCCGCGACGGCATCGGCTTCGCCGACACCCTGCGCGGCATGTATGCCATCGCGCTGCATGACCGGGCGGCGCGGCAGGTGGTGCTGGCGCGTGATCCCTTCGGCATCAAGCCGCTCTACATGGCGGAGGTGCCGGGCGGCATCGCCTTCGCTTCCGAGCCGCAGGCGCTGATCGCCGCCGGGCTGGTGCAGCCGCGCGTCCGGCCGATGGCGCGGACGGAGCTGCTGCAGCTCCAGTTCACCACCGGCGCGGAGACGATCTTCGAGGGCATCAGCCGCGTCCTGCCCGGCGAGACCGTGGTGCTGGCCGACGGCGCAGTGACCGAGCGCCACCGCCGCGCCGCGTTGCCCGAGGGCGGGCCGGAGGCCATCACGCCGGAGGCGGCGCTAGCCCGGCTGGATGCGGCGCTGGAGGAGAGCGTCGCGCTGCACCAGCGCAGCGACGTGCCCTATGGGCTGTTCCTCTCGGGCGGCATCGACAGCGCCGCGGTGCTGGCCATGATGGCCCGGTTGAACGAACGGCCGGTCCTTGCCTTCACCGCCGGCTTCGACCTGCCCGGCGCGGCCGATGAGCGTGCGGCGGCAGCGCATCTGGCGCAGGCGGCGGGGGCAAGGCATGTCACCGTCACCGTGAACGAGGCAATGGTCTGGCGCCACCTGCCTGAGATCGTCGCCTGCATGGACGACCCAGCGGCCGACTATGCCATCATCCCCACCTGGTTCCTGGCGCGGCAGGCGCGGCAGGAAGTGAAGGTGGTCCTCTGCGGGGAGGGCGGAGACGAGATCTTCGGCGGCTATGGCCGCTACCGTGCCGCCATGCGGCCCTGGTGGATGGGCGGCAAGGCGATGCGCGCCCGCGGTGCCTTCGACCGGCTGGACCTGCTGCGCCAGCCACTGACCGGCTGGCGCGATGGCATCGCCGCCGCCGAGGCCGCCGCGGCGACGCCGGGCCGCAGCCGCCTCCAGGTGGTGCAGGCGCTGGACATGGCGGACTGGCTGCCGAACGACCTGCTGGTCAAGCTCGACCGCTGCCTGATGGCGCATGGGGTGGAAGGGCGGACGCCGCTGCTGGACCCTGGCGTCGCGGCGGCCGTCTTCCGGCTGCCGGATGCGCTGAAGGTGCAGGGGCACAGCGGCAAGTGGCTGCTGCGGCAATGGCTGGCGAAGCATTTCCCGGCGGCGGAGCCCTTCAAGCCGAAGCAGGGCTTTACCGTGCCGATCGGTGCCTGGATCGCAGGGGTGGGGGAGCGACTCGGGCCGCTGGTGGCGGCGCAGCCGGGGGTGGCGGAGGTTGCCCGGCCGGACCGGGTGGCCGCCCTGTTCCGCCATGCCGGGGGAGAGAAGCATCGGGGCTTTGCAGCCTGGCATCTGCTGTTCTACGCGCTCTGGCACCGGCGGCACATCGAGGGGCGCCGGGTGGAAGGCGATGTCTTCGAGGTGCTGGGCGAGCGTTGAGGTTGCGGGCGGGAGAGGAAGAGGCCGATGTCGTCACCCTATGATCTGATCCTGCGCGGCGGCGCTTGCGTGCTGCCCTGGGGCACCGAGACCGCCGATGTCGGGGTGCGGGAGGGGCGGATTGCCGCCATCGGCGACCTGCGCACTGCCCATGCGGAGAACGAGGTCGATTGCCGCGGCCTGCACGTACTGCCCGGGCTGATCGACGCGCATGTGCATTTGCGCGACCCGGGCGATCCGGCAGTGGAGAATCTTTCGGACGGAACCCGCGCCGCGGTGCTGGGCGGGCTGACGGCGGTGTTCGACATGCCGAACACGGCGCCTTCCATCACCGACCGCGAAAGGCTGGACTGGAAGCGCGACTATCTGCAGGGGCGGGCCTTCTGCGATGTCGGGCTCTATGTCGGTGCCTCGAAGAAGAACATCGCGGAGCTGGCGTCACTTGAGCTGCAGCCGAATGTCTGTGCCATCAAGGTCTTCGCCGGCAGCTCCACCGGCGACCTGCTGGTGGAGGACGATGCCAGCCTGGAAGCGGTGATGCGCAGCGGCCGCCGCCGCATCTGCTACCATTCGGAGGACGAGTACCGGCTGCAGGCGCGCAAGCCTCTGTTCAAGAGCGGCATGCCGCACCGGAACCACATGGAATGGCGCGATGTGGAATGCGCCTTCCTCGGCACGCGGCGGCTGATGGCGCTGGCGCGCAAGACCGGTCGGCCGGCGCATATCCTGCATGTCTCGACGGCGGAGGAGCTGGATTACCTCAAGGACTTCCGGGACGTCGCCACGGTCGAGGTGCTGATGAACCACCTGACCCAGACGGACGAGGCCTATGACCGCCTCGGAGGCTATGCGGTGATGAACCCGCCGATCCGCGACAAGCGGCATCTGGAGGCGGCCTGGGCGGCGGTGCGCGACGGCACGGTGGATGTGGTGGGCAGCGATCACGCGCCGCACAGCCGCGCCGCGAAGGAGCGCCCCTGGCCGGAGACGGCGGCAGGGCTGACGGGTGTGCAGACCATCGTGCCGATGATGCTGGACCATGTCAGCGCCGGGCGGCTTTCGCTGAACCGGCTGGTGGACCTGATGTGCGCCGGGCCGGCGCGGGTCTATGGCGTGCTGGGCAAGGGCCGGCTGGCGGCGGGCTATGACGCCGACTTCACGCTGGTGGACATGAAGAAGCAGCGCACCATCGAGGAGAGCTGGATCGTCTCCCCCTGTGGCTGGACGCCCTTCGCCGGCCACCGCTGCACCGGCTGGCCGGTGATGGCCATCATCCGCGGCCAGGTGGCGATGCGGGAGGACGAGATTATCGGTCCGCCGCGCGGCGCCCCGGTGCGTTTCCTGGAGGCGCAGGGCGGGTAGAACAGCATTGTATCCTGGGCCGGCCGATTCACGCCTCCGGGGCCTTCGCCCCTCGGGCGATCGGGCGGCCTCAGACCGGTTGCAGCGGCCGGTGCGGGGCGGGTGGCAGGGTGATGCGGATGGGATCGCCGGGCCGCACCTCGCCGCCCGTGAGGACGATGGCCATGATGCCCGCCTTGCGGATCAGCCGGCCCGCCGCGTCGCGGTCCAGCACGGCGGCCATCAGGCCGGGCCGGAAGCGGTCGAGCTGGGCGCAGGGGTTGCGCAGCCCAGTCACCTCCACCACCGCTGCCTCGCCCAGATGCAGGCGCGTGCCGGTCGGCAGGCCGAGCAGGTTTATGCTGCGCGTGGTGATGTTCTCGCCCATCTGCCCGGCCGAGACATCGAAGCCGGCGGCCCGCAATTCCTCATGCAGCTCGGCATGGAGCAGATGGACCTGACGGAGATTGGGCTGGCTCGGGTCCCGCCGGATGCGGGAGAGGTGCTGCACCGTCTTGCCGAGATGCGCGTCGCCCTCCACGCCAAGGCCGGCGAGGAGGCGGATGACGGCCCGGTTCGGCTTGCTGAAACGGTGTGCGCTGTCGCTGCTGACTGCTGTGACCACGCCGGTCATTCGATTCCCACTCCCGCAGGGTGCGGCCGTCAGAAATCGCCTTCCGGCCGCCCCGTCATCAGTCGCAGCCGTGCCTCGGTCGCCAGCCGGTCGGCACGTTCGTTCATCGCGTCCCCGGCATGGCCGCGGACCCATTTCCACTCGATCCGGTGCGGCTTCGCCGCCGCCAGAAGGCGCTGCCACAGCTCCATGTTCGCCACCGGCTCCTTCGCCGCGTTGCGCCAGTTGTTGCGCACCCAGCCATTTATCCAGCGGGAGATGCCGTTGCGGAGGTATTCGCTGTCCGTGTGCAGGATCACGGTGCAGGGGCGCTTCAGCGCCTCCAGTGCGCTGATCGCGGCGGTGAGTTCCATGCGGTTGTTGGTGGTCTCCGGCTCGGCACCGGAGAGTTCGCGCTCCACCGAGCCATAGCGCAGAATGGCGGCCCAGCCGCCGGGACCCGGATTGGGCTTGCAGCCGCCATCCGTCCAGATCTCGACGGTCGGCGTCTGGTCAGAGGCCAAGGGCGGAAGGCCCCTCGGCCTGGGCGAAGAAGCGGAGCTTGGAGAGGTATTCCAGCGGATCCTTGCGCGTCACCAGCGCCCCCGGCGGCGTCGCCGTCCAGTCATAGAGCCGGGTCAGCAGGAAGCGGATCGCGGCGCCGCGGCAGAGCACCGGCAGGGCCGCGCGTTCCGCCGGGGTGAGCGGCCGCAGCGCCTGGTAGGCGGAAAGCAGGGCATGTGCCTTGGTCACGTTGTAGGAGCGGTCGGCCTCGAAGCACCAGGCGTTCAGGCAGACGGCGATGTCATAGGCCAGCAGATCGGTGCAGGCGAAGTAGAAGTCGATCAGGCCGGAGACGGCCGGGCGGCGGTCCGCGCCTTCCAGGAAGAAGACGTTGTCGGGGAAGAGGTCGGCATGGATATGGCCGGTGGGCAGCGTCCCCGGCGCCGGCCAGTCATGGAGGATCCGCTCCAGCGCCGCATCCAGCTCGGCGATCAGGCCAGGCTGGACCGCATCGCCCTCTGCCCGGCAACGGTCGAGCAGCGGACCCCAGCCGGCCGGACCCAGGGCGTTGCGCCGGGTGGCGGCGAAGCCCTCGCCGGCGGCGTGCAGCCGGGCCAGGGCGGCGCCCAGGGGGGAGCAGTGCTCCGGCCGGACCCGCCGCGGCCAGACACCGGGCAGGAAGGTGCAGATCGCCGCCGGCCGCCCGGCCAGTTCCCGCAGCGCCACCCCGTCCCGCGCCTTCACCGGCAGGGGGCAGGGCAGGCCGCGGGCGGACAGGTGCTCCATCAACCCGAGGAACCAGGGCAGTTCCTCCGGGTCCACCCGCTTCTCGTAGAGGGTCAGGATGAAGTCGCCGGCTTCGGTCTTGAGAGCGTAATTGGAATTCTCCACCCCCTCCGCGATGCCGCGGAAGGCGAGGAGCTCGCCCAGCTCGTATTCCGCCAGGAAGGCGCGCAGGGCCTCGTCCGAGACCTCGGTATAGACGGCCATGCGGGGCTTCTATCGTGGCGGCGCGGAGGTGCCTACCTGCGGCATCATGCGTTCAGCGCCGTGGGAAGCTTGAAGGTGATGCGTTCCTCGGCGACCACCACCTCCTCGATTGCCAGGTCGAAGCGCTCGGAGAGGCGCGCCAGCACCTCCTCCACCAGCAATTCGGGCGCGCTGGCGCCGGCGGTGATGCCGATGGTGGACAGGCCGTCGGCAATGGCCGGGTCCAGCTCATGCCCGCGCTGGACCATCAGGGCGCGCGGGCAGCCGGCACGCTTCGCCACCTCCACCAGCCGGAGGGAATTGGAGGAATTGGGCGCGCCGACCACCAGCATCAGCTCCGCCCGGCCGGCGATGGCCTTCACCGCGGCCTGCCGGTTGGTGGTGGCGTAGCAGATATCCTCCTTGGCCGGGGCGGCGATTTCCGGGAAGCGCTCCTTCAGCGCGGCGACGATATCGGCGGTGTCGTCCACGGAAAGCGTGGTCTGGGTGATGAAGGCGAGGGGGCGGTCCTCCGGCACCGGGACCGTCCGGGCCTGGTCCGCATCCTCCACCAGCGTCACCGTGCCTTCGGGCAATTGGCCCATGGTTCCGACCACCTCCGGATGGCCGGCATGGCCGATCAGCAGGATGTGGCGGCCACGGGAGAAATGGTGCTCCGCCTCGCGATGCACCTTGCTGACCAGGGGGCAGGTGGCGTCCAGGTAGAACAGGTTCCGGCGGGCGGCCTCGGCCGGGACGGATTTCGGGACGCCATGGGCGGAGAAGACCACCGGGGCGTCGTCGGGGACCTCGTCCAGTTCCTCCACGAAGACGGCGCCCTGGCGTTCCAGGCTTTCCACAACGAATCGGTTGTGCACGATCTCGTGCCGGACATAGACCGGGGCGCCGTAGCGGCGGATCGCCTCCTCGACGATCTTGATGGCGCGGTCCACGCCGGCACAGAAGCCGCGCGGGCCAGCCAGCAGGATGTTCAGGCGAGGCTTGTCTTGCATTGATCGGTCTTCGCTCGCAGGCCGTGTGTTGCCGCGTCACCGCACGGCTGGGCAGAGTGTGCGGGGGCACAGTAGCCGCCAGTGATCCTGGCTCAAGGGGGAAGATAGGAATGCGTGTTGGAGTTGTCCTGGCGGCATTGGCAATTGCCCCGCTGGCGGGGTGCGGCGGCGGGTCCGGAACCCCTCTGCCTGTGGCCTGTACGGAGCCGGGAATCCTGGCTGATGGGGCGGACCTGACCCGGTACCGGCCTGGCCCGGTGCAGGATCTGACCACCCTGGAATATGATGCCCGGCTGGTCGGGCTGAACGGCAGTTGCACTCCCGGCCGGGGCAATCGCAGTATCGATCTCAGCCTGACCGCCAGTTTCTCCGTGGAGCGGGGGGCGGCCGCCCGGGGGCGGGTGGTGGACCTGCCCTGGTTCGTGGCGGTGCTCGGCCCGGATGGGCAGGTCCTGGACAAGCAGGTCTTCGTGGAGCGGGTCTCCTTCGGCCGGAACGAGACCCGGACCACGGGGACGAGCGATCCGGTCACGCTCTCCCTGCCGGTGGGCGAGGGGCGCCGGGCGCAGGATTACCGTATCTTCGTCTCATTCGAGTTGACACCGGAAGAACTGGCGCTGAACCGCCGGCGGGGGCCGCGGTAAACTCCGCCGGACCGGAGGGGGAATGGTTGCGCCGGTGCCTCCCGGCGCGCTAGACCAGCGCACCCGCTGATTCCGCGCGGGAGAGAGGGGTGCCAGCCACCCCCGCCGAAGGCGCAACCGGCCCCCGGAAACGCTCAGGCAGAAGGGCCGCGCGGGGAAGGGGCCTCTGGAAAGCCCGGCGCCGCAAGGGCCGGCACCGACGGAGTAAGGTCCCGCCAGGGACCGAATCTCTCAGGTCATGGGACAGAGGGGGGCCACGGAGTTGAACCGCCGCATCGCGGCAGGGAGTGACCGTGGCCGAGTCGAACGAGACGCTTCTCGAAACCCCCCTGACGGCGCTGCACCGGCGCCTCGGCGCCCGGATGGTGCCCTTCGCCGGCTATGCCATGCCGGTGCAGTACCCGGCCGGCATCATGGCGGAGCACCTGCACTGCCGCGCCAGCGCCGCGCTGTTTGATGTCTCGCATATGGGCCAGGCCGAACTGGTGGGCGAAGGCGCGGCGGCGGCGCTGGAGCAGTTGACGCCGGCCGATGTGAAAGGGCTGAAGCCGGGGCGGCAGCGCTACGGGCTGCTGACCACCATGGCGGGCGGCATCTTCGACGATTTCATGGTCGCCAATTTCGGCGACCGCCTGTTCCTGGTGGTGAATGCCAGCCGCAAGGCGGAGGATTTCGCCCTGATCGAGGCGGCCCTGCCCGCCGGGGTGCGCCTGCGCCGCCTGCCGGACCGGGCACTGCTGGCCTTGCAGGGGCCAAAGGCGGCGGAGCTGCTCGCACCGATGGCGCCGGACCTGGCCGGGCTCTCCTTCCTCGGCGTGGCGGAGACGAAGATCGCCGGCATCCCCGCCTTCGTCAGCCGCAGCGGCTATACCGGCGAGGACGGCTATGAGATCAGCGTCCCGTGCGGGGAGGCGGAGCGCCTTGCCGAGATGCTGCTGGCTTTGCCCGGCGTCGCGCCGGCCGGGCTCGGCGCGCGGGATTCGCTGCGGCTGGAGGCCGGGCTCTGCCTCTATGGCAACGACATTGACGAGACGACCAGCCCGGTCGAGGCGGGGCTGACCTGGACCATCGGCAAGCGCCGCCGCATGGAATGGAATTTCCCGGGCGCCGAGCGGGTGCGCGAGGAACTGGCCAACGGTCCCAGGCGCCTGCGCGTCGGGCTGAGGCCGGAAGGGCGGCAGCCGGCGCGCAGCCATACGCCCATCCATCTGCCGGGCGGCAAGCAGGTCGGGGAGGTCACCTCCGGCGGCTTCGGGCCTTCGCTGAATGGCCCCATGGCCATGGGCTATGTCGCCCCGGCCCAGGCCAGGGATGGTACGGCGCTGGAGCTGATGGTCCGTGGCAAGCCCCTGGCGGCGCGCGTCGCGCCGATGCCCTTCGTTCCCCACAATTATGCCCGATAGGGATCCTTCCGATGTCTGAGACGCGATACACCAAGGACCACGAGTGGGTGCGGCTGGAAGGCGATATCGCCATCGTCGGCATCACCGACCATGCGCAGAACGCGCTGGGCGACGTGGTCTTCGTCGAATTGCCGGAGGTCGGCCGCGAGGTCGCCGCCGGCGAGGCCTGCGCCGTGGTCGAGAGCGTGAAGGCCGCCTCCGATGTCTATGCCCCGATTTCCGGGCGTGTCAGCGAAGTGAACGACGCGCTGGCCGAAGACCCTGGCCTCATCAACCGCGAGCCGACGGGCGGGGGCTGGTTCTTCAAGATCGAGCCGAAGGACAAGGCCGAGATCGCCGGGCTGATGGATGAGGCCGCCTATCATGCCTTCGTGGAGAGCCAGGCGTGAGCGCACTCGCGGAGCTTGCGGCGCTGGAGGAACAGGACGAGTTCTCGCGGCGCCATATCGGCCCGTCCGAGGCCGAGATCGCCGAGATGCTGAAGGTGGTCGGCGCGGCCAGCCTGGATGACCTGGCTGCCCGCACCGTCCCTTCCGCCATTCGGCAGGCCGACCTCTCCGCCCTGCCGCCCCCGGCCACGGAGGCCGAGGCGATCGCCGAGCTGCGGGCTCTGTCGGAGAAGAACCGGCGGCTGAAGTCGCTGATCGGCATGGGCTACAACGGCACGGTCACGCCGCCGGTGATCCTGCGCAATGTCCTGGAGAACCCAGGCTGGTACACCGCCTACACGCCTTATCAGGCGGAGATCGCCCAGGGGCGGCTGGAAGCCCTGGTGAATTTCCAGACCATGATGGCGGATCTCACCGGCCTGCCCATCGCCAATGCCTCGCTGCTGGATGAGGGCACGGCGGCGGCGGAGGCCATGGCGCTGGCCCATGCCGCGCATAAGGGCAAGGGTAATACGCTGCTGGTGGCGGCCGATCTGCATCCGCAGACGCTCGCGGTGGTGCGGGTGCGGGCCGAGCCGGTCGGGATCACGGTGAAGACCGTGGCGCCGGCGGAGATCACCGCAGCTGTCGGGCTGGAGAAGCCCTTCGCCATCCTGATCCAGTATCCCGGCACCACCGGCGAGGTGCGCGACATCGCGCCGGAGATCAAGGCGGCGCATGATGCGGGCGCCCTGGCGATCGTCGCCGCAGATCCGCTCGCGCTCTGCCTGCTGACCCCGCCCGGGGAGATGGGCGCGGATGTGGTGGTGGGCAGCACGCAGCGTTTCGGCGTGCCGCTCGGCTACGGTGGGCCGCATGCCGCCTATATGGCGGTGAAGGATGCCTATAAGCGGCTGCTGCCGGGGCGGCTGGTCGGCGTCTCCATCGACGCGGCCGGGCAGCCGGCGCTGCGCCTGGCCCTGCAGACGCGGGAGCAGCATATCCGGCGGGAGAAGGCGACCTCCAATATCTGCACCGCGCAGGTGCTGCTGGCGGTGATGGCCAGCATG
>Ga0207747_1000596_pt1 | contig 37588 bp, 51 predicted proteins | sample HigsolmetaGSP11D_FD_184839 | JGI IMG/M metagenome (GOLD analysis project Ga0207747, IMG submission 184839) | High solid enriched microbial communities from the Joint BioEnergy Institute, USA - SP1-1-D (SPAdes) | ecosystem: Engineered > Bioreactor > SSF (Solid state fermentation) > Aerobic >...
CTAAACGAAGAATAGCGCAGTTAGACGGTGTTAAAACGTTTAATTTCGATTGGCCGCCACAAACGGAAGTGACGACAAGGCTGCGAGATATTCTCGAAGATAACGTAGATGAAAAGTATTATTTGAGAGAAGAGAAAACGGCGAAGTTGGTTGCGCAGTTGGAAGAACGCGGATTAAAGGATACCGATGAAATAGATGTTGTAGGAAATTTAAAACCACCTAATTGCACTCGACACGGGCAACGTGATGATGTGTGGAGTGCTAATGGAATAGCGGGGACATTAAACGCTACAGATTATAAACAACCGCGTCCTATCGCGGAAGAAATAATGCCTAATATGATCGGTCACATCGACTTAAAAGGCCACGACGCAACGACAATGGGCGGAGGGCATCGTGAACCTAAGATTGCGGAGGAACAATTAAAGAAAGGTGGTATAGATGTCTGCGAGAAAGAAAGAAACACCATTAAGATATTGCGAAACTTGCGGAAAGAAATTGGAGAGGAAACGTTTGCCGAATGGAGATTTAGAGTACTTAATTCACTTCAATCGTCGGAAATATTGCGACAGAAATTGTATGGCGAAATCATTCAAAGGGCGGAAGATAACGGACGATCCAAGTTGGTACACAGCGCACAAATGGGCGCGAGAGATAAAGAAAGCGGAAATGTGCGAGATATGTGGCTCGACGAAGAACGTAGAAATACATCACAAGGACGAGAATTGGAAGAACAATTCGCCCGAGAACTTGCAAGCGTTATGTCGGAGTTGTCATGTCAAAACGCATCGGCCGAAAAAATCTTGCAAGATATGCGGGAAACCACAAAAGGGTCTCGGTTATTGCAACAAGCATTACATCAGATTCAAGAAATATGGAGACCCTCTATTCAAGAAAAACGGTACAGAATCAGAAAACTAACTCCGAGGGAAACATTCAGACTCCAAGGCTTCCCCGACAGCGAGTTCGACAAACTCGTTGCCGCCGGAATTAGCAATTCGCAATTGTACAAAATGGCCGGCAATGCGGTTACTGTAAACGTTGTAGAAGCGATAGCCAAACGACTTATTCCGATGTTAATCGAAAAATAAACACTTTCCCATCGCTTGAGCCACGATCATACGCGAATTTGTACGGAGCTTCTTCGATCGGAAACGGATGTTGCTTAACGAATCGCTTTGCCGACATGTAGTATCGTTTGTCAATGACGTACTGCGCTAGGTCGGCGTGAATATCGTCAATTACGCCAGGCTTGACGATGGCAAGCGCTTTGTCGGCCGCTCGGTAGGCGATCGCAAGGCGAGTGTACGGCTTTATGCCGAGCAATTTACGGGCGGCCGTGTTTATGTAGAATCTGCGTTGATTATCCAGCGTAATTGAAGGCGTGCCATCGGCTGGCACAAATTCGAACCCCTTTAAAAGATTATCGTATTTCTTCAAACGAACACCCCATTTTATAATTTTACGATAATTTTAACCGGTTGATTAACGAAAATCAAGCGAAAGGCGGGATTCAATGGGAAAGGCCGAAAGAAAACGATGGGCGGCCAATGTTAAGGCCATGGAAATCGTCGCAAAAGATCGTAGCGAAATAACTGACGAGGACATACGGTTCCTTCGCGAAAACTACACGTCAACTGGCGGTCTTTTGCCGAAAGGCTTCAATGGTGGCGCGTTCTTCACGCCAACCCATGTCGCCAAGTTCATGTGGGCCGTGCTGAAGCCGCGACTGCCAAAAGCGCCAAAGGTGTTGGAACCTGCGGCCGGAGCCGGCGTTTTTCTCGAGCACGCACCGGCCGATGCCGAAATCACCGCGATTGAACTGGATCCGACAAGCGCGAAAGTGACTTCGCTTATTTACCCGCGTGCGAACGTCATTCAGGGCAACGCCATTTTACACAATCGCGAAAATTATTACGATGTTGTGATCGGCAACCCGCCATATGGCCAAACAATCACGATCAAAACCTATGAAGGCGATTTTAGCGACTGGATGACGCTATCTAAACGAAAAAATGAATGGCGCGGCAAGTCGGAAGCCGTGTTCATTGAGCACGCGATCCGAAACACGAAACCTGGCGGTTATATTGCGTTCATTCTGCCGATGGGCGTTTCGTTCAATACGCAAACGCGCAAAGCCCGCGAGCTGCTATTTAACAATTGTTGGCAAGTCGCGACGATCATGCTGCCGGGCGAAACGTTCCAGCACGTTGGAACCACGGTGTCGACGCAAATATTAATTGTGCGAAAAGTTACGCCAAACGCCCGTAAAATCAAGGCAGTCACAAAACGATGGGGCAGTAACTTTAAACGATCTGATTGGAACGATATTGACGGCTTTGGCGCGGAATTTTTCGAAGGTCAAACACCTGCATACTTCGCAAAGGTAACCGACATTGGTTGGGACGAAAAAGGTCGGTCAACCGACAAATGGGGCGATGGTTTAACGCAACTAGACGAATTAGTCGAAGATTTTACCGACGGAAACCTGATGCGAGAAAACTTATACCCGCATTTGCCGTCATGGTACGGTATCGAAAAAGGAAATGAAGCTTTCTTCTTTTCGCACGGCAACGACACTTGTGACGGTTTTCGTGACGCAAGTCGAACGTATCCTGACGGACCTTACCGTTGGCAAGAACTGACGCTCGGCGCTGGCGAAGAAGTCGAGTGGCGGCGCGTGGACGGCACGGTCGAATTGCGGTCAACGTGGGATTTCGATTGGCAGGACGAGATTGTGGCGGAATGGCAAGCCACGAAGGAGGCGGAATGATGGCGAAAGTTCCTAACCTTGCGGAATGTCAGCCAAGGTTTGTAGCGTATTGTAAGGCGCATGGCTTACACGAGGGCGACGAATGGCAGACTTGGGAATATATGGCGTGGATTTCGAAAAAAGCAGCGGAATTTCGCAAGTTACACGGGCTGTCGCGCTGGGATTCTTTCGACAAGCTAGGTGCCGACGGACATAAGCAATTTACGAGATTCCTAGAAACGGAGGCGGAAAAGTGTGAGTGAAAATAGAACCGAACGTCTGAAAAGCATTGATGATGCGCTTGAACGGATGTGGAAACGAGGCGGCGAAATGACCGCAATAGACCACGACTTAATGCAATCGCTCGAATACACCGGTCCGTACGCCTGCCGTTACACTTGCGCCGACTGTCGCCATTTCACCCACGAATCAAAGACATGCGCCATGCTGGCTAACCCCGCGATTAAAATCTCCGCCAAAAACAACGTTTGCCGCCTGTTCGACGCCCGCATTAAAAATCCGTCGGCGCCGCCGTTTAACTTAGACGATTACCTCGAATTTCTCGGTTCGGACTATTACCGACCGTGGAGCGTTGATCGAACGCAAGTGATCGGAAAAGTGTGGGGACCGATTGAAAGCGGATTTGATGCGAAAGGTGTATGGCGTACGAAATACGGATGGAAACCGGTTTACAAATCGTATGACAAACCATATTGCCGAACGAGTTTCCCACGTTGCTACGTTTACTACGATAAGTACACGTTCGAAATCGACTACCGACTTTACCGCGAGCTTATGTTTTACCGTGATGGAGCGATTCATTACGTGGTTAAACGTTGGCGGGAAACAGAACGGGCGCGGAAGGAGAATACGGAATATAACGGAGTGGAGGACGTTAGATGATACCTAAAATAATCGAACTTGACCGGGATAGAATTTTAAAGCGAATAGGTTATTACAAGAAAGATTGGCGCGTGTTTATCGTTAATGGATTCGGTTTCGTTGGCGCTATCGAAATAATTACCGAAGGCCAAGGAGCGTTCGGACTTGGCGGGCGCGCTGTCGTAGTCGTCCGTAATTTCGTGAAATTCATACAAGTAGGCGGAAATGGTTACTACGTGCCGCCCGAGTATTTTATCGCAAAAATACGGACCGAAATTAACGACGAACGACTACCGCAGAAAATTCTAAAACGCTTGGAGGCGATGAAATGAACGATAGGCAAATTGCGGAAAAAATTTGCGAGATTTTACGTAAGAACGGAATTGAAGCGGTTTGGACGCTTATTGATATGGAGGACGCTAATGTCGGACACATAGAATTAACATTTGAAATCACGGAAGGTGACGGAATTGTCCGCAACTAATCACGACAAACAAGCGAAAATGCGAACGTATGAAGCACGTTTTGCCTTTAACTCACCATCCGGTGTGAAACGCTTATTGCGCGACTACCACGCGTTAGTTGAACGGCAATATGACGGCGACTATGACGCAGTTATCTTGCTCGTTGACTTGGCAACGGCGATTGAATTGGCGGGCCTGACCGAAAGGCAGCGTGAGGCACTTACGCTAGTGTATTTCGAGGACTTATCGCAGGTGGAAGCAGGCGAGCGGATGGGAGCCAGCAAGCAAACGGTCAATCGACTGGTTACGGTGGCAACGGCAAAGGTGGCGCGTGTGTACGAAGAGTGGGCGAGAATGGGCGAAGGGTACGCGCTTGGCGTAGACAATTCGATTACTGATGCGGAAGGGGAGCGGTAGGATGAGCGAAAAGAAAACGTTAGGAAGCCTTGAGTTAAACCGGATTTATCAGATGGATTGCTTAGAGGGAATGCGATTGTTGCCGGATGGTAGCGTGGATTTGATTATTGCGGATCCACCTTATTTCCAAATTAAAGGTGATTTTGATTTTAAATGGAGAAGTAGACGAGACTGGTTAGAATGGTGTGGTTTATGGATTTATCAATGTGTTAGGGTTCTTAAAGAAGGCGGTAGTTTTTATATTTGGGGCGGTTGGTCGAACATTTCTTGGATACAAGTTTATATTGAGGAAAATTATGACGTCACATTGAGGAATAAAATTATTTGGCACTACGGTTCCGGAAATAGAGCAACAAGAATTTTTGCTCCTAGACATGAAGAATGTTTATTTTATACAAAAGGTCGGAAAAGGTATACGTTTAATATTGATGATGTAAGAATCACATCTAAATATAACGATAAAAGAAATCATCCTCTAGGTAAGAACCCCACAGATTGTTGGTATTTCAACAGGTATCCTGCTAACGATAGAAGATACACAGGTCATCCAACACAAAAACATGACGGTGTGTGTAATCGAATAATTAAAGCGTCATCAAACGTTGATGATATTGTGTTAATACCTTTCGTTGGTAGCGGATCGGAATGCGTAGCCGCCCTTCGTAATAATCGAAACTTCATCGGCTTCGAAATCGAGCCCGAATACGTCCGCATCGCCAACCAACGCCTCGAAAACGTGCGCGACGAACTGGCCGAACGTAAATTAACCGAAGGGACTGACGTGGAATGAATAACGAACAATTTAACGCAAGAATCAACGAACTATGGACACAGACAAAGGCGGGCAAACTGGACCGTAGGTCCCGGTTCGCCGCAATTGAACGGCTGACGGACGAATACATTGCCGCGACTGGCCGCCGACCTGACCCGGCGCATCTTGACCGACTGGCGACGCTTTGTTTGTACGAGGAGATTACCGACCCGCATCCGGACAAAATGGCGCTGGAAGAGGACGCGGTCATGAGCGACCGGCAATATGGCAGGCGAAAGAAGTCGGAAATATGGCGCGAGGAGGTTCACGTTGGGCCTGCGCATGTGACCGGCAAACGGTCGGTAGCTTATACGGACGATGATGGCGGTATGCAAAGCGGTAAGAATACGTACTATTTGCGCTAAAACCGACTTACTTCCGCTTAATCAGTTGGTTATATAAGCAGGGAAAGGGAACTTTTTACAACGGCTCGTCAAGGAGACGTGAATAGGGATTAGCGCTGGGTTGAACCGGCGCTTTTTTAAATTTATTTTAAATTCAACGAAAATCTAACGAAATAGGAGGAAATATAATGGTACTAGATTTGATATATTGTCCTTATTGCGAAATTGAGCATGTACCGTCAAAAACAGTAGATAATCAAGGTAATGTTGTTGGATTATTTTGCGATTGTGAAAGACTTTTGATTCGTGTAAATACTCCGTATTGGAATGGCGAAAGCATTCTTCCGCAGTTAAACCGTTTCTTAAAAGCTAGTGTTCACTTGAATTCGCTAAAGAAAATGGATAATGACACCATACGCCGTCTTTCGAAAAAGATGGCTTATTTATTTTTGCAAACAAAATACGGTAAAGAACGAAAGATAAATTACGCATTTGTTGAGTATCATACCCGCGACATTATTTATAACCTGCGAGAAAGCGTGGTGAGCGCTAATGAGTAGTTTACGCGTTATAGACATCGAAACTGGCGAAGATAGATCGAGCGAATACACGCTGAGACATCGCAATCAAGACGATGCTTATCGTAAATTAAAAGAAAAACGCAGCAGGCAACCGGACTTTACCGCCTCAAATATGCGTAATCTGCACGAAGTATATAACGTATTAACAACGACACAATGCGGTTATTTAATGTTGTTGCAATGCTACGTTGATTACGGCGAAGGAACAATCGTAAAAAGCGATAAAACGCCAATGACAACAAGCAATATGATGAGCGTTTTACAATTAAATCGCAAACGAAGTACGTTTTACAATTTCTTAGGAGCGTGTGTTGAACACGGTATTATTATCGAAAATAACGACACGTATGCGGTAAATCCTCGATACCATTTCCGTGGCGCTTTCGCAGATCAATACGTTGTGAAGTCGTACACTACGAAAATAAAACGAGTTTATCGCGAAGTTAAAGCGGCTGACATCGGATTGATTTATCGCATGTTGCCGTTTGTTCATTACGAAACGAACGCTCTTTGCGAGAATCCATTCGAAACGAACCCGGATAAAATACGATGGTTTACACGTAAAACATTGGCGGAAGCGATCGGAGTTTCGCCGAGCGAAATTAGTCGCAGATTACCGAAAATGACGTTTGACGGCGAATATGTAATAGCGCAAGTAATCGTAGGTGGCAAGCGTGTTTATATGTTTAATCCGTGGGTATTTTATCGCAAGAATAGCGAACCTGATAAAACGTTACAAGCGGTATTTAACGTTAAGCCGAAATAAAACGTGCTAAAGCACGTGCAGGCGTCCAAGCTAACACTTGGCCACCTGCAATCAAGATATCATTGTCGCAGAATCAAAAGAAGTGATTATGTATATCCTGTTCGCTGATTTGCGGAACGAAGCGAACGTATGTGAGCGAAGTGACGCACTTTGTCGAAGACAAAGATGACAAAGATAAAGAAATAATTTCGCCTCAAAAATCGCTGTATCCCTTGCGGCTGTAAGGCTGAACGCTGTTTTTGGGTGTCCAAATAAGCGCACACTTTTTGGCGATTTGTCCAAATAAGCGCACACTTTTTCCGTGCCGATGTAACACGCTGCCTATTCGCCAATATAATAATGAAGCTTATCGGAATAGTCGCGTGTTTGTCCGTTACGAGAACGGTCGATTTCGCCGGGCAACGCGTTCACGGCGGACAGACCGCCGAAAACTCGAGGGGTTGGCGTTATCTCGAATTCGAAATTTATGCATTCGACAACCGATTCACAAACTCGCAAACACGCCGCAAATAGCGCCATATCAACGTTTGCATAAAATCGTGCATAAACGATAATTCGCGTAACTTTGTGAAATGGCGTTATATCAACGTTTATTCATCGACTGTATATTACATAAAAGACCTTATGTAAAGTAGCGATGAATATACTATACATCGATATGCAACGAACAAGTGTTCGCCGAAATAGGGGCGGGGGTATCGGTTTTTCGAAATTCGCGCCCTGAGCCCGAAACATTTCTTACAAAATTCCAGAACTCGAAGGCTAAGCGGAGTGGCTACGATGCCCTCCGTTATTTTATTCCACGAAAGGAGGACGTATTATGCAACGTTTTCAATACGACGAAACGAAACTAAAGCCCGGTCAAAAGGAAGCGGCGGTCTTACTCGTTGAATACGATTTTACCGATAAGGACGAGCGCAAAACGAAAGAGGAAATCGCTGCTGAGGTCGGCGTCTCACGCATGACGCTTCATCGCTGGGAAACGGGCGACGAAAACTTTATCGCTTATAAAAATTACGTTGCCAGCACGTACGTCAACACGTATTTGCCGTTCGTTTACAAAAAACTAATCGACGGTATTTCGCGCGGCTCGATGAAAGGGATCGAATTGTTCTTGAAGCGCGTCGGCGATCTTGACGACAAAACCGAAATCACACTTAACGATAATCGCGACAACCAGTCGTTCGAAGAACGTAAAGCGGCGTTACTTGCACGTTTAGGCGAAAAGGACGGCGAGTAGTTTGGCGTTTGTAGACGGTAAATGGCTCGATCGACCGGCGCGCGAACGACTAATAAACGAACTTCGCGAAGAAAACAACCTGATTCGCCGGTTGATCGAAACGAATAAAGCGGTTGACTACGATCTTGATCGGCTGGAAGCGAATTTAACGTTGCTCGAAAAGTTAGAACGTGTTCACCGTGGCGAGCGTGACGTGCTGTACTTCGCGATGGAATATTTTAGCGATAACGGTAATCCTGAAAACGAAGGCAATTTAATTCCGTCGGGCGTTAACTACGAAAACGCAGCCGACTTTCATAAAACGCTTTGTGGCTTGCTAAACGACGTAATAACCGGTAAACAGCGCGAACACGTTGCGTGGGCCTGTCCGCGGGGTCACGCTAAAACAGCTTATTTATCGAATATTTTCCTCGCGCACCAGGTCGTTTATCGACACCGCAAATATATCGTGGAAATTTCGGAAACAACGGACGTAGCAGGCGACTTCATTACATGGACGCGTTATCAGCTAAAATTTAACGCAAAACTTCGCGAAGACTTTGGCGAGTTGCTTGATCCGCGACCGTCCAAGAACGAAGTTGATAATAAATACGAGTTTATCACGTCAAGCGGCACGAAAGTAGAAGCGAAAGGACTCGGTACGCAAATGCGCGGACTTCGCCACGGCAACACGCGACCGGACTTATTTATTCTCGACGATTTAGAATCGAAAGACTCAACGAACACGAGCGATTTAATAGAAAAGTCTAAAGCGTGGTTTCGCGAGGAAATGTTGCCGGCGTTGAGTCGCGACGGTATTTGCATTTACCTTGGTACAATTTTATGCTTCGATAGCTTGCTCGATTACGTGATTCGCGAACGACGCGACTTCAAATCGAAAAAGTTTTCGGCGGTGAAATCGTGGGCGAAACGTCAGGACTTGTGGCAACGTTGGCGCGAAATTTACCGCAGCGACGACCCCGAAGCAGCGGAAAAAGCGCGAAAGTTCTACGAGGAACACGAAGCGGAAATGCTTGACGGCGCGTCGATTTTGTGGCCGGAATATTTCACGTATTACGAGTTCATGGTCAAACTCGAAGAAAACGGCACAAAAGCGTTTAATCAGGAATATCAAAACGAGCCGACCGACGAGGAACGACAAATCTTTAAACCCGAGTATTTTACGTATTTTGACGATAAAGACATCGAAGGCAAGGATATTTCGTTTTTTGGCGCTATTGACTTGGCGATGGGTAAGGAACGTGGTGATTATTCAGTTATTGTCACAATGGCGCGTAATAACGAAACAGGCGTTTGTTACGTTTATGACGTGTTCATGGAACGCTGTCACCCGGACGTATTATTGCGCGAAGCTGTTAAGCGGACGTTGCAATTCCAATACGAAGGACTCGCGGTTGAGGCGCAAATGGCACAAGAGTTTATCGCAGACAAACTGGCGGAGGAACTTCGTAAACACGGTTATCCGAGCCATACGCGCTTAAAATATATTAAGCAACGCACGCGGAAAGCGTTGCGTATTGAGGCATTGTTGCCGGACATTCAAGCGGGTCGTATTCGATTCAGACGTACTGACAGATTGGCTCTTGAGCAATTCGAATTATACCCGATGCACAAGCACGACGATTTTCCGGACGCTGTGTCGATGTGCTACGACGCAGCCAAAAGCGGAAATGTGTACGTAAAAACATACAAACGGAATTTGCGATAAGGAGGTGGTGTAGTTGGCGGATTACAATTTATTAAGCCCGCAGAGTATGGACGAATTGCTGTTTTCGCCGTATCAACAAGCGTTAGGGCGCTCAACGTGGCAACGTATTAATCAACAACTACGAAACTATGACTATTATGATGGTAAGCAACACGTTCACCCTGACACGGGCCAACTCGTCAAGGCGAAGGATTTGCCGCGACCATCAGGTCTCGACTATGACCCGACGCGATACGCAACAAACTACTTCAAGGCGTTTATTAAACGCAAAGCCCGTTGGCAAATGGGCGGAAAGCATGGAATATCCGTCACGCCAAAACAAATTGACGACCCGATAGAAGCGACAAAACCCGACTATGAGCCTAGCGAAGCACAACGTCGCGAAAACGAACGGGCGGAAGCGTATGAGCGTTTGTTATATCAACTTTGGCGCGAAAACAAAATGCGAGAAAAGTTGCTCGCAGCGGCGCGTGATCGTTTAATCGCGGGACGTGTAGGTTGTAAAATCGTATTTAATCCAAACACCGGAAAAATTAAATGGGTGTTTCGTCCCGACTACGAAATAGTACCGGTTTACAGCGATGATGATTACGAGGAATTGGTTGCGGTTCATTTCGTGTCGTTCATCGACAACGAAGAAACAGGCGAAGAATTTATTCGAAAACAGACATTCTCGCTCGAAAATGGCGAGTGCTTCCTCGAAGAAGCGGTTTATGATTACAACCTAGATTTAGTCGAGCAAATCACGCCGAAACAATCGATGGGACTCGATTTCATTCCGGTTGTACTGTTCCCAGTCAATGATTTATCAGGTGAGTCAGTAGATTATTCCGAAGTAAACGACATGAAAGAGCAAACCGACATTTTAAACGAAATGAACGAAGATGCAATCGATTCGTTGAAGTTCGAAATGTTCCCGATGACCGCGGTACTAGACGCACCGGAAGGAACGGCGGCTAAAATGGCGATTGCGCCAGGCGCGGTTGTTGAGGCTCGCGGTGCGGTAGACAGTAGAGCGCCGGAAATTAAAAAGGTTGAGTCAGGCTTCCGTTGGAAAGAAGCATTTAAAGATCAGTATGCTCGCGTTAAAGCAGCGCTTCACGAGATAACTAGTTTACCGCAAATCGTTCCGCAGGAATTGAATTTCGGCGGACTTAATGGCGAAGCATTGCACGTTTTATTTCACGACATAATTCAAGAAACCGAGGAACATTGGCTTTCGTGGGGTCCGCGATTAGAGGAACTACACGAGAAAACAATTCGATACTTGCAGGCTCGTGTTGATCGTCCGGTATTCGCTTACGACCGAGAAGTCGTAAAACTAATTGGTGACGATTATGACAACGAAATTAAATTTGTTTTACCTTTACCGGACAATCGAAAAGAATTAGTCGAATTACTGACACTTGAAACAAGCGCAGGTTTTGAATCAACAGCAGGAGCAATGCAGCGATTAGGCGTCGAAAATGTAAACGCGAAAAAACAAGAGATTACTAACGAAATTGCACAACGAAGACAAACAACAGATCCATACAACGAAACTTCGTCCGCGTGACGTTAAACGGAGGTTTTTGAATGAGCGAAGAAATTAAAAACGAACAAACACATCAAACAGATAATGTCGACAATCAATCGCCAGCGGAGGCGGAAAAACCGCAAGTCGACAACAAAATTCCGTATGAGCGTTTTAAACAAAAAGTAGATGAAGTCAACGAGTTAAAACGTAAGTTGGCGGAAATTGAAAAAGAGCGCGATGAAGCGGAGCGCAAAAAGCTAGAGGAGCAAAACGAATACAAGGCCTTGTACGAAAAAGCGCAAGCGGAACTTGAAAAAATAAAAATGAGTGCGCTTGACGCGAAAAAAGATGCATTACTCGCACAAGCAGGCTACACAAGCGAGCAAATCGAACGGTACCGTAAGTATTTAACTGGCGAAAATGAGGACGAACTTAAAGCGTCACTCGAAACATTAATCGCGGATATTCCGCCGAAAAAGGCAGTAGGCGTTGACCCAAGCGCAGGTAACACTGAAAAGCAACCGCCGAAACCGAAAGATGAGGCGGAAATCGGGCGTAATATATTCAAACGCCTGAAAGAAAAAGGAAAAATTCGATAATTAGGAGGGTCATTAAATGGCAGGTTACACTTTAAAAATCACTGAGCAGCCGTTTAAAAGCGGTAAAAACATTTTAGCGTCTGAGCATTTTCAATTTATCGAAGGAGGCGCAACATTAGACGCGGCTGCAATCGGCGCTAAAACACTAGAAGCCGGAACAGCAATCGCTCGTAATACTACAACGGGTAAATTCGAGGAGTACAGCGAAACAACTCCGGGAACACTCGAACCCGGCTTTGATGAATTCGCAATTTTAAACGTGAACGTTGAAGTTGATGGAGTAAATGACGTAGTAGTCGGCGAGGTTATTGTTCGCGGTTCTGTTTACGATGCGAAAATTATTGGTGCTACTGATGCTTTTAAAGAAGCAAACAAAAACATTAGATATGTAAAACACATTTAACGTAAAGGCGCTTTCGGTGTGGATGCGTCTTAAAAAATTAATAATTTAGGAGGAATAGAGTTATGGCAGGTATTACACATTTAGAAGAATTTAAAGAGCCGGCATTGCGCGGTTTAGTTGACGAAACTTTGCAAGAGGCTGAACCAACGTTAGGCGACCGTTTCTTACCGAACGCAGAAATCTATTCGAATACTTTCGCGTATGACATCATTAAAAAATCTAAACACATTGGCGCTATGATTGGGTACGGTTCCGAGCCTCCGGTTGTTGACCGTGATGCAGTGGCGTCCAAAATGGGCGAAATCGCGAAAATGGGTATTAAATATATCGCGACAGAGGAAGAATTACTGGCGTTAAACCAAGCGCGTAATAATGGCGAAAAAGCTGCGATGATTGAACGTTTAGCACTTAAAGGCGTTGATCTCGTTCAAGCTATTCAACGTCGTATTGGCGTAATCAAAATGGAAGCATTAGCGAAAGGTAGCTTCTCGTATAACAAAAACGGCGTAAAAGTAAACGTTGATTTTGGTATCCCAGCCGAACATAAAGTCGCTTTAACATCACCCGATGATTGGGATAACGTTGACCGTGATGTTATCGCCGATTTACTAAATTGGGTCGAAATTTACGAAAACACTAACGGAAAATCGCCAGACGTAATTTTAATGAGTCGCGAAGTTCAAGCGAAATTATCGCGGAACAAAGTGATCGTTACAGAAGCAGGACGTCCGGAAGGTTCTACTCGCGTAAGTCAAGCAGAACTAAACGCGGTACTTGACGGATTTGGATTGCCACCTATTCAAATTGTTACTGACCGCAAAGTAACGGTTAAAGACATTTACACTGGCGACGATGAAGTGGTTGAATACTTCCCAGTAAATCGCGTCGTAATGTTAAGTGAAGGTGTCGGTAACTTCCTACTTGGCCCAACTGTTGAAAACAATTTCCAACCGGGAATTGTGTTGCAAGCATATGACAAGCAAGAGCCAATTCAATCCGTTTTACGCGCGGTGGCTGCTGGATTCCCAGCAATCGAAGCGCCAGGACTAATCTTCCACGCTGACGTATTCACGCCACAAGCATAATGAAAAAGCTAGTTGAAGTAGTCGGGGCGGTTGTAGACGGCAACAAACCCGGCTCAAAAATCGAAATAGATGAACGTAGCGCGAAACATCTCGAAAAAATCGGCTACGTTCGTATTCTTGCGCAGGAGGTTACGGGTGAAAAAGGTTCGTCAGCGCCGAAAAAGCCCGCAACTAGAAAGCGCACAACGTCTAAACAATAAGGAGGGAACGCTTAATGACGACAAAGGCGGAACTTGCCGAGCGACTTTTACGACGGTTTAAAGGCGTTCCAAATTTTTTATTAACGGACGCAGAGGAACTCGTTGATGACGCGATGCAGGTTCACGGCTTTGCGTCATCAAGCATTGTTCCCGAATCTGACGTAAATTTAATTTTACTTTACGCACAAGCCGAAGGCGCTTGGCAAATTGCTCTAGCTACCGCGCATTATTTTTCTTACCAAGACGGCGAGGAATCGGTCGACAAATCCAACGTTTCTGAGCAATATCGAAAACTAGCGCAAGACATTCGCGGACAGTACGAAGTGGAAAAAGTGCGAAAAAGTGGCTCTAGTTTTTTTGTTATGAAACGGATTGATCGACCATGAATTCACAAGAAAAACTAGACGCAATTTTCCGCCGAATTGCCGCCGAACACGGCAAGCTAACCGACAAGCAAGTCGCATTTGCGATACGCGAAATCGGGCGTGTTCGTAACGATGTTGCCGCCTTATTAGCTGATTTTGCGGCGGACGATGGCACGATTAAAAAACAGCGCCTTATGCGTTTGTTGCGTGAATTAGAGCAGTTAGAACGTTCAATGCGCCAATACGGCGAGGAATCGTTAAATAAAACGATAAATGAATCGGCAGAATTTGCGATTGAGCAAGCTAATGACGCCGTTAAAAAAGCCGTAGGGACTGCGCTTATAAAAAGCGGCATAGAACGTTTAAATCGGAATGTCGTCGAGTATGTGGCAACGAGATTTGGTGACGATGGACTAGTGCTATCAGATCGCATTTGGACGATGTCGGGAGAAATTCGCGACGCTATTGCGTCACAGCTTCGTGCCGACATAATTAAAGGCGAATCGGTTAGCACGATGGTGCGTAACATACGTCGAATCTACGAGAACGAAACGTGGATGATTCGGCGGTTGGTCGTAACGGAAGGCAACACGGCATATCGGACGGCTAACGCTATGAGCATTGAACGTAGCGAAGTAGCGGATTGGGTGCGAATCGTTGAAAACGGAAGCCGTCACCCTCGACATCAACAACACCGTTGCTATGAGTTAGCACGCGAAGATCGATATGGCAAAGGACGCGGAATTTTCAAGCCGACTGATACAGAAATTTACTCGCCACACCCGCAGTGCTCAGCGTTCATTGTTCCGGTTCTAAAAGACGAATATTTGTAGGAGGTGATTACGTTGCTAACCGAGTATGATTCAGCATGGATAAAGGCGAATCGTGCGGAACTGGTCGCAAATCGCACGTCAACAATCATCGTAAAGTACAAGGACGTCACCGAACGCGACCCGTTTACGAATGAGCCGATTGGAGAAACGGAAGTAAGTCGAACGGTACAAAGCGTAGTCACCGAGATTTCGTCGGCAACCGGAGCAGGCGCTGATCGACGATTGGAAAACGGAATAGAAGTCGAAGATGGCGACATTTGGCTTTCGATTGCGATTGATGACGTTGCCGATATTGTCAATAAAATTGATCGCATTGAATATGACGGCAAGCAATACGAAATTCTTGCGAAAGACAAAAAAGGTATTGGTGAAATCAATCGTATTGAAGTGTTAGGGCGGGTGATTTCGTAATGGTACGCAAACTCAACGTGCAAGTTTTCGGGATTGATGATGTATTAAAAAAGTTCGCCGAAACAGGCGGAGAGCCTGCGAAACGTGATCTCGAAAAAATAACGGAAACATATGCTAGGAAAATGGCGAGTGAATCCGCAGAAATGGCACCGGTTGATACCGGAGCGTTAAAAAATTCGATTTCGTCATCGCCGCAAAAAGCGGAAGGCGAAGGTATTGCGTGGGAGTGGGGTTCAAACTTGCCGTATGCAACTCGGCAAGAATACGAGCATAAATCGAAAAAAGGTTTCGTGCGTAAAGCGATTTGGAATAATCGAACGAAATACCGAGAAGCAATACGCAATCGAATAACGAAAGGGTGACGAATTTGCAGTACGATATTCAGGCGTCAATTATACGTCACCTAGAACAAAAGACGGGCTTGCGCGTTATTTGGATTTACGACGGCGTGACGTTGCCCGACGAAACGCAAAAGCCGTATGTAACGATTGAACAAATGCAAGACGATATAACAATACTTGCGAAACAACGCGAAGCAGTCGAAACGATTTATCGGTTTCAAGTCGGACTATTCGCAAAAACAGCCGCAGAACGGGCGAAATTACAAGAAAATATACGTAAAATTTTTCTTTACGATAATTTTGCGTTGCTTGATACGAGCCAGCCGGGAGTTCCATCGGTTGGCGTTTTTAATTGCGTTGTCGAACGCATCGTTCCTATGCCGGTAGATGACATCACAGAAAAATCGCAATACCACCGTGTTTATTTTGACGTGTTTGTTCAAAATATCGAAACAAAAACGAAGGAGTGACGAATAAATGCCGGTTTTAAAAGGCGAAAAAATTGTTTATGCAGTCCGTTTTACTGATGAAATGTCTCAACAACAAATTTTGCGCGTTCTGTATCAAACAACGGGTGGACGTTCGTATGAAGCTGACGAAATTGAAGTAAATACGAAGGACATTGACGGTGTGGACTATGGAGCCGTCACTGAAACAGTCTCTTTCGAAGGCTTGGTTGGAATAGATGATCCTGCGCTTGAACATTTGAGAGATTGCATTAAAAACAAGAAATTTGCAGAAATTCTGGAAATCAACGTTGATACAAAAGAAGCGGAAGTCGGGAAATACATGATTTCCTCGCTTGAATTCGAATACCCAGACGAAGAAAATGCAACATTCTCGTTTGAAGCGACACTTGTCGGAAGCACGACGAATGAGACATTGACGGAAGTTCCAGCAGGCGCAACATCTATCGATTAATTGACGGCGGGTTGTTGCCCGCCTTTTCTTTACTAAAATAACGGAGGTAATAACGCATGGCACGTTTTGAAATAAACGGAAAAGAGTATGAATTAAAACTAACGTTTGAAAGTGTAAAATACTTAAACGACTTATTTGACGGCGGTTCTTTTGAAGTCATCGGAAAAGCGATTATGGGAGACCTCAACACTTTCCCACACATCATTCACGCCGCATTGTTCCACACTGGCGAAAATTTCGCGTTGAAGGACGTTGAAAAAGCAATTGACGAAGCAATTCAAAACGAAAAACTCGATCTCGACGGAATTGTTAAATTGTCTAACGAAATTGTTACGAATAGTTTTTTCTACAAAAAGACGGTAGACAAACTACTGAAAGAAAACAAAGAAGCGAAGAAAGCAATCGAACAGCTTCTGAAATAAACGACGAATACGAACAGGTTATATTTAACGGTTGGCGTTATTTATCGCTAAAACCACACGAAATAGAATCGCTAACACCGCGCGAATTTGAGATTCTTATGAAAGCGGAAAATGAACGACGATACGACGATTATGAGCGTATGGCAATTCAGGCGCTTATGATCGAAAAAGCACATCGTGAAAAACGACCGAAATTAACGGATTTGTTCAAGCGGCCTAATGACAAGCAAAATCACGACAAAAAGACGATAAATGAACGAAGAAAAGAAGTTGACGAAATCAACGCGTGGCTTTCGACATTGACAACAGAACGGAGGGGGTGACGGCTTGGAAGAAAATATTATCGTCAAGGTAGGCGCGGATATATCGAATTTAGCACGTGGGATGAGCGAAGGAGCAAAAAGCGTACAAAATTTCGAACAGTCCGTGAAAAAAATTAATCGACTGGCAAGTGGAATATCGTCCGTCGGTGCGACAATCGGTGCAACGTTTGGCGCTGTTTCGGCAGCAACAACTACAGCGTTGGCTGGCATGGTAAAGACGACGGTTGATTTTGATACCGCATTACGCAGAGCCGGCGCAATCGCCGGAGCAACGTCAGGTGAACTAGAGGAAATGCGTTCAGTAGCGTTGGATTTGGGTGCATCTACAACGAAAAGTGCAAGCGAAGTAGCGACGGCTATGACGGAAATGGCTGCGAAAGGATATGACGCCAATCAAATAATTGCCGCCATGCCGGGAATAATTGCGGCAGCAGAAGCGTCCGGCGAGGACTTGGCGCTAACGGCGGATACTGTTTCGTCCGCACTCAACGCATTCGGACTTGAGGCGAGTGAAGCGACAAGAGTCGCTGATGTACTTGCGGAAACGGCTAATAAATCAGCAGCGGGAATTCAAGATATGCAGTACAAACGGTGCTGGGTTGCGGGGAAACTCGCAGCATAAAGCAGGGCGTGAATTCGGTAGAGGCTAAGGCGAAAGGCTATGCTAATACCGAGCCAAGCCCGATCGGAAACGGCGGGAAGGCGTAGAGACTAGGACATGGAGCCCTAACGCATAACGGCGAGGGTGGTAAAGTCCCACGAGCGCGCCCCACCCTAACGTGTAATGGCGAGGGTGAAGATATAGTCCGAACCGGAGGCGAATTGACGCCTCGTAATGCGGCGAAAGCCCCGGAGCTACCGGATAAAGAGCCGGTAGGGTAACAAATTGATTCGTTTAAATACGCCGCACCAGTTGTTTCGTCATTAGGCGTTTCACTCGAAGAGTTAGCTGCGGCGACTGGGATAATGGCAGATGTTGGAATACGTGGTGAGCAAGCGGGCACAACGCTTCGCGGCGGTTTAGTTCAGTTGTTAAAGCCGGCGGAAAAAACCGCAAAAATGATGGAATCGATGGGCATACAGGTGACGGACGCGAACGGCAAATTCATCGGCCTTGCCGGTGTAATACGCGAGTTTCAAGAATCGATGAAAGGCATGACCGATACGCAAAAACTCGCGACGCTTTCGCAAATTGTCGGAACAGAAGCGGCTAGTGGTTTCTTGGCGCTCATGAAAGCAGGACCGTCCGAAATCGAAAAAATGACGAAAGCGCTCGAAAATAGTGGCGGCGCGTCAAAAGAAGCCGCAGAACAAATGATGGGCGGAATTGGCGGCGCACTGGAAGAATTGAGTGGTGCGTTTGAAACGTTATCCATAATGATCGGTAGTCAATTAGCGCCTTACATTCAAGCGTTCGCAACGTGGCTTAGCGGATTAATACAACGCTTTAACGAAGCTAGTCCTGCCGTTCAAAAATTTGTTGCGATTGGATTGGCGTTAACCGCAGGCTTAACCGGTCTTATTGCGGTACTTGGAGCGGTTGCAGCCAGTATCGGATTTATGATAACGGGAATTATGCCGTTAATTTCGGCTATTGCGCAAGCTGGCGGGGTAACTGCGTTATTGTCAAGCGCATTAGCGTTTTTGTCGAATCCGATTACATTGACAATCGCTGGAATAACTGCGCTTGTCGCGGCTTTTGCTTTCGCTTACTCACAATTCGAAGGTTTCCGTAACGTCATTAATAGCGTTTTTTCAACTTTGATGACATTCGTTCAGCCAGCGTTAACAGCGGTCACGACATTTATCCGTGAACAAATAACGGCGCTGTCTGAGTGGTGGCGACAAATATGGCCTGACTTGTCACTCGCGTTTATGAATATTTGGAATGGTATTGTCGCGTTTATTACGCCGATTTTAAACACAATTCTTGCGCTGTTTAAATTCGTGTGGCCCGCAGTTGAGTATATCGTCAAATCCGTATGGGAAAACATAAAAGGCGTGATTGAAGGCGCAATCGCTGTTATAACCGGCATCATTCAAGCGTTCTCTGCGTTGTTTACAGGTGACTGGGACGCGCTTTGGAATGCGATAAAACAAATTATTTCTGGCGCAATTGAATTCGTTTGGAACTTGTTCAATTTATTGCTTTACGGTCGTTTGTTAAAAGCTGGAACAGCGTTACTAAACGGGTTAAAAGCAGTTTTTTCCGCAGGGTGGAACGCAATAAAAACAAACACAAGTAAAGTATTCACGTCAATATGGAATTTTCTAAAAAACATATGGAATAGTACGGTTAATTTTTTTAAAAATACTCTAAACGGTATTCGTGCAACATTTATGAACGTTTTTAACGCAGTACGTTCGTTCGTTTCAAATGTTTTTTCAAACATACGAACAATTATTTCAAACGCTATTAAGTCGATTAAAGATTTCGTTAGTAGCGGACTTGATAATATTCGCAAATTTTTCACTGATACTTTTGATAAAGTTGTAAGTTTTTTGAAAGGAATAGATTTAGTATCAGTCGGTAAAGACATTATTTCTGGTCTAGTACGCGGTCTATCCTCAATGGCAGGTGCGGTTATTAGCGCAGTTGCAGATGTTGCTGGAAAAATAAAAGACAAATTCCTTTCATTTTTCGGCATACACTCGCCGTCTCGTCTTATGCGCGATGAGGTCGGTAAATATTTGCCGTTGGGTCTTATCGCGGGCATTCAACGAATGAAAAATGACGTAATTAGCGCAGCCGAACAAATGGCTAAATGGGCAACGCCTGACGTACCAAGAATGTCGCTTGCTTACTCGACACCTACAGGCGTTTATGGTTCGCTATCTAGCGCAGTAAACGGAACAGTCAACGTTGATTCGCGCGACGAAATACTAGCGGCTGCGATTGATCGGTTAGAACGGTCACTTGACGGTATGACAATTGTAATGGACGGAGAACGTGTCGGTCATCTTGTTCGCGGATATGTAAACGAAGGAAATGCGGTTGATGCTACGATAAGGAGGTATTTCGGTTAATGGACGTTGAAATAACGAAACAAAACGGAAAGACATTTAAATTAAGCGACTATGATATAGTCGTTCGTGATTTTGTCGTCGGATCAATCGAAATACTTCCGACATATAACGAAATAGAAGGGCGTCACGGGCGTGTTAATATGGGAGCTACTTACGGCGCACGGGCAATTAGCGTGCCTTTTTACTTTAAAGCGAATGATCTACTCGACTTTCCGTTGCTTCGCGACTTATTGTTCGAGTTGACGGTAGACACTGAACCATTTTATATTCGTGAATTGCGACGTGGCATTTTTCAAACCGGCGACAATAAGTATGTCGGAGGCAAACGGTATTTAGTACGGTTGGCAAGTTCGTTCGATATTGAACAAACGTATAAATACGGGTTTGGTGAGTTGTCGTTTGAAACAACCGATCTACCATTCGCCGAATCCGTCGGCACAACACAAGACATTCAAGAAAACGGAATTAACGCCGATGACGAGTTGTGGGGGTTCGGTATGGGGTTGATCGAGGAAATGGGAGATGTCGAATATGTGCCTACAAGTTGGTATCATGTCGGGTCTAAGAAATGGAGTGAGATCTAATGGCTTCTTATACACCGAATTATAACTTGTATTTACCAAACGAAAATGATGATATAGGAGTTGCTCAATCGCTAAGTGATAACTTTTCTAAGATAGATACACAAATAAAAAATAGGGCGAGCGAAATCGGAATCTTATCGAATTTGACAACAACATCAAAAAGTAATTTAGTCTCTGCAATTAATGAGCATGACAGCGAGATTGGCAATTTATCGTCACTTACAACATCGAATAAGTCAACGGTGGTAACAGCAATTAACGAAGTGAAAGGAAAAGCGGACGCAAACGAAACTAATATTGGAACGTTATCAAATTTAACAACGACAAATAAAAATAGTTTAGTTGAAGCGGTTAACGAGGTTCAAGGGGAAGTTAATACAAATACAACGAACATTGGAAATCTATCTAGTCTAAATACAAGTGATAAAGCAAGTATTGTTAACGCAATAAACGAAGTGAACAACAAGCTATTAGGAATCGCGAAAGGAACATTCACAACTTCCGGAGATGGAGCGGCAACGACCGTGAATATCGCACACGGATTAGGTGTTGTACCGGCATTTTATCAAGTGCAAGAAGCAAGCGCAGACGCTGGAACTGCCGATATTAGTTTCGTTACCGCCGACGCTACAAATATTACAGTTACATTCAAAACGGCGCTTCCGGCAGGTACGAATAATATAACGCTTGTTTGGAGAGCGGAATTATGACGACATGGGCAGAATTTGCAAGATTGAAACAAACAATGTACACAGTTTATGATAAAACTTCTTTTCGTGTGTACAACGCTGGAAACGTGCCGATTCATCCGTTCCAACAAGATTTAAAGATTACGATTAAACAAGTTATAGGCTCGACTGGCTATTTTGAGTTACGCAATATTACAAACGGAACGGTTTTCCGTGTAAACGAAGCTGTTTCTGATACGCAAACAATCGTTTTAGACGGTCCGAATATCACATCAAATGGACTTAATTTTTTACGAAAAACGAATAAGGGGTTTATCGAGTTGTCGCCGGGTTGGAATGATTTTCAAATTTATGGCGCTAGTAGAGCGACTATAGAATTTGACTTTAGGTTTTATTACTTATAACAGGAGGGATGTCAATGGCACGAAGAGATATCGGAACTAGATGGGATCGAGAAAACCGAAACAATATAAACGAAAATTTTAGAGAATTGTATGACGTACAAGACAGAGCGATTGAAGAAGCGACGCAAGCAGTTATTGACAGCGCAAAGCTGTTATGGCTTGAGCCCGTTAAAACTTTTACGGATATTACAACGACCTACCCCAATCCAGAAGTAGGTCATACGGTTTTCGTTAGGGATACCGGCAAAGTTTATCGTTTTTATGACGGGGCTTGGATGGAAATACAGCAAATTGATGCGGGGCCTGTGAATGAAGTAGATACGAGATTGAGCGCGGAAATTGAAGAAAATAGACAAGAGATCGAACAAGCGAGAACAAAAGCGGATGGGACGACGTTTCCAGTTTTGCGGGATAGATTGAACGATGTCGATGATCAAATTGGAATTCTATCGAATAAATTAATCAATGTTGTGAGCGTAAACAAAATTCAAGGTTCAACAGATGATACGACTACCATTGAGAATGCTGTTAATCAGTTGGATGGAACAAGATTAAATATATTGCGATTTGAGAAGAACGATTGGATTGTCAAAAGAAAAATAAATATACCTGTATCGAACGTGATTATCGATTTTAATAACTCAACAATCACATGGGATGGTACAGGCGAAGATAGTATCTATACAGGTGTATTTCAATTTTTAGGTCAAAAAACAACGACATCAACAACAATTTCTGTCGATGAACCAGAAAAGACGAATACCATTACAGTAGTGGATGCTAGTATATTTACTGTTGGCGACTATATTCATATCAAAACACCTCCAGGAGCAACTGACCCGAAAGACATTTATAATTCTTATTTTACAAGAATCGATAAAATAGTTGGTAACACCCTTTACGTTGACTATCAAAAACGATTAGGAGCCACCGCCTCTCTAGGTGTAACTGTTACAAAGGTCAATCCAGTCCAAAATATTGTTATTAAAAATGCTCATTTCGTCGCAAAAAATCAAACTGCTCGAACAAATGGAATGGGTGGGTTATATCTTGCATATGCAACAAACGTTTTAATTGAAAACACTTCTTTTAAGGGGTTTTGGTTCAAAGGTGTAAAAACCTTATATTGCACGGATGTTTATATCAAGAATATTGTAGTTCGAGACCCTGCTGCAACAGGTGGTGGGGAAGGGTACGGAATACAATTTGAAAATTCACATAAGTGTAAAGTAGAGAATGGTCGCTTTCATAACGTCCGACATGGAACAGATGCAACCGCATCTTCATGGATTGTATTTCAAGATTGTATAACAACGAACGGAAAGTCTGTTTCATATAGTTTACACAAAGCATATGAGTACGAGATTCGATATTTGAATTGTCATAGTATCGCAGACGAAAGCGGTGGTTTCGCTCTTGGAGGATTAAACACAGGATTTGCGGACATATCAGATAACATCTATTTGGATAATTGCACTGTTACCGAGGCAACTGGTTACGGGCTTCAAGCAACAGGAAAAGGAGAAAACTTGTATATCAATAACTGTTCTTTTTCGTTGAAAAATGGAGTTGTGGGACATGCGTTTTCAGTCACTCAAAACAACACTTACATCAATAATTGTGCGTTTAACGGTTCTTTAACCGTTTCAAATATCACAGGAGCTAAAAATGATGGTGTTGTACAGATTTCAAATGTAAAACTAATCCAACAGTCAAACAATCGAGCTTTACGCTTAATTGGTAACGTGAAAGTTACTATTGAAAACTCATTCATTTTAGGCAAAACAGATATAGATGAAAATGTTGAACTTACCATTATCAACTCGAAAATTAAAACGATTGGTGAAGATGGGCTTTTTAATTACACAGGAACAACATCTGATAATATTATAATGAGTTTAATTAATTGTGATGTAGAAGTGACAGGGACAGGGTCTACTACTTATACATGGAAAGGTAAAAAGATAAGATTTATTGGTTGCAAATTTACTAATCAAAGTACAAGACCGTTTTACATGAACAACAAAGTTACTGAAGTTTTTAACTCAACAGGTATTTTGCGAATGATTATTAGTGCAATCGCAAACTTTGAAATGACGTTGAAAGATAATAACTTTAATGACGGTCAAATATCAAGGGTATTGGATATTTTAAACTCAACAGGAGATTTATATATCATTGACAATATCATTAAAATGCTCGACCAAACTTATAATGCGATTGTTGCTTCAACAGGAAATACGTTAAATACTAAACTTATCGGGAATCGTATTGTAGGTAACGTAGCACTGGATGGTTCTACTAAAGGTATTTTCAAAAATAATGACATTACAGGAACAACAGTAACACTACCAGCATCAAGTGCAAGTATAATCGTAGGCGACAATCTAATTAATGTGTAAATGCATAAAACGATATTTTTCTGATAATTTAATGCCTCTCTAAAGAATAAAACTACAAAAATTTTCTTCTTTATGCTATTATACTAACAGAAAATCGGGAGGGAGGTTATTTTTTGAGTAGGGTTCTGCGTGGAATTCATAAATTTATCGGGATGGTATTAGGGTTTGTTATTTCACCTTTTTTTATCATTGGCGGTTTTTACGCATCTTTCTTGGGAAGGTTTGCGGATTTCAATATGATACTTGCTTATGTCCCTTTTTATCTAGGAGAATATTTGCGTTATTTTTATTATAAAGCTCTTTTGAAAAAAGTAGGGAAAAACGTTGTTTTTAAGTATGGGAGTTATTGTCAATATCGGGAAGCAGAAATTGGTAACAATTGTTTAATAGGCTATTTTAATGCGATCGGTCTTGTAAAAATGGGGGATGATGTTTTAGTTGGTGGTTATGTAAATTTCACATCGGGGCTAAGGCAACATTCTTTTTCAGACCCGACCAAAAAAATTCATGAACAACCCGGACGGAGAAGATTAATTGTTATTGGTTCTGATTCATGGATTGGTAATAACTCAGTAATCTGTGCAAGTATTGGAGAACGAACGGTAATAGGTGCGGGTTCTTTGGTTGTAAAAGATTTGGAAGGATATGGCGTTTATGTTGGATCACCAGCAAAACTAGTTAAGAAATTGGATGGTCATAAGGTATCCTAAAAAATAAAATGACGCTTTTAACTAAAAATTAGAAAACTGTATAGTGTAAGTAATAATTTTACGAATATAAGCATCAATTGAACAGGAACTAGTCGTTTATAAGAAGTCGCTCAACTCCGTTTGGGTGGCTTCTTTTCCTTTGGAGGTGAATCTATGTACGTAAGAGATTTGGAAGGAAACGAGTACCCAGCGCAAGCAACGTCAACAAAAGAGTTAGAACTCAACGGCAACCAATCGTTTTCAGCAGTGTTTGTCGCAAACAAAGTAAACGATCTTTTTATCGATAGTATTGACCGCATGTGGGAAGTCGTTGACCACGACGGAGTTACTCATAAAATCATATATGTGAAAAAGCAAGGAAAAGGGAATCGTCTGACAGTCGAAGTCAAGGCGGTTCCTTTATTTTTTGACAAATTCGATACAATGCGTATTTACACGGAATACAACGAACATATGACGGCACGTGAGTTTTTCTCGCTTGTTTTCGCCAATACTGGTTTTGATTTTGTTCTTGTCGATTCGTTTGCGGCTGTAGAATGGGAAGGGTTGGGCGGCGGAGAAACACGTTTGTCAATGTTTAAAAAAGGTCTCGAACGCTATAAATGCGAGTTTCGTATCGTCGGAAATACCGTCTATTTGGAATCACAAATCGGTCGCGACACGGGTTTTATGTACCGACACCGCCTGAACGCTTCAAATATCGTGCAGGAAAACGATGCAAGCGAGTTTTACACGTATGCAAAAGGGTACGGCGACTATTCGGACGAAGATGGTTGGCAGTGGGCAAATTTGATTCGTGAGTATACGTCTCCACTTTCGCAAATTCCCGGAATCGGCATCCGTGAAGCACCGCCGATTATGGACGGACGAATAACGCAAGCCGAGACGATGGACGAACAACTTAAAACACTTGTTGACGAATCGTTGAAAATTAGCGTTTCAGCCGATATTCACGACTTAAGACGGCAGGGTTATGCGTTGGCGCAGCCGGAATTGGGTGATCGAGTTTTCTTAATTGATGAACGAATTGGTCTTGACACGGAAGTTCGTGTCGTTCAAATTTCGATCACAAAGGATTGGCAAGGCAACGTCATTGACTTAAAACTAACGTTCGGCACACCGTCTATTACAAAGCGTTATCAATCGAACATACAGACGGCAGTTGAACGTGTAAACGAAATTATGGAAGGTCGTACAAAGATACCGTTTTCCGTACTTGATAATGCGGTCATTAAAGCGACAAAAGAACTGCAAGGCGTAATGAGCGAATTGAAAGTGCCGCCAAATGGCGGACTTATGGCGGTTGATAAAAATGATCCGAACAAAATTGTCGTGTTTAACGCAGCCGGAATCGGTATTTCTGATGATGGCGGACAGACGTTCCGAACAGCAATGACGGGTTCTGGAATCGTGGCGGACGTAATTACCGCCGGAACATTGCGAGGAATTACGATAATATCGGATGACGGACAAGGAAATTCAGTGACGATTGAATCCGGGTCTTTGATTAGTAGAATTACTAATCGGGACATGATTAAAATTCACAATTATGAGATTTATTTTTATGATCCGGGAGATGCATCGCCGTCTCCCGATTACGGAGTAGTCGCAACGTTAAGTTCGTCTTGGAAGGATGATAATACTAATGCAAGAGGATTCGGTATTGTTGGATACAAGGATTACTTTTATGTAGGACTTGGGGAAAGCGATACAAAAGCTAAGAGTTTTTTTGAAATTAATTTTTCTGATTCTAGGACTTATTTGTACGGCGAAGGTCGTGACGAGAAAACAATTGGTCGTCTCGATCTGCATTCTGTTAGATCGGGGGCGTATAATTACCAAACGTCTAAAATTTCGATAGAAAATAATTATTATGACAATACCCGTTGGGGCGGTGTTTTTGTCTACACCGGGCGCGGTACAGAATCTCCGGGAGCGAATAAACGTTTCGGATTTGAAGTTTGGCAATATGACGGTAGTGGCGGTTTAAATCAACATCTCATAATAGACGGAGGAAGTAATGGGAAATCTTACACAGGTATTTATACTGACGAAGCGTGGCTTCCTAGCCAATCATACCTAAAATATAAGAACGGATATTATTATAATGCGCTAGGCATCGGTATTGATTCTAATGTTAGTAATTTGAGAGGTTCATTAAACGGAAACGCTTTGTTGTTTGTTGATATTTGGGATTTTAATGTTGACCCAAATGTGCGATACCAATCTGGTCGCTATAATATGAGCGGAGCTGAAAATATCTTTGCTGTTTTTGTGCAACCAATGGGCGGTAGTTCGGTTTTTTACAATGCAAGAGCATATAACATCTCTAATACAGGTTTTGATGTGTATGTTGCGAAAAACGATGCTTCTGATACGCCGAGCGCAACGCGAATTCAATTACAACTTATTATTATTTATGAACCAAGTGCATAGGAGGTAGGTGTCGTGAACGTAAAAGAGCAAAAACCTATTTCAATCGTCTTGGATGAAGAAAAACAACATAAACAAGCGGAAGCGCCAAAAAATTAAAATAATATTGAGAAAGAGGGGTAAGGATGGAAAAAGCGAATCATAACGCCGAATATATTATTTTTTCGTACCAAAACCAATTGGCAGAAGCAAGTATGAAAATTGCGGAAAGGGATTCGAAAATTACTGAATTATTTCAAGAAAACGAACAGATGAAGAAAGATTTGCAGGAAAGAGAAAAAGAAATTGCAGAACTAAAAAGGAAAGTGGAAGAGTTAGAGAAGAAAGGAGAATAAGCGTGGAAACCATCATTAAATACGTTTCAGCCGGAATCGGAGCAGTTATCTCATTTGCGTTTGGGGGATGGCATACATTGTTAAGTATCTTACTAGCATTCGTCATACTAGATTATGTATCAGGATTTTTTGCATCAGGAATTGAAGGAAAATTGAACAGCAGCATTGGCATGAGAGGGATCGTCAAAAAAGTGGCGGTCTTTTTTGTTGTTGCTGTGGCTCACATGATGGACGTTGCGCTCGGTTACGACGGTCATATTTTGCGTGATGCAACGATCTTTTTCTTTTTGGCAAACGAAGCGCTGTCTATCCTAGAAAACGCCGGTAGAATCGGTGTTCCGGTTCCGGGAGCGCTCAAAAAAGCTATCGATATTTTGAATGAAAAAAGTGAAGGGGGCGGCAAGTAATGGGTTATATCGTTGATTTATCGCATCACCAAGACCCGAAAAAGATCAATTACGACACTTTCGCGAAACAACTCGATTTTGCGATTATTCGCACACAGTATGGTTACAAAACGGTTGACCGCGCATATAAAACACATCACGCTGAATTACGCAAACGGGGCGTACCAACCGCAGCTTACGCATGGGTACGTGGAGTTTCCGTGTCTGACATGGAAGTGGAAGCCACTGATTTTTATAACCGGACGAAGGATTTAAATCCGACATTTTGGTTTTTAGACGTTGAAGAAGAAAGCATGAAGGATATGCGTGGCGGCGTTAAAGCGTATGTGAAGAAGTTACGTCAACTCGGAGCGAAAAAGGTTGGCGTATATATTGCCCATCATTTGTACGAGAAATTCAACTTAGACATGAGTGACTTTGACGCTGTTTGGATTCCTCGTTATGGAACAAACAACGGAAAACCACAAACAAAACCAGCCTATCCATGTGATTTATGGCAATATACAAGCGTTGGGCGACTTGATGGGTACAACGGAGATCTGGACTTGAATATGATTATTAGTGATAAAAAGCTGGAATATTTTACAGAGGGAACGAAAAGCGCAGCACCGGTAAAAAAAGTTAATTCTGCAAAAAGTAGTACTAAAAAGACAACATCATCAGTCTCAGTATATACAGTCAAAAAAGGCGATACCCTTTCAGAAATTGCTCAAAAATATGGAACGACTGTGAATGAATTGGTTAAACTGAACAACATTAAAAATCCAAATCTCATTTATCCTGGGCAAAAGATAAAATTAAAAGGGTCAGCTTCAAAAGCTATTTATCACACCGTCAAAAAAGGGGATACTGTTTCTGAATTAGCTATTAAATATGGCAGCACCATCGCACAAATTAAATCCTGGAACAAACTTAAAGACGTAAACAAAATTTACGTTGGTCAAAAATTGCGAGTGAAATAAAAATAGCACGGTCATCAGACCGTGCTTTTCGATTTTCTTTTTCGGACTTCATCACCTATTGAGAGTTGGACGCTACCCACTCCGCAGCAAAGGTCGAGGCTGATGCCGCCTTCAACTTCGTACAAATTAAACGGCTCGACGCCGTAATATTGCGAGTAGATCTGAAATAGCCCCCTCGCAATGAACAAGACGCCGTCCCGTTCGTGCTCACTGCCAACGCTTGCCGGTTCATCTTCCGACAAGTAAAGAGTGGTGATCGTATTTTCTTTCCCTTGAAGCAGGTATTTTTTGAGTAATTCAATACCTACTTCTTTTCCTTCTTGATAATTATGCACTTCAAATTCGAAGTGCAATCGCGTTGCTGGACTGTAATTAATCATTTCCGATTCCTCCTTGCTTGAGTATTGTTAATCCTTCCATCGCACCGCCAACCTAAGTTGGCAATGCTAGCAAGAATCAACGATTGAGCGCCTCCATGTATTCGTCGACATCGCGGCCGATTTCTTTCAAATGCTCGACCACTTCGCTCAGCGTCATAATGTAACCTTTCGGCTCTTCGCCATCCCACTGCGACGTTTCTTCTAGTAGGAACGTTGGTTCGGACGGTTTTTCCCCGTCAAGTTCAACAATACGGTATATCTGTTGATGACGACCTATCGAACCAGTCACCCAGTCATGACCGTTCCACTCGTCTAAGCTGATATAATCTGAATCGGCGACAATGTGAGTATCTGTCCAGCACTCGTCAAGTTCGACAGTTCGCCAGTTTCCACCGTCCCAAAAACGGTATATTTCGACAACATGACCGTCTTTTTCAACGTAAAAGTTTTTGTTTTCGATGTCGTAGATTAACCGGCTACTTTCAGCGTCGCCATAATATTCTGTATACTCAGTCGACACTTCGACGCCTAATTTGTCTCGGAAAAAGCTTTCTAATGCGTCAACAACTGCTTCGTCTGTTTCGGTGAAATATGCGTCAAATTTTTCGCTAACATCGCCCAAGTCCAGGGATTCCGTATTTACTCCTTCGATGGCAACCGACCAGTCGCCTAACAACACGACTTTTTCAACTTCATTGTCATCAATCAAATAATTCCATGCATCGTTTCTCCACAATCTAAAAGTTTTCATTTTAAATTCCTCCTTGTTTTTTGTTCCTCATCAACCTTACATCTTAATTATACAATTATATAATTATATGGTCAACTATTTTTTATAAAATTTTTTAATTTTTCTAAGTCCTCTTTCCAAAACAACTGTACTTTTCCTTTCCCATTTCCGTATTCTTTGCAAGGAACTATCCGCCCCTCTCGAATGTGATGCTGGAAAGCTACATTGGATAGACCAACATATCTTTCAGCTTCTCTTCTAGTCATGATTTGCTCCAAAAACTCTTCTTTACTCATTTTCATCTTGCTTGTCCTCCAGAATTGGATTGAAATATTTTTCCTCGGCTGCTTTTCTAGCTTTTATAGCATCCTCTTTATTATCAAAATATCCTAAAGTAATCTGTTTACCCTTAAACCCGATGTATGACCGCCATTTTTGACGGGTTTTCATCCATGCTACACCTTTATGCCCGCTTTTGTTATTTTTATAGGTTTTAGTTTTTAGTGCGGTTACCCGAGTACCGTCTACTTGATCGTGTTTAATATGCTGGTCTCTACCGGTATCCCTTTTTATATCGTGCTTGCACCCGCAACTTTTGTAATGCCCGTGAATCAAACTATAGCCTTGCAAATAAACAGTATTTCCACAACTACATTTACACTCCCACAAAAGGGTATTATTTTTGCCTCTAATGTCGCTTAGTTTAATAACAGTCAGCTCACCGAATTGCTGGCCGGTAATGTCGATCCGTTTTTAGTCAACTCGTTTTACCATGTTTCACCTCAAATACATACGGATTTAGGAACCCAAAATTTATTTACAATATCAATTCCACCTTCATGCGCTACAGCTTCAATGTAAAATGCTTTTTCAGTTTCCTTTTTGATGATAAAAACAGAGTTATTTATTTGAGCAACCATGCTTTTATGTCCAAATGTTTTTTCGATAAACCAAGGAGCAATACCGGCAATACGCCCACCTTTTTTATCGCGGATTTGTTTGTACATTTTCCATGCCAATTTCAATGCTTCTGCAAAATATTCTTTAGGGCTTCCTCCGAATCTTTTAGCGCCATTACGTGCGAATTTCCAAGCGTTGTTCATAACAGACTTCTTTGTTAATTTCATTTTCATTACCTCCCCTTGTTTGTACTTTAATTATATAATTATAAAATTGTATAGTCAATACCTTTTTTAAAATTTTTGCATAAAATCTACTCATTCGAATTAATATCTACTCTATATTATTTGTTCGTTTCAAACACGCTTGAATCTCGGTTAAAATTTCGGTATAATAACGTCAGTAACCGCGTCTCGTTTTTTTCGAGACCGAATTATAAAATATGTTAACGCAAAGGTTCCCGTTTAAATCAACGTTTATATTTCGCAAAAGGTTTCCGGTACCACGTCCGTCGGGGGTTCGAGTCCCTCCGAGCGCGTAAGCGTTGATTTAACGGGGTTTCTTAGCGGAAACTCCGTTTTATTTTGTCGAGTAAGGACGCGAACACCGTAAAAACGACCGGTAAGTTTTTCGCAAGGTTCGCGTCCGTTTTAACGCAGGTAAACGGGTCCTTTCGTTATTGTTTGACGGGAGGTTATTTTATGCCACGAAAAATGCGCAGAGGGGTATATAAACGAAGAGAATTTTCGGTCACAAGAACGCCAACGGCGTACATAACAATAGTTGATGCGCTTAACCGTGTTATGACGATTTTTCAAACGGAAGGATATCGTGAAAGAACGATCAACGACTATCGTAATTATTGGTCGGAATTTATCGAAACAATCGGCGTACGTGAAACCGATAATATTGGCGACATAACAGTAAATCATTTCAGACTGTATATTGATACACTACTGAATGTAAGGAAACTTTCGCCAGTTACGATAAACATTCGGTTAGGTGGTGTTAAATCTATTTTTAGTAAACTCGCCGCAAACGATATTATTAATGAAAACCCAGCGCAAAAAGTTCCGAAACTAAAAACGGATGAACAACGAATATTTACATTGACGGACAAGCAAATTAAACGACTTTTCAGCGTTATTGATCGAGATACTTTCGCAGGGTTTCGTGATTACTGCGCAATGCTGACTATGTTGAAATGTGGCTTACGATCTAATGAAATTAACGCATTGGAAATTAACGACATTGACTTTGAGAATTGTGTAATTTTGCTGCCGGGCGCAAAGAACAAAAACCGTAAAACGCGAGTTGTACCAATTACAAAAGAAGTGCGTGATTGTCTTTACGATTTAGTTGCGGAAACACAAGAATATTTCGGAACAGACGTGAAACACGTTTTTACGAATCAATACGGAGAGCCAATGCGCAATGACCATATACGTAAGCGTATGGATAAGTACGCTCGTATTGCAGGACTAAAGGACGAGTGTCGAGCAAGCCCACATAGTTTGCGACACACATTCGCAGTTAACTACTTAAAACGTGGTGGAGACATTAGATCGCTGCAAATGATACTCGGTCATAGCGACATTACAACAACGCAGATATATCTTGACTATACGAACGACGACGTGTCTGAGCAGTATCGAAAAGTAATGGAAGATGAAAATTGAGAAAATATTAAAAATTGGTTATAATAAATTTGTCGGAAAAAGAGGAAACGGAGGTTAAAAATGGAAAAGAAAAAGTCGATATTAAAGCGCTGGTGGTTTTGGGCAATCGTAATTATCGTTATTATCGGAATAGGCGCGGTTGGCGGTGGTGAGGAAGAAACAAACACCGCAGAACAGGCGAGTACCGAGCCACAAATTAACGAGGAAAAACCAAAGCCGAAAGAGAACGATGAAAAATCCGAACCGGAAAACAAACCAACTATTTCAAAAGCCGAGTTTGACGCAATTAAAAACGGAATGACATACGAAGAAGTCGTTAAAATTATCGGCAGCGAAGGAGAGGTTATGAGCGAAACCGGCGAAGAAGGTACGGATTTGCATACGATCATATATTCGTGGGATGGCGAGGGCGAGATAGGCGCTAACGCTAATTTCACGTTTCAAGGCGGAAAATTACAAAATAAAGCGCAGTTCGGATTGAAGTAACGTAAAGGCTCACGCAAAAATGCGTGGGCTTTTATTTTTTTTCGCAAAAATGTCGCAATTTCATTTTCGGTTTTGGTTAATAGAGTGAAAGGAGGTTTTAAAGAATGGCGTCATTGATAGAAAAACTTTACAAGGCAGGCGCCGATTTTAAACAATCGTCAGGTGGGATTTATTACGCAGAAATAAACGGAATATCGATAGCTAAAGTATGTTCATCTTGTGATGAATTTAAGTTATTAGAAGAGTTTTCATTTCGGAAAGATGGCGTACTTTCGCGGATGAATCAATGCAAAGAATGTGCAAGAAAGTACAAGATAGAAAACAAAGAAATGATTCGCGAGAAAAATAAAATATACTTCCATATGAATCCAGAAAAACGTCTAATTAGCAACAGGAAAAGATGGGAGTTGATTCACCATCTCCCTCGCAATTTGACAAAAGAAAAATTAGAAAAAACTTTAGAATTTTTTGGTAATCGTTGCGCCCTCACTCTTTCAGAAGATTACGAATTAGATCATGTTATACCTATAGCAATAGGTCACGGAGGAACTATATATGGTAATATTATTCCTTTGCGAAAAGATTTAAATATAAGCAAAGGTGATAAAAATATTTTTGATTGGTACAAAACAAATAGAAAACGTTTCGGAATAAAACAAGAACAGTTTGACATGTTGATAGAATGGATTGCAAATACAAACGGGTTGAATGAGCATGAATATAAAGAATTTTATTACTGGTGTTTTGATAACCCACGTACTGTTGAAGAGATAAAGACTGACAAGAGGTTTTCTGTGGATATTTGGCAGGAAACCATTATTACTGCCTGAAAATCTACAAGCGTGAAAATAAAAGCTACTGATACGGAGGTGATACTAATTTGCACACCGCATACATTCGCACCGGACACACTCGGTCAGGGTTCTCGCTACTATACCACGAAATTTTCGACTTATACCACCCGTACATCGGCGACAAAGCGACGTTATATTACCTCTACCTTTTGCGTTACCGCAACAATGACGAAGGTCGAGCGTGGAAAGGTCGAGCATCCGTTACCGAGAAATTCCAACTATCGTACTCAACATTGCCGATACTCGACGCAATACTCGAAGCAGCCGAATTAGTGACGATCGAACACAAACCTATTGGTCGAGGTAAAGACAAGATTATATATGTCGTTCACGACCCGTTAGAGCGCGAAAAGTTTCGAGAGAGGGAAGCGGATATACACCGGAAGCTGGCCGAAGTTGCGCGAAAATACGAAAATATTGGGAAACTTCTAGGCAAAGAAAAAGGAATTAAACTACTTGCGTGAAGATACAATCTTTACTTCTGTAGTTTATTATCTACAGAAGCGTTAATGAAAAAGAATATATTAAAAAGAATTACTTAAAAAGAATAAATACTTTGCGCCATGTATTCGTAAACTCATACATGGTCGCAGATAAGATTAATAAATAAAAGATTTATAAGAGGTATTACAAAGATGGAAAATGTGAAACTGTCGCGCGCCGCCGACGATTTAGATCGAAGGCGTCAACAACTAACACACGTTTTAAGGCGTCTATCGGCGCGATACAGACGATTTTAGCCGTACCTAATGGTTTTATATCCGGAAGAATAAAACACGGTAATTTCACGCTAATTTTAAGCGAAAGAGGCACGAAAAATGAGCGAAAAAATTGTGACGGAGGCGATTTCTAATGTCTAAAAAACCGTCTCAATACGACTGGAAAGCACGGTCAATCGAAGATTGGAACGCAAACACGTTTCTTGCGTATATTGGCGACAATACGCTCGAAAGATACGGCGTTGAATACTCGCCCGGCGGTAGCGGCTCGAAGCAGCAACGATGGGCGCGCGAACGTGGCATGTTGAAACAGGCGCAAGAACGGTATGGCAATGCGGTGCTGAAACGGTTCATCGACATTTGCTGGCGTGAGTACCGGACGAGTGACCCGGTGAAGTATCCGTACCCGACAGTTGTTTTCATGATTTCCTACATGGACAGGTATTTTCCGCAAGCGCAAGCGGAAGTTGCAGCGGAAAGTCGACGAAAAGCGAACGAAATTAATTACGAAGAATTGGAGGAATGGCTATGATGAATAAGTTTGGAATCGTTGTTTAATATGAACCGGAAATAGGCGACCGAATCATTGACGATAGTCGCGAAGAGGTGGCGGAAACGGAATAATACGAAGGGAGGCTCGAAACTTTGGCGAACGAAAAACATTGTTTACTCGCGTACCGTTGCCAACTGGCGGGCGGTTCGGCATGTAACAATCACTGCCCGCACTTTATCACTTTGCACGGTATGAACGCAAAAGGCGGTCGTGCCGGCTTGGCGGGCGTGCCGAGCGACTACAGGCTAGTTACGCTCACAAACTCGCCAGTACGCGCAAGCCAGCCGAAAATTTACGAAATACTCGACAAATACTCGGCGACATTTGGGCGACAGTTTGACGAAATTGGTGATCGAATCAAGTCGGTCTATTTGTGGTCGAAGTCGCCGGGTACGGGCAAAACGACGACGGCTGCTGCTTTACTGAACGATTGGCTTGTCGCGCATTATCTCGGCAGTTTGAAACGTGGTCGCCAGCCGTTACAAATGCCCGCGTACTTTTTGGACGTGAATGAATGGCAAACGTTATACAACGAGTTTAACCGATCACATGTGCCGGAAGACGTTGCCGAGCGCGCAAGTCGTGAATATTATCGGCGGTTGCAAGCAGCGAAGAAAGCACCGTTTGCCGTGCTTGACGATATTGGCGTTAGGCAGGCAACGGAAGGCTTTCGCGGCGATTTACACGCTATTATTAATTACCGTGTTACAAACGGACTGCCGACGGTTTATACGTCGAACTTTCCAATCGAGGACATGGCTCGAATATTTGACGAAAGGCTTTACGATCGTATGCGTGATATGTGCGCTGTTGTCGAGTTTACAGGCGAAAGTAAAAGGGGGAAACGGAGGGGGTAGCGTGTATTACCTTTTTTGGGAACATTCCGAACCTCGCAAACCGAATCCTCGACCGGAAATCGAGCGAGCGAGGAAAAGGCGGGAACGGAACGAGGAAATCGATAGATTGCTAGACGAAATGAACGATTACAGGAGGCTTTATGAAACGTTCGGTGACGCTGAATATGCGGAAAGGATAGAACGTGTAAAAGAGAAGTTACGGAAATTATAAGAAAAGGTGATTGTTATGCCGAAATACAAAGTTTATGGGGTTGTAGTAGGAACAAAATATATTGGGGAATTTGAAACGCATAACAAAGAAGAAGCTGAACAATTGGCTTGGGATTCTGAAAATGCCTACATTTCTATTTGTTATCATTGTTCAAAAGAAATTGACGAACCGCAAATTGAAAAAATGATTGTAGAAAAAGAAGAAGATTAATGCACATTATGAAAATATTAGGATGGCAAAAGGTGCGAGAGATTAAGTTTCACAATTGTTGGAGGTGACGGAATGAAAACTTGTTGGTCATGCGGACACTATCTGATAGGCTGTGGATGTTGGAAAGACGGTCATATGGGCGAAGAAGGATGGAAGGACGTTAGCCCTGATGATAGTTGTTCGGAGTGGGTACCGGAGAAATCGCCAAAAACGATTAATGCCGAAATTGAAAACGAATTTTCGTGAGTTGGAGTAAAGGAGGTTGATACCGATTGAGTTACTCACACATGCTATTTTCGAAAATAATAGACGATAACAACGTTGCTGTCCTTAAACGCTACAACATCATCGAGGACGACTTCGCAACGGAAGGCGAACGTGAGGTTTATCGATTTATCGTTAATTACGCGGAACAAAATGGCGGTCGAACGCCATCGTTCGAGGTAGTGGCTGCGGAATGTCCTTCGTTCGTGCCGATGCCGGGCGTTGAGGACAGTTATGAGTTCTTGGCTCGGGAAATAAAAGATAAAGCCGCAAAAGTTGCACTCGATCGCTATTTGTCGAAATTTGCCGAAAAATTTAATTCAGGCGAACGTGGCGAAAAGCTTCTTGAGGACTTGCAGAAAAATGTCGAATTGATTAAAATAAGAACAGATGTTCGTAAATCGTTCG